>Ga0209253_10005001_pt1 | contig 11525 bp, 10 predicted proteins | sample FrelakmetBRP12BR_FD_187145 | JGI IMG/M metagenome (GOLD analysis project Ga0209253, IMG submission 187145) | Freshwater lake sediment microbial communities from the University of Notre Dame, USA, for methane emissions studies - BRP12 BR (SPAdes)... | ecosystem: Environmental > Aquatic >...
AGAGGGTGTTGAATAAAGGTCATAAAAAGGGTAATCCTAGTACCAATTTTGCAATAGACATATAGAATTGCTTAAGATACTGTCATTATCGTATAAAACATCAATGAATTGGGGATCTTTTTCACCATATTTCTTTTTATTTAGACTATTCGGCCATGATTACGCAACCACCTGGGTTTTGAAGCCGACACCAGCCAAAAGCTTGACCAAGCGTTTCAAGTTGAGCATGATGGCGGTGAAGAAAGCCTGAACGGTAAAGCCCCATCTGCCCAGGTAACGACAACGACCCAAGGCATGACCCTGCTTGGCTTCTCCAAACTTACGTTCAATTTTATAGCGTTCTTTCAAACCTTGCTGGTATTGCGGGGTTTGATGTAAGCTGATCCAAACCTGTTTGGCATCATCCTTCTTATCCGTGCGCGTCTTCTTCAAGCGAATGGCAGAATGCAAGCCGCGTACTTCCAGGTTGTAATGGTTCTCACCATCATCGTAGGCTTTGTCGGCCGTGTAAGTTTCAAGGGGCAATGATTGCTTCAGATCATGGTCCACCAGGGAGGTGAAATGCTTACCGTCATAGGCTTCTCCTGAGGTGACTTCCAGACTGGTCATCAGTCCATTTTCAGCATTTAAACTCACATGGGCTTTGTAGCCATAGAAGTACTCTACCTGTTCCTCTGTCTTCCCTGCCTCGGTTTGGACTTTGCGTGTGTGTTTTACTCCCCAGCGTGCATCTGGGTCTCGAGGTCCTTTGCCTTTCCCCTGGCGATGGTGATCTTTATCCGTATTCACATTGGCGATGCTGTGCACACTATCCACAATCTGAATGGCTCCAAAGCAAATACCTTTACTCAGGGCAATCTGCACAATCTCTTCCAACAAATCTGCGAAAATCTTCTGTCTACCCCGTTTGACCAATCGCTCCCGGAAGACGGTCAGGGTGGAATGATCCGGTGCAGATTGATCGGCTGCCAGTCCGACGAAGTATTTGGCAGGCATGTTTTCATTGACATATACTTCTACCTGGCGTTCGGTCAACTTGTAGAGGTAGGCAATCAGTTCCATTTTCAATATCATGGCAGGGTCGAACGGCGGTCGCCCAACCATCCCTCCTCCTTTGTAGAGTTTGAGCAGCTTGCGAGTGAAGCGATCCCAGTCAATGATTTGGTTCAGGTGGCGCAAAAAATGATTTGGGGGAACGACTAAATCGTAAAGATATTCTCCAAAAAATGAGTTGCTGCCGGTTTCTACAAAGCGTGGATTTTCCATTTTATGCTCCTGGGCAAGATTTGCTTGATTGTATTAAATTTTCGCCAAATGAGCAAATCCAAACTTGTTTTTCAACACTCTCACTCATTATGCCCTTGACATATCGGAGATTCGCTGTAAAATCGGGCGGAATGGAATATTCAAAATTACGCGTCGTAAATGAGAGGTATCGCCCCGGAGCTTACGCTCCTGTGGGCGATTTTTTTTATCACGATAGAGAGCCCTGGTGGCTCTATTTTTTTGTCTGTGGGTGATAAATGATCATAAAAATCCCTGGACTCATTGATCCACATGTACATGTGCGCGAACCCGGCGGAACACACAAAGAGGATTGGGACACCTGTACATCTGCCGCACTGGCAGGAGGTTACACCACGATCCTGGCAATGCCGAATACTCAGCCTCCTGTCACAGATGAGAACACACTTCAGATCTCATTGAATGCAGCCAAGGTAAAAGCACGCTGTGATTATGCCCAATTCCTGGGGGCAGGTCCCGACAATTTAAATTATCTAGATCATTTAGGATCAAAAACAGCAGGTCTTAAGATGTATCTGGATCAAACATATGGACAATTACGCCTGGACGATATGGCAATTTGGATGGAACACTTTAAACGTTGGCCAAAAAACCTTCCCATCGTTGCCCATGCTGAAGGCCGTTCTATGGCGGCGGTCATCCTCATGGCGGCGATCTATGACCGATCGGTGCATATAGCTCACATATCTTTAAGGGAAGAAATTTTACTTATCCGGGCTGCCAAGGAAAAGGGAATTAAAGTTACTTGTGAGGTTGCCCCACACCATCTATTCTTAACCACTGACGACATACCAAGCATTGGCCGCGGAAGGAGTGAAGTCAGGCCGTGCCTTGCTACTCAAGCTGATCAGGATGCATTATGGGGAAATATGGATGTGATCGATATATTCGCAACAGACCACGCACCTCACACATTGGAGGAGAAGGATGGCGAGAATCCTCTACCGGGATTTCCGGGTTTAGAAACAGCCCTACCCCTTTTACTTACAGCCGTTCACCAGGGAAAATTACCTCTGGATGAGCTAATTCAAAAAATGGTAACCAATCCCAGGCGTATATTTCTCATCCCTGACCCACTTGATACCTGGGTTGAAGTAAATTTGGATGAAGAGTTTGAAATTTGTGCCAGGAATAACTACTCACGTTGTGGCTGGACGCCTTTTGAGGGTAGGAGGGTGAAAGGGCGAGTGAGTCGTGTGCATTTACGCGGAATCGATTTGTTTTATAACCAGAAAACAATAGCTCAGCCTGGTTTTGGGAAAAATATCAGATCGAAAAACAATATTAAAACTGTCAAAAGGAGAAAAAATGACAACTTATTTGGATAGAACCCAACATAAAAACCCTCACCTGCCGTTTGGTGACCAACGCACAGCACCATGGTATGGGAAGGATATCCTCTCCGTTAAGCAATTTTCCCGCTCAGACCTGGAATATATTTTTGGGGTTGCCCATGAAATGCATTTAATGGTTGACCATGTTGGCACCTTTGACTTATTAAAAGGTAAAATCCTGGCAAATTTGTTTTATGAACCCTCCACACGTACATCATCGTCATTTACCGCCGCCATGGAACGCCAGGGAGGAAGTGTTATCCCAATCAATGAAGTTCGATATTCCTCCGTCGCAAAGGGAGAATCCCTCCCTGATACAGTACGGACACTGGAATGTTATGCGGACGTGATCGTTCTTCGCCATCCAGAGACTGGATCTGCAGCAGTCGCTGCACAGGCTGCAAAAAAGCCTATCATCAATGCTGGTGATGGTATTGGTGAGCATCCAACCCAGGCATTGTTGGATGCGTTCACCATCCAGGAAGAAATGGGCGTAATCGATGGATTGACCGTGACCATGCTGGGAGATTTGAAATATGGCCGTACGGTTCACTCGCTGGCACGGTTGCTATCACTTTATAATGTAAGATTAAATTACCTCTCTCCTGACATTCTTAAAATGCCAGCTGAGATCATTGAAGAACTTCCACGCACCATGGCGCAAAAGGAATACAGAAACCTGGAGGATGTATTACCTGAGACTGATGTATTGTACGTGACCCGAGTACAAAAGGAACGTTTTGCCAGCGAAGAAGAGTATGAGAGCGTTAAAGGTTCATATGTGATTTCTCCGGAAGTGATGAAAGTGGCTAAACAAAACATGATTGTCATGCACCCCCTGCCTCGTGTGGGAGAAATTTCCATGGATTTTGATAGTGATCCAAGAGCTGCATATTTTCGGCAGATGGAATACGGGTTATACGTAAGAATGGCTCTTCTAGCAATGGTTTTAGGAAAGGCTTAAGGATGTCTTTTTTTGAATGGTTACTCAAGAGGGTAAATGAGGTTGATTCGTTACTATGCGTTGGTTTAGATCCGCACCCAGATGATCTCACCTATCCAACTGCACAATCAGCCTTGGAATTCTGTATTAAATTGATCCAATCGACTTCAGGTGTTGCCGCGGCTTATAAACCCAATAGCGCATTTTTTGAAGCATTTGGTCCACAAGGAATAGAAGTACTTCAACAAATCATCGCTTCTGTTCCACAAGAGATCCCGGTCATATTGGATGTAAAACGAGGTGATATTTCATCCACTGCAGATGCGTATGCACGCACAGCTTTCTTAACTCTCGGTGCTCATGCTGTGACAATTAATCCTTACCTGGGGCATGATTCCATCGAGCCATTCCTAGTCGATCCTGAACGAGGTGTGTTTTTATTATGTAAGACTTCAAATCCGGGAGCTGCAGATTTCCAGGATTTATTGCTTGATGAGTCTTTACCTGGCGCTGATGGGAAAGGTGGATTTAGGTTATATGAAAAAGTGGCAAAGATGGCACGGGACTGGAACACGCATGATAACCTGGGACTGGTGGTTGGTGCTACACAACCTGAGGCATTGAGACGGGTTCGAGAGATAGCACCTGATTTATGGATCCTTGCACCTGGGGTGGGAATTCAAGGTGGTGACCTGACGGCTACATTACAGGCAGGTTTAAAACCGGATGGGCTGGGTATGCTCATTCCAATTTCACGTGGAATCTCCCGGTCTGTGGATGCAGGGAAGGCTGCAGAAGAAATCCGTCAAAAAATCAATGAAGAGAGGCGTAGAATTCAGGCACAGGATAGGCCGAAATTCCAAGCAAGCATTCAATCCTCATCAACATATACATTTTCTCAATTAGCTGATGGATTGCTGGAGGCAGGATGTATAAAATTCGGAGAATTTCACTTAAAATCTGGATTGATCTCGCCCATTTACATAGACCTCAGGCAGCTTGTCTCATTCCCCCAATTACTAAACCAGGTTGCCCGAGCATACCTGCCCATATTAGCCGGATTATCTTTTGATAGGCTGGCAGGATTACCATATGCCGCCTTACCAATCGCCACTCTAATTTCTATACATGGGGGATGGCCATTGATCTACCCCCGAAAAGAAGTAAAGACATACGGTACAAAGGCTGAAATTGAAGGTATATATTGTAAAGGTGAACGAATCGTAGTCATTGATGACCTGGCAACCACCGGGGGCAGTAAATTTGAAGTGATTGAAAAACTCACCTCCGAAGGATTATGCGTGGAAGATGTCGTGGTGTTGATAGACCGGCAGTCTGGAGCGGGAAAAGCACTTTCTGAGGCGGGGTACACGCTACATTCTGTCACCACATTGACCGCCCTATTGGATTATTACGATATGAGCAACAAGGTTCAAAAAGATCATATTGAAGATACAAGGAATTTTTTATCCAAAACCCTGTGACACTTTATCCATTATTTCGTGCTTTATTATTCAACCTTGATCCTGAGCGTGCACACTATCTGACGTTGAATCTCATCCGGTTAGCTGGTGACATCGAACCAGTCAACCGGTTATTACGGCGAATGTTTATCGTTCCAGCTTCGCCAGTAAAAGCGTTCGGCTTAAATTTTTCAAATTCTATCGGATTAGCAGCTGGATATGATAAAGATGGACTGGGGTGGCGGGGATTAGCTTGCCTTGGTTTTGGGCATATTGAAGTTGGGACGGTAACCCCCTTACCTCAAGCTGGGAATCCAAAGCCGCGTGTTTTTCGCTTGAAAACTGACCGAGCGCTGATCAACCGGATGGGATTCCCAGGTTTGGGGGAGGAGTTAGTAAAAAAGGAAATATCCAGGAGTCGCCCAAGAAACCTCATCCTGGGGGTAAATATTGGGAAGAACAAGGAGACCCCCCTTGAATATGCCGAAAATGATTACTTGCGACTACTGCGTACCTTTGCAGCGCACGTGGACTACCTGACGGTCAATATCAGCTCACCCAATACAGTTGGTTTACGGCGGTTGCAAGAAAGACAAGCTTTAGATCATTTGTTGAGTAAATTAAATTCAGAACGGGGGCAACTTAAATCGCTAACCCCCGGGCGTTTGCCAATTTTAGTGAAACTCGCTCCGGATTTATCTGATAGAGAGCTTGACGATGCCCTGGATGTGATCCTGGCAAATAATATGGATGGAGTAATTGCGACAAATACGACCTTGTCCAGGGATGGTTTGAAGTCTCAGGTGGCTTTAGAAAATGGTGGATTGAGCGGCCAACCATTATTTTCACGCAGCCTTGCGATGATAGGAAAGATTTATCAGCATACCGGTGGCAGGTTACCTGTGATCGGTGTGGGTGGAATTTTTAATGCAGCTGGCGTCCAAAAAATGCTGGACGCCGGAGCTGTGCTCGTTCAGTTATACACTGGATTGATCTATGAAGGTCCAGGCTTGGTTAAAAGGATCCTGCAAGTACTCCCTCAATAAAAATGACTAATCCAATATTATGTTGTTGAGAATAGAAAAACCTCATCACGGGAATAGGAAATTAAACCGCCAGGAAGCTTCGTTTTGCTGGTTGGCAACTGTAGAAACACCAACAACCTGGAACCAGGTAGACCCAGGTTTATACGGGAATGCAGTCCCATCTGGATTGCTTAATGTTAAAACTGAATTGGTGGATGGACGATTCCATTGCACCTTATACTCCTGTCCATCTCGAAAAGCATAGGCGGTTCCCGTTCCACTCAGCAAGATTTCGATGATCTCATTGGGTGGTTGCTGGTAGAACTCATGGCGAACCAGAAGAACGACTACATTAGAAGAAGTTACCTGCTGATCATTAAGGCGGTCAATTAATGGAGCGTATGCTTCTCCCTGACCTGTATCGTAGACATTATCCTGGTAGCGAAGGTACTGTCCTGTTGAGGGATCATAGTCCCAACGGGTGTAATTATCGCCTGAATAACGGACAAACACCTGGTTGCCAGGTAATCCACCGGTGGGTATTGCAGAGTCGAAAGTCATACCATCAAGGTTCTGACGTCCATTCTCAACACCACGTGAAGTCACATACGCGCTCAGTTCGGCTGTCCCCCCTAACAGGAAGTCATTGGTTTTTGGCTCATATCTACACAGAGGTGCGGCATCAGTAGGGGGACATGGGGATGCGTATCCTTCGAGCACGATTCGATTTGAAAAGTCCGAATTCAATAAACGTTGGTTGATCAATACATCCGCACTCCCATAAGCAAAAATACTCTGGTACATATGCACCAGCTCATAATCCAGCAGACGACCGGAGCGAATTGGTCCTACCATTTCGGCATCGTCTCCATAAAAAATGGCATGAAAGCGGGAATATCCATCATTGTGATAATAATCGTATACGATATCAGCTTTTGACAGCCCCCACGGTGGTCGGTTTGAGGATCTTGGAACGATGTTTACTTTAATCGCTATTGGTCGGCGTTCTAGCATATCTGGATCTGAAACTTCTAATCCAGTCAATGGATCGATCGTTTCAGGAAAATTTGATGGTCCATATACCACCGGGGTGGGTGTCTCGGTCGGCAGGGGAGTCTCGGTAACCGTGGGAGTAATGGTAGGGGTGGTGGTATCCGTAGGCAAAGGACTGGGTGTTAAAGTACTCACAACTGGTGGTACCGTAGCAGTTCCTGTTTCAGGTGGGTTAATTTGGCCACATCCGACTAATAATAGCGTGATTATCAATCCGCTCAGCAGGTGTTTAATCATCAGATCCTCCGTGATATAAATCAATCGGCAATCATACCGCAAACACAACTATTTGACCATTCTTTGATTTTTCACATTTGTCTTCTATAATCGGGAGTAATGGATCAACCCAAATCAATCCAATATAAAATAAAGACTGTTTTCCGACCAGCTTTGTTCCTGATCGGGGGATTCATATTAATTTCTTGGCTTTTCTTCACACCACCGGGAATTCTTGGAAAAGCCGATGCTGTGGGATATGCGGTATGTCACCGGATTGATTCCCGGTCACTTCATATTGGAGTACGGCAATTACCCTTATGTGTTCGCTGCACTGGGCAGTATATTGGGGCGGTGACTGGATTGTTATTCCTGACAATTTTTGCTAAGCGCAGATCTGGGATGCCTCCCAGGCGTGTCATTGGCGTGATGATTTTTTTCTTCCTTCTCTACGCCATCGATGGATTAAATTCTTACTTCTACCTACCTCCATTTTTAGTGATGTTTCCCAATATGCCGCACCTGTATGAGCCATCGAACACTTTGCGCCTGTTTACTGGTACTGGGATGGGATTGGTAATCTCGATGCTTATTTACCCCGCTTTTTTGGGATCCATCCAGACAAATCCAGATACAAGACCATCTATCAGTAATTTGAAAACTTGTTTCATAATATTGGCTTTGGGTATTCTGGTTGATCTGCTTATCCTTACTGAATCGATCTATTTTTTACTGCCTGTTGGACTCATAAGTGCAGGTGGCGTGATAATATTACTAACAATGGTTTATACGGTCCTGTTGTTACGGATTTATCGAAAAGAAAATCAATTTACCAGATTATCGCAAATTTCATGGTATGTTGCCGGTGGGTTTATAATAACCATAACTCAAATTGCCTTATTTGATATGATTCGATTTATAATAACTGGTAGTTGGAGCGGTTTCATATAATATTCGATCATCATTGTGATGAATTGTAATAATGATCAGGAGAATTTGAGATGGATATATTTACAGCTTTTGGATTGTCGGCCAGTGCAGGCTTAAATGCCTACATACCTTTACTGGTTGTGGCATTATTAAGTAAGTTTACTAATTTAGTTAATTTAAATTCACCCTGGGATACTTTGGAAAATTGGTGGGTTATAGGGCTTTTGGTTCTTCTATCAGGAGTGGAATTCTTTGCAGATAAATTTCCCGCAGTTAATCATGCGAATGATATGTTACAAACCTTTATCCGGCCTGTTGCAGGTGCGTTTCTATTCGCTGCCTCTGCAAAAATAATCACCGATATACATCCAGTTCTGGCAATGGTGATGGGCTTGTTGGTTGCAGGGACTGTTCATACAGTTAAATCTTTAGCTGTTAGACCTGCCGTGACTGCAACAACTGGTGGAGCGGGAAATGTGCCTGTAAGTATCGCTGAGGATATCGTTTCCACAATTTTATCGATCATCGCAGCGGTGATTCCGGTGTTGATCGCAGTCATGTTGGTGATGTCTGGTGCGCTTTTCGTTTGGTGGATTTGGCGCAGGATCAATCGTGAGCGTGTGAGGGCGTAAAAAACAGTAATCTAATTGTAATACCACGATTAGCTGGTTGATCAGGTCCTATCGAATACCCGTATCATAATTGATCGATATCTGGGTGTAATTACCGTCATTGACGACGATAGTTTGATCATTTGCAATGGGCAGTGGGATGCCAGGTTCAGGGTGGATGATATATGTGCCGGATTTTAAGAAGATTCTAAAGTAACCCATCTCGTCAGTCTGGAATTGGGTGACCTGGTTGTTGGTCATATCCAGGATGGTGATCACCGCTTGATAAGGTTGATCCTGACACCCAGTATCGCCGATACGCACCGGTCCGGGGCATGTTGGACCTGCTATCACGTAGCCTTCAATTCCGCTTGAAGCAGTTGAGCTAGAAACTACCGGAATTCCTTGGGTACAGGCGCACAATCCGATCAGGATCATCATAAACGGGATTAATCTCTTTATTGTCATGTTTTTTCCTTTTTATTACTCATATAACGGAATACCAATAGGAGATTTTCCTCATGATCGGCAGGTTCACTTGAAGGTAATGCAATTTGACATGAGACTATTGGGTGGAAAATACTTTAATTGCCGTAAGCGGATCAATGCTGATGGTTATCTCCACCCCGAGGTCTGGTAGGGTGACCTGGGAGGTGAATTCAAAGGTCAATGGAACATCCTTTACTAGAAGGGATAGCCTCTGACTACTACCCCGGAAAGATACTTCCATGATCACTCCACTCAAGGTAGTTGGACCCCGGTTATCCAATTCAGCCTTATCTGGTCGAATTAACAGGTCAATGTTGCCTTGGATCGATGAATTAACCGGGAAATTCCCCAAGGGGGTGATGGCTTGGTAAACCCCGTTGAGTTGATGGATGACTCCTGGAATGATATTTGTCATTTCAAGAAAATGTGCCACAAAAATGGTGGCTGGCTCAGAATAAATTTGTTTGGGTGTGCCAATCTGTTCAATCTGTCCAGAGTTGATCACGATTATCCGGTCGGCGATGGTAAAGGCTTCTTCTTGGTCATGGGTCACATAGATTGCCGTCTGATGCATTTTATGGAGGATAGTCTGCAGGTCAAATACCAAACGCTCGCGCATATTGCGATCCAAAGAACCAAGGGGCTCATCCAGCATCAACAAGCGTGGATGGGGGGCAAGTGCACGCGCAAGGGCGATCCTTTGCTGCTCACCTCCTGACAATGTGTTGATATCACGCTTAGAAAAGCCCGGTAAACCCACTAATTCAAGCATCTCTTGTACACGTTGACCCATTCGATCGGGATCCACATGTGCCATTTTTAAACCAAACGCCACATTCGCATAGACATTCATATGAGGAAATAATGCAAAATCTTGGAACATCAACCCGAATTCACGCAAATGGGGTGGAGTATCTTTCAAGGAATTACCATTCCATTGAATATCTCCCTCATCGGGAGGTGTCAGTCCGGCGATTATCGACAGCAAGGTAGATTTGCCGCATCCACTGGGTCCGAGTAAAGCAACGATCTCACCTTCATCCACATCGAATGAAATTCTTTCCAGCGCCCTGGTACTATTATATGATCTACTAACATTTATGATTTTTAATATAGACATAAGAATTACAATCCTAATATAATCTGAAGATTAAAACTCACCAATTTCTCCAATACGAAGCTTATCAATAAAGATTATTGAGACAAATGAAATCATCATCAGGATAGTGCTGAGAGCCAATGCCTGACCGTAATTGATTTCCCCAGGACGTGATAATAGCCTGTATATAGCAACCGGAACTGTTGGATATTCTGGCCTCGCAATCAAAGAGGTTGCTCCAAATTCACCCATCGAGATTGTAAAGGCAAAAGCACCTGCAACCAGCACCGCACGGCCTACCATGGGAATATCCATATAGCGTAAGACAGACACAGGTGAAGCACCCAGCACAGCCGCAGCTTGTCGAATACGAGGTTGGATGCTACGGAGGGCAGGGGTGAGATTACGCACCACAAATGGAAATGCTACCAGCGTGTGCGCTAAGGGAACTAATAACCAGGAAGAGCGTAAATCCAATGGAGGTTGATCCAAGGCGACGATAAACCCTAAACCGAGAGTAACTGCACTTGTACCCAGCGGCAGCATCAACATTGCATCCATACCTTGATTAAATGGAGAATCTACCTTACGGGATAGTGCCAATGCAGCAGGAATGCCGAGACACAATGCCATCACTGTTGTTGTCAAGGCATATCCCAAGGAGATAACAATTGCTGTCGAGGGAGGGGTAAAAAAGATTGACTCCCGGCGATTGGTACCAAGCTGGCGATAATAATCCAATGTTAAACCTGGAGAATTACCGGTCTGAAGTCCTCGCTCTGGTTCCAGCCGGGTAACAGAACGGATCGCTAGCGCAGCAAGTGGCATAACTAGCAACACCATCAGGATTATGATTAATATCCCCGCAATAATTTTACTGCGGGTGGTTGTCAAACTGCGTTGCGTAATTCGGTGAGACTTTAGCGACAGGGGAATGGTTAGACGTTTTATTAGCCGGCTGTAGAGAAGAGTTAAAGCAAGCGTACAGCCCAACTGGATGAGGCATAACACGGCTGCCATCGGCAAATTGAATAAGCTAATCGTTTGATAATAAATT
>Ga0209253_10005002_pt1 | contig 11524 bp, 14 predicted proteins | sample FrelakmetBRP12BR_FD_187145 | JGI IMG/M metagenome (GOLD analysis project Ga0209253, IMG submission 187145) | Freshwater lake sediment microbial communities from the University of Notre Dame, USA, for methane emissions studies - BRP12 BR (SPAdes)... | ecosystem: Environmental > Aquatic >...
CCCGATGCTTCCGAGCCAAGCGATACGCCTGCTCAGACCAGAGCCGATTCATTTAGTTCGCGGGCCGCGCTGCGCTCCGCTGTCCTCGCCCTCCCGGCGGTGCTGCCAGCGGCAGGCAACGAGCAGTCGGCGCCAGTTGGTTGCGGCCAGCGAATCCGGCCACACGAGCAGCGGCCCCCGCGGCGCCCGGAGGCAAACAAAGTGCGGGCTGAAGTAACGGACGCCGGCCGCCTCATCGGCATCGCCGCTGCAGGCGCGGATTGCCCCGTCAGAACCCACAGCGAGTTGCCTCGACACCGACCTCCGTCCAGGACAAAAGGCCAATACCAGCGCCCCGACCGAGCCTAGCGTCGCGGCAAGCCGCAGCGGGGACGGCGCCAACAAGAGCGCCAACATGCAGGCCGCGGCCGCAGCCGCGGTCAGCGCCTGCGCCACTGCGCGCACGCGCCCCGCACGACGCGAGGCAAGCAGATCGGCGCGAAACGCCGCGACCTCAGGCACGTCTGAAGACAAGGGTGCCGTTCGTGCCGCCGAAACCGAAGGAGTTCTTCAGCGCAACGTCGATCCTCATGTCCCGCGCCACATTGGCGCAGTAGTCGAGGTCGCACTCCGGATCCTGGTTGAAGATGTTGATTGTCGGCGGCGAGATCTGGTGGTGCACGGCCAGCACGGTGAACACCGACTCGACCCCTCCGGCGCCGCCGAGCAGGTGGCCGGTCATCGACTTGGTCGAATTGACGACGATCTGACGGGCAGCGTCACCGAGCGCCAGCTTGATCGCGTTGGTCTCGTTGATGTCGCCGAGCGGCGTCGACGTGCCATGGGCGTTCAGGTAGTTCAGGTCGTCCGCGTTCAGGCGCGCGCTGCGCAGCGCGTTGAGCATCGAGCGGCGCGGGCCGTCGACGTCCGGCGCGGTCATGTGATAGGCGTCGGCGCTCATGCCGAAGCCGACAAGCTCGGCGTAGATCTTCGCCCCGCGACGCCTGGCATGTTCGTATTCTTCGAGCACCAGTATCCCGGCGCCCTCACCGAGCACGAAGCCGTCGCGGTCACGGTCGAACGGCCGGCTCGCCGTCGCTGGGTCATCATTGCGCACCGACAGGGCCTGCATCGACGCAAAGCCGCCGATCCCGAGCGCGCAGACCGAGGACTCGGTGCCGCCGGCGATCATTACGTCGGCATCGCCGTGTTCGATCAGCCGCCCGGCCACGCCAATGCAGTGCAGCCCGGTCGTGCAGGCGGTGACGATCGCCATGTTCGGCCCCTTCAGTCCGAGCATGATCGACAGGTTGCCGGAGACCATGTTGATGATCGCGCCCGGGATCATGAACGGCGAGATCCGCCGCGGTCCGCGGTTCACGAATTCGCTGTGGTTGTCCTCGATCATCGGCAGCCCGCCGATGCCGGAGCCGACCATGCAGCCGATCATCTCCCGGTTGGCGTCGGTGACCTCCAGGCCGCAATCACGGAGCGCCTCCATCGAGGCGGCAACACCGTAATGGATGAAGGTATCCATCCGGCGTGCTTCCTTCGCCGGCATGTAGGACTCGACGCTGAATTCCTTGACTTCGCCGGCGATCTGGACGCGGAAGTCCTTCGCGTCGAAGCGGGTGATCGGGCCGATGCCGGACTTTCCGGCAACGAGGTTGGCCCACGCAGTGGGCGCGTCGTTGCCGACCGGGCTGATGACGCCGAGGCCGGTAACGACGACGCGTCGGCGTTCGCTCATGAGGGCAAGCCGGACCTCGGCGGGCGGTGCCGCCGCGCTTCAGGCCTTCTTCAGATGGGTGCTGACGTACTCGATCGCCTGCTGGACGGTGCGAATCTTCTCCGCTTCCTCGTCGGGAATCTCGCACTCGAACTCGTCTTCCAGTGCCATGACCAGCTCGACGGTGTCGAGAGAATCGGCACCGAGGTCCTCGACGAACGCGGACTCGTTCTTGATGTCCGCCTCGTTCACTCCGAGTTGCTCGGCAACAATCTTCTTGACCCGCTGTTCAATGTTTTCCATTAACCCCTCCTCGAAACTACTTGGGCTCCCGCCGGCCATCCTCGCTGGCCGGACGACGAGCCCAGACGCTTGAAAAGTCTAGCAGAGCGCCCTGCCACGCCTTCGCGCTCGCCTAGGCCATGTACATACCGCCGTTGACATTAAGGGTGCAGCCGCTCACGTAGACACCCGCCGCCGAGGCCAGGAAGACCACCGCCGCGGCCACCTCCTCGGCGGAACCGAGCCGACCGAGCGGGATCTGCGCCAGCAGCGCCTGCGTCTGCGCCTCGCCGAGGGCACGCGTCATGTCGGTGTCGATGAACCCGGGCGCGACGCAATTGACCGTGATGCCGCGACTGCCGACCTCGCGCGCCAGTGCCCGGGTCATCCCGGCAACCCCGGCCTTGGCAGCGGCGTAGTTGGCCTGCCCCGCATTGCCGCTTTCGCCGACCACCGACGTGATATTGATGATGCGCCCATGGCGGGCCTTCATCATGCCGCGCAGCACGCCGCGGGACAGGCGGAATACCGCCGATAGGTTGGTCGCCAGCACGAGGTCCCAGTCCTCATCCTTCATCCGCATCGCCAGCCCGTCGCGCGTGATGCCGGCGTTGTTGACCAGGATGGACAGCTTGCCGTGCGCCTTGCCGATCTCCTCGATCACCGCCTCGCCGCGCGCGGCATCGGTCACATTGAGCACCACGCCGTGGCCCTTGCCGCCCAAGTCGCCCAGTCGCTGCGATATTGCCGCCGCGCCGTCTTCCGTCGTCGCCGTGCCAACGACCACGGCGCCTGCCCGCGCGAGTGCATCGGCGATCGCCGCGCCGATGCCGCGCGAAGCACCCGTGACCAGAGCAACCTCGCCGGCGAGTGCGTCGGCCGCGAAAACGCGTGAATTGTTCATCTTCACCCCTTCAGGCGGGACAGCGCGTCGCCAATGCTTGCCGGGTCGGTCAGCGCCAGACTTTCGACAGTCGGCACGATGCGCTTGGTCAGCCCGGCCAGCACCCGCCCGGGGCCGCACTCCACGACGTGGGTGACGCCCTCGGTCGCCATCCGGCGAATGATCTCGGCCCAGCGCACCGGGCCGGCGGCCTGGCGCGCGAGCGCATCGCGGATGCGATCCGGTTCGGATTCAACCGCCACGTCGATGTTGTTGATCACCGCTACCCCGGGCGCCGCGATCGGTTCGTCCCGCAACCGTTGGCGCAGCCGCTCCGCGGCCGGCGCAAGCAGCGAGGAGTGGAAAGGCGCCGACACCGGCAGCGGCAGCGCCCGTTTGGCGCCGAGCCGCTTCGCCGCTTCGCAGGCCCGCGCCACCGCCGCCGCATGCCCGGCGATGACCACCTGCGACGGCGCATTGAAGTTCACTGCCTCCACCACCTCGCCTTGCGCCGCCTCGGCGCAGGCCTGTGCCACCACTTCGTCACTGAGCCCGAGGATTGCCGCCATGCCGCCCGTGCCCGCAGGCACCGCTTCCTGCATCGCCCGGGCGCGAAACCGCACCAGCCGCAACGCCGCCTCGAGCGGGATGGCCCCCGCCGCGGTCAGCGCCGTGTACTCGCCGAGGCTGTGCCCCGCCATCACTGCTGGCACCGCACCGCCCGCGGCCACCCAGGCGCGATATACGCCCACACCGGCGGCGAGCATTGCCGGCTGGGTGTTCACCGTGAGGTTCAACTGTTCGATCGGGCCTGCGGCGATCAACTTGCCGAGATCCTCGCCGAGCGCCTCGCCTGCGCGCATCAGCACGGCCTGCATCACGGCATCGCCGGCGAATGCATCGAGCATGCCCACGGCCTGCGATCCCTGCCCGGGAAATACGAAGGCGATCTTCATCGTTTGGTCTTCTTGCAATTCAGAAGCGAACCAGCACCGAACCCCAGGTGAAACCTCCGCCCACACCCTGCAGCAGCACGTGCTGTCCGGGACGGACACGGCCGTCGCGCACCGCCAGATCCAAGGCCAGCGGCACCGACGCAGCCGACGTGTTGCCGTGTTGGTCGACAGTCAGGATCACCTTGCTCTGCGGCAGACCGAGCTTGCGCGCCGTGGCGTTCAAGATGCGCACGTTTGCCTGGTGCGGGATCAGCCAGTCGATCGCCTCCACTCCCATCTGCGCGTCGGCCAGCACTTCGCGCGCGGAGGAGTCCAGAACGTTGACCGCCAGCTTGAACACCGCCTGGCCGTCCATGCGCAGGAACGGATCGCCCTGCACTGCGCCCTGGGCGACGCGTCCGGCGGTGCACAGGATGCGCGACTGCGAACCGTCGGCGTGCAGCCGCGCGGCGAGGATTCCCGGCTCGTCCGCCGCTTCCAGCACGACGGCGCCGGCGCCGTCGCCGAAGAGCACACAGGTCGTGCGATCGCTCCAGTCGAGGATGCGCGAGAAGATCTCCGCCCCGATGACCAGCGCACGCCGGTAGACGCCGGTGCGAATCATCGCGTCGGCCACCGCCAGGCCATAGACGAACCCACTGCACACCGCCTGCACGTCGAAGGCAGCCGCGCCGCCGGCGCCGAGTTCGTCCTGGACCAGGCAGGCCGTGCTGGGAAAGATCTGGTCCGGAGTCGATGTCGCCAGCACGATCAGGTCCAGCGCCGACGGCTCGAGCTTCGCGGCCAGCAGCGCGGCGCGCGCCGAGCGCACGCCCAGCTCGGTGGTGGTCAGCGACGCGTCGGCGAGATACCGCTGCCGGATGCCGGTGCGCGCCACGATCCACTCGTCCGACGTCTCGATGCCCAGCGCGGCGAGTTGCCGCGCCAAGTCCGCATTGCTCACCGCCCGCTCCGGCAAGGCAGCGCCGGTGCCGATGATGCGCGACCACGTGCGTGCCATCGCCGTCATGCGGCAGCGGTCGAGCGTCTATGCTCGCGCTCGAGCTGTGCGACGAACGGCTGCATCGCGGCGACGGTTCGCTCGAGCAGCCGATGCCGGGCTGCCTCGTAGCCGACGCCGATCGCGTTTTCGAAGGCCAGCGCGTCGGCCGAACCGTGGCTCTTGATCACGATGCCGCGCAGGCCGAGCAGGCTGGCGCCGTTGTAGCGCCGATGGTCGAGGCGGCGGCGGAAGCGCTTGAGCACCGGGTAGGCGAGCACGGCCGCGGCCTTGGCGAGCGGACTGCGCGTGAACTCCTCGCGCACCATCGTCCCCAGCATCTGCGCCAGGCCTTCGGACGCCTTCAGCGCCACGTTGCCGACGAAGCCGTCGCAGACGATGACGTCGGTCGTGCCCTTGTAGATGTCATCGCCTTCGACGTTGCCGTGGAAGTTCAGCGGGCTCGCACGCAGCAGTTCCCCCGCGCGCTTGACCACGTCGTTGCCCTTGATCACCTCTTCGCCGACGTTCAGCAGCCCTATGCTGGGCCGCTCCATTTCCTGCACCGCGGCCACCAGCGCCGCGCCGAGGATCGCGAACTCGAACAAATGCTCGGCGGTGCAGTCGACGTTCGCGCCAAGGTCGAGCATCGTGGTGACGCCGCCCTTGATGTTGGGCAGAAAGCTGGCGATCGCCGGCCGGTCGATGCCCTCCAGCGTCTTGAGCACAAAGCGGGAAATTGCCATCAGGGCGCCGGTGTTTCCGGCGCTGAGGCAGGCGTCCGCGCGCCCCTCCTTGACCAGGTTGACCGCCAGCCGCATCGACGAGCTGCGCTTGCCCCGCAGCGCCAGCGCCGGCGGATCGTCCATCGCCACGACTTCATCGGCGTGCACGATCTGCAGGCGCGTGCGCAAGTCTGCGGCGGCACCAAGCAGAGGTTCGATTTCTTCGCGCCGTCCGACCAGCAGCAGTTCCGAGTCGGCTTGCTTGCGGAGGAAGGACGCAGCGGCGGCAACGGTCACTACCGGGCCGTGGTCGCCGCCCATGGCGTCGATGGCGATACGAACGGTCACCGTTGGCCGCCAGCGGTCCAGGCTGCGCCGGTCGCGGCAGGCGCAGCGACCGCGACGATCACTCGTCGTTCTTGGTCGCGACGACCTTCTTGCCGCGATAAAAGCCGTTGGGGCTCACGTGGTGGCGACGATGAACTTCGCCGGTGCCCGGTTCGATCGCCAACGGCGGATTGGTTGCGAAGTCATGCGCGCGGCGCATGTTGCGCTTCGACGCCGACCGCTTGTTCTGTGGAACTGCCATGGCTGCCTCGCCAGTCGGAAACAAAATAGCCGCGCATTGTAGCCGACTCGCCCGCCATGGGCACGGTCATTGCTTCGGCTTTTTCAGTGCCGCCAGCGCCTCGAACGGGCGGTGCGTTTCGCCGCCCGGCCCGCGGTCGCCCTTGGCCGGGGCCGGTGCAGCGCAATCATCGTGCCGTGGCGAGATCGGCAGCGCCAGCATCGCCTGGTCTTCGACCAGCGAGGCGAGGTCGAACCGGTGCGACCCGAGCAACGGCTCCTCGGGCGACTCGTCGATCGGCAGGCGGCCGAGTTCCGCCTCGTCGGCGACGAAGTAGAACTGCGCGCACTCGTGGATGGGCACCTCGACCGCTGCCCCGCAGCGGTCGCAGCGGGCGCGGACCATGCCGTCGACTTCGAACCGGGCCCCGGCGCGTCCCAGTTCGTCGACCAGGCCGACGAGCCGGTAACGAAGCGCTCCGCGGGCATCCGCGAGTTGCTCAGTCAGCCGCGGCGCATCTTTCAGTGCGAGTTCGCCCTCAACCGAACCGCGTCGCCGCGACAGTTCCCAGACGTCACAGGTTCCGATCGAGCCAGTCGCCATGGCCAGCGCGGTGCTCATCGCTAAACTGCCGCGCACTTGGAGTTTGCGCTCGTAAAGATGCCACCGATCGTACTCGCATCGACCTCCTCCTATCGCCGCGAACTGTTGCAGCGGCTGCGATTGCCCTTCTCGGTGCAGGCGCCGCGGGTCGACGAACAGGCGCTGCCAGGCGAGACGCCGCGAGCCACGGCCTGCCGCCTTGCGCTCGCCAAGGCAAAGGCCGTCGCGGCCGATCGACCGGGAGCGATCGTCATCGGCTCGGATCAGGTCGCCGATGTGGATGGCGAGGCGCTTTCCAAGCCCGGCACGCACGACGCGGCACTGGCGCAGCTGACGCTCATGCAAGGTCGCGAAGTCGTCTTTCACACGGCGCTGGCTGTTGTCGGGCCAAGTGGCGAGCATCAGGTCGTCGATGTGCCGACCGCAGTGCGCTTTCGCGTCCTGCCCGCTGCGCAGCTCGATGCCTATCTGCGCGCAGAGCAGCCATACGACTGCGCCGGCGCGGCCAAGATCGAGTCGCTCGGCATCACGCTGCTCGAGTCGGTTCGCTCCGATGACCCGACGGCATTGATCGGGCTGCCCCTGATCCGCCTGACGTCGATGCTTGCGGCCTGTGGGGTGCGGTTGCCTGCGCCATGAGTAACGCGACCGGCGCGCTGCTGCTGCTGCCGAGCTTGCTCGGCGACTCGGTGCCGGAGCGGGTGCTGCCCGCGCAGACGCTGGCCCTCGCCCGGGCGACCACGGTCTTCCTGGCCGAAAACGCCAAGAGCGCGCGCGCTTTCCTTAAGGCAATCGCCCATCCGCAGCCGATTGCCGGCCTGGCGGTGATCGAGATCGGACATGCTCCCGATCCGCGCCGCTTCGACGAGTGGCTGGCGCCTCTGAATGAGGGGCACGACGTCGCGCTGCTTTCGGAGGCCGGTTGCCCGGCAGTGGCCGACCCCGGCGCCGGCCTCGTCGCACGCGCCCACCAGCTCGGCCTGCGCGTGCACCCGCTGGTTGGCCCGAGCAGCCTGCTGCTGGCCCTGATGGCTGCCGGCATGAACGGCCAGCGATTCCGCTTTGTCGGCTACCTGCCGCAGGAAAGAGAGGCGCTGGTGGCCGCCATCGGCGCGCTGGAGCGCGCCAGTCGCGGCGAAGAAACCCAGTTGTTCATCGAGACGCCCTACCGCAACGAGCGACTGCTGCAGGCCCTGCTGGAGCACGCGCGGCCGAACACTCAACTGGCTGTCGCAGTGGACCTGACGACCGACGCAGAGCGTGTGGTGTCGCTGCCGATCGCCGATTGGCGCGCGTTGCCTGCCAACGCCAGGCCGGCGCTTGCACGCCGCCCCGCCGTCTTCGCGCTGATGGCAGCGGCGGCAGTTCAACCAGCCAGTGGTCCTTCCAGCCGCGGCCGCACGCCCGGTTCGGGTCGCCAGTAGACGAAACCTGCCTCTTCAATCAGCTGCAACGGCCTCAGCCCACCGCGTCCGGCGCATGGGCCACCGATGCAGCGGCCATCGGCCGGATCGTAGGCAGCGCCGTGGCTGGCGCACAGCAGCGCCTCGCCATCGCGGTCGAAGAACTGGCCGGCGATCCAGTCCAGCTCCATCGCCACGTGCGCGCAGCGATTCAGGTAGGCGACCACCTGCCCCCGGTAGCGGACAACGAACGCGCCGACCGTCTCACCGCCCACGAGCACCTCAAACCGCTGCCCGGGGCCGCCCTCGACGAGCTGCGCTGACAGGCACAAGGCGATCAGCGGCTGGGCATCAACCATTCGTGCAGCTGCGTCAGCGAGTCGAAAAGCGCCAACGGGCGGCACGCCGCGAGCTGCTCGTGCGGGTGGGCCCCTTGCGTCAGGCCGACCGCGGCCGCATTCGCCGCCGCGGCCATCTGCAGGTCGTGCGTGGTGTCGCCGACCATCAGTGTTCGCGCCGGCGCGACCATGAGCTCGTCGGTCAGTTCGAGCAGCATCGCCGGATGGGGCTTGGGATGGGTCTGGTCGGCACAGCGCGAGGCAGCGAATTCGGCGCCCAGCCCGGCGCTGGCCAAGGCCCGCTGCAGGCCGCGCTGCGACTTGCCGGTGGCGATGGCGAGCAGCACGCCGGCGGCGTGTAGTTCGGCAATCAGCTCCCGCGCACCGGGAAAGAGAACCAATTCCGCCTCGCGCGCGAGATAGTGAACGCGGTAGCGCGCCGAGTACTCCGGGATCCGCTCGGGCGCCAAGGTGGGCACGGCCCGCGCCAGCGCGTCGTGCAGTCCGAGCCCGATCACGTGGCTGGCCGTCGCGTCGTCCGGCACGGGCAGGCCGAGGTCCACCGCAGCATCCTGGATCGCGCGGGCGATTGCCGCCGTCGAATCGCTCAGCGTGCCATCCCAGTCGAAGACGACCAGATCGAAGCGGTCAAGCACGGCCGAGCCCCCGCAGGAAGTCGGTGCATTCGCGGTCAAGCGCGCTTTCGATCGCCATCGGCGCCCCGCTCACCGGATGGCGAAAGCGCGTCGCCCACGCATGCAGGAACATTCGCCTGAACGGCACGGCGAACTCGCCGCGGGCGAGCCGCCGGTTCAGCTCGAAGTCGCCGTACTTGTCGTCGCCGACGATGGGAAAGCCGACATGCGCCAGATGCACCCGGATCTGGTGCGTCCGGCCTGTCTTCAGCTCGGCCTCGAGCAGCGAAAACGTGCCGTAGCGTTGGCGCAGAGTGAACACCGTGTGCGCCGCCATGCCTTCGTCTTCATCGACCGCGACCCGCCGTTGGCCGCTGCCAACGGTCCGCTTCGCCAGCGCCAGCCTGACATGCTGGCGCTCATTGACCCAGTCTCCCGCTACCAGCACGAGGTAACGCTTGTCGACCTGCCCCTCGCGAAGCTGCTCGTGCAGCCCCAGCAGCGCGCGCCGCGTCTTGGCCAGCAGCAGGATGCCGGAGGTCTCGCGGTCGAGCCGGTGCGCCAGCTCGAGATAGGGCTGGTTGGGCCGCGCCGCCCTGACGATCTCGATCAGCCCATGGGATATGCCGCTGCCACCGTGAGCAGCCAGTCCGGCCGGCTTGTCCACCGCGATCAGGTGCTCATCCTCGAACAGGATCGGCGGCATCTGCGCCCGCGCCGGGGGCGGTGCGGGCGGTGCGGGCGGTGCGATACGCAGCGGCGGCACCCGGACCTGGTCGCCTTCCGCAAGCCGCTGGTCCGCCGAGGCGCGCCCCTTGTTCACCCGCACCTGGCCGGAGCGCACGATCCGGTACACGTGGCTCTTCGGCACGCCCTTGGCCAGGCGCAGCAGGAAGTTGTCGAGCCGCTGCCCGGCAGCGTCCGGTCCGACAGTCACGTAGCTGACTTGGTCGGCGGCAAGCCGCGGCGCAGGCGCGCGCGCGCGCTCCTTGGCGGTGTCGTTCATCGTGCCGTTATACTTGCGCGCGCAGGACTTAGGCGGCGCTTTTGAAGTAGCGGTTGAATTGCTCGCCACCCACAAAGCCGCGACGATTCGCAGTCTGTTCCGGGTGTCGCCCCGATCCTGCAAGAAGCGCCGATTGTAGTGATGACCGACCGCAGGCCTGATGCTCTGCCCGGCCACCTCACGGCGCAGGGACGCGACAGCGCGCAGCGGCGATAAGCTGCCCGCGCCAAGCGAAGACGGCGGCCGCAGGCTAGATCACGAGCCGGGTCGCTGGAATTGAAACAAATCGAGCCGAGCCGCCTGCGGGTGTGGCCGGCTCGGCTGGATCGGATTCGTCGCAGCGCGCCGGCATCGCCGGCGCTGGGCCACGCAAGCATAGGTCGTCACGTGTTCAGGCTCCCCTCGTTGTCCGCAAGCTGCCCCGCGCCGCAACAGCGCACGCGGGCAGGTGGACGCATCGCCGCGGCAGACCCGCCGCGGCGGCGGCGCCTCGCACGTCTCGCCTAGCCTCGCCCGCGGCGTCCTCGGTCCGGCACGACCGCGCCTTCCAGGCGCATGGAGTGTTGAGATGAAGAGGATGCTCTTCAACGCGACCCACCCCGAAGAACTGCGGGTGGCCATCGTCGACGGCCAGCGGCTGGTCGACATCGACATCGAGGCCGCAGGCCGCGAGCAGCGCAAGTCGAACATCTACAAGGGTCTCATCACCCGCGTGGAGCCGAGCCTTGAGGCCTGCTTCGTCGACTACGGTGAGGAGCGGCACGGCTTCCTGCCGTTCAAGGAGATCTCGCGCAGCTACTTCCGTCCCGGAGTGGACGTCAGCCGCGCCAAGATCAACGAGGCGGTGCGCGAGGGCGACGAACTGGTCGTCCAGGTCGAAAAGGAGGAGCGCGGCAGCAAGGGAGCGGCGCTCACCACGTTCGTCTCACTGGCCGGCCGCTACCTCGTGCTGATGCCGAACAACCCGCGCGGCGGCGGGGTGTCGCGCCGGATCGAGGGCGAGGACCGGCAGGAACTGCGTGAAGCGATGGACCAGCTGGAACTGCCGTCCGGCATGAGTGTCATCGCCCGCACGGCGGGCATCGGCCGAAGCGCCGAGGAACTGCAGTGGGATCTGAACTACCTGCTGAAGCTCTGGCACGCGATCGCCGATGCAGCGACGCCCGTTTATCGCACCGAGGCGGGCGAATCGACCGCCGAGCCGACATCGGAGGGCAAGAAGAACAAGCGGCTGAATCCGGCGCCGTTCCTGATCTTCGAGGAATCGAGCCTGGTCATCCGCGCCATCCGCGACTACTTCCACCCGTCCATTGGCGAGATCCTCGTCGACACCGACGAGATCGCCGAGCAGGCGCAGCAGTTCATGGCGCACGTGATGCCGGACATGGTCGGCCGCGTCAAGCGCTACAAGGACGACGTCCCGCTGTTCTCGCGCTTC
>Ga0209253_10005003_pt1 | contig 11523 bp, 9 predicted proteins | sample FrelakmetBRP12BR_FD_187145 | JGI IMG/M metagenome (GOLD analysis project Ga0209253, IMG submission 187145) | Freshwater lake sediment microbial communities from the University of Notre Dame, USA, for methane emissions studies - BRP12 BR (SPAdes)... | ecosystem: Environmental > Aquatic >...
CTCGACGACGAGAGGGGGGTCCACAGAAATCCCTGTATTTTGGGGAATGTTATAGATTAGAACGGGAATCTTGGATTTATCCGCGACGCCGAGATAATACTCTTTAAGAGCGGCTTGACTCATTCTTGATTTATAATAATGAGGAGGCTTGACCAGGGCGGCGTCGGCGCCAAGGCCGGCAACGCGGTTGGTGAACGCGATGGTCATGCGGGTGGATTCTCGCGAGGTGCCGACAATTGTCTTTTTTCGGGACGAGGCCGCTGATATTGCTACCGCTACTAGCTTTTCAGACTCTTTATCGCTGAGAAAGACAGCTTCTCCGGTTGACCCCAGAACGACATATCCAGCCAGGTCGGTCCGATTGTATCTGCGGATATTTTCCCTGAATCTTTCGGTCGCGATATCCTCTCCGACAAACGGCGTGGTCAGTGCGGCAAAAATTCCCCGGAAATTTTCTCCTGCACCGTTCTCCAAAGGTTTCTTGAGGTCATTTCTCAATTTTTCTCAGCTCCTTTTCGCTCAGGCCGAAGTAGTGTCCGATCTCATGGAGCAGAACGTCTTTCACCTTTTCTTTGACCTCTTCCTCCGTGGCGCAGAGGTTTTCGATCGGCTGCTGGTAGAGGACAATCACATCAGGAGGATTGTTCCCATAATAGGGGCCGCGGTGCTGGTAGGGAATGCCGTGATAGAGACCGAGCAGCGTCGCGTAGGAAGGAGTTCCGGTTCTGGTTCGCGTCTCGTTGGACGGGTTTTCTTCGACGATGACCGCGATGTTTTGAAGATATTTTTTGAATTTCCGAGGCAGGCCGGCGAGGGCATCTTCAGCCAACTTCTCGAACTTTTCTTTTTCCATAAGACTCCGCTTCTAAAGCTCCCGGCCTACTTCTCGATCCCCAGCCGGGCTCTCACTCCTTTGGCATAATAGTGCTTTTTCTCTTTCATCTCAGTGACCAGGTCGGCCCGTTTTATTAGGGAGGGAGGCGCATACCGTCCGGTCAGGACAACTTCCACCTCTTCGGGCTTTTGGTCCAAGACATCATGGACCTCTTTCTCGCTCAGGAGATGAAAGCGCAGCGCGACGTTGATCTCGTCAAAAACGATAATGCTGTATTTCCTGGACAGCATCGCTTTGAGGCACGTCTGGAGTCCCTTTTTGGCCCGGGCAATGTCCTCATCGTCAGGATTTTCGGTCACGTGGATAAAGCCCTTCCGGCCGAATTGCTCGATGGTGATAAGAGGAGCCAGTTTGCGGACCGATATGAGCTCTCCATAATTCTGTCCTTTGAGGAATTGTCCGAAATAGACTCTCCGGCCGTAGCCGGCGGCCCGAAGCGCCAGCCCGAGAGCAGCCGTTGTCTTGCCTTTTCCGTTGCCCGTATAGACCTGAATGTAACCCTTATCCTTTTCGGTCATCGAATCTTGTCCTCGTCGTCACTTTCCTGCTTCTATTGTAACGAACCGCCGCTCTGAGTCAACACATAGTAGCGTTTGACTGTCTGGTTGCCACCCTTTATAATCAATTCCAGTGAAACTCAACGCTTTGGACCAGGTCATTGAGGCGGCGCTCAAAGAAGATATGCCGGAAGGCGATATCACGTCCGAGTGCGTCATCCCTTCCGGCTCTGTCTCTAAGGCCATCATCCTGGCGAAAGAGACCGGCATCCTTGCCGGCATAGATGTCGCGGCGAGGGTTTTTGCGAAAATTGACCCCAGGACCAGGTTTGAAAAGATATTTAAGGATGGCCGGGCCTTTGAGCCGCACGATATTTTGGCCAGGGTTCGGGGAAATTCAATCTCCCTCTTGAAGGGTGAGCGGACCGCTCTCAATTTTCTGCAGCGGATGTCGGGTATTGCCACTAGGACCGGCCATTTTGTCGAGGCCGTCAGGGGCACAGGAACCAAGATCCTGGATACAAGAAAAACGACTCCGACCCTTCGCTTTCTCGAAAAATACGCTGTCAAAATGGGAGGAGGGGAGAATCACCGCTCGAGCCTTTCCGATATGGTTCTTCTCAAGGACAATCACCTCAGGCTGGTCGGGAGCGTTACGGAAGCCGTGCAAATGGCCAGGGCTAAAATCAAGCCGGGAATGAAGATCGAAGTCGAAGTCACGAATTTCGACGAGGCCAAAGAGGCGGTTGAGGCCGGCGCTTCGATGATCATGCTCGATAACATGTCCCTGATGAAGATGAGGGAGGTTATTGGCTGGGTGAGGCGAAGAGTCCCCGTGGAGGTCTCCGGCAAAGTGACCTTGAGGCGGGCGCGCCAGATCGCCTCTCTGGGCGTCGATTATGTTTCTGTCGGCAGCCTGACGCACTCATTCGCCTCCGTGGATATCAGCATGGAGTTCATAAATTGAAGACAATAGCCGAAGAAAAAACACACCGGTCTGATATTCTGGTTATCGGGTGCGGCATCGCTGGGGCAAGCGCCGCTCTGGAGGCCGCCAAGCGAGGCTTTAGGGTGAACATCATCACTCAGTCCTCCAAACCTGAAGAGTCCAATACGTACTACGCCCAGGGCGGGATTGTCTCTCTGGGCCTGGACGACCGCCCGGAGATTCTAAAAGAGGATATCATCAAAACGGGCGACGGGATCAATAACCCTGAATCGGTCGAAGTCCTGGCTGGCCAGGGCCGGGAGTTGGTCGAGAAAATCCTGATCGACGAGCTTCAAATTCCGTTCGAGAAGAGCAGCCCGGATGCCCTTGATTATGCCCAGGAGGGCGGCCATTCGAGAAGGCGCATCCTCCATGTTAAAGACACGACCGGCAAGACCGTAGAGGAAAAATTCATCGAGGCGCTGGGCAAATACACCAATGTGACCTTACTCACCGAGCACACCGCTGTCGATTTGCTGACTATTCCTCATCACTCCAAAAATCTCATGGCCTATTATCGCGAGCCTCAGTGCCTTGGCGCCTATGTTCTCGAAAATCGGACGGGGCTGGTCAAGACTTTTTTTGCCCCCTACACTATTTTGGCCACAGGCGGCTGCGGGTCTGTATTTCTCTATACTTCAAATCCCCGCGAGGCGATCGGCGCCGGGTATGCTATGGCCCACAGGGCCGGCGCCCGGATCGTCAACATGGAGTATATTCAGTTCCATCCGACGTCGCTTTTTCACCGGGATGCCGATAGCTTCCTGATCTCAGAAACAGTGCGCGGAGAAGGGGCGAGGCTGAAGACAAGAGAAGGCCGGACTTTTATGGAAAAATACAGCGACAAGAAAGACCTGGCCCCCCGGGATGAGGTGACCCGGGCGATCTATGAAGAGATGACCAACAGCAATTCAAGCTATGTTTTGCTCGACCTGGCCTCTTACGCCAAGTTCGATATCAAGAAGAGGTTTCCCAATATCTATCGAACCTGCCTCCAATACGACATCGATATAACCAAAGAGCCTATCCCCGTGGTCCCCGCCGCCCATTATTGCTGCGGCGGCGTGCTTGTCGATGTCTGGGGCAAGAGCTCGCTTCGGAACCTTTATGCTGTTGGAGAAGTCTCCTGCACGGGCGTTCACGGAGCCAACCGCCTGGCTTCGACATCTCTTCTTGAAGGTCTGGTCTGGGGAACCCGCTCGGCCCAGGACATCGCCAGCCATTATGATCCGGTCCTTCCGTACAAGCCTGCGGAGATCCATCCCTGGTATTATCCGGAAAGGGAAGAGTCGATCGACCCGGCCTTGATCAACCAGGACTGGCTGTCGATCAAGTCGACGATGTGGAACTATGCTGGAGTCATCCGCACCCAAAAGAGGCTGGTCAGGGCCAAGGCTGACCTGGAATATCTACAGCACCGGATCGAGAAATTTTATAAAGAAGCAAAAATGGACGCCAAAGTCGTGGGGTTGAAGCACGGCATCCAGGTCGCTCTGATGGTCACCCATGCCGCCTTGGCCAATCCCGTCAGCAAAGGCGCCCATTTCCGGAAAGATTAAGCCTTGGCCAGAAGAGTTTTTCTTGCCCTGAGGGAAATTCTTTGTGGAGTTGTCGAGCTCAAGGGCTGGGCGGTTGGTTGTCCCGCAGGGACGCTCCTGCCCGATACATCCCCTCCTTGGAGGAAGTCACAACCTGGATTGATTGAATGAGGATTCCGTGACTCCCTCCCTAACCCCCAAAGAACGGATCTACGCGATCGTCAACGGCCGGCCTTATGATCGGACGGCTGTTACCCCTATCTTCATGGCCTGGGCGGCTCATTTTATCGGCCGGACGTACCGGGATTATTATCTTGACGGGGACGTACTGGCACAGGCGCAGCTGGCCGTGACCAAGATCTTTCATCTTGACCAGGTCAGCGCCATCAGCGATCCTTGGCGCGAAGCCTCGGCGTACGGGATGGAATTTGAATACCCAGAAGACGGGGTGGGCAGGCCAAGGGACATCTTGGTAAAGTCGGCTGGTGATATCAAGCGGATCGGCCTTTTGGATATCAACGGCTCCCAAAGAACGCGGCAGCGCATCGAGAGCTTGCAAATCATGGCCTCAGACCTTGGAGAGACCCACAGTGTGCTCGGCTGGGTGGAAGGACCGCTGGCTGAGTACGCCGACCTCCGCGGGCTCGAGAATGCGCTCATTGACCTCATCGAAAACCCGGAGATGTTTTTTACGGCCGGCGAGATGATCGTTCAGAACGGGATAAAGTTCGCCGCGGCGCAGGTCAAGGCCGGTGCGGATATGATCGGGATCGGGGACGCGGCCGCCAGCCTGATCGGTCCTGGTCTTTATCGGAAGCTCGTCCTCCCCCTGGAACAAAAGCTGATCGCGGGGATCCACGAAGCGGGAGGGGCCGTCAAGCTCCACATCTGCGGAAATACAAACAGCCTTGTTGAGGATATGGCCAGGAGCGGCGCGGATATCATCGACCTGGACTGGATGGTGCCGCTGGCCGAAGGCAGGGAACGCGTCGGGCCCCGAGTGACCTTGTGCGGCAACTTTGATCCCTTGGCTGTTCTTCTTCGGGGCGGTCCCGAAGATGTCGCCAGAGCGGCTGAGCGATGTTTAAGGGAGGGGGGAGAACGGTTCATCCTTATGCCGGGCTGTGAAGTTCCTCCGGCGACGCCTCCAGAAAATATCCGGGCCTTTTGCCCGGGCGATGGCTGTTTGATCGCCGAAGCATTGGCTGAAAGAAATAAATAAGAAGGAGGTCTGCATCATGAGCGCTATAAGCCGGCGCAAATTCGTTGGGAGCGCGGCGGCGGTCCTCGGTTCTATGATTGTCCCGAGGTCTGTGCTGGGAGGCCGGGGCTACATTTCCCCGAGCGATAAATTGAACGTCGCCGGCATCGGCGTTGGCGGCATGGGATCGTCGAACCTGAAAAATGTGGAAACGGAAAACATCGTGGCCCTTTGCGATGTGGATGATGATTACGCGGCCAAGACATTTGCCGCCTATCCTGGGGCCAAAAGATATCGCGATTTTCGCCGGATGCTTGATGAGCAGAAAGATATCGACGCCGTCATCATAGCTACCCCGGATCACACGCACGCTGTCATCACGATGGCCGCGATCAAGGCGGGCAAGCATGTTTACTGTCAAAAACCTCTCACCCACGATATTTATGAAGCGCGCCAGCTCGCCGTCGCGGCGCAGAAATCCAAGGCCGTTACCCAGATGGGAATACAGGGACATTCAGGGGAAGGGATCCGGCTCATCTGCGAGTGGATTGGGGATGACGCCATCGGGGAGGTGCGGGAAGTCGAGGCCTGGTCGAGCCTGACCTACTATCCCCCCGGACATGAAGGGTGGAGCTCCCCATGTCGAACCCGGCCAGAGGAGAAGCCGCCTGTCCCGGCGACTTTGGACTGGGATTTGTGGCTTGGGCCTGCCGCATACAGGCCGTACCATCCCTGTTATCACCCGGCAGTCTGGCGGTGCTGGTGGGATTTCGGAAGCGGCATGCTGGGAGATAGGGGGTGCCATACCCTGGACCCGGTTTTCTGGGCGCTGAAGCTGGGGTTCCCTCAGAGTGTTGAAGCCAGCAGAACCGATTTTAACGAAGAGACACATCCTATCGCCGCCATCGTGACTTATCAATTCGAGGCGCGGGAAGGTTTCCCGCCGCTTACACTCAGGTGGTATGACGGGCTGAGGCCTCCTCGCCCGCCTGAGCTTGAGGATGGCCGGATGTTCGGCCACGATGAGGGAGGCGTGCTGTTCAAGGGAGAAAAGGGTCAGTTGATGTGCGGGGTCTATGGAGATAGTCCGCGATTAATCCCTGAATCGCGGATGAAAGCTTATCCCCTGCCTATCCCGAGCCTTCCCAGAGTCGTGGGGACGCATGAACAGGATTGGATCAGGGCCATTAAGAACGGCACTCAATCAGGCGCCGATTTTAGCTATTCTGGGCCCTTGACCGAACTCGTGTTGCTGGGAAATATTGCCAAGCGGCTGGACAGAAAATTGTCCTGGGACGGAAAGAATATGAAGTTTGTTCAGGACCTTGAAGCGGACAAATATGTCCGCTCCGCGTATCGTCAGGGATGGAGTCTGTAAGGAGAAGAGCCGGGAAAAAGTGATTGTCCTTTTCAAAAACAAAAAAATGGCAGCTCGGGCTGGTTGTGGTACAACGTCAATTTCAACTCACCAAATTCGTCAATTCTGTCAGCCAATAGCCATTATTGACATTCTGGCGCGCCGGCGTAGGCGAACTTGATGCCGTTAAACAGGATGACTCCTTCCTCGCCCGTGACTTGATATTGAACTCGCTCGGTCTTCCCGTCCGGCCTGACGATGGTGATGCTGCCTTGGCTTTTGTTGCCTGTTGAACCGCCACCCTGCAAATTTAGATAAAAAGAAGGAATAGGCGGCGGCCTTTCAGCCCCGGAACGCCCGAGCGATTGGTGGGGGATGGCGAAATAAGACAAATTGTTCTATAATCTCCAAATAAATTAGATCTTGCGGAGAGCACAATGGCTGAAGAATTTGATGTCAAGAGTACGCTGAACCTCCCCCAGACCTCCTTTTCTATGAAGGCGAAGCTGGCCCAAAAGGAGCCCGAGATCCTAAAAAAATGGGAGACGATCGACCTCTATCGAAAGATTTTGAAAAAACGGGAGAAGGCTCCGACTTTTATCCTCCATGACGGGCCTCCTTATGCCAACGGCAGGATCCACTTAGGCACGGCCCTGAACAAGATCTTGAAGGATTTTATCGTCAAGACAAAGACAATGCAGGGCTTCCTTTCGCCCTATGTTCCCGGATGGGACTGCCACGGCCTCCCCATCGAGATCAAAGTGGACCAGCTTTTAGGGGCAAAAAAGAAGGAGCTCTCCGTCATCCAAGTCCGCGAAGAATGCCGGGAATATGCGCTCAAGTTCATCGATATTCAGAGGGAAGAATTCGTCAGGCTGGGCGTTTTCGGCGAGTGGCACAAGCCCTACCTGACCATGAACCCGGAATATGAGGCCGATGTCCTGAAACACCTGGCCGCCTTTTTCGGCTCCGGGAGTGTTTATAAAGGCTTGCGGCCCGTCCACTGGTGCCCTCATTGCCAAACGGCCCTGGCCGAGGCTGAAATCGAGTACAAAGACCGAACTTCGCCGTCGATTTATGTGAAATTCCCCCTTCTCTCGGACCTTTCGGCTAAATTCCCTGCCCTTGCCGGAAAAAAAGTTTTCATCCTGATCTGGACCACGACCCCCTGGACTCTGCCGGCCAACCTGGCCATCGCTTTCCATCCCGAGCATGAATACGTCGCTTTCGAGGAGAAAGGCGAGGTCTATATACTCGCCAAAAGACTCCTGCCCGTTGTGGCTGAGGAGCTCGGCTTCAAGGATCGCAAGATCCTGGTCTCTTTCCCGGGGAAAGAGATGGAGGGGTTGAGGGCGCGCCATCCCTGGATCGACCGCGAATCGCTGCTGGTGCTGGCCGATTATGTCACCTTGGAGGACGGGACTGGGTGCGTTCATACGGCCCCCGGTCACGGCCAGGAAGACTACTTGACCGGGCTGGCCTATAAATTGGAGATCTATACTCCCGTCGATGGCGAAGGGAAATTTGTCCCCCAGGTGGAGCGTTATGGCGGCCAAAATGTGTTTGAGGCCAACCGCCTGATCACCGAGGACATGAAGAAAGATGGGACGCTTCTCCAAGAAAGCGTTATCACGCACTCTTATCCACATTGTTGGCGCTGCAAGAATCCGGTGATTTTCCGCGCCACAGCCCAATGGTTTATCTCTATTGACAAGAATGACTTGAGGAAGAAAGCCCTTGAGGAGATCAAAAGAGTTCGCTGGATTCCGCCCTGGGGAGAAGAAAGAATCGCCAACATGATGAGCGGCCGTCCAGATTGGTGTATTTCCCGCCAGCGCAGCTGGGGCGTGCCCATCCCGGCGTTCTACTGCGATTCTTGCGGCCAAATTCTGGCCTCGGAAGCGATCACTCTGCGCGTTGCCGATATCTTCTCGCACGAAGGCTCCAACTCCTGGTATAAGAGGAGCGCCGCAGAGCTTCTCCCCCCGGAGACTCGCTGCCCCCAGTGTGGTTCCCGGAAGTTTGAGAAAGAAAATAACATCCTCGATGTCTGGTTCGAGTCGGGAGCGAGTCATGCCGTGCTCGGCAAAAGACCTGACCTTCCCTGGCCTGCGGATGTCTACATCGAGGGCCATGATCAGTACCGAGGGTGGTTCAATAGCTCCTTGCTTATCGGCGTCGGCGTCGAAGGCCGCTCTCCCTATAAAACGTGCATCACCCATGGCTTCATGCTTGATGAGCAGGGGAGGGCTATGTCGAAGTCATTGGGCAACTTTATCGAGCCCGAAGAAGTCATCTCCAAGAGCGGCGCAGAAATCCTGAGGCTGTGGGTAGCCATGCTCAATTTCAAGGAGGATACCCGGTTCGGAAACGAGATCCATCAGAGGCTTATCGAAGCCTACCGAAAAATCAGGAATACGTGGCGCTTCATCCTGGGAAATCTTCACGATTTCTCGCCCGACCAGCAGGCCGTCAGAAAGGAAGACATGCTTCTCCTTGACCGCTGGGTCATGGAGAAGACGGCCGAGCTCGGCCAAAGAATCCTCGAGGCTTATGACGAATACGAGTATCATGTTGTTTTCCACTCCATCTATAACTTTTTCACGGTGGAGCTGAGCTCTTTCTATCTGGACGTTCTTAAGGACAGGCTTTATTGCTCGACCAAGGATTCGCTCCTGCGAAAATCTGCCCAGACGGCTCTTTTTGAAGTACTCAAGACAACTTTGATTTTGATGGCTCCGATCCTTCCGTTTACGACGGAGGAGGCCTGGGAAAGCATGCCTTTGTTTAAGGGCAAAGAGGAATCCGTCCATCTCGAGACGTTCCCTTCATTTGCCGAAAAATGGCTGGAGCCGGAGCTCAGCGAGGAGATGGGAAAGCTTCTTGGTCTCAGAGAACTTGTTCTGAAGGAACTGGAGAGAGCCAGGGAGGAAAAGCTTATCGGGAATTCCCTTGAGGCTCAAGTGCACCTCAGTGTTCCTTCTTCCGAGCTTCCGCTGGTCCAAAAACATAAAGATGACTTGGCCGCCCTTTTTATTGTTTCAGCCGTTGTCTTGGAACCGGGTGCAGGGCCGGAGGTTGAAGTCCGGGTGAGCAGGGCTCCTGGAGAGAAGTGCCAGCGATGCTGGAATTATTCGACCTACGTAGGCCGGAGCAGCGCTTATCCCCGGTTCTGCGAGCGGTGCGAAGACGTGGTCGGGAAGATGAGCCGATGAAAAAGGGAAGTTCTTTCTTTTGGCTTATCGGCCTTTTGCTGCTTGTTGATCAGGTTACAAAGTGGATCATTCTTGAGCGAGTTCCTTTATATAGCAGCCTGAGGGTCATCCCCGGATTTTTCAACCTCACCCGCATCCATAACAAAGGCGCCATCTTTGGCGCTTTTTCGCAGACGGGTAAGCCTCTGGTCTTTGTGCTTCTGACCGCGGCCTCGTTTATCGCTCTGACGCTCGTGGTTTATTATTTTGTCAAGACGCCTGCTTCTGAAACGGGCATGAAGCTCGCCCTCTCTCTCATCCTTGCCGGAGCCTTGGGAAACCTGGTTGACCGCATCTTCAGGGGCTACGTCATTGATTTCCTCGATTTCTATATCAAAAATAAACACTGGCCGTTTTTCAACGTGGCCGATTCCTGCATTACCATCGGTGCCTTTCTTCTGCTCCTCCATTTCTTGATAAGGAAACAGGAATGTACCCCATCCTCGTCCGCATAGGACCGATCTCGCTTCCGACCTATGGTTTAATGATGGCCATAGGCGTAGGCCTAGGCCTCTGGTTTTTGTATTTACAGTCTAAGAAGCAGGGATTGGATGCGCCGAAGATCTTCGACGCCGGGTTTTACACCATCCTCATCTCTTTGGCCGGGGCCAAGCTGATTCTTTTGCTGGGCAATCTTTCATATTACCTGCATTACCCCGGCGAGCTCCTGAGCCTGGCCCGTTCCGGCGGGGTCTTCCAGGGCGGCCTGGCCTTTGGGGTTGTCTTTGCCCTTTTTTATTTCCGCAGGCGGCACATCCCGACCTGGAAAACGGCCGATATTGTTGGCCCGGCGCTGGCTTTGGGGCATGGGTTCGGCCGCGTGGGCTGTTTCATGGCGGGATGCTGTTATGGCCGGGTATGTGAATCGCCCCTGGGGGTTCGCTTCCACAGCCAATTCGCCCATGACTTGACCGGGATTCCCCTGGGAATAGGCCTCTATCCGGTTCAACTTTTTGAAGCCGTCTTAAATTTCCTGAATTTTTTCTTTCTCTATCTGATCCTGCGTAGAAAAAGCTTCGACGGTCAGGTCTTTTCGCTCTACATCGTTTTTTATTCCGTGATCCGCATCGGCACAGAATTTTTCCGCGGCGATCACCCGGAAAAAGCTTTCCTTGTGAGAGGATTCTCCCCTTTCCTCAGCCTGACTTTCCCCCAGCTTTTCGGCCTGGTCGGAATCTTTGCCGGATTTTTCCTCTATTTTATTCTGAAAAAAAAGTCGAGTGTTTGAAGAAAAGTTCTATATCACTCTCTCTCATGGGTTCGGCCAGCGACTGGACGTTTTTTTGTCGGCCAAGCTCCCTCAATTAACCAGGTCCCAGGCGCAGAAGCTCATCTCCGAGCAAAAGGTCAAAGTGAACGGCACTTGGTCAAAGGCCGCCCATAAGCTTAGGCCGGGGGACATCGTCGAAGTCGATCTCCAGGAAGAGAAAAAGACTTCGCTCCAGCCCCAAAATATTCCCCTGGATATCCTTTATGGCGACGAGCACATTGTCGTCATTAACAAGCCGGCGGGCCTTGTCGTCCATCCCGGGGCAGGAGTGACGGACGGGACTCTGGTCAACGCCCTTCTCTATCATTTTCCGGGTATCGAAAAGATCGGGCACTGGGAAAGGCCGGGGATCGTCCACCGGCTCGACAAGGAAACCTCGGGCGTTATGGTTGTGGCCAGGAGCATCAAAGCGTATACCGAACTCAAGCGGCAGTTCAAGGCACGGGAAGTGGAGAAAATCTATCTGGGGCTGGTCTGGGGACAAATCCAGGCCATGGAGGGCAAGATCGACTGGGCGATCGGC
>Ga0209253_10005004_pt1 | contig 11522 bp, 12 predicted proteins | sample FrelakmetBRP12BR_FD_187145 | JGI IMG/M metagenome (GOLD analysis project Ga0209253, IMG submission 187145) | Freshwater lake sediment microbial communities from the University of Notre Dame, USA, for methane emissions studies - BRP12 BR (SPAdes)... | ecosystem: Environmental > Aquatic >...
GCTTGATTTTGGGGCAGCATCTGACGGGGATGGTGACCGTAACATGATACTTGGGCAAAACTTCTTTGTAACGCCTTCAGATAGTCTGGCAGTGCTGGCAGCTAATGCAACACTGGTGCCGGCTTATGCCAACGGCATTGCAGGCGTGGCGCGCTCCATGCCGACCAGTGGCGCGGTAGACCGGGTTGCCGCAAAGCTGAACATTCCGTGTTTTGAAACGCCGACCGGCTGGAAGTTTTTTGGCAACCTCATGGATGCCGGTAAGGTAACGCTGTGTGGCGAAGAAAGTTTTGGCACCAGTTCGAGTCATGTACGTGAGAAGGATGGTCTCTGGGCAGTATTGTTCTGGCTGAATATTATTGCAGTGAAAAAACTGGGTGTAGAGGCTATTCTGAAAGCGCACTGGCTGGAATATGGCCGCAATGTATACTCGCGCCACGATTACGAGTCAATTCCGACAGATGCGGCCAATAGCGTGATTGCACATATCAAATCCCAGTTTACCAGCCTGCCGGGTCAGAAATTTGGCAACTATACGGTTAAAAACTGTGATGATTTCAGTTACCACGATCCAATTGATGGCTCGGTCAGCAATAATCAGGGGATTCGCGTTTTATTTACAGATGGTTCGCGTATTGTGTTCAGGCTGTCCGGAACAGGTACAGAGGGTGCCACCTTGCGAATCTATCTGGAAGCTTTTGAACCGGATAGCAGCAAGCACCATTTGGATGCGCAGATTGCTTTAGCTGAAATGATACAAATCGCGTTGCAGATATCGCAGTTGGTCGAAAAAACCGGAAGAGTTGCCCCAACGGTAATTACATAGATCTTGGGCTTTGAAAATGACATGATGAAACGACTGGTTCTGAAATTGGGGGCTAGAAATACGGTGTTGATGATTACCGTAGCCTCGATTTTGATTTCAGTCGCAGTGACTTTTGTTGTAACAGGTGTTACTGCCTTGTCTGCTGTTACGCAGACCTCGCTGATTAGAGTAATTGTTATTGCGATTCTTGTGCCGTTGCTGGTTGCCCCGATGATTAGTATCCCGCTTGTTGGCCTGATCTTTCAGATTAGCCAGCTTGAGGCTGAAATGCGTGTTCTGGCGACTTATGACGCGCTTACCAAGCTGCTCAACCGGCGTGTGTTCATGGAGCGTGCCGAATATGCGTTCAGTATCGCCAAGCGGGAGAAGCAGAACTTTTCAATTCTTGCGGTAGATCTGGACTTTTTTAAACTGGTGAATGATCAGTACGGCCATACAGCAGGGGATGAAGTTCTGGCCACGTTTGGTAACCTGATCAGGAAAATATCCCGCGATAGTGATATTGCCGGCCGCGTGGGCGGTGAGGAGTTTACATTTTTTCTGCCCAATACCACGGCGGCAGAAGCCGAGAATTTTGCAGAGCGCTTGCATGCGACGGTAAAAGATACCGTAGTGAATTACCATGGAGCTCAGATACGCTTCACGGTCAGTATTGGCCTGGCCTCCTTTACGGGGAACAATCCCAGCAGTCTGGATTCATTGCTGCAGTTTGCCGATTCTGCGCTGTATGAGGCCAAGAAGAGTGGCAGAAATAGAACGAGCAAGTTGGTTGGTCTGTAAACGGGATGAGCTAATCCCCGGCTTGTTTGATGGTCATCTCACCTTTGTATAGACGTACATCCATGCGACCCAGGTACGACATGCCCAGCAAGGCATCACCTTCTAATCCCGGCGCGATCATTGCAGCGACATTATTAGCAGTAACCCCGCCGATTTTTACTGAATCCAGCCGCACCATGTAGCCGATGCTGTCACCATTTGCGGTATTGGTGCGTACAGCATTGATGCTTTTTAACTGTAATTTATCTGCGACCTGTTGCGAAATGGCGACACCTGTGGCGCCGGTGTCCACTAATACGTCTATTTTCTCTCCATTGATGAGTGCCTGGGCGCGATAGTGGCCATCGGGGCCGCGTTTGAGTACAACTGAATCGCCATCCCCTAATCGATTAAGCTTGTTCGGGTTCTGTATATTGTCGGCAAGGTAATAAATAAGCCCGGCCAGTGCGAGCCATACAATGATCACGATGGTGGTGTTTCTAGACATGTTTAAAGCGGGGCATAACGTAGGTTTAAAATATCAGTGATTGCCATGAAAATTTATCCTTGATGTATATTTATCCCAATACGAATTTATTTCAGTGCGACAGCTACGATGGCAAAGTAGGTTAAGTGGTGCAAAAGCTGATCAAAGCCTAACAGGATCCAGAACCATTCGCTGCCATCTGCTCGCAGGTCCAGTTTTTTATTGGTATTGGCTTTTGCCCAATCGATATGGTAATGAATGGCGGTATCAGCCAGCGCATAAATCCAGGCATTGCTGCCTAGCCAGATGTAAAGTACGGCAAATGTGCCAATTCCGTGCAGCGCAGCATGGCAGATGCCCCCAATGTGTGCATAGAGGCCCTTGTTGCGATACATCCAGGGGCAGGCCTGCAACGGGAAGTCGCATATAAAATGCTTGATAAACAGCCATAGCAGTGCTTCAAACATCGGCTGTCTTATGCGGCTTCATCCATCCAGGCGAGCTGTATCGCTTCCAGAATGCGCTCACCGCACTTTTCTGGCTGGTCATCAAATTCGTCCAGTGCCAGTACCCACGACATTAAGTCGGTAAAGCGGATGGTTTTGGGGTCAATGTCCGGGTGCTTGTCATAAAGCGCCTCTGCGATTGCCTGACTGTCAGTCCATTTCATATGGGGGTCCTAAAAAGAGTTGGATTTATTATAGACCCTGTAGTGAATGTGCGACAAAAAATGTTGATTGGGTTGTCTGTTGCTCTGGATAAAAAAAGCCCGCAACACTTTAAATACAAGCGTTACGGGCAAGGGGGACTAACTTGGAGATATGCGATCGATTATTTAAAAGCATTAAGCATGCCAAGAGTAATCATCAGTAAGTTCACTTGCTCAAGTTTGCATGGCTACGCTTTAATTAATGAAATCAGCCGGTAGTGTCTCGGTTTAATGTTGCTATCCAACTGAATATCAGCCGTTCGCCCCCGTATCAAGTACGGGGCAGGCTCTGAGATCCTTGTCGAAGGGTGACATCGTGGTTCGAAAAGCTCACCACGAACGGGACAACATTTAAACCGAGACACTACCAATCAGCCATATTGGTTGACTTAAGCCAATATGGCTGATTTCAGCCACCATGTTGCATGATGTGTTCAGGAAGTCTTCAGAAGGTCTTGCCGGATATATTCACCTTAACCTGGACGGTTTGACGTGTTAAAATGTGCGGTAATCTTTTATCAAAATTATTCAAATATCTGGAAAGCTATTTACCATGTCACAAGCCCCATTTAACTATGCAAACACTTTAGATCAAGCTGACCCTGCGTTATGGGGCATGATAGAGCAGGAAGTGGTGCGTCAGCATGAGCATATCGAATTGATCGCTTCTGAAAACTATACCAGCCCGGCGGTGATGCAGGCACAGGGTTCGCAGTTGACCAACAAGTATGCTGAAGGTTACCCGGGCAAGCGCTTTTATGGTGGTTGCGAGTTTGTAGACCAGGTGGAGCAATTGGCGATTGATCGTCTGAAGGCACTGTACGGTGCCGAGTATGCCAACGTGCAGCCGCATTCCGGCTCCCAGGCTAATCAGGCGGTTTATTTCTCTATTCTGAAGCCGGGTGACACCGTGATGGGCATGAATCTGGGTCATGGCGGCCATTTGACACATGGTTCACCGGCTAACCTGTCAGGCAAGCTGTTTAACATCGTGCCTTATGGTCTGAACGATAAGGAAGAGATCGATTATGATGAGATGGAACGTATCGCAATGGAGTGCAAACCGAAGTTGCTGATTGGCGGTGCATCTGCATATGCGCTGCGTTTTGACTGGGCACGCATGGCGGAAATCGCGAAAAAAGTAGGCGCATATTTCATGGTGGATATGGCACATTATTCAGGTTTGATTGCTGCCGGTGTGTATCCTAACCCGGTGCCACATGCTGACTTTGTGACATCAACCACACATAAAACCCTGCGTGGTCCACGTGGCGGTATTATTCTGGCAAAAGCGGAATTTGAGAAATCACTGAACTCCAATGTGTTCCCAAGCTTGCAGGGCGGCCCGTTGATGCATGTGATTGCGGCAAAAGCCACAGCGTTCCTGGAGGCTGCGCAGCCTGCATTCAAAACCTATCAGGCGCAAGTGCTTAAAAATGCACAGGCAATGGCTGAAACACTGACTGCACGTGGCTTGCGCATTATTTCCGGTCGTACGGAATCGCATATGTTCCTGGTTGATCTACGTCCAAAGGGTTTAACTGGTAAAGCGGCGGATGCGGCGCTAGGTCTGGCACACATCACAGTGAATAAAAACGCAATTCCGAATGACCCTGAAAGCCCGTTTGTGACTTCAGGTATCCGTATCGGCGCGCCGGCGATTACGACACGCGGCTTTAAGGAAGAAGAAGCGAGACTGGTTGCCAATCTGATCGCCGATGTGCTGGACAATCCAACAGATGAAGCTGTCATTGCCGCGACTAAAGCTAAAGTGCATGCGTTAACAGCACGTTTTCCGGTTTACGCGTAAAATCTGTGAAAGGTGAGATGTGAAAAGTGAAAAATTGGTAGTGAGGCGTCAATTGTTGTGCATGAATTACGATGCAGCTTTGTACTTTTCTACTGATAAGTTTCACAGTTCAGCACATTTCGCGTTCCACCTTTCACCTTTCACGTTATTATGAAGTGTCCCTTTTGTGGTGCTGAAGATACCCAGGTCATTGACTCGCGTGTCAATGATGAAGGGGATTCCATTCGCAGGCGTCGTAAGTGCGGGGCGTGCGACAAGCGGTTTACTACCTATGAGACTGCCGAACTGCATCTGCCACAGGTGGTCAAGCAGAACGGGACGCGAGAAGAGTTTCAGCGCGAAAAGCTGCGGCTTTCTTTTACGCGTGCGTTGCATAAACGCCCGGTACCGACTGAATATGTGGATAATGCACTGAATCACATCACGCAGAAGATACTGGCGCGAGGTGTGCGGGAGGTGCCTGCCAGAGACTTGGGTGAGATGGTGATGCATGAACTCAAGATGATGGATAAAGTGGCTTATATCCGTTTTGCATCGGTATATCGCAGCTTTTCTGATGTAGACGACTTCAATGATGTGATCCGTGATTTGGATTAGTTGTGTGATGAATGCTGCTGATATTCAGGAGACGATATGAAATTGATCAGAACAGCCTCGATGATCTTTGCAGCATTCACACTGATTGTCACGATCGTATTTTTCATCTGGTGGGCGTTTAAAGATCAGCTGGTTTTCAATGGTGAAAAATTTGATCAGGTTAAGTGGATACAGCTCGCAACAGCGACAAGGAATGAATGTAAGCGCGGTGATATGGCCTACGATCTGCAGCAGAATATTTTGATAAGGGGTGTTAAGCGTGAGGCGGTTACGGCACTGCTTGGGCGACCCGCGTTTGAGGCGGAAAACGCAATCGAATATGACTTGGGCAAGTGCATGCACGTTTATCATGGTCTGCTCATTTTCTTTGATTCACAAAACCGGCTAATCAATAGCCGCATTTCATCGCATTAACTTAATTCATGAACGTGCCCTCCGGTATGGATTTTGAGTGGATGGCACAGGCGCTGCGCCTGGCAGAGCGAGGGTTGTACACCACGCAGCCGAACCCCCGCGTTGGCTGCGTTATCGTTAAAAGTAATCAAATTGTAGGTCAGGGCGCACATCTCAAGGCGGGTGAACCGCATGCTGAAGTGTTTGCCTTACGGCAGGCAGGCGCATTAGCCAACGGCGCCGATGTTTATGTGACGCTGGAACCATGCAGTCATTTTGGTAAAACCCCCCCTTGTGTGCAGGCTGTCATTGCCGCACAGCCCAAACGCGTTATCATCGCCATGCAAGACCCTAACCCCCTGGTTGCCGGGTGCGGCATTGCCGCAATGCTTGAGCAGGGTATTGAGGTTGTGACGGGAGTGATGGAAAAAGAAGCGCTGGCACTCAACGCCGGTTTTATTTCGCGCATGATGCGCGGTCGGCCACTGGTGCGTAGCAAAATTGCAGCAAGTCTGGATGGTCGCACCGCACTGAAAAACGGAAAGAGCCAGTGGATTACCGGTGAAGCTGCGCGATTGGACGTGCAGCATTGGCGTGCCCGGTCGTGCGCTATCATGACGGGTATCGGTACGGTGCTCTCGGATGACCCGAGTATGACCGTTCGTCTCCCGCATACTGAGCGTCAGCCGTTGCGGGTGATTGTCGATAGCCATCTTCGCACACCTGCCGATTGCAAAATGCTGGATGCAGCCATGCTGCAGCAAAGCCCTGTGCTGATTGCTTACGCCGAGGATGCACAGCACCATGCCGGTGCTTTAAAGCATGCCGGAGCGGAACTGCTTCATTTGCCGGATGCAAACCGGCAAGTCGACCTAAAAGCACTGCTTGAGCATCTGGCGCAGGGCGGTATCAATGAGGTGCTGGTCGAGGCTGGGCAGGGGCTTAATGGTGCGCTGCTGCAGGCGAAACTGGTCGATGAGCTTGTGCTTTATTACGCGCCGAAACTGATGGGGGCACATGCCAGAGCGATGTTTGCGATACCGGAACTGACTGAAATGCAGCAGGTCACAGATTTACAGGTACTGGATGTACGTCAGGTAGGCAGGGATATTCGCCTCCGCGCTGTACCTGTTTATTGAGACATTCGTGCAAAGGTTTCTAATTCTGATGCTTGAATTTCCACATGCTGATTGATACCCATTGCCATCTGGATGCAGCCGAGTTTGATGCGGACCGTGATGCTGTTATATCGCAGACACTTAGGGGTGGGGTTTCTTGTATCGTAGTGCCTGCTGTGGCGCGCGAAAACTTTGATAGCGTCATCAATCTGGCCAGCCTGTACAAACATTGCGCCTATGCTCTGGGTATACATCCCATGTATGTGGATAAGGCTTCTGCGGATGACATTCAAGTCCTTGATACTTATGTATCCGCCCATCAGCCGGTAGCGATTGGTGAAATCGGTCTGGATTATTTCGCTATCAATCGTCAAACTGATCCTGAACATATTGCGCGGCAAACTTATTTTTTTACTGAGCAGCTTAAAGTCGCCGGCCGATATGATTTGCCGGTGTTGCTGCACGTGCGTAATGCAATTGATGATATCTTGAAATATCTGCGCCGGCATCAGGTTGTGGGTGGCATTGCACACGCATTCAATGGCAGCTTTCAGCAAGCAGAGCAGTTTATTTCCATGGGGTTCAAGCTCGGGTTCGGTGGCGCAATGACCTATGATCGTGCATTAAGAATACGAGAGCTTGCGGCCAGGTTGCCACTGGAGGCGATAGTGCTGGAAACGGATGCGCCTGATATCCCCCCTGAGTGGGTGGGTAAGCATGGTAGAAATAGCCCGGCAGAATTACCCAGAATCGCGCAGATTTTAGCTGATATTCGGCAGGTAAGCGTGTCGCAAGTGGTTGATATTACTAGCGCCAACGCGTTAAAAACACTGCCAAAATTGGCCTACTTATGCACACCAGTTAAAGTAGCACTTTAACTATACGTAAAAACCCTTAGTAATCAATGGGTGTTTTTTAACTTATTGATTATTAACGATTTAATAATAGATTAAAAAATAAGCGATTAGAAAAAACCCTTATAAATTGGCATGTTACATTTTCAAGTCACAGTTATTCACAAAGTTATCCACAGATAATGTGGAGAGTATTTTCTGGTGCAGGGAACTTTTTAAAAGTCAACGTTTAAATTAAACTTTTTTTAGTATAAACAGTATAAAAAATTAGAGTTTTTATGATAGTAAATCATCAGCAATATCGAACCATTTGGCCTGATTTCAGTGGCGCCATACCGTCGGTGGAAATTATCGACCAAACCAGACTTCCGCATGTTTTCGAAATTGCCAGGATTCAGAATCTGCAGCAGATGATTGCTGCGATTAAAACCATGCAGGTGCGCGGTGCTCCATTGATCGGTGCAGCGGCAGCGTATGGAATGGCGCTTGCTGTGCTGGAGAGCGCCAGCGACCAGCAATTGAATGCTGCAGCGGCACAGCTCATTGCAAGCAGGCCTACAGCGGTGAATCTAAAGTGGGCGGTGGAGCGTATGCTGCAGGTGCTTTTGCCATTGTCGATAGAAAACAGGCATCAGGCGGCGTGGGCTGAGGCCGCAGCGATATGTGATGAAGATGTGCTGCTCAATCAGGCCATCGGTGCGCATGGGCTGGAAATCATTAAACAGCAGTCGCAAGAAAAAGCCCGTACCATCAATATACTGACACATTGCAATGCCGGCTCGCTGGCGACCGTGGATTTTGGCACGGCACTTGCGCCTGTCTATGCGGCGCATAATGCCGGAATTGATGTTCATGTCTGGGTGGGTGAAACGCGTCCGCGCAATCAGGGTGCCAGCCTGACCTCATGGGAACTGGGGCAGCACGGCGTGCCGCACACCGTAATCAGTGATAATGCAGGCGGTCACTTGATGCAGCAGGGGGCTGTGGATATGGTGATTGTCGGTGCTGACCGCGTGACCGCAACTGGTGATGTCTGCAATAAGATAGGTACCTATTTGAAGGCGCTGGCGGCTTCTGATGCCATTTCTTTAGGTCATCGGATTCCGTTCTATGCAGCGGTGCCTTCACCCACGATTGATTGGTCCATAGAAAACGGCATTCAGGAGATCGAGATCGAAGAGCGCCATGCGGATGAGTTGGCATGGATGAGTGGAAAACTGGCTGACGGTTCGATTGCTACTGTGAATATTCTTCCGCATGGCACGCGGGTGGCAAACCCTGCATTTGACGTGACACCTGCCAGATTGGTGACGGGTATCATCACCGAGCAAGGGGTTTTTGCGCCGCATCAATTGAATACTATGCAGAGGTGAGGCTGATGAGTACTTCCAATGTTGCAACATTACAGAGCGCACGTGAGCAGCTATTGGCGATTAGCCTGAAGCTGTGTAGTTTAGGCTTGAATCGCGGCGCTTCAGGCAACGTGAGTGTGCGAGTGGACAGTCTGGATGGGCGTGCAGGTTTTTTGATTACGCCATCCGGTATGGCCGTCGATAAAATGACGCCTGCGGATATGGTCTGGATGGATTTCACAGCGCATGCGGAAGGTAGCCGTCAGCCATCCAGTGAATGGCGATTCCATTTGGATATTCTGCAGCATAAGCCGGAAGTGAATGCTGTCATTCATACGCACAGCATGTTCGCGACCACGCTCAGTACCTTGCGTCTTGATGTTCCTGCTTTTCACTACATGATTGCATTGGCTGGTGGCGACAGTATCCGCTGTGCGCCTTATGCGCTGTTTGGCAGTCAGCAGTTGTCAGATAATGCATTGCAGGCTCTGCAGGAGCGCAAGGCTTGCCTGCTGGCGAATCATGGCATGATCGCAACCGGTGCTACGCTGGAAAAGGCCTTGGATATTGCGCTAGAGGTGGAAACGCTCTGTGAACAGTATCTGCGGGCGCTGCAGATTGGAGAGCCGCATATTCTGAATGAGCAGGAGATGCTGGAAGTGCAGGAAAAATTCAAGGGTTACGGCACATGGGCCAGCAACCCTTGAAATTTCAGTTGGCAGACGATGGTCTGTGAGTGATTATTTCTTGTTTTCGTCTTCCGGCGCTGCTGTCAAAAACAGGCGGATGAAAAAGGCTGACATTAGAAGCACGAAAACAATCACGCCTAAACTCAATAGACCTCCAAATGTTCCGAATAAGTCTGCGTACATAATTAAATCTCCCTTAAATGAATGGTATCGCCTATGCGCTAGCGGTTAAAACATCCTAACGCATGAAATTTATAACGGTTATTTTATTCATCCGCTTATTCAGTTGATTGATTTAAATCAAGAACAGTTGAAACGTTACGCATTCTCCATAAAAAGCAACTGGAAAATAAGCGGGGTTTTAGTAGTTTTTGTTTGTCGGCTAGGGGGCTTTAAAGTAAAATAGACTCCCGTCTGCAACAAATAACTTAAGTGCCTTTCCCATGACCAAATATGTATTCGTAACCGGCGGTGTTGTTTCCTCTCTTGGCAAAGGTATCGCAGCCGCCAGCCTTGGCGCAATCCTGGAATCACGTGGTATCAAAGTGACCATGATGAAGCTGGATCCTTATATTAACGTTGACCCTGGCACTATGAGCCCATTTCAGCATGGTGAGGTGTTTGTGACAGACGATGGCGCAGAAACAGATCTTGATTTGGGTCACTATGAACGTTTTATCAGTCAGCGTATGGCTAGGCGCAATAGTTTTACCACAGGCCAGATCTATGAATCTGTGATCAAAAAAGAGCGTCGTGGTGAATATTTAGGAAAAACCGTACAGGTGATTCCGCACATTACGGATGAAATTAAAGCGCATGTGAAACGTGGTGCCGAAGGTGCGGATGTTGCCATTGTGGAAATTGGTGGTACGGTAGGTGATATTGAATCACTCCCGTTCCTGGAAGCGATTCGCCAGATGGGTTTTGAAGAAGGTCGCAATAACGTCTGCTATATTCATTTAACTTTGCTGCCATGGATTCCAACAGCGGGCGAACTTAAAACCAAGCCTACCCAGCACTCTGTAAAAGAGCTGCGCGAAATTGGTATTCAACCTGATATTTTGTTGTGCCGTGCTGATCGCGACATTCCGGAAGAAGAACGCAGAAAAATCGCCTTGTTCACTAATGTGGCCTCTGAGGCGGTGATTAGTGCCATAGATGCAGACTCCATTTATAAAATTCCAGGGCTGCTGCATGAGCAGCATCTGGATACCATTGTTTGTAATAAACTGGCAATTGAAGCTAAACCCGCTGACTTGTCTGAGTGGGATAAAATCACTACAGCACTTGCTAATCCTAAACATTTGGTCAATATTGCTTTTGTCGGTAAGTATGTTGATTTAACCGAGTCATACAAGTCGCTGACGGAAGCCTTGATCCACGCTGGGATTCATACTGAATCAAAGGTTAAAATCCATTACATAGACTCTGAAGACATTGAGCAAAAAGGCACAGGTGCATTGCAGGGGATGGATGCGATTCTGGTGCCGGGTGGCTTCGGGGTGCGTGGTACTGAAGGCAAGATTGCCGCTATTCAGTATGCGCGTGAGAATAAGATACCGTATCTGGGTATCTGTCTGGGCATGCAATTGGCAGTGATCGAGTTTGCACGAAATGTGGCCGGCTTGAAAGATGCCAACAGCACTGAATTTAATCCTCAGGCAACACACAAATTGATTGGCCTGATAGACGAATGGCAAGATGCATCAGGCAATATAGAAAAACGTGATGAGAACTCGGACTTGGGCGGCACTATGCGCCTGGGCGCACAAAGCTGCCCAATCGTACCGAACACGCTGGCTGCCAGTATCTATGGAGCACAGGTGAATGAGCGCCATCGTCATCGCTACGAGGTGAATAATCATTACGTTGAGCAGTTGAAAGCTGCAGGTCTGGTGGTTTCAGCGAGAACGCCTACTGAGGATTTG
>Ga0209253_10005006_pt1 | contig 11518 bp, 11 predicted proteins | sample FrelakmetBRP12BR_FD_187145 | JGI IMG/M metagenome (GOLD analysis project Ga0209253, IMG submission 187145) | Freshwater lake sediment microbial communities from the University of Notre Dame, USA, for methane emissions studies - BRP12 BR (SPAdes)... | ecosystem: Environmental > Aquatic >...
TCAGTACGTAAAATGTCTGGTGAATCGTGAAATCCTCGGACCCGACGTAATGAAAGAAGGCTGCAAAAAACCCTCCCGCAAGTCCTGCAAAAGAACTGCCGATGACAAAAGCAATGTTCTTATACCGGAAACAGTCGATTCCGACACTCTGGGCCAGATCCTCTGTATGCTCGAATATTAGCAGAGCCATTCCGAACCTGCTTCTTTCAATTCGGTACATTACCGCCATTGAAAAGATAACCATAATAAAAGCGAAATAATAGTAGGAAATAACATTTCCAAATTGTATTCCGAGAACTGAATTCGGCGGTGGAATATTCGGAATTCCGCCAACCCCACCAAACAAACTTTTCCACTCAATCCAAATCAGGCGAACGATTTCAGCTACCGCGAACGTGGCCAGGGCAAAATGAATCCCTTTCGTTCGCAGGGAAATATAACCGATACCCAATGCAAATACAGCCGTGCTCCCAACGGCTATTAATAAACTCGGCCAGTAATTAAGACCTAATTTCGTGGTTAGTATCGCGACTGCGTAGCCGCCAAGGCCCATAAAAGCAATCTGGGCCAGGTTGATTTGCCCTGCTGTCAGAATTAGCCGGAACCCGAGAGAAACCGTAATCCACATAAATATTTCTATTAAGACTCGAGTCCAGTGAATGTCCCCCGTTAAAGGAAAAAGAACAATTCCTACCAATAGAATTACCCAGGGTACCGACTTCATTACGATGCAACTCCCTCAATCCCGCCCGAAAATCCCCGCAGGCCTAACGATCAGAAAAATAAAGAGGATCGAATAAACGGATATACTTGCGATCGTATTTGTAAAAAACGTCCCGACAAAACCTTTCGTCAAACCGATGATCATCCCCCCCACAATGGTCCCCGGTATGCTTCCCAGCCCTCCAAGCACGATCACCACAAGAGCTTCTAGAAGAGGCTGAGCGCCTACCGTAGAGGTTATCGGATTTATCGTACCCATGAGACAGCCGGCCACGGCAGCCATGCCGCCGCCCAGTCCCATGACCAAGGTTGAGATAAAGTCAATGCTAATTCCCTGTAACGCCGCTGCATCGGGGTCCTGAGCGACGGCTTGCACTGCTTTCCCGATACGAGAGCGGTTTATGAACAGGTATACGAGAAAAAGACAGATAGAGCAGACGATGATTACGGCGAATCTCTCTTTCGAAATGCTAATATTGGAGACTCGAATAACTCCCTTCAATATTTCAGGGGCCGGAACTCCCCGCGGCTGCTCTCCGAAAAGCAGTATGGCGCTGGTCTGTAAGGCCAGGATGAGACCGATGGAGACCAATAGGCCGGCGAGAGTCTGGCCGCGTAAACTTTTGAAAACCAGTTTCTCAAGAAGCACGGCGAATATCCCAATTGCCAGAACTGCGAGAATTAGACCCGTGAAATAGGGAGCTTCAGCTTTTATATGAAACCACCAAAGAGTGTAGGCTCCGAGCATGTAGAGCTCGCCGTGGGCCAGGTTCACGATGTTCATGATTCCAAACACCAAGTTTAAGCCCAGAGCGACCAGGATGATGATCATTGCCAAAACAAGACCATTCACGAGGCTTTGATAAAAGAGAAAGGAGCTCACGATTTCTGCCTTCGTAGAAAAGAGTCAGGTCTGGAGTATTTTAAGAATAGCTGCTGGCATAGCTCCGCCATTTAGTTCGAGGGCTGGACCTTTCATGAATTGCGTTGAAAGGCCAGCCCATGGGACATAAATCCTACTCCAGTTCTAAAGGAGGTATTTGTGGAGCCTGGACTAGTACATTCTTCCCGTCACGGATTTCGGTTAAGGGTATATGAACTTTGAATTGGCGGTTCACCCCATAGTACTTTTTCCCTCCAAATTGAGATTCCCCCCAAATATGCATGAATTTTTTGTTTGGGGTCTCCAGATAACTTTTGATACGATCTGGGTCCAAACTGCCTGTTTTCTCCATGCCTTCCTTCAGCATCATCACGGGCCAATAAACCCACGCGGCGATCATGCTAAAAGGTTTCCCGTATCTTGTAACATAACGGTTGTAGAATTCCCGCATCCAAGGAGTTGCGTAGTCCGCATTATATGCAATATTTGCTGACACAAGTCCCTCACATGCTTCCTTCCCAATAACCGGAACCATGACCTCCGCCTCCCCGCTGCCTGAGTTGCTAACCTTGACGCCTTTATATCCCAATTCATAAAGAGCTTTTGCCATTTGGGAAACATATCCCGCAGCCGCGGACCCGATTTCAATTGCATCGGGATTCATACCTACGACTTTGGTCATAAGGGGCATGAAATCTGTTGTTGCTAGGTCAAAAAGCTCTGTATGCATTACCTGGATTCCGAGTTCTTGGCATGCATCCCGATCATGATCCGTTTCGGCTTTCCCGGTCTCGTCGTTTTGACCGATGAGAACAACCTTCTTGATTTTATATTTCTCTTTCACATATTTCCAAAGAATCGGTGCTACTTCATGTGAAGTTGAGCCAAGGGCACGGAAATTATACGGAAATTGTGGGCTCACTGCCCTCGGTGTATAAGAGTTGCATAAAACCAATACCTTGTTTTCATTCATCATGGGGGAAAAGGCAACGGTCGGGCTGGAGCCAATGGGCCCGATCACGTACTTTACCTTATTTTCAAAAATGATTCGTGCTCCCTCCGACACAGCAGCCGAACCTGTATACTTGTCATCAGCCGCAATAAAATCAAGAAGATATTTTTTGCTGCCGACCTTAATACCCCCGGCCTTATTAATGTCCTCTATGACGAATGTCACACCGCGCTGCATCCCTATGCCCCAAACAGCACCCGCACCAGACATTGGGCCGATGACTCCGATTTTTATCTTTTCCTGCGCGGAAGAACTCATGGACCAAAGTACGATCAATAAAACCATCAAACTGATAATAATTCTCCTCATGGCTTCGTCTCCTTTCTTCTTGTTGGTAGTTAGTTGTTAGTGGGATCGCGTCAAAACATAGGCGCGAATTGGTTCAGATACTAAATATTTGAAATTCTTTTGTCAAGAAAAAAGTGGGAAAAGTTATGTTACAAACAGAAATGGGTGACACTTTCTATGAGCTGTGGGAGACAACATTTGATTATAGAAAAAAGAAAAGAGGTCGCCCCATGTCCGAAAGTTACCTTACGCCAGAACAACAAGTCCGTCAACCTTATAGATAGTTTCAAGAAGCGAATAGTCAATTGAGTTGGAGCGGATATCTGCCAAATTCACGAATCGCTTTCACCATGGCTATATAATTCTCTGGCTTCACACCAGAATGAATTGAATTGCTTGACATACAAATATAACCTCCTCCATAACCCGCCTTCCTGATACAATCTTTTACTTCTTGACGCACCTTTTCCACAGGCTCCCAGCTTAGGGTTCCAGCCACACTGACATTTCCACATAAACAAATCCTACTACCGTATTTCTTCTTGGTTTCCCCAAGATCCATCCCGGCCATTGGATCTATTGGATGTAGGCCATTAATCCCAGTTTCCAGGAGTAACTCAAATATTGGTCGGATGTCTCCATCGGTATGTTTGATTACCGGGACACCCATTTGATGGGCTAGGTCCACTTGCTTCTTTAAATAGGGGGTTAAGAATCTTGCCGTATGTTTGGGCGATACAAACGGACCATAGGTCATGGCATAATCTCCAGCGATGAGAACAACGTCGGCACCCATCTCGATGGCATTTCTTAGATAGCCCAAATTATATTTCAACACAATTTCGTTTATCCGTTCAACGAGACTCGGGTTTTTTATCATCGCTTCGAAGTAGGCCTCATCACCGAGAAAACTTTCTTTGGCTATGTCAAAGACATCGGTCGCTCCAACCGCAACGGCTCTTTGCCCTTTAAATCTTTTGACCAATTGTTCTAACCATTTATATCTTTTGGGATCGTCTGGATCCGGCGGGACATACCCTTCAAGTTCCTTTTCAAATTTAATGGCGGGCTTAATGGGCACTCCCAAGCTTTCAGAGGTAAATCGAACCAAACCGCCCCATTGGTCCTTCAAGACCCTCGGGCTTTCACTCACTGTTTCGTACTGCCAGGCCGACACCTTGTCGAAGAAAATGATCCCATCCAAATCCATGTGTTCTACAAAATCTTCATAAGAGGCACCCGGCAGGATGGCGTCTCTTAGCTTTTGATTGTGAAAATCAATGGTTGGAACTACATCGGGCTCCTCCAACCTTAATACTCTCTTCATGCGTTCCACACCGGTTAGTTTATTCATTATCCCTCCTTAATTTTGTTTTTGCTTCAGCAGCCCTTCAGCCTTCGTGAGTGCATCCCATGCATCGCGGCCATAAGCGTCTGCCCCGATCTGCTTAGCATACTCTTGCGTTACCGGTGCACCACCAATCATGATTTTTACTTTGTCCCTAAGCCCGGCATTTTTTAAGGCCTTAATCGCCTCAGCTGCCTGGGCCATGGTCATGGTCAATAAAGCGGACATTCCACAAATATCAAAATCCCCTTCCCTAATCGCAGTACAAAACTGCTCTGGCGATATATCCACACCCAAATCGGTTACCTCCCACCCATTGCTCTTGAACATCATTTTGACAATATTCTTTCCAATATCGTGAACATCTCCTTTAACCGTGCCGATGAGAAATTTGCCAGAACCAGAGGCTTTTCCCTTGCTGAATTTCGGGCTAAGGTAATCCACTGCCGTTTGCACTGCCTTACCGGAAACGATTAACTCGGGTAGAAAATATTCACCCTTGTTAAAAAGCTCTCCAACTTTCCTTATCCCAGGAATCAACCCCTTTTTCAAAATATCATCCGCGGATATTCCATTGCTTAAAGCAGCGTTGGTGAGATCAAGGATTTTCTCTTCATCGCCTTCAACCACTGCCTTACTCAAATTCTCCAACTCTTCCCCAGCCATTTTGAACTCCTTTCAGAATAATTTAATAACCGCCTTCTACCCACCCAGATATGCCTTCTGGACAGACTCGCCTTTGGAAAGGTCTTCCGATGTCCCTTCGAGTACAATTTTCCCAGACTGCAATACATAACCTCGGGTGGCCACGCTCAGAGCCATTTGGGCATTTTGTTCCACCAGAATTGCTGTGACCCCCCTTTGATTGATGTCGGAAATAATCTTCGCAACTTCCCACACCAAAAAAGGAGCCAGACCAAGGGATGGTTCGTCCAAAAGGAGCATGGCCGGTTTTGACATTAGGGCCCGGCCAATGGCCAACATCTGCTGTTCTCCTCCACTTAAGCTCTCGGCTTTCTGGCCTAATCTCTCTTCAAGTCTCGGAAAGTGTTCAAAGACTGTTCTCAAATCCTTTTTAATTTCATTTTTTTGTTTTCGGAGGTGCGCACCGGTTCTGAGATTCTCTAAAACCGTCAAATTCTTAAAGACATGGCGTCCCTCTGGAACATGGGCAATTCCCAGTCTCACGACCTCTTGGGCTGGTAATTCATCGATCCTTATCTCTTTAAACCATACTTCCCCCCTGGCAGGTTTTTTCAGACCCGAAATGGTTCTCAGCAGTGTAGTTTTGCCCGCCCCATTGGAGCCAATTAAAGTCACGATCTCCCCTGCTGAAACGATCATCGAAACGCCGTTGAGTGCTCGAACCTCGCCGTACCTAACTTCCAGATTCACTGCTCTGAACATCCCTTTTTTCTCCCAAATAGGCTTTGATGACTTCGGCGTTCAATTGGATCTCCTGGGGGGTCCCCTCCGCGATTTTTTTCCCGAAGTTCAGAACAACAATTCGATCGCAAAATCCCATTACAGCTTTCATGTCGTGTTCGATAAGGAGGATGGTTATCTTTTTTTCTTGCACGATCCTCTTTATAATTTTCATGAAATTAAAGGTTTCTTCCGCCATCATTCCTGTGACAGGCTCGTCCAGCATCAATAATTTTGGGTCAGCCGCCAACGCCATGGCAACACCCAGTATCCTCCGATACCCATGAGGAAGATTTGACGTAAGTTCATTCTTGAGATGGTCCATGCCAAAAAAATTAAGGAGCCCTAAAGCTTTGTCATTCAGTGAACGCTCTTTATTGCTAACATGGGAACCACCAAGCATCGCTCTCCAGAAGCTGATTTCAGCCCCCAAATGAAAACCAACCAAAATATTCTGCATGACCGAAAATCCCATGAACAGATTGGAAGCCTGAAAAGTCCTGACGATTCCCTTAGAAGCAATTTGATCCATTCTTAACCCAACAATGTTCTCTCCTCTATACCTGATCATGCCGTGCATTGGCTTATACAACCCACTAACCACATTGATAAAAGTTGATTTGCCGGCCCCGTTAGGGCCAATCAGGCCGAGGATTTCAGATTCTTTGATTTCCATATCAAGCTCTGAAATCGCATACAATCCCCCAAAGCGCATTGTTAGTTTTTCTGTTTCAAGTAATAACATGCCTCCCCGTCCTCTTTATGCATCTTCTTGTGGACGCCTGATACCCGGCCGAGCCTTTTGAAACAGGCCGATCAATCCCTCGGGTTCAAAACGCATCACAAGGATCAATATGGCTCCAAATATGATGGGCTCGATGACTGGATCATAGTTGGGAATCAAACGAAGGGCAACGGGGATAAAGATCATGACGGTGCATCCCACAACAGGACCCCAAACACTTTGCAGGCCCCCAACCACCGCATACATAAGATAATAAACTGAATCCATTAAGGTAAAATCAACAGGGCTTATGAAATGTTGAAGATGGGCGAAGAAATCGCCGGCCATTCCGGCAAAGAAGCATGCAATCACAAAGGCTTTTACTTTTTCTTTCATTAGATTAATCCCCAGGCTCGCAGCCAGGGTGTCAAAGCCTTTGATTGCAGAAAAGATTAAGCCGACTCGGGACCCTTCGATTCGAATCACTACAGCCATGGTGGCAAACAGCAACAGGATTGCTATGTAATAGAATGAGGCCACGCTGCCAAACCGGACACCCAAAAGGGGACCCGGGGAAGGAATGTTCACAATACCCGCAGGGCCCCCGAAAAGCGTGTCCCATTCTACCCAGATCAGGCGAAAAAGCTCATTGAGGGCCAACGTCGCAATAGCAAAGTAAATTTCTTTTATCCTCAAAGTTATGAATCCAACAATCCCGGCGATTCCTGCAGACACAAACCCTGCCAAGAAAAAGCATACCCATGAGTTCCATCCTAATTTAAGGATCATGAGGGTTGAAAAATATGCCCCCACTCCCATAAAGGCAGCTTGAGCAATGCTGAGTTGCCCCGTTTGGGCGACAAGCCTTACCCCACTTGTGAGAACGATGGCAATAGATAGGGTGATGATGGTTCGTAAGTAATATTTGTTGGCCGTGATCGTGGGAAATATCAGGAGGAAAACCACTATGGCCAGGATAATGATCTTAGCCCTCTTATCTCTCAGCATGGCCTAATAACCCCATTGGTCTAAAGATTAGTGTGATTAGAAGGACAATAAAGACCATGATCGTAGCGTAATTCGAACCAAAAGGAATGGATCCAAACCCTTCTATGAAGCCGATTATGATTCCAGCTATAACGGTCCCAGTAATACTACCAATTCCCCCCAGGACGATCACCACAAATGCCATAAGTCCCGGCTGAGCACCCATCGTCGGGGATACATAAAAAATAGGCCCGGTCAAACACCCGGCCGCAGCAGCTAACACAGACCCGATAAAAAAGGCCAGACTCGAGATCCGATCTACATTCATGCCCTGAAGAGAAGCAGCTGTCAAATCATCGGCCACTGCGCGCATCGAGAGACCGGCCTTGGTGAAACGAATGAACAGATACAACAGGAGAATTAAAGCTAGAGAAACTACAATTACAGCCAGCCTCTCCTTTGAAAGGGACGCGCCAAATATCCGGATCACCCCTTTAAAGGCAGGAGGAGCTGGAACAGCATGATCGAAAAGGCCAAAGCTAATCTGCGCCGTTGCCCGAAGGACCAAAAGAATACCTAGAGAAATGATCAAACTTGGAAATGCATTTTCTCTAAAAGGCTTAAACAGCCCCCTTTCAATAATAATGCCTAAACAACCCACGATGATCACGCTAACCAGCAAGGCGAACGAAAAATCCCAGCCTTTTTCGGTAAAAAAGTACCAGATGCCAAATCCTCCGAGCATATAGAATTCCCCATGAGCAAAATTGACGACGCGCATGATCCCCAAAATAATCGTCAAACCCATGGCAATTAAGATTAATATTCCCCCGGACAGAATACTATTTACCAAAGACTGTAGGAACATTTGGGAAGTCATTTTGAACCTTCTTTTGATTTATTGCTCAACTTTTCAATGAAAGCTCCGCTATGGTTTACTGCGTTTGAAAAAGGACGGATATTTCCGAGGAGATTGCCGAAGCATTTTTTGAGAATCCCCCGGCGGTCAAAAAGGCAAAATCTTTACTCATACCACCTTAACGGATTTATATCGGCAGGGGAGAGAGATGCCCTCCCCTGCCGATAGATATTATTTCTCGCGCCATACCTCGACGAGGTTTTTGTTTTTAACTTCACTAATTACAATCGGAACACGAAGCTGATGATTAACTCCATAGCTCTCTTTCCCCACAAACTTGATTTTTCCAAAAAGTGAAGTATTGAATTGATACCCTGATTCTATAAGTTCCTTGATCTTGTCGGCGTCAACGCTGCCAACTTTCTGAATCGCCTCAAGCCAGATCTCCAATCCTACAACAAAGGTAGCCGTTGCTGATGTCCATTCTTTGGGATTCCAATTATCGCACCACTTTTTATAAAAAGCTCTTTCAGCCGGGGAACCTTTAGCCCAGTCCCATTGTATGGTAAGGCTTCCTTCTATGTTTTCGAACCCGGCGATTGGCCCATTTAATGCGGGTTCCAAAAATACACTGCTAATAAAGCGACCCTTGAAACCAAGCTCTCGGGCTTGCTTCATGATTAAGCTGGCTGATCCCAAAGCACAGCAGGTTGGATCCATGGCATCGGGATTTTTTGCTAAAATTCTCGTCAACATAGGATAAAATTCTTTCTGCTCCGGCTCAAAAAGTTCTATATCGACTTTGATCCCCAGAGGATCACAGCCATCTTTTATGTGCTTCGTCTCAGCTTGACCGGTGGCATCATTCATTCCAATGGCAGCGATTTGTTTAATCGAAGGCCAGCGTTCCTTGGTATATTTCCAAATCACAGGGGCAAATTCGCGGCTGGTATTGCAAACACGGAAGAAATACTTTCGCTCTGGGGTAATGGCGAGCTCAGTAAATGAGTTGCAGAATACCGGAACCTTATTATCGGTTGTAATGGGGTGCATGGCAAGTACAGGACTCGAACCGTTTGATCCAATAATGACCTTGCAATCTAAGTCATGGACAAGCCTCGCTGTCGCTTGAGCTGCAACTGAGCCCATATACTTATCATCTTCCTTGAACCCCTTGAATTTGTAGATTTTATTCCCAACTTTCCATCCACCGGCATCGTTAATTTCTTTTAATTTTAACTCAACAACCCTGGATTCCGCGATTCCCCAGCCCGCTCCAGGTCCAGATAAAGGAAACAGCATACCCACATTAACTGTTTCCACTTTCTGGGCTAAAGCGACATGGTTTGTCTCAGATAATAGGAACAAGGCTGACACGACAAGAAAGATTGCTGTTGTCATCAGAATTGTCCTTCTTGTAATACCCGGCTCTATGCCTTTTTTGCTGTTTTTCTTTTTCATGAAAACCTCCTTTAGTGGATTTTTTTTCGCTGATGCATATCAGGCCTGGGAACAGATAAGCTATCCAGAGACAATCATTGAGCATGTTTAGGCTGATCGAAAATTCTATCACAATTTTAGTTATAAGAACTTAACATAGAAAGGTTTCATAGAGGGTAGAGAAATCCTCTTAAAGGCTAAACAGCAGCGTCTTCTGGTAACCTACCTTCTTATCTTACTTGCCCCAAGGCTGAGGGGTTGGATGGAATCTATTCTGAACCGACGGAGATTCCAAAGGCGTCATTATAGCAGGGCCCAAAATTCCGTCAAGCTAATTTTGGATTTAATTTTGGATTTATCAAGCTTTAAACTTCTTATGTAATAGGCGCTTATGAGAGTCGCGGAGCGCATTCTCATAAGCGGCCGCATGAACGAAGCCCAGTAGATTTTAGCCTTTTGAGATATTTTTTGCTATCGGGATTCAATGGGACTGGGTTCTTTCAGGGGAAGGTTTTCGATTGCTTTTTGTGGTTGATAACGGGAGCGAGGGGGGTGTTATCAAGGATCAGGTTTACCGGATCGATTCCTTTGAGTTGAGCGGAGGGGGAACCGTCTCGGATCCATAGTTGCAGGCAAGGCTTTCCCGGAGGCCTTTGGGAGAGGCATTTGTGGATTGTTTTTTCAGGGGGAGAGGATAAATCATGAGGAATCCAGGTAAGCTTTTTGAGTAGGAGGTAGAGGGGTTGTGGTGAAAAAAATAGAGAGGGGCTTTTGGATGAGGAATCCCTTTTTGCAGTGGGGACAGGTTCTAAGATCCCAGCCGGTGAGTTGAAGCAGGAGATCCTGTCAGATTGGGGAGGAGGTTCCCTTTTTTCCCTGGGGTTTGACGTTTGCCGAGTGATTTTCATTGGTGGGGTCCCCCGGGCAGATGAGGCTTTGCCAGCCCTGGAGCGGGTCTTGAAGCGGGGGTTCCTCGAAGAAAGGGAAATCCCAGCGGGGGATAACTGAGGAAGAAGAAACATCGCCCTTGGTTGGGAGCCATGGATTATGCTCCGTCCAGGGCTTTTTTTATTTCAATGTTGCCTTCCTCATATCCAAATTTCCTACACCCTTATTTAGTCCATGCTTTTTTGAGGAAGAGATTATCGCTGGGATTTTTCTCCCAGGGTGTTTCCTGAGGGGTAAAAAGGGAAAGGCAGGGGTGATTGGAAGGGGAATAGTCACTTTCGGAGTTGATTTGATGACGGAATGATCGAAATTAGCTCCTTCACTCCGTCCTCCGTTTTACCTGCAATTCTTCAATCTGAGATAACCCTACTTCAGTACTGAATACTCCAGCACTCCAATAAATCTCTGGGGGGCCATTCTTTTAGGGTGTTTCTATCGCGGCTTAATTCTACCTTTCAATTGGAGTCTCGATCAAGACAGGCCTATTTTTTGAGATATGGTCTTTGTGAATTCTCAGTTTGACTTGTTCTGAGAATCTCGTCTGCTATGCTTGCGACAATAGGTTGAAGGCTTATGGCAAAAGGTTGTTGCCCCTAACCTATCCCCTCACGCCTTACACCTTACGCTATTCAAAAGGAGGTTTGAATCATGGAACCGATCGAGATTCTTTTAGAAACGGTAAAGCAAGGCGGGAAGCAGAGCAATTTGAACTTGACCCTCATACCGCTCCTGGCGCCGGATGCCGGAGACCGTGATTACATCGTTCTGGAAGAAACCACTGGGGTAGAAGCCAGGTTAGAGGAAAAATAAGTGGAAGAGAAATCCCACAGGATGTGCTTGCTGATCAGCTGACCAGTACTTCTAGGACTGTTTCGGATTTC
>Ga0209253_10005007_pt1 | contig 11517 bp, 13 predicted proteins | sample FrelakmetBRP12BR_FD_187145 | JGI IMG/M metagenome (GOLD analysis project Ga0209253, IMG submission 187145) | Freshwater lake sediment microbial communities from the University of Notre Dame, USA, for methane emissions studies - BRP12 BR (SPAdes)... | ecosystem: Environmental > Aquatic >...
CGGAGCAGAGCAAACTGTTTGGCTGAGCCAAAGCGCTGTCCTCGACCGGCCGCGACTATGATTGCCGAAATCAGGCTCATCGGAACTCTTCGTTATAGCGGCCGAAGATCATCTTGCCCACGGTTGTCTGGAGAACCGAAGTGACCGTGATGTCAACGTTCTGGCCGATCATCCGCCTGGAATTGTCCACGACGACCATGGTCCCGTCATCCAGATAGCCCACTCCCTGATCCTTCTCTTTGCCCTCCTTGAGGATAAACACCCGCATGGACTCTCCGGGCAGCACGACGGGCCTGAGGGCGTTGGCCAGCTCGTTTATGTTCAGGACAGCCAGGCCGTGCAGCCGGGCCACCTTGTTGAGGTTGACATCGTTGGTGACCAGCTTGCCGTCCAACTGCTTGGTCAGCTCGATGAGCTTGGAATCCACATCCTTGATCTCGGGAAAATCCAGTTCCGAGATGACCACCGAAACCTGCGACGTCTTCTGCAGATGATTCAGGACATCCAGCCCGCGCCTTCCCCGCTGCCTCTTCAGCCCGTCCGAAGAATCGGCCACAAGCTGCAATTCTCTGAGCACGAATTGAGGGATGAGGAGAGTGCCCTCGATGAACCCTGTGTCGCAGAGGTCAGTGACCCGGCCGTCGATAATCACGCTCGTATCCAGAATCTTGTAGCTTCGGCCGATGCTCTTCTCCTTGAAAAACCGGAACAGATGAGCCGGGTCGAGCCATTCCGACTTTTGCGTCCCGACCAAAAAGCCGATGTAGGGCATGATGACCAGAAAGAATATCCTGATAAAAATGCTCGTCGGGACATCGTAGGAAATGCGCTGGTAAATCGCGCCCAGGGCCCAGCCCAAAAAAACTCCGGCAAACGTCCCCACGGTCGAACCCCAAATGATTTTGAACTGGGTCCGGCGGATCCTCGTCTCCAGGTACATGATGATCCCGCCGAGGGCGAAGGCGATGGCCGCGCTCGCCGGGCGGGACAAGCGAAAGACGGGGAAAAAATAGCCGGCCGCCGTGATGAAAGCGATGATAACGAAACGAAAGATAAAAATGCTCATCCTCAGAATCCTTTATCAAAATATTAAAATATTATTTGCAGCGCTTCTTTAAGGCTGTGAACGCCCAGGAGCCGGGCCTTCGGCAGATCCTCCTTTTCGAGAGAGGCCAGGCTGCCCCTGGGCAAGACGACCGTCCCAAAACCGAGAGAAAGAGCCTCTTTGATCCTGGCTAAAGGGCTGCCTACGGACCGGACCTCGCCGCTCAGCCCGACTTCTCCGAAAACGACGACGTCGCGCGGCAGGGCTTTATTCTTTAGGCAGGAGACAACGGCCAGCACGGCTCCCAGGTCTGCCGCAGGCTCATCGATGGAGAGCCCGCCGGCCACGTTGAGGTAAATGTCCTCACCACCAAAGCTATACCCCAATTTCCTCTCGATGACGGCCAGGAGCATGGAGGTGCGGAAGTGGTCAAGGCCGATGGTCATGCGGCGCGGGCTCCCGATGAACAGAGTCGGAGAGACGAGCGCCTGGATTTCCGCGAGGAGAGGCCGGGTGCCTTTGATTGTCGAAACGACAACGCTCCCAGATTCATCGGCAGGCCTCTCCTTCAAGAAAAAGGCTGAAGGGTTAGGGATCGCCTGAAGGCCGGCGGCGCCCATCTCAAAAATGGCCAGCTCGGAGACGGGTCCGAATCTATTCTTGAGCGCCCGCAGGACCCTGTGGCTGTGGTCCCGTTCACCCTCGAAAAGGAGGACGACATCGACCATGTGCTCGAGCGACTTCGGCCCGGCCAGAGACCCCTCTTTGGTGATATGCCCGATGAGAAAGGAAGGAATGTTGTTTTTCTTGGCGAACCGGAAAACCGCGTTCGCCACCTCGCGCACCTGGCTGATCGTCCCGGGGCTTGAGGAAAGCTTCGACGAGAAAACCGTTTGGACAGAATCCAAGACAAAAACCCGGGGAGCCAGCTTTTCTGCCTGAGCCAGGATCCTTTCCATGTTCGTCTCGGCCAGCAAGTACAATTCCCCATCTTTCACGCCCAGCCGGTCCCCGCGGATCTTGATCTGTTCGAGAGATTCCTCGCCAGAGGCATAGAGAACCCGCTCTCCCTGAGCCGCGAAATCCCGGCAGACCTGAAGGAGAAGGGTTGACTTGCCGATTCCCGGCTCTCCCCCGATCAGGACAAGAGAGCCGAGGACGACTCCGCCTCCGACGACCTTGTTGAACTCATCGGCCTGAATCTTGATTCGTTGGTTCTTCACCTCCTTGATGTCCTGGTAGAGGAGAGCTTCAGAGGGAGGGAACGAGTATTCGGCCGGCGCCGCGGCTTCCTCGACCTCTTCGACGAGCGTATTCCAATCGCCACAGCTCGGACAGCGGCCCAGCCATTTGGGCGAGCGGAATCCGCAGCCCTGGCAGATAAAGACCGTCTTCAGCTTGTCTTTCATCGAGTGCCCAGGCCGAGCCCAAAAAAGATCTCTCTCTTTGAGGACTGGCCGAAATCATCGATGCCCGCTAAGAGATAAAAATATTTAATGATGGAGAACATGGAAGTGAACCGGAGACGAGGTCCCATTCCTCGCTGAAAATCATAACCCTCCAGGCTGAAGATGAGGCGGTCATTGAAGGCGAGATAATCGACCCCGGCCCCGAATTTGGACTCGATGATCCCGGCCCGTGGCGCAATCGCGCCAAAACGGACTCCTCCTTGCGCGGAGTAAGTGAATTTTTTCAGCAGCGGGTCCTCGACAACTTGAGCCAACAGGAAATACTTCGAGGAAAGAGAGAAACCCAGGTTGATAAAGGTCTTCACCTTTCGGGTCTCACCAAGGTAATCGGCTCTGAAACTTCCCGTCGCCCGCATTTGATTCAGCGGCTCGATGGTTTTCTTCACCGCCCCGAGCGCTTCTCTGGCGTCCTCGTAGAGCTGGGGGTCCTGGATTAGCTTTCCCACCGTCCCTTCGCCCTTGTTTATTTTCTCCAATGACTCGGAGAGTGACCGGATGGACTCATCCAGTTTGAGAAGCAGGTCTTTCACTTTTTCCAGGCTGGACTTCACCGTCTCCCTGTTTTCCTGGGCGACGCTCTTGACGATATTGATGGTCTCATCGATGTTCCTGGAAACATCCTCGAGCTTTTTGTCGAGCTTCTGGGCCGCCTGGGAAGCGCTGTGGATCCCCGCCCGCAGGTCATCCTTATTGTCGCCCATAAACTTATTCAGGTCCTCGGAGAAGACGCTGAGGTTCTGAAGGGTGTTCTGCAGCTTCGCTTTTGATTCCTCGCCCGTGATCTCGCGCAGAGAGTGGCTGACTTCCTTGATTTCCTCGCCTATCGAAAGGACCAGGCTTCCCAGCTGGTCAAAGCTCACCGAAGGAGACGTATCCAGGGCCTCCCCTGGTTTGCAGAATTCGGGGGCGTCGCTCGGAGCGATCTCGATATAGCGCTCTCCCAGAAGCCCCAATGACGACAGCGATGCTTTGGACCCTTTGGGGACCTGATGCTTGGGAGAAATGCTCATGACAACTTCGGCTTTGCGTTCGACCAACCGAATATCCTTCACGTAGCCGATCTTCACCCCGGCCAGTCTCACCGCTGCCCCAGTGTCCAGCCCCGTCGCCGCGGGGAAAGAGACAGTGATCAGGTAGCCCGCTTTTTTAAAGAGCCTGGAGAAATCGCCCAGGACAAGTACGAATACGGATAAAATAATAAGAGTTCCCGTCATGAACAATCCTATTTTTATTTCGCGACGCATGATCGTACCTCGTCTCCTATTTGGTCCTAATGGGACCTTCGGCATGGCCATGAATGAATTGCTGGATAATTTCGTTCTCGGAATGGCTGATCTCTTCGGGAGTCCCGACTTCGATGATCACACCCTTATAGAGCATGGCAATCCGATCGGCTATTTTATTGGCGCTGACCATGTCATGCGTTATCACCACGGAAGTAACCCCCATCTCTTTTTTCAACATGTTGATCATATCGTTGATGGAATCGGCCCGGATGGGGTCGAGCCCAGTGGATGGCTCGTCGTATAGCATAATCTCAGGCCGGTAGGCAATGGCCCGGGCCAGCCCCACCCTTTTCTTCATTCCTCCGCTGAGCTCATGAGGCATCATTTTCTCCACTCCACGGAGGCCGACTCTGGCCAGGCTTTCAGTCACCAATTCTCTGATTTTTTCCTGAGCGTAACTGGTTTGCCGTTCCAGGCCGAAACTTACGTTCTCGGCCACGGTCATCGAATCAAAAAGGGCGGCGCCCTGGAATAGCATGCCGAACTTTTTCGTCAGGCGCTGGAGCGCATACTCATTGAGGCGGGTGATCTCCACGCCATCGATGAATATCTCTCCGGAATCCGGTTTGAGCAGGCCGATCAAATGCTTGATCAACACGCTCTTCCCCGAGCCGCTCTGCCCGATGACCACCATCGTCTCGCCCTTCTCGACAGTCAAGGTGATACCGCAGAGGACGCGGTTCTGGCCAAACGACTTGTTGAGATCAACTATGCGAATCATGTGCGCAATGTTGGGGGGAGCGCCCGGGTGAGAAAAAAGTTAAGGATCAAGATCAAGATGCTGGCAATGACGACGGTTCGAGTGGTGGCCCGGCCCACTCCTTCGGCCCCGCCTTCCGTCTTGAGCCCTTGCCAGCAGCCAATGATGGCGATAACGACTCCAAAAATAGCCGCTTTGATCAGGCCGGTGAACACATCCCAGACCTCAAAATACATCAGCGTGTTCTGGATGTAGACAGTCCTGTTCACGCCCTCGATGACCACATTGTAAAAATACCCGCAGCCAATGCCGATGAAGTCTCCATATAGAGTCAGGCAGGGGAGCATGAACAAACAAGCCAGGGTTCGGGGAACGACCAGATAGCGGACGGGGTTGGCTCCGAGGCTGAAGAGGGCATCGACCTGTTCGGTGATCTTCATGGTCCCTATTTCCGCGGCCATCGACGAGCCCACCCGGCCCGAGACCATCAGGCCGACCAGGATCGGGATCAGCTCCTTGGCCAAGCCGGTCGAGATGATCGACCCGCCATAGCCCTCGGACCCGGGGCCGATGTAACGATGGAGCGCCATATAGGTTTGAAGGCCAAAAACCAGGCCGCCGAAGGCCGCCGTCAGGGAGACCACCGGCAGGGATGCCGCACCGACCTCGGCAATCTGATGAATCAAGGATTTGTGCTCTCTCGGCCGGCGAAAAAGATTGTCGAACATCTTGAAAACGAGAATGCCGACCTCACCGATCTGTTCGAAAGCGGAGAGCAGAAAAGAGCGCCTGGAAGGGTTGGGCATTCTATGCCTCGGGATAATGGAAATCCAGGTCCGCGTTGGCAAACCTGGCATACTTATTGAAAAAGGCGAGCCTGAGCATATCGGTCGGCCCGTTCCTTTGCTTGGCGACATTGACCTCGGCCACTCCCCTGAGGGTTTCATCCTGGGGCTGGTAGACTTCGGGCCGATAGATGAAGACGACGACATCGGCGTCCTGTTCGATCGCCCCGGATTCGCGGAGGTCGGAGAGCTGCGGCCTGGGCTCGCGCCGCCCTTTTTCGGGCGCGCGGCTGAGCTGAGAGATTCCGACAACCGGGATCTGGATCTCCTTGGCCAGCTCTTTAAGGGAACGCGAGATAAAGGCCATCTCCTGGTTTCTGTTCTCAAACCGGCTGCCCGGCCGCATGAGCTGGATATAATCGATAAAGAGCACGTCCAGGTTCCCCTCCATCTTCAGGCGTCTCGCCTTGGCCTTCATCTCCATCACCGTCAAGCCCGCTGTCTCATCGAGGAAAATGCGGGCGTGGGAAAGGGCCTCGGCGCTGAGCTTGAGCTTCTCGAATTCTCGCTCGCTGATGAACCCGGTCCTGACCCTTTTGATGTCGAGCTGGCTGTCGGCGCTGAGCATGCGGATAATGATCTGCTCCTTGGCCATCTCCATCGAGAAAAATCCGACGGCATAATTCGTCTGCTGCCCGACATACTGCGAGATGTTCAAACAGAGCGCGGTCTTGCCCATCGAAGGCCTCGCCGCGACAACGATGAACTCGGATTTGTGCAGGCCCGAGGTCAAGTTGTCAAGGTCGCGGAACCCGGTGGGCACACCGGTCACGGCCTCCCGCCGCTCGGCCAGGGCGGCGATCATGTCCAGCGTGGGTTTGGTCAGCTGGCTGACGCGAACAAAACCCGGCTTGACTCTCTGCTCGGCCACCTCAATAATGGCTGCCTGGGCCTCGTTGAGGAGCTCATCCGCGTCTTCCTTCTGTTCGTAGCTCGAGGAAATGATCTTGGCCGAAGACATGATGAGCCGGCGCAGGAGCGATTTCTCCTTGATAACCTGCGCATAGTACTCAACGTTCAGGCTCTTGGGAACCCCGTCCATCAGAGAAGCGAGGTAGGAAGCCCCTCCGACCTCCTCCAGAGCCCCGGCCCTCTGCAGTTCTTCGCTTAAGGAGAGCAGGTCAACCGGAAGACCTTTGTCCACCAGGACAATGATCCTTTCGATGATCCTCCGGTTGGCGTCCTTGTAAATGTCCTCGGGAGAGATGATCGAAAGAACCGTGTTAAGGCTCTCATTGTTGACCAGGATCCCGCCGAGAACCGCCTTCTCCGCCTCGACGCTGTGGGGCGGAGTCTTCTTCAAAAACATGAGGTCGAGTTCCATGTCCAACCTCTCCAATCAAGCAGAAGTTGACCTCCTGCTTGTCGCCTTTTTCCCTTAGCTCTGGCCCGGCTTGTTTTCTTCTTTAATTTTCGCTTCTTCTCCGGACTCCTGATCTCTTCGGACCTCCACCTTCAGCCCGGCCTTGTCATCATGGAACACCTTTATGGGTATGGTGTAATTCCCCAATCTTTTGATCGGCTCGTCCAGGATGATCTTTTTTTTCTCGATCTCAAACCCTAATTCATTTAAGGCGTCTTTGATATCACCGGCGCTCACCGACCCGAAGATCATGTCCTTCTCGCCGGCTTTTCTGGCAAAAGTGACAGTCACTTCATTGAGTTTTCCGATGAGGTCCTGATAGGAGAGACGCTCTTTTTCCAGGTTCTTTTTCAGCGCCTGCTTTTCAATTTCGACCATTTTCAGGTTTGAGGCCGTGACTTCCAGGGCCAGTTTTCTGGGGATCAGGTAGTTTCTCCCGTATCCCGGCGCCACGTTCACAACATCTCCCTTCCGGCCTAAATTGTCCACATCGTGTTTCAGAATAACTTTCATCTTACCTCCCGCGAACACTCAAGAAGATCAATCTTCAACATAGGGGAGCAGGGCCATCAGCCGGGCTCTCTTGATAGCCATGGAGAGCCTTCGCTGATGATAGGAGCATGTCCCCGTGATCCGCCGCGGCGAGATCTTTCCTCTTTCCGGGACATATTTCCGCAAAATGTCCACGTTCTTATAATCAATCTCCCGGACATTTCTTTGACAAAAGCGGCAGAACTTCTTCTTGGGCGGAAAAAATTTTCTGAAGGATGGTCTTTCGGGTCGTTCTTCTCTGGCCATCTTACTTCACCTCTTCTCCCTTCTCCGGCAAGGGCAAGCGTTCCTCGGTGCGGTCTTTTTCTTCGGAGATTGCGCCTGTCGCGGGAGCGGCTTCTCTCGTTTCCAAGCCCGCTTCTTTCTTTTTCTTCTTGCGAACCGCTTCCTGGGCTTCCTTTTTCAAGGTCAAGTAGCGCAGGACGGCATCGGTTTGTTTGAACCGCCTTTCCAGCTCCAGAGGGATGTCCTCCTTTCCTTCATAATGCAGGAAAATGTAAAAGGCCTCGTTGAACCTTTTGATGGAATAGGCCACCCTCCTTTTCCCCCACCGTTCCTGCTTGATGAGCTTCCCCTCTTTTTGGGAAATGACATCGGTCATCTGGGTGATAATTTTTTCGGTTTCCTCTTCGGAGAGGTTGGGAGCGAGCAAAAAGCCCGTCTCGTAGATCCTCATGGGTACCTCCTTATGGATCTTAAAGCTCCTTCTTCTTCTGAGAAGGAACAAGGAGCGTTTTCTCTTGACTAAGCCGTGCCTTTCTCCTCGGCGTCCGGCTCTTTCTCTCTTTGATTGAATTCGTTCATGGCCTTGTCGATTCGGCCGGCCAGAATCATTTCCAGGGCCTCCTGGGCCTTGGCCAGGCTCCTTTCCAAGATCGGGACCTCCTCCCGGGCGAAAGGCGACAGCACAAATTGCGTGGCGTCCCCGGGCTCGACCAGGGGGCCGATCCCGACCCTGATCCTGGGGAAAGCCCGGGTTCCGATCTCGTCGATGATCGAGCGCAGTCCTTTATGTGTGCCCGCGCTGCCTTCTTTTCTCACCCGGATCTGCCCCAGCGGGATATCCAGGTCATCGTAAACAACAACGATGTTCTCCGGGCCAATCCCGTATCCTCCCAAAATCTCCGCCACGGCTACACCGCTCTGATTCATGTATGTCTGAGGCTGGGCCAAGACCAGCGTTTCTTCATCTCTCCGGACCTCGGCTATTTTCGAGCCATATTTCCTTTTTTTCAGCCTGACCTCCAAGCGACGGGCCAGCTTCCTGACAAAAGAGTACCCCACGTTGTGCCTGGTCTCGGCATAGCGGCGTCCTGGATTCCCCAGGCCGATAACGGCCCACAATGATTATTCCTTCTCCTTTTCCTTCTTTTTTTCCTTGGGTTCTTCCTCTTCCTTCTCTGCCCTTTCTTTCTTGATGACTTCGGGCTCGGTCGGCTCCACGACAGCGGCCTCCTCGGCCGGCTTGACGACCTCTTCTTCTTTGTGCGGCACGCTGATGATGACCACAACGGTCCCGGGGTCGGTCATGAACTTGACTCCAGGCGGAGCGGCGATATCCCCAATTTTAAAGGACTGGTGAAGGTGAAGCTGCCCGATGTCCACTTTAATATGCTCGGGGATGTCCTTGGGGAGGCATTCGATCTCGACCTCTCTGGTCATGAAATCCACGAACCCTCCCTCGGTTTTGACTCCGAACGGCTCTCCCTGCAGGTGGAAGGGCACGGCAACGCGGATGGCTTTGTCCATGGAGATATGAATGAGGTCGGCGTGGATCAGCTCATCAGAGGCCGGGTCGACCTGCAGTTCCTTGATCATCGCATCCTGGGTTTTGGAATCATAGACGACCTTGAAAATGGTGTTCTCCCCGGACTCCGATTTCAGGATCAGGACGACATCCTTTTTCTGCAGAATGAGGGGAACGCTAAGCGTGCCTTCACCATAAAGGACGGCGGGCATTTTGCCCTCTTTCCTCAGCCTCCTGTTGGCGTTTTTCCCGAAAGCTTCTCTTTTTTCTGCTTTGACCGTAAAGCTCATCTCTTCCTCCTTAAACAAACAAAGAGCTCACCGAGCTCCCCTCGTTGATCCTGCGGATGGCTTCCCCGAAGAGCGGGGCCACCGAGAGGACGTCGATTTTCCGGCACGCCCTGGCCTTCTCTCCGAGGGGAATTGTGTTGGTGGCGATCAACCTCTCGAGCGTGGAATTTTCAATCTTCTCAATGGCCCGGCCGGAAAGAACCGGGTGGGTGCAGGCGGCGAAGATGCGGCGGGCGCCTTCTTTTTTCAAGGCCTCGACGCTTAAACCCAACGTCCCGGCCGTGTCCACCATGTCGTCGAAGATGACGACATCGCGGTCTTGGACATCCCCGATGACATGAAGGACCTGGGCCACATTGGGAGCAGGCCTCCGTTTATCGATGATGGCCAAGCTGGCCCCCATTCTCCGGGCAAAAACTCTGGCCCGGCCGACTCCTCCCGCATCAGGAGAGACGATGGTCAGGTTCTCTAATTTGAGCGTGGCGATATGATCGGCCAGGACGGGAGCGGACATAAGATTGTCCACCGGGATGGAAAAAAATCCCTGGATCTGGGGCGAATGAAGGTCCATGGTCAGGACCCTGTTGGCCCCGGATTTTTCTATAAGGTCGGCCACAAGCCTGGCTGAGATGGGAACGCGGGGCCTGTCTTTCCAATCCTGCCGGGCATAGCAATAGTAAGGGATGACCGCCGTGATCCGTTCCGCTGAGGCTCTCTTAAAGGCATCGATCATCAGAAAGAGCTCCATGAGGTGGAAATTAGCGTCGCCGGCGCCTGTTTGGATGATGAAGATATCTTCTCCCCGGACGTTCTCGTCGATGTAGAAATGGATCTCTCCATCGCTGAACCGGCTCAGGGCGCAGTTCCCCAGTTCAACGCTCAAATAGCCGGCGACCTCTTTGGCCAGGGCCAAGTTCGATGATCCAGCAAAAACTTTCATCGGCCTTTCCTTTTCTAACTTTTTCAACGCTAAACTGGGGCGGGAGGATTCGAACCTCCGGATGACGGATCCAAAGTCCGTTGCCTTACCGCTTGGCTACACCCCAGCAGTCACTCTCTTCCAATAGCGTTCCCGGGATAATGTCTTCACCAGGATCGCGTCCTCTGTCTTCTTGATCTCCGCAAGGGCCCTCTCTGCCTTATCTTTCTCTCGATAAAGCCCGAAAACAGCGGAGCCCGTCCCCGTCACCAAGGAAAGGACGGCTTCCCTTTGATGAAAGAAACTTTTTATCGCTTTTAATCGAGGATACAGGCTAAAGACGGCTTCTTCTAATCTATTCTCTAATAGCCCGAGATCTCTCTGAGCTAAAAACTGGCTAATTTTACTTTCTTTGCCTGCTGAAGTCAAGCGCAGGCGGCCGTAGATTTCGGCGGTCATAATGGGGAAGGAGGGCAGTACGAGAACGCAGTAGAGGCAGGGAAGGTCTGGGAGAGCGGTGACCGCGTCTCCCCGCGCCTCTCCCAGGCAGAGGCCCCCTTCCAGGAAAAAGGGGACATCGGCCCCCAGCTTCACGGCGGCCAGGTGGAGCTCTGCCCGGCTCAGCCTGAGGTCCCACAGCCCGTTCAGCGCATAAAGTGTCATGGCGGCGTTGGCGCTGCCTCCGCCCAGCCCTTTTCCGGCCGGGATATTCTTGACGACCCTTATCTCGACGCCACAGTCTCTTTGATACATCTGCTTGAGAAGATCGGCCGCCCGAAAAACGAGGTTCCTCTCATCCCACGGGATCGCCCCGTCGGTCCCGCTGAGCCTGATCGCCTCCTCGGCCGTGGGCCGAAATTCAAGGATATCAAAAAGCTTATGCGCTTTATATCTTAGGATTTTACAAAACTCCACATCAGTTAAAAGTTTCAGTTTATTATGATTATGAATTATATGCATCTGAAACTCATACGATAGATCCATTAGCTTCTGCTCAGTATAATATTGCAAGTAGACCGAGTGATTCAGACCTTCAATCTGGTATTTCTACTAATGGAGTTTATCAAGTTAAAATAGATCTAATTAGAAAGACATGTGCTTCTGTGCAATTTGTAATAGAAGATTTACCAATCTCTCTTGGTTCTAATACCGGAGAATGTTTCGCATTATCAAACTTAACCCTAACAGTCGGAGTAAAAATTGGCGCTAGCAAAGTCCCAGCAAGTAAACAATACTAATCCTTTGGATTTTTTTGTTGAACGTGGTGGAAAATTTATTCAAAATGAAAATGGATGGTGCAA
>Ga0209253_10005008_pt1 | contig 11516 bp, 11 predicted proteins | sample FrelakmetBRP12BR_FD_187145 | JGI IMG/M metagenome (GOLD analysis project Ga0209253, IMG submission 187145) | Freshwater lake sediment microbial communities from the University of Notre Dame, USA, for methane emissions studies - BRP12 BR (SPAdes)... | ecosystem: Environmental > Aquatic >...
GACGGCGCGGCAGCTGCGCGGCGCGTCTCCTGCCGAGCCGCCGCCGTTCTTGAGTCGCGCGCCGCCGATCTGCTCATTCTGCCTGCCCCGCGGGCCTGAGGCGCTGGTCCCGAAGTCGAAGGCGCCGATCAGATACACGTTCGACCCGGTCGTGGTCTCCGGCAAGCTTGCCGTTCTCGCGGACGACCCCGCGGGGTTGTACTATCGCCTTTCCGACGCCGTGCCGCCGCCGGCGCGGTAGACGCCCAAGCCATCACAGTCGTGCGCACGCTTTTCGCCCGTCTCTTCCTGGCGTTTGTGCTCGTCGCAGCGCAGGTCGGCGCGCAGGTGCACGTGTTCGCGCACATGGACACTGCGCCGGTCAAGCCGGATGGTGCGCCGGCGCAGGGCGGCCATTGCGATCTCTGCGTTGCGTTCTCCGCGGCAGATGGGCTTGCTCCGCCGCCGGCGCGGTTCGAGCCTCCGGCGGCCCCGCCGGCACCGCCTGCGGTCGTGCCGCTGCACTCGCTCGTGGCGGCCGCCGAGCCGCCACCATTTTCGAGCCGGGCACCGCCCGCAGTCTCCTGAAGCGCTCGCGTACACGCGCTCTTGGCGCGTGACGTGGCTCGCCCGTCCGCGTCCCGCGTGACGGTTCTGCGTGCTCGACGCGCGGCCCTCGCGCCGCACCGCTCCAGGAGAACCCGATGGACTTCCGTACGTCCGCCATCGCCTTCGGCATGGCGCTCGCTTTTCCCGCGGTAGGTGCTTCCCCGACGGCCGGGGCCGACCCCGCCGATCCCGAACCGCCACCGCTCGTGCCCGCACAGGTGCAACCCGCGGAGCGGCTCGACCCGGTGGTCGTCACCGCTACCCCCCTCGGCTCGAACCTGTTCGAGCTGGTGAATCCGGTGAATGTGCTGTCTGGCCAGGGCCTGCGTCGCAAAGTGCAGCCGACGCTCGGTGAGACGCTAGCAGAGGAGGTCGGCGTGAGCTCGACCTACTTCGGGCCCAACGCCAGCCGCCCGATCATCCGCGGCCTCGGCGAAGACCGGATCGTCGTGCTCCAGAACGGCGTCAGCGTGCTCGATGCCTCCTCGATCAGCCCTGATCACGCGGTCTCGCTCGAGCCGCTGCTCATGGAGCGGGTCGAGGTGGTGCGCGGGCCCGCCGCGGTGATGTACGGCGGCAACGCGGTCGGCGGCGTCGTGAATGTCACCGACGCGCGTATCGCGCAGGAAGGCGTGGCCAAGCCGCTGAACGGTGCGGCGGAGCTGCGCTACAACTCCGTGAGCACGGACCGTGCTGCAGCGGCCCGGCTCGATGTCGGCAACCGGCGGTTCGTGCTGCATGCCGACGGTTTCGTGCGAACGACCGACGACCTGCGGATTCCCGGCAACGCCTGGACGCCGTATGCGCAGGCGCTCCTGGGCGAGCCCGGGCCGTCGCGTCGCTTGCCCAACAGCAACGGCAACTGGGACGGTGGCGCGGTCGGCGGTTCGTACATTCTCGACAACGGCTACGTGGGCGCCGCCTATTCCAACTACTCGAGCCGCTACGGCACGGTCGCCGAAGAGGACGTGCGGATCAAGCTCGACATGGATCGCTTCGACTTCGCGGGCGAGGTCCGCGACCTCGGCAGCCTGGTACGCGCGGTGAGATGGAAGGTCGGTTATACGGACTACCAGCACCAGGAGATCGAAAACGGCGAGGTCGGCACGACGTTCAAGAACAATGGCTTCGACGGACGTGCCGAGCTTCTGCATGAGCGGATCGGTCCGTTCACAGGTGCCGTCGGAATCCAGTTCACCGACTTCAAGTTCTCGGCGCTCGGGGAGGAAGCGTTCGTACCCACGACCACGACCAACCAGTTCGCGGGCTTCATCTACGAGGAAACGACGCTCGGCCCGGTCAAGCTGTCGGCGGGCGGCCGGATCGGAACCGTGAAGGTCGACGCGCAGGCGTTCGAGTCGGCGGGGCTGCCCGCCGACTCGCGCAAGTTCACGCCCGGGAGCGCCGCGTTCGGGGCGCTGTGGAGCTTCGCTCGGGAGTACGGGCTCGGCGCCAACGTCTCCTACACGCAGCGGGCGCCGACCTACCAGGAGCTGTACGCGGACGGCCCGCACCTCGCCACGAACGCGTTCGAGATCGGCGACCGCAACCTCGGACTCGAGAAGTCGGTCGCTTTTGATGTCGGGCTCCGCAAGACGGCGGGCGGGTGGACGGGGAGCGTGGGCTACTTCTACAACCGCTTCCAGAACTTTGTCGCGCTTACGCCCACGGTCGACCCCGCTACCGGCCAGCCGCTCTTTCGGGATGCGGAGGACCGGGCCGCACCGGCCACGACCGATCCGTCCACGCTCGCCGCGCCGATCACGCAGTACGCGTTCGTTCCCATTCCGGCCACGTTCCAGGGGTTCGAGGCCGAGGCGCGGATACCGGTATGGGCGCGGGAAGGCCAGGCGGTTGCACTCGATTTGCGTGCAGACTATGTTCGAGCCAACGATCGCAGCAACAACGATTCGCTGCCGCGGATTCCGCCGCTGCGCATCGGCGGCGCGCTCGTCTACACGGACGGGGACCTCTCCGCACGCGTGGATGCACTCTGGGCCCGCGAGCAGAACGACGTGGCGCCCGGCGAACAGCCCACCGACGGCTACACGCTCGTCAATGCGGCGTTGGCTTACCGGCTGCGGGCGCTCGGTGCGGGCTGGGAGGTGTTCGTCCGCGGAACGAATCTTCTCGATGAAACGATCCGTTACAGCACCTCTTTTCTCAAGGAGATCGCGCCCGTGGGCGCGCGTGCCGTAACGGTCGGGTTGCGGGGGACCTTCTGACGGGGGAGGCGGGTGTCGGTCGACGGCCGCGCGTCGCGGGTGGAACTCGAGCGCTCGAGCGGCTCCCCCGCGCTCGATGCCGCCGCGCGAGGAGGCCGTCGAGCGCTGGCGCTTCGTGCCCGGGCGGTGAGATGCCGATGCGGTCGAGGCGTGGGTCGTAGTGCCGATTGTCTTCCGCCTCGAACCGAGCAGTTAGGCCGTCTGTGGCGCGATCGATTGCACCCCTCCAAGCCTCTGTGGTAGAACAAACCGCGTTTTCGCCCCGGTCGCTCTGCTGCGCTAACCTCTCATAACATCGTGGTTTTTTCGTTTTTCGGCAGGAAACCTGCGAAACCGCCGGCACGCGGTGGCCGCGCCGCGGGCGCCAAACCGAAAGCGCCTGCCCCGGCCCAGAAGGCGCCGCCGTCCAGCCCTCCTGAAGAAGAAGGCGAAGACCTCGATTTCACCAACTGGCCGGCTGGCGGCATCGAAACGACCGCGACGCCTGCGCCCGGGGCCCCGCCGGACACGTCCCCCGCTGCCGATGCCCCTGGCATCGCCGTCCCGATCCCCAGCTGGCTCGCCGACGCGCCGTCGTCCGGGCCCGAGGCGCCGCCGCCCGCGACGAAAGCGGATGACGCCCGTGCTCGGACCGCGAGGGGGATGGACTCCCGGCTCTCGATCGAAGTCGAAAGCGGGTCGAAGGACGTCCCCGGTGCGATCGAGGAAAGCGCGATCCTGTTCGCGAATGGCCAGACACGCGAGGCGCTCGTCCGGCTGGCCGACGCGCTCGCCGCCGACGAGCTCGGCGACTGGACGCAGCAGGGCTGGCTGATGCGCTTCGATCTCTTCCAGCACCTCGGCATGCGTGCCGAGTTCGAGGAGAAGGCCCTCGAGTTCGTGGTCGAGTTCGAGCGTTCCCCGCCGATCTGGTCCGAGGCGCCTCCACCTGCGCCGCTTGCCTCGCCAATGCGCACCGGCGGGTCCAGCCATGTACCGCTTGCCGGTGCGCTGTCGGGCGCCAGCGCCGGCGCAATCGAGCAGCTGCGCAAGCTCGCGGAGAAACAGGGACGCGCGCGGCTCGACCTCGCGCGCGTGAGCGCAGCGGACGGTGAAGGCGCGAGGCTCCTTCACGCCGCCCTCTTCGATCTGCGCAAGGCCGGCAAGGACGTGTATTTCACCGGCCACGCGCAACTCCTTGCGGTGCTCGCGGCACAGGCCCCTTCAGGCGAGCGCAACGCGGACCCGGCGCTGTGGCTGCTTGCTCTGGAGGTTTGCCAGCAGATCGGGGAGCAACAACGCTACGAGGACCTCGCCCTCGAGTACGCGATTACCTATGAGGTTTCCCCGCCGGCCTGGGAGAATGGGCCCGCGGCGAAACCGAAGCCCGGGGATCTTGACGTCGGCGCTGGAGGGGCGGCCGACGGCGCCTTCGTGATCGAGGGCGACGTTGCCGGGTCGAGCGAGAAGATGCTCGCGGAGCTCGACCACTACGCCGCAAGTGCGAATCCGGTAGTCATCGACATGCGGCGTGCGCGGCGGGTCGATTTCGTGAACGCGGGTCAGCTTCTCAACGCGCTGTCGCGCATCGAGCACGGCGGGAAATCGATCGAGATCCGTGGCGCAAACGAGATGATCGCGGCGCTGCTCGGCATGATGGGCGTACGCGAGTTCGCCCGCCTGGTGGCGCGCAAGTAGCTGGTCTGCACGCCGCGAGAGGGCGGTCGCCGCAGGGCGGAAGAGGGGCCCCAGTTTTTTGCGCTGAGGATCTGACCCTGAAAGCGGCCATCGCGGCGGATGGCGGCCGCTCTCGGTCGCATCCCCAACGACTGCACCCGCTCCGCCTAGGCCAGCCGCGCTCTTGCGCCCCCCGATTTCCGAGAAATCACTGGGCGCTGGCGATTTTCTCGGTGGGTGCTTGAATTCGGGGCACCGTGCCCGCAGATTCTGCGATCAAGTCCCGAGCTAGCGGCATTTCATGGAACAGTTCCACGGCACGACCATCGTTTCGGTCCGGCGCGGCAGCCAGGTTGCGCTGGGCGGCGATGGGCAGGTCACTCTCGGCAACGTCGTGATCAAGGCGGGTGCGCGCAAGGTGCGCAGGCTCTACCAAGAGCGCATCCTGGCGGGTTTCGCCGGCGGCACCGCCGACGCGTTCACGCTCTTCGAGCGCTTCGAGTCGAAGCTCGAGAAACACCAAGGCCACCTCCTGCGCTCGGCGGTGGAGCTCGCCAAGGACTGGCGCACCGATCGCATCCTGCGTCGCCTCGAAGCAATGCTGGCGGTCGCCGATCGCGAATACTCGTTGGTGATCACCGGCAACGGTGACGTGCTCGAACCCGAGCACGGGCTGATCGCGATCGGGTCGGGCGGGCCCTATGCGCAAGCCGCGGCGCGCGCGCTACTCGACAACACGGAGCTCGACGCGCAGGCCATCGTCAAGAAGAGCCTCACGATCGCAGGCGACCTCTGCATCTACACCAACCAGCAGCACACGGTGGAAGTGCTGGGGTGACGTCCGCCAAGATCGTTACGACCGCGGCAGCACACGGATCTGCGCGGTCTGAACGCGGCCATCGCGCTGGCTTCGGCTGCTTGCGTGCTCGCGGGTCGTCCCGAGCGACCGTTGCCATCGCAGGCGGATCGCGTTGATCCCGGTGCAGATCCCGGTTCACGAGGTGTTCGACACATGTCCGGAATGACGCCCAAAGAAATTGTCCACGAGCTCGACAAGCACGTCGTCGGGCAACAGAAGGCGAAGCGTGCGGTCGCGATCGCGCTGCGCAACCGCTGGCGCCGCCAGCAGGTGCCGGAGTCGCTGCGCAATGAAATCGTCCCGAAGAACATCCTGATGATCGGCCCGACCGGCGTCGGCAAGACCGAGATTGCGCGCCGTCTCGCGCGGCTCGCCGATGCGCCGTTCGTGAAGATCGAGGCAACGAAGTTCACCGAGGTCGGCTATGTGGGGCGCGACGTCGACACCATCGTGCGCGATCTCGTGGAGATCGCGATCAAGCAGACGCGCGAGGCGGCGATGCGTTCGATGCGCACAGCGGCGGAGGATGCCGCGGAAGAACGAATCCTGGACTCCCTGCTCCCGACGGCGCGCGAAGTGGGCTTCTTCACGCAGGGTCGTGCCGAAGGGGGCGAGGAGACCAACACCCGTCACAAGTTCAGGAAGAAGCTTCGCGAGGGCGAGCTGGACGACAAGGAGATCGAGATCGAAGTGGCGCAGCTGCCGCAGCAGATGGAGATCCTCGCACCGCCCGGCATGGAGGAGCTCACGCAGCAGATCCAGAGCATGTTCGCGAACCTGGGCGGCGGCCGGAAGCGCCTGCGCAAGCTGAAGATCCGCGAAGCGCTCAAGCTCCTCACCGACGAGGAAGCGGCGAAGCTCGTGAACGAGGAGGAGTTGCGCTCGAAGGCGCTCAACAACGTGGAACAAAACGGCATCGTCTTCCTCGACGAGATCGACAAGATCACCGCGCGCGGCGAGACGCACGGCGCCGACGTCTCTCGCCAGGGGGTGCAGAGAGATCTACTGCCGCTCGTCGAGGGCACGACCGTCTCGACCAAATACGGCATGGTCAAGACCGACCACGTCCTCTTCATCGCGAGCGGCGCGTTCCACCTCTCCAAGCCCTCGGACCTTATTCCCGAGCTCCAGGGCCGCTTTCCGATCCGGGTCGAGCTCGACTCGCTTTCCGTGGACGACTTCGAGCAGATCCTCACCAACACCGACGCGTGCCTGGTGCGCCAATACGAGGCGCTGCTCGCCACCGAGGGCGTTCGGGTCGAATTCAGGCCCGAAGGCATTCGGCGCATGGCGGAGATCGCGTTTCAGGTGAACGAGAAAACCGAGAACATCGGCGCGCGCCGGCTCTATACGGTGATGGAGCGACTGCTCGAGGACGTATCCTTCGACGCCGGCACTCGGGGCGGCGAGACGGTGACGATCGACGCCGCGTACGTCGACGCCAAGCTCAAGGATCTCGCTGCGAGCGAAGACTTGGCGCGCTACGTCCTTTGATCCCGGTCTGCGCCGCGGCGGCTTGTTCTCCGGATCGCGTGGAGAGGCGGGTAAGAGGCGTTCCTTGCCCTCCCTGATCCGGGTCCTTGACCTAGAGAAAATCGCCGCTGCGGCGCGGCGACTTCGGCGCGGCGATTTACCAGAGCTCGGGGAGCACAAGGGGGCTGTGCCCTCTCGCGGCGTGCAAACCAGCTAGAAGGCTTGTTCGGAAGTTCCCGCGAGCGGATAATCCGCCGCCCGTACGGAACGCCCGGATGAAGCCGCCAACCCTCGTAGTGCGCATTGCACGGTTCGCCTTGCTCGCGGCGTTCCTCCAGGCGTTCGTCTGGATGCACGGGCCGGCGCGCTCGGCCGGTGCGCCGAACGAGATCTGTTCGGCCGAGGCGCTGCGGTCGGTGCCGGGCGACGGGTCTGCGGGCTCCGAAAGCGACGCGGCGCATTGCCCGCTCTGCCTGCTCGAGTTTTATGGCGTTCCCGCTTCAGTCGTGCCAGGGTTTTCGCGGCACGCCTGGCTCACCCGCGCAGCTGTCCTCCTCCAGCCCTCCCCGCGGCTCGAGGCGCGATACACGCTCTCCGACGCCCGCGGTCCGCCGCCCCTGTTCGCCGCCTGATCGCTGCCCCCGGCCATCGGCCGAAGGGCTCCAACGTGCCGCGCGAGCGCCGAACTGCGCACACGCCGGCGGGCACTCGGCCCGAGAGCCGTGCCGCACAACTTCGGAAAGGGAAAGAAATGAAACTCGCCGTCCAATTGCTTGTTGCCTTGGGATTGCTCATCGGAAGCATCGCAACGCCCGTGATCGCGGGGGAGAACGACCCGCTGTTCGTGAACCTGACCACCGACGATTCGCACCGCGCGAACATGGGCATCGTGTTCGGAAAGAACCAGCTCGAACGCGGCCATCCACTCACGATCTTCCTCAACGACAAAGGCGTGCTCCTCGGTTCCAAAGCCAACGCTCAGAAGTTCCCCGAGCAGCAGAAGGCACTCGCAGAGTTGATGGGCAAGGGTGCAGTCGTTCTGATTTGCCCCATGTGCATGAAGCATTACGGAGTCACCGAATCCGACCTTCTCCCCGGACTGAAGGTCGGCAATCCAGAGCTCACCGGGCCTGCCCTGTTCAAGGACAATACCAAGACACTTACTTGGTGAGAGCGACCGCTCGCAGTTGATCGGCGGCGCGCGCCGAGCGGTGCTTGGTCCGCGCCGCCTCATTGCTTCCCTGGAATCTCGATCGAAAGGAATCCAACGTGAATCTGAATCTCATCCGTACCGCCACTGCGTGCGCGGCGCTTGTGCTCGCGAGCGCCGCACTGGCTCAGACCGTCGAGGTCAAGGACGCCTGGGCGCGCGCGACCGCGCCCGGCCAGAAGGCAGGCGGTGTCTACATGCAACTCAAGAGCGGTGAGGCGGCCGCTCTGGTTGGCGCTTCCAGCCCTGCCGCCGGCATCGTCGAAATTCACGAGATGGCGATGGAGGGCAACGTGATGAAAATGCGGGCTCTTCCCAAGCTTGACCTGCCCGCCGGGCAGACCGTCGAGCTCAAGCCCGGCGGCTATCACGTGATGCTGATCGATCTCAAGGCGCCCCTGACCAAGGGTGAATCGGTGCCGGTCAAGCTTCGATTCGAAGGCAAGGACAAGAAGGTGCAAGAGGTGGAGGTCAAGGCCGAGGTTCGCGACATGACGGCCGGGGCCGGCAGCACCATGAAGCACTGAAGCGCCGAGCCGCTCATGGCCCCGGTATCCGCGTCGGGCGGGCGGCCACCTCGGGCGCGGAATGCTCGCATGCCTGCTCGCCTGACCGTTCGGCCAGGCAGCGCGGGCAAAGGCAACCCTCGCCCGGAACCGGCGCCACCGGCGGCAGGCGGACGCACCAGCAGCTCGATTGGCCCGCCGCCGCGCCACACTCGAACTGGGCCCCGCATCGCGGGCACGTCGCCGCCGGCGACGGGCAGGAGTATTCCCGTGCACTTGGCGAAGAATCGCGTGGCGGGCTGGTCAATGACATCTTCTTGTCATGGCTATGCTCAGTGCGAGGACAGCCGCGGCGGCCCGGGGGGGCTTGAAACCGGGCCACGGCACCCTATCTTCGCATTACCAGGGGCGAGATTGCTCCGACTGCGAAAGGGAAAAGGAGATTCAGCATGGCAAACATCACCCGTTTCGACCCGGTGACCGATCTTTTCGACGACCTCTTCAAGGGGTTCTTCGTCCGTCCGGTGATGGGCGCCGGCGAAGGGCAGCCGATGGTCCAGCGCATGAAGATCGAGGTTAGCGAGCAGAAGGACAGCTTCAAGGTTCGCGCCGAGCTTCCCGGTGTCAAGAAGGAAGATATCCAAATCAACGTCGACGGCGACCAGGTGTCGATTTCTGCGGAAGTCAAGCAGGAGAAGGAAGTCAAGGAAGGCGAGCGCGTCGTGCACAGCGAACGCTATTACGGCAAGGTGGCGCGGGTGTTCCGCCTCGGCACCGAGGTCGACGAGGCCAATGCCGACGCGAAGTTCGTCGATGGCATGCTCGAGTTGACGCTGCCGAAGAAGGCGGCTGCCAAAGCCAAACAGATCTCGATCAAGTAATCGAGCGCGCGCGAAGTGCACGAAGGGCGGTCCACGGGACCGCCCTTTTCATCTCCGGCGGTCCCAGGGCGGGGCGGGGCGGGTAGAATCCGCCGCGCCCGTTGCAGACGAGTTCCCCCATGGCTGCTGCCCAGAATGTCGCCCTCAAGGCGCAGATCCTCGCCGAGGCGCTGCCCTACATCCGCCGTTTCCACGGCAAGACCATTGTCGTGAAGTACGGCGGCAATGCGATGACCGACGTCGCGCTGCAGCGCTCGTTCGCGCACGATGTGGTGTTGCTCAAGCTCGTTGGCATGGACCCGGTGGTGGTCCACGGCGGTGGACCGCAGATCGAGACCGTGCTCAAGAAGCTCGATATCAAGAGCGAGTTCGTGCAGGGCATGCGCGTGACCGACGAAGCCACCATGGACGTGGTCGAGATGGTCCTCGGCGGCGCGGTCAACAAGGACATCGTGACGCTCATCAACCAGGCGGGCGGCAAGGCCGTCGGCCTGACCGGCCAGGACGGCTCCCTCATCCGGGCACGCAAGCTGTTGTTGCCGTCGAAGGAGCATCCCGACGAGCTGATCGACATCGGCCAGGTCGGCGAAATCGCCTCGATCGATCCGCGCGTGATCGAGGCGCTCGAGGCCGGCGGCTTCATCCCGGTGGTCGCGCCGATCGGCGTGGGCGAGCAAGGTGAGAGCTACAACATCAACGCCGACCTCGTCGCCGGCAAGATCGCCGAGGTGTTGAGCGCCGAGAAGCTGGTGCTGCTCACCAACACGCCCGGCGTTCTCGACGAGGGCGGGAACCTCCTCACCGGGCTCACGCCGAAGAAGATCGACGAGCTCGTCGCGGAAGGCACGCTCTCGGGCGGGATGCTGCCGAAGATCGCCTCCGCACTCGATGCGGCACGGTCGGGCGTGAAAAGCGTGCACATCATCGACGGGCGCGTCGAGCACGCGCTGCTGCTCGAGATCCTCACCGACGAGGGTGTCGGAACGCTGATCCGATCGAAGTAGCCGGTCGGCCGCCGCCTGCGAAGCGAAGGCGTGGCTTTGCCCCATGTCGCGACGGCCGAGCATCAACCGCGGCCAGGAGGTGGACGGCGGCGCGCGCGGTGCACCGGTTAGTTCTGCCACCCCTGCCTCGAAGACGCCCCCTCAGGCCACGCGCACCCGCGCGTCGTCGACGATGCCGTCGACATAGCCCTCCGCCGCGTCGTAAATCGTCATCACCCGGCGCCGCGGGGCGGGCGTGAACGACAAATGCACCCAGCGTCCGAACTCGAGGATGAGGGTGTCGAAAAGGATATGGGAAGCGGCGATCGCGCGCGCGACGGCGATCGGCGGGCCGAAGCCGGGGCACTCGAAATCGGCCGCGAAGCCCTGCGTGTGCTGGGAACTGCGCGCGCCGCCCACGGCAACGTTGAGCGCTGGGCACCGGTATCCGCTCGAGATTTCCAGCGGGTGGCCGAGCAGCCTCCGAATGCGATCGAGCCCGCGCGCGAGCAGTCGCAGGTTCGCGATCACCTCGGCCGGCGGCGTGTTGTCGATGCCGCGCGCGAGCGCGGTCTCGGAGGCGACGAGGCGGGCCAGCGTGTAGTACCGCGAAAGCTTTCGCGAGCGCATGGCGCGCGAGTCTAAAGCAGGCAGCGGTTTTCCTGGAATGCGGGGGAATGAGCGGGTTGCCCCCTTTGGGTGCATAGGCAACACGGCCTGGATCGCCCTCCAAAGACACTACTGTCCGAAGAGCCTCTATGTTCAGTGTGTGCCTGTGTGTTTCGTCTCGGATTTCAGTGTGGGTGCAGTCGGAGAGAAAACGTCTGGCTTGGGAGCGCCAACCCCGTTGCTCAGAGGTTTCGTGAATGACAGCTTCGGACCACATAGAGGACGCATCCCTCACCAGATAACAGCAGGCAGCGTCCGACCCACTCCCGCCCTTCATGCCAGCGCAGCCTCAGCGGCAGCTATCTGAGTTGACCGGCCATTCAACTCTTGCCACCGACGTTCTTGAGCGCTAGGCCGAACTTTGATGCCGTGATCCGGCCGTAACCCAGTGTTGGCGTGGGTTGCGGCCTTTTTCTTGTGCTAATTCGTAGCCATGTAAATATCTTATTATTCTCTTGAAGTTCCT
>Ga0209253_10005009_pt1 | contig 11516 bp, 8 predicted proteins | sample FrelakmetBRP12BR_FD_187145 | JGI IMG/M metagenome (GOLD analysis project Ga0209253, IMG submission 187145) | Freshwater lake sediment microbial communities from the University of Notre Dame, USA, for methane emissions studies - BRP12 BR (SPAdes)... | ecosystem: Environmental > Aquatic >...
GCCCATCGAGAGCCCGACCGGGTTCCGGCCTGGTGCGGGGCTTCGCCCGAATTCCGGGAGCTGGCCCGCCGGCATCTCGGCCTCCCCGACGACGAATCGCTCTCCCTTTACCTCGGGGATGACTTCCGCCGGGTTTATGCGCGGTATGCGGGTCCGGAACGCCGCGCCCCGGACTCCTGCCTGACTCACCCCGAAGCGGTCATGCGCACGCCGTTCGGTATCGAGCGGCGCGGATACGGGTTCGGACAGCCGCTGGAGCATCCGCTGGGCGGAGTTTATACCGCGGCTGAAATTGCGGAATTTCCCTGGCCCGACCCGGGTTGGATGGATGTCTCCCGTGTCCGTCAGGAGGCGCTCGAATGGCAGGGCCGGTACGCGATCCTGGGCGGTGACTGGTCGCCCTTCTACCACGATGCGATCGACCTCCTCGGCATGGACCGTCTCATGCTCCTCCTCTACGACGCTCCGGACTTGATCGACTCCGTGCTCCAGCGCATTGTCGGATATTACTTCGAGGTCAGCCGGCGGATCTTCGAAGCCGCCGGCGGCGGCATCGATATCTTTTTTATCGGCAATGACTTCGGCACCCAGAACGGCCCCGTGGTGAGCGAGGCACTCTTCCGGCGCTTCTTCCTGCCGCACTTGAAGCGTCTGGTTGACCTGGGGCACGATTTCGGGCTCAAGGTCATGCTCCACTGCTGCGGGGGGTTTGGGCCGCTGATCCCGGCGCTCGTCGAGATCGGGCTTGACGCCCTGCAGTCGCTCCAGCCGGACGCGCGCGGTATGGAACCGGACGGCCTCAAGCGCGATTTCGGGAGAAGGATCGTCCTCAATGGCTGCATCGACACCCACCATGTCCTGATCAAGGGCACGCCCGAACTCGTCCGGAGGCGCACCCGCGAGGTTCTTGAGGTCATGAAACCCGGCGGCGGGTATATCGCCTCGCCCAGCCATGACTACCTGCTGCCGGAGACGCCGGTGGAAAACGTCGTGGCGATGTACGAGACGATCCGGGAATATGGCCGGTATGGATGACCAGAGGTATGGGGACGGTCCCGGCGCACGCTGGGCGGCGGACAGAGCCGAGGACTGTCGCTAAAACATATTCGGAGGTGACTCGGATGAAAACGGACAAGCCAGCATTTTGTTTCTTTACGGCCGTCATCGCCTTGGGATTTTCAATTTTGTGGCTCTGGTCTTGCACCCCTAAAAAACCGGCTGAAAAGCCAGCAGCAGCGGGACCGCCTCCCGTGACCTTGCTGCCCGAGGACAAGGTGCGCCTTTCTAATGATCAGCAAAAAACCGAAGTCTTCCGGGACGCAGGTTTGGGACTGTTCATCCACTGGGGTCCGAACTCCCAAATGGGGACGGAGATCTCCTGGCCTCTCAACAACGCCTCTGATGACTACATCAAGAAGTACTACGCTCTGGCCGGGACCTTCAACCCGGTGCTGTTTGATGCCGCGGCCTGGGCCCGGTTGGCCAAGCTCGCCGGTATGGAGTATGTCGTCTTCACCTCCAAGCATCATGACGGATTCTGCATGTTCGATACGGCCTACAGCGATTTCAAGATCACGCGGACTCCCTACGGCAAGGATATCGCAGCCCAGGTAGCCGACGCCTTCCGGAAGGAAGGAATACTCGTGGGATTTTATTATTCGCCGGGAGACTTCCGCTATCAGTATGAGACCGGACGACGCAGCCAGTTTCTCATGGCCCCTGATTTCGAAGCGGAGGCTCCGTTCGGCCCGCTGAAGAAGGGCTTTGCCGACTACGAGCGGGGCCACGTGGAAGAGCTCCTGACCAGATACGGCGACGTCTTCATGCTCTGGTTTGACGGCCAGTGCGAGCCGCTCAAGAAGCATGCCTGGCGGGTCAGACAGGATGTTTTCATCGGGAGGGGCGAGATCCCGACGCCCGAGCAGGAGGTCCCGGGCCAGCCCGATGACCGCGCCTGGGAGAGCTGCCTGACAACGAGCTGGCAGTGGTCTTTCCAGCCGAACCCGGATATCCGCACCGTGAAAGAGGTCATCGAGAACCTGGTCCACATCCGGGCCCGGGGAGGTAACCTGCTCCTCAACGTCGGGCCGCGGCCGGACGGCCGGATTGCAGCGCCCGACGAGGACCTTCTCCGCGAGCTCGGGCTGTGGATGATGCTCAACGGGGAGGCGATCAAGGGAGTGCGGCCGTGGAATGTGACCAATGAGGGAGATGTCTGGCTGACCTCCCGGCGCGGTGAGCAAACAGTGTATGCATTCGCCGGTCTCGAGTACGGGCTGGAAGGTGTCAAGGCGCCCGCCGGATGCCGGTTCACCCTGAAATCCGTGAAAACGACCCCGGAGACTCAGGTCTCCGTCCTGAGCCAAGCCGGCGGCTGCAAATGGACGGAAGATGAGAAAGGGCTTCATATTGAAGTCTTGCGGGTTCACACGGTCCAGCTCATCAAGAATCCGCTGGCGGGAGCGGGGATGAATCCGGACGAGAAAACCCCGCCTTTGACCTGGGGCCCGGACTGGCCGATCGCAATTAAGATCACCAAAGTCAAACCCGCCTGAATTATGGAATTACGGGGAATTATGGGGACACTAACTCTAATTCGCTCATGCTTCTCCCCCAATTTCTATCTCTTCCAAGGCCGACGAAATCAGCATATAGGGAGGGCAACATGCACATCAAGGGATCGAGCGACGGTATCGCTCTGGCATTGATAGTCCTCGGCGCCGCGCTGCTTATAACAAAAATCAGGGGGCAAACACGGCCGGCCGTTGAGCGCTATGGGATGATCATCGGGCTCAGGCCGGAAAAGATCGCCTACTACAAGGAACTCCATGCGGCCACCTGGCCCGGAGTGATCAAGATGATTAAAGAGTGCCACATCCGGAATTACTCGATCTACCTCAAGGAGGTCGAGCCCGGCAAGCACTACCTCTTCTCTTATTTCGAATACACGGGGAATGACTTTGAGGCCGATATGGCCAGGATGGCCGCCGACCCGACGACCCAGAAATGGTGGGAAGAAACAAAACCCTGCCAGTACGCGATCCCGACGCACGGCCCGAAGGAATGGTGGAGCCGCATGGAGGAAGTTTTCCACACGGACTGACCTAAAGAACTAGATAAAAAGGCTCTTTATTGGTTAGCCTAGCCCTTCAGTATGAATACGTTTGCAGATGCGGCCGCCCTTCTCAGTTTTTCATCCAGCGTTGCCAGCGGCAGTCCTTTTCTCATGGCCAGGTCCAAGTACGAGGCATCATAGCTTGAAAGGACATGAGCCCGGGCCAGGCCCAGAAGGTCTTTCATCGTTTTTTCCCCGCTTTCGTATTCGACATGAATGGGAAGCTGAGATAAAAGGCTGATAAAATGGACGCTCCCCGCCTCGCTGATATATTTCTTTCGTTCCGCCGCGACCAGCACATTGACGACTTCGAGCGGCCAGACTGAAGGAACATAGGCGACAGCTTCAGTGAGCCTCTCCAGGACAGAATCGGCATAGGGATTGGCCTGGTCTTTGAAGCACCAGGACATGACAACCGAGTTATCGACCACAAAACCTTTTTCCATTCAACGCCGCCCTTCTTCCATCAACTCCTTGAGAGAATGCCCCTTGAGACTGTGCTTTTCCCTGGAACTCCATATTTCGGAAATGACCGTTCTCGTGTCTCCCGATTTCCCAGGATCAGGGGGCTGAAGGATGGCCACAGGAACCCCATGCCTGGTGATCGTGATGCGTTCTCCCTTCATAACCCGCTCGAGAAGTCTGGATAACTGGGTCTTCGCTTCATAGGCGCCCACATGGTCCATCTCGGCCTCCTCAGACTAGTCTAAGACTAGTCTAATCAACCGGCCTCGCAATGTCAAGAGGAGATCCTACTCAGAGTTCAAGACGAATAGGCCTTCTGAGAATTCTCATCTTTCACGAATTTGGGGTGAATTAGCAGAAACGATTCAGTAGGTGCACTCGCGGGCGGCTTCGGCGTAAACGCGAATCTTCTCCGGCGGCGTCTCGAAGAAATGATCGCAGCAGGAGAGGATGTACCCGCCCTCGTATCCGACTTTTTCAAAAAGCTTGTGGACCATCGCCCGGATTTCTTTATTGGTCCCCGATGTCAGGACGTTGAACTGATCGAGCCCGCCGACGAGCGCCAGGCGCCGGCCGATTTTCACCTTGAACTCCCAGGGTTCCTGATTGCCTCCGATCGACATCGGCGCCAGAGTCTCCGAAGCGTCGCATCCATTGGCCACGATCATCTCCTCGATCCCCCGGGTGCCTCCGCAGGTGTGATAGACGACCGTGAAGCCCAGTGAATGCAGGGCGTCATGCATGACCCGGTCATAGGACAGGCAAAAGTCCTCATGGAGGGCCGGAGAGATCAGCGTCGATGAAGAGGCGCCGCCTCCCGTCTCGATCAGGTCGAACCGGGCGCCCTTCATGGTTTCAATAAAAAGCAGCTTCTTCTCAAGCAGAATGCGGAGGAGCTCATGCACCCATTCGGGCTTGTCGAACGAGCGGAGGATCAGTTCCTGGACATCGATAAGACAGGCGGCGTGCTGCCAGCACCCGGCCTGGTCACCCCAGACAAAACCGCGCAAGATCCCCCGGTCGCCGATCTCCTCCCAGGCCCGGTTCACAGCCGCCGTGTCGAGACTGGGGACAGGCATGTGCTTTTCAAGCAGGCGAATATCCTCGTCTCTTTTGATCAGGTACTCGGTGATCCAGGTCGTCTGCCGGTTCCCCGCCGTTTTGTAGGTCAGGGTCCCTCCCGGCGTCCGGATGGCATGGTGGCAGACGCGGTTGTCGGGGTCGGCGCTTACGACTTCGACCTCGTCCCGCCAATCCGGGGTGGAGAATTTGGTGAAATCCGCATCGGTCAGCCAGAATTGCCCCATGTCCTGGAAGGACTGGATAGAAGCGTCCAGCCCAAACATCCCGAACGCCTCGAGGTCGCTCACCCCCCCAAGGTAGGTATCAAGGTGATATTTCTGCCATTGATGGACCGTGGCTGGGAGCCGGTCCGGCCTTCCCTTCTTCAGAGCGCAGAGCATCCGCTCTTTGGACGTCATGCCCGGGATTATAGAAGCCTCGCCCGGTCCGGTCAACAGCGGCGGCCGCAATCCTGCCTTTTCCGAACCCCCTGTGATTTACTTTGCCCGCGGGTTTAAATATGATGAGTTGCACCGGGAGGTTCAAATGAAACATCACGCTCAACTCATTCTCGGGCTGGCCCTATTCGTCTGGCTGGCCGACGCCGCCCCCGCCCAAGTTGCCTGCTTTCCCGCCGCCGAATTCACCCAGAGGCGGCAGGCTCTCCTAGCCGAAGCCGGCGACGGCATTATCCTGATCGACGGCGCCCTCTTTCCAGCTGAATTCTCCTACCTGACCGGCGTCCAGACCCGCGGCGCCAAGCTTCTTCTCATTCCCGACGGGATCGCCGCCAAAACGCCGAAACCCCAAGTCTGGCTGTCAACCCTCTACCTTCCTCCGAAATCGCCCCAGGCCGGCACCTGGGATGACCCGGTCCTCTCCTCCGGGGATGACACCTTCACGCCGACGGGAATCCGGAACAATGCCCCGGTCGCGGATTTCTGGGGCGATGTGGTCAAAATCGGCCTCATCACCGACACGGTTTACATCCCCTTCCGGACATACGGTCAGGACCCGGAGCGTCTTCCGGACGACCTGAAGTTCGTGGACCAGGTCCGAAACTTGCTTCCTCAGGTTAAGGTCAAGAATCTCCTCCCCATCCTTGGCCGGATGCGCTGGGCCAAGACGCCGGCCGAGACCGAGGTCATGCGGCGGGCTTGCGCCATCGTGAACGAAGCCTTCCGGGAGGCGGCCCGCATCACCCGACCGGGGCTATACGAATATGAGGTCGAAGCCGCCATCAGCTATGTCTTCCGGCGTCTGGGCTCGGAACGGCCGGCCTTCCTGATCATCGGCTCGGGACCGAACTCATGCATCCTGCACCACATGAAAAACGACCGCCGGATGGGAGAGGGCGAGCTTCTCCTCATCGATATCGGGAATGTCTACTGCGGGATGTCGGACGACCTGACCCGGACCATTCCAGTGGGGGGAAAATTCAGCGCGGAACAAAAAATAATCTACGAGATCGTCCTCAAGGCTCAGAAGGCGGCTATCGCCATGGTCAAGCCTGGTGTCACCCTGGCCCAGGTCCACGAAACGGCACGCAAGGTCATCGCTGAGGCCGGATACGGGAAGTATTTCATCCACGGCACGAGCCACACCCTCAACGGGGGGAACTCCGCTAACCCCCTGCATTTAGGAACGTGGAGGACCGAGCCGCCGCCGGACCGCTATGCGGCCGACAATGTCCCGGTTGAGCCGGGCACCATGTTCACCATCGAGCCGGGCATCTACATCCCGGAGAAGAATCTGGGCATCCGGATCGAAGACAGCGTCCTGGTGACGGCCGACGGCTGCGAGATCTTGACCGCCGCCGCGCCCAAGGAGATCGCCGAGGTCGAAAAACTGATGAGGGAAAACCCGGTCCATCTGGCAAAATGATCGAAGCGCCTTGCTTACCGATGAGCGGACCGGTATTGATTTCTTCCCTTCATTATGCTAAAAATAGATTTAAATACGATTAATTTTATAGAATTAGTAGATTTCAGGAGGACAAAATGAGAAAAAAGGTTGCGCTTTTCCTGATCCTGTCCGCCGGATGCTTCTTCTTGTTGAGCGCCCAGACCGCCCAGAAGACCGTGAGCTTCAAGAAGCTCCAGGAGTTTCTGCCCAAGGTCGACCTGAGCGGGTTCAGCCGGCTGAAGCCCGGGGGAGAAACGAGCTCGGCCATGGGGATGTCCACGTCGGAAGCCCATGTGACCTACGAGAAGGGCGACGATATCTCCATCGAGGTCAAGATCAGCGACGTCGCCGGCGTGCCGTTCGCCCAGATGGGAGCCTCGATGATGGGGATGACCGAGTTCGAAAACGAGACGGAAACCGGCTACGAGAAGTCGGTCAAGGTCCAGGGCTTCGCGGGCACGGAGAAATCGGAGAGCACGGAAGACAGCAAGTCCTGCGCGATCATGCTGTTCGTCGGCAACCGTTTTATGGTCGAGCTCACGGGAAACGGAACCAATGACGCGTCTCTCCTCCACAAGCTGCTCGACGACATGAAGCTCGCCGACCTGTCCAAGCTTCAATAATCGGGGATAGGCCTTTTCCCGAAACGCCGACCTTTTTCAGGCCTACCCCAAGCTACTGTTTCTTGACATCCGGCGTCTCGAAACGATAGGCTCTTGAGTTGGCCGCGGTCGGGCCGCGACTTCGCCGGCCACAGACCGCCCAAAGGAGGCCGTTATGAGAATCAGCCGGAAGATTCCCTGCCGTTGCGTTTGTGCGTTCATCATCCCTGTCGTATTCATCCTGTGCTCGGGCTCCCACCCCCAGGAAAGCTCGCTCAAACCCGTCCCGGACAGGATGAAGGCCGGGTATGACAGCATCCGGAGTTCGGAGTCGGTCAGCTATTTGGCTTTCATCTCCGCCCCCGAGCTTGAAGGCAGAGATACTCCCAGCAAAGGCCAGACCATAGCCCGCCGCTATATCGAGAGCCTGTACAAGACCTGGGGAATCGCTCCTCTCGGCGATTCCGTCGGCGCCGGCCGCTCTTACGAACAAAAGATCCCGATGGTCATCAAGACGCATAATCCGGGGACCACGCTCGAGCTGATCTCTGCCCCGAGCACCCAAGAGTACGCCGCCGACCGCGACTTCAGCTTCGTTATGGGCGCGGATTTCGCCGGGACGGTCGAAGGGCCGGTGGTCTTCGCGGGCTACGGGATCTCCGCTCCCGACCTCGGCTATGACGATTTCGCCGCCGTCGACGTCCGGAACAAGATCGTCCTCGTGACCGCCGGAAAGCCGGGAGGAAAACGTACCGACTCGCCGTTTAACAGCCGGAAAAATTGGGCCCGGTTTGAAGGCCGATGGACGCCGGCCGAAAACTGCGCCAGGCTTCTGGCCGGGAGGGGTGCCGCCGCTCTGATTATCGCCGACGACTCCATGGACCGCTATGTCAGTCCCCATGGCTACAAGCGCGGCTCTCAGATCATGTCATCCAGCAACCGTGTCTACTGTCCCCCTCTCTCCGTTGCCGATCCAATGGTCCCGGCGTTCTGGGTTTCCACCCGGATCGCGGAAGCCGCCTTCCATTCCACGTCCAGGTCCTTTGCCGAAACGGTCCGGGCCATCGACACCAATCTTAAGCCTTCCTCCTTCGATTTGGCCGGGCTCAAAATCCGGATCTCCCTGGACATAGACCAAAAAATATCAGCCTGCGGAAATGTCCTCGGGATGATCGAAGGGGCCGACCCCAACCTCCGCAAGGAATATGTCGTCATCGGGGCTCATCTCGACCACGTCGGGATGAACAAGGAAGGCTATGTGTTTCCTGGAGCCGATGACGACGGATCCGGGTCGGTGGGGGTATTGCAGATCGCCAAAGCCCTGGCCCTCAACCCCGAAAAGCCCAGACGCTCCATCATCTTCGCCCATTGGACGGGCGAGGAAAAGGGGCTCATCGGGAGCCGGTATTTCCTCAAGTTCCCGCCGGTTCCCCTGAAGGATATCGCCGCCTACATCAACCTGGACATGATCAGCCACGACTGCCCCCTCTCTGAGGTCCGGGAGGAAGCTGAAACCTTCCGCCTGACCAAGGAAGAGTCTGAGCGGATTGCGGGTAAGCCAGAGAAACTCCTCCGAGCCTATGTTTCCCTCCCCTCTCCGGATTTCACGGCGCTCATCATGAAGACCAACTCGACCTATATCGGACTGGACGTCGTTCCCCTCCCCTCCTTCCCCATGATGGGCAACAGCGACCATTATTTCTTCTGCCTGGAGAAAATCCCGTCGGTCTTCTTCTTCACCGGCGGAAACGAGACCGCCCATTCGCCGGAAGACACGGTGGAGAGGATCAACGCCGAAAAGATGGCCTCGGTCATCAAGCTGGCCTATCTTTTGACTTTTTCCGCCGCCGATGAACAGACGCCGCCCCGCTGGGAGCAGCCGGGGACGTCTCCCGAGGTGCCACCCTTCTAAGTCTTGCGCCGCACCGGGCATCCCTCAGAAAGGAAAGGGGCTATGCGCATTCGAGGCTGTATCTCCGTTGTAATCATTCTCCTGTCCTGGCCGGCTGGCCTGATTTCCCAGGAAAAGAGCCGCGATTTTCTGGATGAATTCATCATCAAGATTCCCGGACAGTTCAACGGCTACACAAACTACTGGCACAGCATTTATTGGGAATGGCGGCAGTATGGGAACCTCTTCCAGCTGAGCACCCCCGACGCGGCCAGGACCATCGCTCAGAACAAGGTCGATACCGCCGAGGAACTGGGAATTCCCGGGCTGGATATGCAGGAAGGATTCCTGGCGGCGCTGCTGGCCGGCCCGGTGCGAGAACTCGAAAATCCGTCGACGGACGAGGCCGAACAAACGCTCGGCCGCTCAAACCTCCTTGTCTATGTCGACACCGGTTCCGACCTGGGGAAGCGGCTTGCCGCTAAAAAGCATTCTGAAGAAGATTGGCGCCGGTTGCTCGGAAGTCACCAGCTCAACTCCGCCGATTTCCGGGACGCGCGGGCGTTCGTCCTCGAAAAAGGCGACCGGAAGCTTTTCGTCGTGCTCGCGGAAGCAAAAGAAGACAGGGAGAATTTCCGGCAGCTCGTCGGCGGCGTCCGCGAGATCCTGGCTGAATACGACCTCCATCGCGGCTGGTTCGGGACGGGGACTCTCCTCCACAGCGTCACGTGCCATCCCGGACACCCGCTCGAAGTCATCGCCGCGGGGCTCGGCCAGGGCAACGACTGGTTCACCTTCAGCGGCTACATGGACTATCTTCTCCAGGCTCAGCTCGCGGAATGGCTGGGCAAGATCGGCCTGGATGTCGTCACCGACGTGGGCACGGGCAAGGCCACCCACAGCTTCGGGTCAGTCGCTTACGGCTGCAGGGACTGGGACGGCGTCAAGATCCAGGACATGCCCACCGAGGAGGAGTGGATCCGCTTCGTCAAGGAGCGCGGCGGGTTCATCTTCCGTCCTGTTTTCAGCGCCGACTGTGAGCCTTATCGATATGACGGCTATATCGGTATTGAAGGAAACAAGAAACAGATCGACACCGAGAATCATCCCTTCATCCTCCAGACCGGCCTGATCCGGGAAGAAGCGCCGGCAGCCATGGTCCTCTTTTCCCCCGGGGGTCAGCGCTGGACCCGGGAGGCGATGTGGGAGGCCATCCTGGAGAGAAGAGCGGTGGGCGTACTCCCTCTCGGCAAGATGCTCGGACCGGAGAGCTTGCGAAGCGCGCTCCAGATGCTTCTTCTGGACCGGGTGTGGTTGGAAGAGCGCTTCGGCGACCAGGTTCAGATGCGGGCCCGGGTTGACGGCCGCACTCTCCGCGTGGAGCTTCAGAATGTCAGGGATTCCCAGATCTCGGGGGAACTGGAGATCGCCGCCGCGCCGGAGGTCACCCTGAAGCACCCGGCCTCTCTTCGCCTGGTCATGCCGCCGCGTTCATCTCAGGACTTCTCTTTCCGCTTGGAGCCCAGCCGGGAAGCGATGGGGCGCGCCAACCCGGTGCTCGCAACATTGACCTGGGGTTCCCATAAAAAGCGGACCCTGGCCATCATGGACCTTCCGCCTGCGATTTCGGTGCACAAGCTGCTCTACGGGCAGCCGCCCGAAACGACCTTCCCGGTCTCCGTTCACAACTTCGGCAATGACGCTGTGTTTCCCGTCCGGGTCGAGGTTCATTCGGCAGGTTCTCCGCCCAACCCGATCTACGAGAAAACAGAAGACTGCGAAGCCCCGCCCGGGATGTTTAAAGAGTTGGACTTCAGGCTCCCTCTCGAACCCGGCGCTTATTCGGTAAAAGTCACGGCGCTTGGGACTGAAGTCGAGAGCCAGCTGGGCATTGAAGCCCCCAATGGCCGGGCGGCCTGTACCCGGGTTGATCTCAATAACGACGGGATCCCTGAGTACAGGATGGAAAACGAAAAGGTGAAGGTCACCCTGCTGGCCACCGGCGCCCGGATCATCGAGTACATCGTCAAAGAGAAAAACGACAATGTCCTGTTCAAGCTCTGGCCGGAAAAAGAGAGCACCGATAAGCGGCCGTTCCGGGAGCGAGGATTCTATCCCTACGGCGGGTTCGAGGACTTCTTGGGGCAGGCCAGCATCGAGACGCACAAGCTTTATCAGGCGGAAATTGTCCGGAGCGAAGGTCCTTTCGTCCAGGTGCGGATGGCGGCCGATTACTATGGCAACAGGCTGGAAAAAATTTTCACGCTGTACGGCAGCTCGCCCCTCGTCGAGGTCCGGTTCGCCTTGGCTTTCCGGAACCCGGAGCTGAACATGCTCGGCCCTCAACCGATCCTGGCGCTCGGCGAAAAGCACTGGACCGAGGATCGATTCATCGTTCCGACCATGTCCGGGGAGCGTGTGTTCCGGATGCGTCCGGACGAGTACTTCGGCGAAGTCATGTTCCTCAAGGAAGGCT
>Ga0209253_10005010_pt1 | contig 11515 bp, 6 predicted proteins | sample FrelakmetBRP12BR_FD_187145 | JGI IMG/M metagenome (GOLD analysis project Ga0209253, IMG submission 187145) | Freshwater lake sediment microbial communities from the University of Notre Dame, USA, for methane emissions studies - BRP12 BR (SPAdes)... | ecosystem: Environmental > Aquatic >...
GCCGTGCTCGGCCATAACAACTTCCAGGTACCAGGGGTTTATGTCCAAGGCCATACCGGTGCGCGTCAGGTTGCCGTGGGAGTCCCGTTTCACGAACTTCCGCGAGACCTCTTTCAGTTCCTCCAGGTCCTTGGGAGGCTTCTCGGGATCGAGGCCCACCTCGCGGAAGGGGATCTTGTTGTAGTACAGCAGGGGGACGGCGATAGAGATGGGCATGGCCCACAACTTGTCGTCCACGGTGTAGAACTCGATCGTCTTCCGGTCGAAGTCGGAGAGGTCATAGTCCTCCTGATCGATGAAGTCCTGCACCGGCCGGAATCCCCCGCTGTCAATGATGCGCTGGGCCTGAATCTCATCCAGATAGGCTATGGTGGGCGCCTGGCCGCCTCGCACAGAGGAGAGCACCTTGGCCATGTTCTCATCGCTCGTCCCCTGGAAGGCCAGCTTGACCTTCACCTCGCTCTGGGATTCGTTGAAGCGGCGGGCCAGGTCTTGGATGGCGTTCAGGGGGGAGGCAAACTCCGAGTGCCAGAGGGTGATCTCCACCGTCTTGCCCGACGGGGTACCGCCCGAGGGAGTGGCAGCCGACGGACTGGCACCGGGCGGCGTGGAAGTGCCCTCCGGCTGTCCTCCGTCCTCCTCCCCACCACCACAGGCGGCCAGCCCCAGAACGAGAGCTAAGCACGCCAGGAATAGGGCCACCCGCCCGGCCACTGCTCGCTTGCTGTCCATAGCGCAGGCCTCCCGCTCCCCGCCACCGTCGGGGCGCAGCTATGACAAAAGAGCCTATTCGACGCGCCGGTTGTAATCTTCCAGGAGTTCGTTGGCCTCTTTGGCGGCGTCGTTGATGGCGGCGATTGGGTCCTTGCCGCCCACCAGCATCTCCTCGATCGCGTGGCGGACGATCTCGATGCGGATATCGTTGAACGGGCCGAGCACCGGGCCCAGGTGGGCGGGGTTGGAGGGAGCAGCCAGGTAAAGCTGAGCGATGGTTCTGAACTGCGGGTACTTGGCCTCTATCTCCTTTGCCGCCGGCAAGTCGAATGCCTTCACGTTGACGGGCAGGTAGCCGCTGCCGGCGTACCACTCCGCCTGCTGCTCGGGCTCCATGAGCCACTTGATGAACTTCCAGGCTGCCTCCTGCTCCTCCTGAGGACGCGACTTGAGGATCCAGAGGCTACGACCGTAGATACCGGGCAAACCGGTGCCCCCAGCTACGCCGGGCTGATTCGCGACCGCCAGCTCCACTTTCCTTCCTTGCAGCCCACCCTCCAGCACATCTACCACCGAGCGCAACCCCGCCGAACTGCCGAAGCACATGCCGGCGCGACCGCTGCCTATGGTCAAGAATGTGTCGGCGCCCGTGGGATTGAGCCCCACGTTCATAGCCAGCCCCTCCTCCACCATGTCGTGCCACCACTGGAAGAAGGTTTGGCCGGTCGGACCGTTGAAAAGCACCTCGGTGGCGCGGCCGCTGCGGCCGTTGTCGTTGTTGGCGTAGAGGTCGTCGTGCTCGGCCAGGGTGGAGTCGAGCTGCCAAGCGTCGATGCCGATGGCCACGCCGCTTCGCGTCACATTGCCGTGAGTGTCGCGCTGGAGAATCTTCTCCGAGGCCGCCCGCAGCTCGTCGAGGTCCTTGGGTGGTGTCTCCGGATCGAGCCCCACTTCGCGAAACGTGACCCTATCGTAGTAGAGCAGGGGCACGGCACCTGTGAAGGGCATCGCCCAGAGCTGGTTGTCGAGGGTGTAGTACTTAACGGCCTTCTCGTCCAGATCAGACAAATCGTAGTTGTCGCGGTCTACGAACTCTTGCACCGGGGTTATGGCACCGCTGTCGATCATGCGCTGGGTGTGGATCTCGGCCAGAGAAGCGATGGCGGGCACATTGCCCCCGCCCAGGGAGGCCACCAGCTTGGTGACCTCCTCATCGTCCAGCCCCTGGTAGGCGAGCTTGACCTTCACCTCGGTCTGAGAACCGTTGAAGCGTCGAACCATGTTCTCGATGGTCTTCAGGTTGGACGCTACCTCGGAGTGCCAGAGGCTGATTTCGACGGTCTTTCCGCTCGAAGCGGGGGTAGAGGTGGCGCCGGCAGGGGTAGACGTGGCGGCGGCAGGTGTGCCCGTGCCGCCGCCAGGCGTAGGAGTGCTCTCGCCTTCTTCTTCAGCGCCGCCGCCGCAGGCAGCGACAGCCAGCAACAGACCTAACGTCGCGAGGAGAGCCCATGTCTTGCCCACGGTCCCTCGCCAGTTGGACATCGCTGGACCTCCCCTCAGACTACGTTACTGAGTCGGCTCCCGGCTCTGGGCCCGCTCCCGCTCGATGAGCTCGCGCCGCAGGATCTCACCGGTGGCCGTCTTGGGTATCTCCCAGACGAACTCCACCTCCCTGATGCGCTTGTGGGGCGCTACCCGCTCTTCCACGAACTGCATGACATCCCTCGTGGTGGGCCGTTGGCCCGGCCGGGCAACCACGAACGCCTTGGGAATCTCCCCGGCGATGACATCGCTCTTTGGGATGACAGCGGCATCCATGATGGAGGGGTGCTGCCGCAGGACGGCCTCCAGTTCGGCGGGGGCGACCTGATAACCCTTGTAGTTGATGGTGTCCCCCTTGCGGTCCACCACGTAGACATAGCCGTCCTCGTCGAAGCGGCAGATGTCGCCCGTCCGCAGCCAGCCATCGTCTGTGATGGCCTGAGCGGTGGCCTCGGGCTGCTTCCAGTAGCCCTGCATAACCTGCGGCCCCTTGACCATCAGTTCGCCCACCTCGCCGGCGGCCACCTCCCTTCCCGTCTCCGTGCCTACGACCTTCTCCGCCGTGTCACTGACGGGCGGCCCCACGGAGTCGAGTTTGGGCTTGCTCACAGGGGTGGCGTTGGCGATAGGGCTGGTCTCGGTGAGGCCGTAACCTTGGATCACGGGGCACATGAAGAGACGTTGAGCCGCTTCGGCCGTGCGCGCAACTAGAGGTGCGGTAGCGGAGAAGATGAAGCGCAGGGAGGAAGTGTCGTACTTCTGGCCCTGCTCCGCTAGGTCGATGAGGCTGCGCAAAGCGGGCGGCACCACAAACAGATCGGTGACGCTGTACTTATGGATCAGGTAGAGCACCAAGTGTGCGTCGAAGCGGGGGATAACGACCTGAGCCGCACCGTTGGCCAGGCCTGTGTTCAGCACCGCTATCAGCCCGTAGACTTGGTGAAAGGGGAGGAAATCGACGCTCACCGCGCCCGGTTGCCACAGATCCGTGGCTAGGCTCTGACGCACGTTACTCGAAACGTTGTAGTGGGTGAGCATGACGCCCTTGGGCAGGCCGGTGGTGCCGGCAGAGTAGGGAAGGGCGGCCAGGTCCTTCTCAGAATCGATGGCCACAGGTTCGACGTACCCAGCCGCCGCAGCCGCCATGTCCCAGATGTCGTCGATGGCATAGGTACGGCGCAGCGCCGATAACTCGTCCCTCACCATACCCACCACAGATAAGAGCTCGCGCATGCCGAAGACGGCCACGGCGCCGGAATCGCTGAGCTGGTGCACGAGCTCCCGCTGCTTGAGCAGCGGGTTGACGGTGGTAACGACGCCGCCCGCCAGCAGGATGCCGTGCATTGCCACCACGTACTCCGGGGAGTTGGCGGCGAAGATAGCCACCACTTCTCCCTTCCGCACGCCAGCATCTTCCTGTAGCATGCGAGCGATGCGGCGGGATGCGTCCCAGACCTCCCCGAAGCTGTGGAACCGTTCGTCGGGGCCGATGAGCGCCGTCCTGTCCGGCTGCTGCTCAGCGACTTGTCGCAGCCACTCCGAGGCATGCTGCTTAGGGTAAGGCGCCTGGCTGGGCCACGGGCTGGAGATTGTCATCTCTCATACCTCCCTAGGCGTGATCCCGCTCTGTGTTCGTCCGACGGCTATAGTTCCTTCTTCAGCGCCTCGTAGGCGGCCCGAACCTCATCGATGGAGGCCCCGTCCTCCAGAGTAGTGGCATCGCCGATGGGCGCGTCAGTGGCCACCGCCTTGAGCAATCGCCGCATGATCTTACCGCTCCGGGTCTTGGGCAGCTTCTTGACGAAGAACACGCGCTCCGGCGTGGCTATCGGCCCCACGGTGTTGCGGATGTGGGCGACGAGCTCTTTCTCCAGTGCAGATGAGGGATCGCGCCCCTCGCGGAGAATGGCGAAGATGACGATGGCCTCGCCCTTCACCGCGTCCGGCTTGCTGACAGCCGCTGCCTCAGCGACGGCGGGGAACGAAACGGTGGCGTTTTCCAGTTCCAGCGTTCCCAGACGGTGACCGGCAACCTTGATCACCTCGTCCGCGCGGCCGAGGAGCCAGAAATAGCCCTCCTCGTCCTGGATGGAGTAGTCGCCGGTGAGATAGCTGCCGGGGAAGCGGGCCCAGTATACCTCTTTGTACCTTTCGTCGTCGCCGTAGAGGGTCATGAGCATCCCGGGCCAGGGCTTTTTGATCAGCAGCAGCCCGCGCTCGCCGGGGGCCGCGGGCTCGCCTTTCTCGTTAACCACCTGCGGCTCAACGCCCGGCAAGGGGAAGCTGGCCGAACCAGGCTTCAGGGGCGGCAGTTCGATAGCCGGCGCCTGGCTGATAAGGATGCCGCCGGTCTCGGTCTGCCACCAGGTGTCCACAATGGGGCAGCGCTCGCCGCCGACGTGCTCGAAGTACCAGAGCCACGTGTCGGGGTTGATGGGCTCTCCCACCGACCCCAGCAGATCGAGGCTGCTCAGGTCATGCTTGGCTAGCCACTCCTCGCCGGCCTGCCTAAACATGCGGATGGCCGTGGGCGAGGTGTAAAGGATGTTGACCCGATAGGTCTGGATGATCTCCCACCAGCGGCCCAGGTCCGGGAAGTTAGGCGCCCCCTCGTACATGACGCTGGTGGCACCGTAAGCCAGGGGCGCATACACGATGTAACTGTGGCCGGTGACCCAGCCGATGTCCGCCGTGCACCAATACACGCTCTCTTCCCTGGGATTGAACACCCATTTAAAGGTCGAGTGCGTGTATACCATGTAGCCGCCCGTGCTGTGCACGACGCCCTTGGGCTTGCCGGTGGTACCGGAGGTGTAGAGGACGTACAGAGGGTGACTGGCCTCCACCGGTTCCGGCTCCACCCAGTCCGACGCCTCCGACAGCAGGTGGTGATACCAGAAGTCTCTGCCCGGCTTCATCTCGATGTCGAGGCCGGCGCGGTTGACCACCACCGCCTTCTGGATGCAGGGCGCCAGCTCCATCGCCTCGTCCGTCACCTTCTTCAGGGGCACAGGCGAGCCGCGGCGATAGCCAGCGTCGGCGGTGACCAACACCTTGCACTCGAGGTCGTTGATCCGGTCGGCCAGCGACTGGGCGGTGAACCCCGAGAAGACGGCGGTGTAGATAGCGCCGATGCGGCTGCAGGCGAGCATGAAGATGGGAAGCTCGGGGATCATCGGCAAATAGAGGGCCACCCTGTCGCCCTTGCTCACGCCCAGGTTCTTCAAGACCGAGGCGCAGCGGTTGACCTCTCGCAGGAGAGTGGCGTAGGTCAGGACGCGGGTATCGCCGGGCTCCCCCTCCCAGTAAATCGCGACCTTGTTCTTCCTGCCGTTCTTGACATGGCGGTCGACGCAGTTGTAGCAGGCGTTGATCTCGCCGCCTACGAACCATTTGGAGAAGGGCACGTCCCACTCCAGCACCTTGTCCCAGATGCGGAACCACTCCAGCTTGCGGGCCTCCTCAGCCCAAAAGCCCTCGGGGTCCTGGAGTGAGCGGTCGTGGACCTCCTGGTAGCGCCGATACGGCCAATAGGTAGTCTCTTCGGAAGTTGAACCAATCATACTATCACCCCCACGGTAAGTTTAGTTGCGAATGTGAAAACGGCCCGGTGAATGAGTAGATCGAGCCACGGGAGCAGACGAACAATCACCTCCTTCGCCGCTAGGGCGAGACTGGGCCTCGTTGGGCTCATCACCGCTGTCGTCCGGCAGGCATTATACCAAACCGAAATCGAAAGAGCTTGAACCTGCAGAGCGCAGGCTTCATCGATTGACAGGCCACTCACCGGCCTCCCGCCGGTGGGGCCGGGCGGGGCCGCGCGGCGGGCGAAGTTGAAGCCAGGATCAACGGCGAAATGACGGCGGGGTCGGTCATCACATTGACGCAGGCCGGCCGCCCGCTGGCGAAGGCGCGCTCCAGCGCCGGGACGATGTCCGACGCCCGCTCAACGAACTCGGCATGGACGCCGAACCCCTCGGCTGCCTTCTCGTAGTGAGTCGGGCCCAGCTCCGTCGCGACGATGCGGTCCACGCCACCGTAGCGCAACATCTGCTCGTGCCTGCACATGCCCCAGGCCTGGTCGTTGTCTATCACTACAACTACGGGCAGGTTGTGTCGCACGGCGGTATCGAACTCGGCGAAGTTCAGGCCCACCGACCCGTCGCCGGTGAATACCACCACTCGCTGATCGGGGAAGGCGGCTTTGGCAGCCAACCCGAAGGGGATGCCCGTGCCGAGGCAGCCCAGATAGCCGTGGAATAGATACGTCCCCGGCCGCTTAGGGGTAATCGCCAGCTCCATCCAGATGGCCGCTTCGCCGCCGTCGGCTACGATGATGCCTTCGCCTCCCATGTAGCGGTTCACCTCGTAGGCCAGACGGTAGGGGTGGATGCACTCCTCGCTGCTGGTCATCGCGATCTGCTGGAAGCCCGTTCGAAACGCGGTCAGACCCCGCGACAAAGCGTCCAGCCACTCCCGCTTGGGCTCGAGTGTCCGAGCCTGCGCCCCAGCGACAAACGCCCGCAGGGCCTCACGGCAGTCGGCCACTATGCCGAGCTGCACTTCCCTGAAGCGCCCGATCTCTTCCCCCTCCACATCCACCTGGATGACGGTAGCCTGTTCGGGGACATAGGACTTGGGAACACCGGTAAACAGCCCAAAGCGGGCGCCCAGCAGCAGCACGACATCGGGTCCGCCGGCCGCGGGCAGGAACGTCATGCCGGCCTGGCCGAAGCTGCCGAACGACAGCGGGTGTTCGTCCTCCGGCAGGGCTCCGCGGGCCATTCCGTTGGCGATGACCGGGATCTGGGTCAGCTCCGCGAACTCTCGCAGCTCTGCCGCCGCGCCCGCGAGCCAGACGCCTCGCCCGGCCATGATGAGCGGCCTCTTCGCCTGGGCAAGAAGGGCCAGCGCCTGCTCCACCGCCTCGGGTGAGGGAGCCGGCGCCTGCTGCGGCCGGTAGCCCTGCGGCAACGACACGGTCGTGTCATCTACATCCGCCCCCAGCACATCCATCGGAATCTCCAGGAACACAGGGCCCGGACGGCCGGTAGTGGCCTCGCGGAAGGCCAGCGCCATGTAATCGGGGATGCGCTTTGGGTCACGTACCAGGCGGACGCACTTGGTGATGGACTGCATCAGGGCCACGCCATGCAACTCCTGAAGGGGCATCATTTCATCTTGCGCCAAGGGATGGCGCCCCCCGATTATCACCATCGGCACGGCGTCCAAGTGGGCGTTGGCCACGGCCGTTACCACGTCCGTGACGCCGGGACCGGCCGTGACCACCACCACGCCCGGCTTGCCAGTTAGACGAGCGTAAGCATCAGCCATGTGGCCGGCGGCCTGCTCGTGTCGCGTGTCGTAGATCTTGATGCCGTGATCCAGGCAGGCCTGCATGATGGTGTCAACGTGTCCGCCCTGGATCCCGTAGATCTGCTTGACACCCTCCCTTTCCAGCATGCGCACCACGAGCTCTCCGCCGTCGACCATCGCCATTACCACACCTCCTAGACGCTCGCTGGGCGCCATACGCCCAGCGCCGCGCGTATTATAGGATGCCCGGCAGGTAGGCGCTAGTCGGGTGGGGTGTTTCCCGCGAAGTGCGAGAGCGTACGCTGCTCTCTGCGCCGCCTCATGGCGAGCCTATCGAAGCACGACCGCGGCGCGCTCGCCGTTCGACGGCAAGAAGAGAGGCTAGCCAGCGGCCCGCTGGTCCAGCAGTTCGATCATCCGCGACGAGAAGGCGACGCCCCGCTCCACCGAGGCCAGGTCGATGGTGTCCGGATCATCTGTCGGCCAGTGGTAGGGTGACACGTACCCGTCCTCGTTAACCGAGGCGACGGTGATGGCCGGGATGCCGTGGCGGGTCGGGACGAGGGCATCGGTCTCGAACCGGATGACACGGCTCCCCACGTCGCCGAAGGCGGGCTCGCGCGCTACCTCCGCCGCCAGGCCGACGGCCTCCGGGTGGTAGGGGTAGAGTTTGAGGAAGCCCTCGCCCTCCATGATGTCGAGCTTCCCCGAGCCGAGCACCTCGAAGTTGAGGACGAAGGGCTGTCGAGAGGATAGCTCCGGAAAATGCTGGCGACCGAAAGCGACCATGCCGCCCATTCCACCCTCTTCGCAGCCGACCCCCAGGAACCACACCTCCAGGTTAGCCGGCGGGCTGCGTCGCAGCTCGTGAGCCAAAGCCAGCACAGCGGCGATGCCCGTGGCGTCGTCGTTAGCGCCGGGCACGACCGGGCTGCGGCCGATGTCGGCCAGGAGGGCGGCCGTAAGCGCGTTCAGGGCCACGCCCACGCGCAGGGGATTGCGCCACAGCCAGCGGGGCAGGCCCAGCGACCGCGCCAGGGAGCCGCCGGCTACCGCCAGCATCGCCGCAAAGGGCAACTGCAGGATGGGCCCCGGCCCTTTGAACGGCCCGAATCGCTGCACCACCCAATTCGCGATGGCCGGATGGAACACGGCGCCCGAATGGGCGGCGTCCAGATGGGCGGAGATGATAAGCACCCGCCGCGCTCGCGGGTTAGGGAGGCGGGCCAGAACGTTGTAGCTTGGACGAGTCGGGAAGATTCCGCGGAACCAGCGGCAACCGGCGTGCAAATCGCCCCAGAAAGAAGCTGCCAGCAGGCCTCCCGCCAGAGCCGACGCCCTTGCTGCCCGCGGCGATGCCAGCGCCGCCGCGCCTGCCAGTGCGGCCAGGGCGGCGTGGGCGCCCCAATCGATCCAGTAGTCCGGATAGAAGCGGAACTCCTCTAGCTCCGGCTCGAGCCCCATCTCCCGAAACCGCGAGGCCATCCACTCGGCCGCCTGCCGCTCGCCCTCGGAGGCCGAGCCTCGCTCGAACTGGCACAGGCCGCGGATGTCCGCGTCAAGACGCTGCCGCAGGTCGCCGTCTGGTGACAGGTTCATCGTTCAGCCCTCCCACATCGTATCGCATTGTATTGTGCGACGGCGCCTCGCAACAAGCCCATCGATCCGGTATCCTGGGGCGCGAGAAAGGCGAGAGGATGCCGTCTACCAGCGCCGAACGACAGGCCAAGCTCGGGGTGATACGCACGTCGCGGCGGCCGGCCCTCTACGACGGCGCCAAGGGCGTCTTCTTGAGCCCGCGCCTGCCCGACGTGGGAAAGACGCCCTCGGACCTGACGGAGTGGCTCAACCTGCTGGCCCCCGAGACCGTCCACCGGGCGCACCGCGAGTACATCGACGCCGGCTCAGACATCGTCCAGACCAACTCCTTCAACGCCAACCGCTTTCGTCTCGAGCCCCACGGCCTGGCCTCCCAGGCCGAGGAGGTGAACCTGCTGGCGGCCCAGATCGCCCGCGACGCCGCCGGCGCTGACGTGCTGGTGGCCGGCGTCCTGGGGCCTAGCGGCAAGCTGCTCACCCTGGGTGAGGTGACCCGCGACGCGCTTGCGGAGGCCTTCGCTCAGCAGGCGCGGGCGCTCGAGGAAGGCGGCGTGGATTTCTTCCACGTGGAGACCATGTCCGACCTCGAGGAGGCCGTGGCCGCCGTGGATGGGATCGGGAGCGTCTCCAGCCTGCCGGTGGCCGTGACGATGTCCTTCGATTCGGGCAAGGCTGAAACGGGCCTGCGCACCATGATGGGGGTCTCCGCCCAACGGCTGGCGGACAAGGCGGGCGAACTGGGCCTCTTCGGCGTGGGCGCCAACTGCGGCCGCGGCCTCGAGGGTTACCAGACCGTCATCCGCCAACTGGTGGAGGCCGGCGGGCAGGCGGTGGTCCTCGCCAAGCTGAACACCGGCGTTCCCCGCATGCGGGACGGGCAGGTGGACTACGGCGGCTCGCAGGAGGAGATGGCGGGGTACGCGCTGTGGTGCGCTCGCCAGAGGGTGCGGATCATCGGCGGCTGCTGTGGCTCCACGCCCGCTCACATCGAGGCGATGGCCCGGGCGCTGGCGCGCGAAGGCCTGCGCTAGCTATCTGAGAAGCCCAGGTGGCAGGCGAAGCGCTCTTGGAAGTCCGCGCGCCCGCCTAGTTTGACGTGCTGCAGACGCCGGGCCAAGCGCCGCGCATCGGCGAAGCGCTCCGGGAACATGAGCGCGAGCTTGGCCCCCATGCCCGCCACGTTGCCCGCTGAGTGGATGCGCCCCCGCAGCGCCTCAGGGAGCACCCCCAGGGCCAGCAGGCTCTCGGCGCGGACGGAGCTGCCAAAGGCTCCCCCGACAAAGACGGCGTCGATGTCTTCCGGTCGAAGGTTGGTTTCCTCCAGCAGGACCTCCACGCCGATGCGGATGGCCGCTTTCGCCAGCTGTACCTGACGAATGTCCGGCTGCGTGAGGAAGATCGCGCCGGAAGCCCCGTCTTCGTAGATCACGAAGCGGCGCTGCCCGCTGTCCTGGCGCAGCCGCCCCCGCAGCTCCGCCGACAGGTCGGCGGGGAGCTGGTCCGGGGCCGCCAGGCGCCCCGTGGGCAGGAGGAGGCCGCGCCGCAGGAGAATGGCCACCGCATCGGCCAGTCCCGAGCCGCAGAGCCCCAGCGGCGGCGCCCCTCCGATGGTGTCCAACTCCAGCCGGCCGTCCTCGTCGCCCACCCGCTCGACGGCGCCGGGCACAGCCGCCATACCGCAGGAGATGTGCACACCCTCGAAGGCGGGCCCGGCGGCGCAGGAACAGCCGGCGGCCAACCGCCGCGACAGAACGGCGATCTCTCCGTTGGTCCCCAGGTCGATGAAGAGCGCCGGGTGGGTGCGGTGGGCCAGACCCAGGGCCACGAGCCCCGCCACAGCGTCCGACCCCAGGTGACCGCCGACGCCCGGCAGCAGTCTTACTTTCGTTCGAGCCAGCCGCAAGAACCCCAGCTCGCTGCCTGCTAGCGGCGGCGACTCGGTGAACACGGGCTCGTAGGGTGCCACGCCCAGCGGCCAGGGGTCGACGCCGCGGAAGAGGTGCATCATCGTCAGATTGCCGACGGCCGTGAGGGTGTGGACGGCCTCGACGGGAAGCCCGTGGCGAACGCAGAGTCCCGCCAGGTGCTCCTCGATGGCCTCCACCAGGCAGTCGCGCGTTTCCGCGAGCTGGGCCGCGCCCTGGTGGGCGTGCACGATACGCGAGATGACATCCGCGCCAAACGCCTTCTGGGGGTTGGCGAAGGACGCGACATCCAACTGGCGCGCTCGGGCCAGATCCACCAGATAGCAGACCACCGTCGTCGTGCCGATGTCGACCGCGGCGCCGTGACCCGTCAGTCGCGGCGCACCCGGCGCCGGCCCGGCGGGCGCCGACGCGTCCGT
>Ga0209253_10005011_pt1 | contig 11513 bp, 9 predicted proteins | sample FrelakmetBRP12BR_FD_187145 | JGI IMG/M metagenome (GOLD analysis project Ga0209253, IMG submission 187145) | Freshwater lake sediment microbial communities from the University of Notre Dame, USA, for methane emissions studies - BRP12 BR (SPAdes)... | ecosystem: Environmental > Aquatic >...
CGTCTCCCCCCCGCGCGGGACGATCCTCTTCCTCCACGGGAACGCGGAGAACGTGCGGACCCACGTCAACGCGGTCCTGTGGCTCGTCGGCGCGGGATACCAGGTCGTGGCCTTCGACTATCGGGGGTACGGGCAGTCCGGGGGCTCGCCCGACATCCCCGGCGTCAACGAGGACGGCCTGGCGGCGCTCGACGCCGTCTTCCGGATGGAGGGGGTGGACCCGGGTCGCGTCGCGGTCCTCGGGCAATCCCTCGGCGGCGCGGTGGCGGTGTACGCCGTCGCCAGATCGCCCCGGAAGGGGGACGTCAAGGCGCTGATCGTCGAAAGCGCCTTCGCCGGGTATCGGCGGGTGGTCCGGGACAGGCTCATCTCGTGGGTCGTCACGCTCCCCTTCGCGTGGCCCGCGAGCTGGACCGTCGAGGACGGGTACAGCCCCGAACGGTGGATCGGGTCCGTCGCCCCGGTCCCCGTCGTCGTGATCCACGGCACGAAGGACCCGGTCGTCCCGTTCTCCCACGGGGAGCTCCTGTACAGGCTCGCAGGGGAGCCGAAGGGGTTCTGGAAGGTGGAGAACGGCGGGCACACGACCGCGCTTCTCCTGCCCGAAGTGCGGAGCCGGCTGCTCGACTTCCTCGATTCGTCCTTCTCTCCCCCGGGGAAAAATTGACCCGCGCGTATTGACCCCGGGAGCGGCGAGGGATTACTGTAAATGACAAAGAATTTCAATTTTCCGTCAGGAGGCATTTATGAAGAAACTTCTCGTCGCCACCGCGGTCGTCTCCCTGCTCGCGGCCGGCTCCGCGTTCGCGGCCGGAAACACCGGCTGCGGGCTCGGAACGATGATCTTCAAGGACTCCGGCCAGACCACCCTCATCCAGGTCCTCGCGGTCACCACGAACGGCACCTTCGGGAACCAGACGTTCGGCATCACCTCCGGGACATCCGACTGCGCGCAGCCGGCGAAGGTCGTCCGGAGCGAGCGGCTGAACGAGTTCGTCCAGGCCAACATGGATGACCTGGCCCGGGACATCGCCGCGGGGAATGGCGAGACCCTTTCCACCGTCGCCGAGCTGATGGGCGTTCCGGCCGCCGACCGCGACGGGTTCAACCGGACACTGCAGGGCCACTTCAGCGAGATCTTCCCCGCCCCGGGCGTCGAGTACGCCCACGTGGTGGACACGATCGTCCGCGTCTCCTCGCAGGGGTAGGAAACCCTGAAGGGTCGGGCCCTGCCGTTTCGACGGGGCGCGCGCCTTCCGGGCGCGTGCCCCGTTCTTTTTTTCCTGTTCCTCGTCGTTCTTCTCCGGCCGGCGCACCCCGCGCGCGGCGCGGGGAAAGAGTACCTCTGGGAGCTGAAGGAGACGGCGGCGCGCGCTCGCCTGCACGACGCCCGGTACTGGGACATCCTCCTCCACTACAAGCCGTCGCGGGGGGGACGGAAGAGCCTCGTCGACGACCCGAGATTCTTCCTCTCGCCCGACGGGAAGGAAAACCCCGCCGGCGAGCTGTCGGCGACGCTCGACGCCCTCTTCGACGACGCCCTGTCGCCCCCGGCGCGCTGCCGTTTCCCGGCCCGGTACGAGTGGCTCCGGACGGCGCTGCCGATCGACCTTGCCCGGCTCCGGGAGCCGGAGTGCCCCGAGCTCGACAACGTCCTGCGCCAGGTCAACCCGAGATCGTCCGTCCTGGTCTTCGCCTCGGGGCACATGAACGCGCCGGCGTCGATGTTCGGCCACACGCTCCTCCGGGTGGACAGCGCGTACGACAGTCCCCTGCTGTCGTACGCGGTGAACTACGCCGCGACGATCGACCGGACGGACGGCGGGATCGCGTACGCGTTCAAGGGGATCTTCGGCTACTACCCGGGGTACTACTCCATCCTTCCCTACTACGAGAAGGTCCGGGAATACGCGGGCATGGACCAGCGGGACCTTTGGGAGTACCGGCTGAACCTCACGGGGGACGAGGTCCGGCGGATGACCCTGCACGTCCTGGAACTCCGCGACATCCGTTCGGATTACTACTTCCTCGACGAGAACTGCTCGTACGACCTCCTCTTCCTCCTCGAGGCGGCCCGCCCCACCGTCGCGCTGACGGACCGGCACAGGGGGTTCTTCGTCTCCCCGATCGACACGCTGCGCAGCGTGCTCGCGGAAGGGATGAGCGACAACGTCGTCTTCCGCCCCGCTGTGGCCCGCAGGATCCGCCACAGGGCGGAGGATATGGACGCGGCGGAAATCGTGCTGGCGAGATCGCTCGCATCGGGGGACACCGCGCCTTCGGCCGTGGCGGACGGCGCGCGCACGCCCGCCGAAAAGGCCAGGGTGCTCGACCTCGCCTCCGAATTCACCCAGTACCGGTTCCTCAAGGAGGAGATCCCGAGGGAGGCGTACCGGAAACGGTACCTGGAAATCCTCTCCACCCGGAGCAGGTTGGGGGAGCCTCCCGCGGAATCCCGCCCGATCGCCGTTCCCCCTCCCCCGGAATCCGGGCACCTCGTGTCGAGGGCGTCCCTTTCGGGAGGAGCCCGCGAGGGGAGGCCGTTCGTGGAGGCAGCGTACCGCCCCGCCTACCATTCGCTGGAGGACCCCGCGGTGGGGTTCAACGAGGGGTCCCAGATCGTCTTCTCGGAGGTGGCGGCGCGCTGGTACCCGCGGGACGGGAAGTTCCGCCTGCAGGGGTGGGACCTCATCGACATCGTGTCCCTCGCGCCGAGGGACGCCCTCTTCCGACCCGTTTCCTGGAAAGTGCAGACGGGGCTCCAGACGCGGGAGTTCCCCGACGGGGTAGAGGCCCTCGTGTACGCGCTGAACCCCGGGGGCGGATTCGCGTGGAAGTCTTCTCCCCTGGGCCTGGCGTGGTTCCTCGCGGAGACGGACCTGGCGGTCTCCGGCCGGTACGACCGCTCGTTCGCGCTCGCGTTGGGGGGCTCGGCGGGAATCGCCCGCCAGGCCTTCGAACGGTGGGGGGCGATCGCGCAGGTCCGATACGTATACGGGGTGCTGGGCGACACGGATGCGGGGCGGAGGTTCACGGGGTCGCTGAAAATCCCTTTCCGCCTCTCCCGGAATCAATCCCTCGTCCTCGACGGGGAGCACACGGAGGCGCCATCCGTCCACGCGGACACGGTCCGCCTCTCGTGGAACGCGTACTTCTGACGGGGAAGGGACGGTTGAAGAGTCCGCGCATCGTGCCGCTTTCGATATTCCTCGCGGCCGCGCTCGCTGCGTGCGCGCAGAAGCTGCCGGTCGACGAGGGGCGGCTGGTGATCGCGCTGCCGGGAGCGCCGGTGAGCGTGGACCCGCGGGTGGCGACGGACGCCTACGGCGAGCAGCTCCTCCAGATGACCCACGCGTCGCTCGTCCGGCGGGACGCGGCGGGGAACCCCGTGCCGGACCTGGCGGAGCGGTGGGAGTCCCCCGACCCGCTCACGCACGTCTTCCACCTGCGCACCGGGGTACGGTTCCACGACGGGCGGCCGCTGACATCCGCCGACGCGCGATACACCTTCGAATGGATCCTCGACCCGGCGAACCGGTCGCCCCACCGGGCGCTCTACCGGCACGTCGCCGAGATCGGGACGCCCGATCCGCGCACCGTCGTCTTCCGCCTGTCGGAGCCGTTCGCTCCCTTCCTCTCCACGATGGTGCGCGGGATCGTCCCCGCGGGAAGCCCCGCGCGCGGCTACACCCCTCCCGCAGGCGCGGGCCCGTACCGGATCGACGACGTCTCCCCCGACGGGGAGGCGGTCCTCTCCGCGTTCGACGGCTATTACGCCGGGCCGCCCGCGATCCGGGCGGTGACCGTGAAATTCGTACCCGACAGCAACGTGCGGTTCCTGGAGCTGAAGGCGGGAAGCGTCAACTTCGCCCTCAACGGCGTCGACCCGGACCTCCTCCCCGCCGCCGGGGCGTCCGGCCGCCTCGCGGTCGAGGAGGCGCCGGGGGGGAACGTCACGTACCTCGGGTTCAACCTGCGGGACCGGGTCTTGTCGGATGCGCGGGTACGCCGCGCGATCGCGGCGGCGATCGACCGGGAATCCATCGTCCGCGCTCTCTGGAAAGGGCGCGCGGACCTCGCGGAGTCGATCCTCCCGCCCGGCTCGTGGGCCGCGGACGCCGGGATCCCGCCCGCGCGGTTCGATCCCGCCCGGGCGCGCCGCCTGCTCGACGAGGCGGGGTACCCCGACCCGGACGGGGACGGCCCCCTCCCCCGCCTGCGGCTGACGTACAAGACGTCCCAGAACGAGCTTCGCCGCCGCGTCGCCGCGGCGATCCAGGAGCAGCTGCGGCAGATCGGGATCACCCTGGAAATCCAGTCACTTGAGTGGGGAACCTTCTTCTCCGACGTGAAGAGGGGGAACTTCCAGATCTACAGCCTGACGTGGGTGGGGATCGCCGACCCCGACATCTTCCACCACGCGTTCCACTCCGCGAGCGCCCCTCCCGACGGGGCGAACCGCGGCGGCTATTCGGAGCCCGAGGTGGACCGGTTGACGGAAGCGGCCCGGCGGGAGACGTCCCGCGAAAAACGCCGGGAGATGTACCTTCGGGTGCAGCGGATCCTCGCGCGGGACCTCCCCGTCTTTCCCCTCTGGGTCGGCCGGAACGTCCTGGTGCGGGACCGACGGCTCACGGGGTTCGCGATCACGCCGGACGAGAATTACGCCCCGGTCGCCGCGATGCGGATCCTCCCGGCGGCAGCGGCGTCGGCCGGCGCGGGGGCCCCGCGGTGAGGCGATACGTCCTGCGGAGGGTGCTGCACGCCGTCCCCGTGGCGTTCGGGGTGGTCACCGTGGTCTTCCTCCTCATCCACATGCTCCCCGGCGACCCCGTGGAGATCATGCTCGGCGAGAGCGCGGTGCCCGCGCAGAGGGAGGAGCTGCGGCGGGAGCTGCACCTCGACCGGCCCGTGCTCGCGCAATACGGGGAGTTCCTCTCCGGGCTGCCGCGCGGGGACCTCGGGACCTCCTTCCGCAGCCGGGAGCCGGTGCTGCGGGAGATCGGCCGCCGGTTCCCCGCCACCCTGCTCCTGGCCGCGACGTCGGTCGGGGTGGCGGTCCTCGTCGCCGTGCCGCTGGGGGTGCTGGCGGCGATGCGCAAGGGGCGCGCGGCGGATTACCTTTCCGGGGTCGCCTCCATGGTCTCCCTGTCGATCCCGAACTTCTGCCTCGGGCCGCTCCTGGTGCTGCTCTTCTCCGTGCAGCTTTCCCTGTTCCCCGTGGGGGGGTACGGCACGGCGCGGCACCTCGTGCTCCCCGCCGCGACGCTGGGGACCGGGATGGCCGCCCTGCTGACGCGGATGGTCCGGGCCTCCCTGCTGGAGGAGATCCGGAAGGAGTACGTGACGGCCGCTTTCGCCCGGGGGCTTACCGGCCGCGCCGCGGTGCTGCGCCACGCCTTGCGCAACGCGCTGGTCCCCGTGGTCGCCGTGCTCGGGCTCTCGTTCGGCGCGGTGCTGGCGGGGAGCGTCATCACGGAGACGATCTTCTCCTGGCCGGGGATCGGCCGCCTGCTGGTGCAGGCGATCGACGCGCGGGACTACCCGCTGGTCCAGGGGTGCGTCCTCGTCGTCGCGCTTTGCACCGTGGCGGTGAACCTCGCGACGGACCTGCTGTGCGCCCGCCTCGACCCGAGGATCCGGTATGAGTGAGCGGGAAGGGGTTCTCGCGCTGCTGCGCCGCACGGCGCGGCACAGGGGGGCCGCGGCGGGGATGGTGATCCTCGCGCTGCTTTCGGTCGCAGCCCTCCTGGCCCCCGCGATCGCCCCGGCCGACCCGCTCGCGCAATCCCTCGACTCGGGCCTCTCCCCGCCTTCGGTCGGGCACTGGCTGGGTCAGGACAAGCTCGGCCGGGACGTCCTCTCCCGCCTCCTCCACGGGGCGCGGTTGTCGCTGGCGGTCGGGATCCTGACGGTCTCCGCGTCGCTCTCCATCGGGATCGCGGCGGGGTCGCTGGCCGGCTTCCTGGGGGGCACCGCGGACCGGGTCTTCGTCCACGCGTGCGACGTGCTGATGGCGTTCCCCGGCATCCTCCTCGCCATCGGGATCGCCGCGGTTCGCGGCCCCTCCTTCGGGAACGTCCTCTTCGCCCTGACGGTGCTCGGGTGGGTGGGGTACGCGCGGGTGGTGCGGGCGCAGGTCCTCAAGATCAAGGAGATGGAGTACGTCGAGTCCGCGCGCGCGGTCGGTGGGCGGCCGTCCCGCCTCCTGCTCGCCCACGTCCTCCCCAACGCCCTCTCCCCGATCCTGGTGGAGGCGACGTTCGGGATCGGCCGCGCGATCGTCGCCGAGGCGGGGCTCTCCTTCCTGGGGCTGGGGGTCGCGCCGCCGGCGCCTTCCTGGGGGGCCATGATCGGCGAGGGCCGGCACTTCCTCTTCGTGGCGCCGCACCTCGTCACGGCGCCGGGCGCCGCCGTCCTCCTGACGGTGATGTCGTTCAACTTCGTCGGCGACGGGCTGCGCGACGCCCTCGACGTGCGCGACGACGCGCGCTGACCCCGGAGGCGCCTCTCCCTCCGCCGGATACCCCTTCCTCGCTTCCGCTCCGACGGCCGTCCATGGCCGTCTCCGCTGGCGGGTGTTTCCGCTTCCCGCCCTCCTGGCTCCAGCGAAAACACACGCCCGCTCGGAAGGGGTATCCGGCTTCGCGGCGCCTCCAGTGCTGATCGCGCCCGTTGCACAGCCCGGGGCGCCCGGAGCACGAGACACCCCCCTTCGGGGAGTGTCTCGTACGAAGGAAAGCGCCCCGGGCAGGTTTGACATAATATGTTTTCCATGGAAACATACTTATAAAGTATGGATTCTCGGGAGGCCGGGATGAAGGCGACCGTGGCGGAACGGGGACAGGTGACGATCCCCAAGGCATTGCGGGAGAAGCTCGGCATCCGGCCCGGGACGAAGCTGGACTTCCATGACGAGCGGGGACGGCTCGTCGCGGTGAAAGTGAGCGACGAGGACCCGGTGGCCCGTGTTTTCGGCTGCCTCGGCAAGGGCCTCGACACCGACGCGATGATGCGTTCGCTGAGGGGGCGCGCGTGATCACCGCGGTCGACACGAACGTCCTCCTCGATGTCTTCGGCGCCGACGCGAAACACGGGATCCGGTCCGCGAATGCGCTCCGGCGCTGTCTCCGGGAAGGAGCCCTGGTCGCCTGCGAGGCCGTATGGGCGGAGACCGCCGTGGCGTTCCCGGCGGAACGACCGTTCCTGGAAGCCATGCGGGCGGCCGGCGTCGCCTTCTCGCACACCGGGGAAACCGCGGCCCTGCAGGCAGCAGCCTCCTGGCGCGCGTACCGGTCGCGCGGAGGGAAGCGCGAGAGAGTCGCCGCCGACTTCCTGATCGGGGCACACGCCCTGACCCAGTGCGACCGGCTCCTCACCAGGGACCGCGGGTTCTACCGCGGGTACTTCCACGAATTGAAGATCGTCGATCCGTCCGAGACGGGGCGCTGAGATGAATATAGGGAAGGACGCCGTCGCGTCGCCGCTGTGGATCGGGTTCGAGGGGAAGTCGCTCCCCGCGGAGGCCGCGAAGCGGCTCGCCGCGGGCGAGGTCGGCGGCGTCGTCCTCTACGCGCGGAACGTCGAGGGCCCGGCCCAGCTGCGGGCACTCTGCCGCGAGGTCCGGTCCGCCGCCGGCAGGGGGAACCCGCACCCGCTGGTCGCGATCGACCAGGAAGGGGGGCGCGTGGCGCGGCTGAAGAACCCGCCCTTCACCTGGTTCCCGCCCGCCCGGTCGTGCTCCCTCTTCTGCTGCAACGGCGAGGAGGTCGCCGCGGCGATGGGCGCGGCGATGGCGCGGGAGATGCGCGCCGTCGGGATCGACGTCGACTTCGCCCCCGTCCTCGACGTGGGCAGCAACCCGCGCAACCCGGTGATCGGGGACCGCGCGTTCTCCGGCGACCCGGAAGAAGCCGGGCGGCTCGCCGTCGCCTTCATGAAGGGGTGCCTCGCGCAGGGCGTCCTCCCGGTGGGGAAGCATTTCCCGGGGCACGGCGACACATCCGCCGACTCCCACGCGGAGCTCCCCGTCGTCCGGGCGTCCCGGGGGCTCCTCCTGTCCCGCGAGCTGCTCCCGTTCCGGCGCGCCGTCCGGGCGGGAATCCCCGCGCTGATGACCGCCCACGTGGTCTACAAGGCGCTGGACCCGGAGGTGCCGGCCACGCTCTCGAAGAGGATCCTCAAGGAGCTGTTGCGCGGGCGGCTGCGCTTCCGCGGCGCCGTGTTCTCCGACGCCCTGGAAATGAAGGCGATCGCGGGGCATTACGGCCTCGGGGAAGCGTCGGCGCTCGCCGTGTCCGCCGGGTGCGACGCGGTGCTCGTGTGCCGGGGCGAGGAGCTGCAGGCGGAAGCGGTCGAGCGGCTGGCGCGGGAGGCCCGGGAGAGCGCTACTTTCCGTCGGGAACTGGCGGCGGCAGCGCGGCGGACGGGACGGCTTCGGGAGTGGGCGGAGTCGAGGGAACGTTGTCGGGCGCGCCCGCGGTCGGTTGGGTCGGCGCGTCACCGGGAGCTTGCGGCGCTTCTGCGGGAACGATGGGAAAGTACAGCGCGAACATCTCTGGTCGATATATCCGATAATATTGGAGAAGGTTGAGGAAGACCCGTCGGACGTACATGCGGGTTTCCTTGTAGCTGACCCGTTCGAGGAAGGTGGCGTGGTCCCCCCGGGCCCCGTCCCACCAGCGCGCCACGGCCCCCTCCCCCGCGTTGTACGCCGCCACGGCGCGGATGTAGTCGCCCCCGTACCCCCTCACCAGCCGCGACAGGTACGACGCCCCGAGCCGCACGTTCAGGGCGGGCCGGGTCAGGTCCTTCTTCCTCGGCTTCGCCATCTTCTCGATCCGCGCCGTCTCCGCCGCCGTCCTCGGCATGAGCTGCATGAGCCCCACGGCCCCCGCGGAGGAGAGGGCGTCCGCCTGGAACCGGGACTCCTGCCGGATGACCGCGAGGAGGACCAGCGGGTCGATCCCCGAGCGCCTCTGGTCGCACTCCGCGAGGAACTCCGGCGCGAGGGGATACTGGATCCGGTCGACCAGCCCCGGGCCCGCGGGGTCGAGAGGGATGCCGGACGTTTCCCGGATCCCCCCCTTGAGATCCCCGGCCAGGTACCGGAACAGCCCCGCCGCGCCGCCTTCGGCCAGCCCGATCGCCTTCCTTGCGGCCACCCGGTCCACCCGCTCCGCCTCGAGCACCGCGTAATCCACCACGCCGAGGAGCGTCAGCCGCTCCGCCCTGTGCACCTTCTCCGCGTCCGCCGGTGCCCACGGCGCGTTCCGGACCTTCGCCCAGAGCCGTTCCCGCTCCTCCCCGCACGTCCGGGTCTCGCCGCTGGAGGGGGAGTTGAGGATCCGGTACGGGTCGCCGCCCCGCTCCTTCACTGCGAACAGCGCGTAGGCGCCGGCGAAGGCGTCGGAGGAAAGGTCCGCGAGGATCCGGTCGGCCGCCTCCGCCTTCCCGGACTCGCGCAGCGCGCGCGACCTCCAGAACCTGTGGCGCGCGACCTCCACCGTCCCGAAGCCACCCTTCTCCCCTGCCGCGAAGGCGGCCGCCGCCTCGTCGTACCGCTTCTGGCCGTAGAGCCCGTAGGCGTACCGGAAGAGCGCCTCCTGGCGGGTCGCGTCGTCCGCGGCGCGGCGAAGCTTCCCGAAGATCTCCGTCGCCCCGGCGACGTCCCCCTCGTCCTCGTCGATCCACGCCGCGAGGTACCGCGCCCGGTCCGCCGTCCCGGAGCGCGCGCTCCCCTCCGCGATCTCCAGGAACTCCCTCTTCGCCTCCTCGAGCCGCCCCGCCTTCCACGCCACCCGGGCGCGCAGGAACCGCACCTCCGACCGGAACTGGGGCGGCGCGTCCGCCATCCGTTTCTCGAGGAGCGCCGACGCCTGCGCGGTCTCCCCCTCCTTCCGGTGGAACTCGGCGTAGTCGAGGACCATCGCGTAATAGTCGTCGGACGCGGAAACCTTCCGGACCGCCTCCTCGTACAACGCCCTCGCCCGCTCCGGGTCCCCCGCCCGGTTGGCCGCGCGGGCGAACTTCGAGTAGAACCCCACCGGCAGGTCGAACGAAGCGAGCCGGCCTTCCTTCCGCCACTGCCACAGGCGCTCGTAGGAGAGGGTAGCCCCCTCCTGGGCAGTGAACGCGGCGAAGTTCTCCATGTGGCGCTCCGCCGCCGCGGGCGTGGGGCCGTCCTCCTCCATCAGGCGGGCGGCGACGTACCCCTCCTCCGATTTCCTCCCGTTGCCGGTCACCTTCCCGCGGGAGACCGCGAGGGATTCCCGCGCGGCCGGCAGGTCGTTGTCGAGGGCCGCCGCGAAGGCGATCTCGTGGCGGAGGTACGGGACCAGGGGCGACTGGGGGAAGATCTCCTCGAGGCGCTTCGCCGCCGCGGCCGCCTCGTCGCGCTTCCCCTCGCGCGCCGCGGCCATCCCGTCGAAATAGACCACGTAGTCCCCGAGGTCGTACTCCTGCGGGGGGATGGGACGGAGGGCGGCGCGCGCCTCCGCGTACCGCTCCTTCTCGAGGAGCGACCACCCTTCGTAGAACGCCGTGTCGTGCGGAAACAGCCCGGCGCACCGGGCGGCGCCGGGGAAACACAGGAGGACGGCGAACAGGCAAGGGATCAGCAAACGCTTCACGCGTGGACTCTCCGGTCGGCCACCGTCCCGGAGGACGGGCCTTCATGGTATTATCGGCGAACATCCTCGGGAAACTCAAGGAACGGCAGGCCATCATGCACATTTCGCTCTCGACACACCTCTTTGCCTTCCACCCCCTGGACGACGGGATCCTCTCCCTGTTCCCGCAATACGGCTTCTCCCTCACGGAGCTCTGGGCGATGCCCCCGCACTTCCCGTACCGGGACATCGGCGCGGCGGACGCGATCGCGGAGAATCTCGCGCGCAACGGCGTCCGGGTGGCGAGCCTGCACACCCCGCTGTACCCGGACGTGCGCACCTACAAGAAGGACCGCTGGTACTCCCTCTGCTCCACGGACGAGGCGCATCGCGTCGAGTCGTTCGAGGCGACGGCTTCGGCGGCCCGGTGGCTTTCCCGGAACGGGGGCGGCACCGCGGTCGTCCACACGGGGTTCCCCCCGGACCAGTGGTACCCGCACCGGTGGGGCGCCTTCCTCTCCTCCCTGAACGAGCTCGTCGACGGCGTGCCGGACAACGTGCGGTTCGCCGTGGAGAACACGCCCGTGGACTCCGGCCAGGTGGACGTCATTCTGGACATCGTGGACCGGTACCCCGAGAAGCGGGTCGGTGTGTGCCTCGACCTGGGCCACGCCAACATCCAGGAGAACGCCCTGAACGCGGTGCGCGCCTCGGGGGGGCGCCTGATCCACGTCCACGCGTCCGACAATCACTCGGAGCACGACGACCACCTCATCCCGGGGAAAGGCTCCGTCCCGTGGGAGCGCGTCGTGCCCGCGCTGCGGGAGGTGGGGTTTTCCGGCCCCTTCACCGTGGAGCTGCGGGACTACACCCGCGGGGAGGCCGCCCGGTTCAGGAACTTCG
>Ga0209253_10005012_pt1 | contig 11510 bp, 13 predicted proteins | sample FrelakmetBRP12BR_FD_187145 | JGI IMG/M metagenome (GOLD analysis project Ga0209253, IMG submission 187145) | Freshwater lake sediment microbial communities from the University of Notre Dame, USA, for methane emissions studies - BRP12 BR (SPAdes)... | ecosystem: Environmental > Aquatic >...
GCCGGATCTGCAAGCCGATGCGGGTCCCGCGACAGGACCTTGCAGGTGTGCAGTGAACCGTCCGGCGCGGTGCCGACCACGTCGGTGAACGTGCCGCCGCGATCCACGGCGAACGCCCAACCGACCGCTTCCCGTTGTGCAATGTGCGGCAATCGAAACCGACTCCCGTTCGGCGTCAACGATCGATGGACCACGGATCCCCGAAACCTCATCCGGGCCAGCAATTATTCTGTCAGATCGGCGGCCGCTCGCGCGGACCTGCGCAGCCGGAGCCCTGCTGGGAACCCATGGTCGCGCCGCCGGGGCAGGTTGCAACACGATGCATGGCATGATGCGACCCACCATGCCGAAGCCTGCACGTCCTGCCCGTGCCGAGCGCGCAGCCGCCGACGTCGATGAGCGTGAGCGCCGGATCGCAGCGATCATCGGGGTCGTGCGCAGGATTCCTCGCGGCCGGGTGACGACATACGGCGCCGTCGCGGCTCGCGCCGGACTTCCGCGCCAGGCCCGACTCGTCGGCAAGGTGCTGTCCGGCCTGCCACGGGACAGCGAGGTGCCGTGGCAGCGAGTCGTTGCGGCCGGCGGGCGCATCGCCTTTCCGGCAGGTTCGCCTGCGCGCGGACGGCAGATTTCCCGGCTGCGCGCCGAGGGCATCGATGCTGCGCGCGGACGCGTGGACCTGGTCCGGCACGGCTGGGGCGCAGCCGCGGGCGATCTGGACCAGTTGCTGTGGTCGGGCGAATGAGACGCAGGCCGCGTTACGCAGCGCGCGAAAGCCTTATCATGCGCGACATGCGGACTGGAGCGTTTCCCGGATGACCGAGCGATACGTCGTTTTTTCCCATGGCAAGGACAGCGAGCCGTGGGGCAGCAAGATCGCAGCCATGGCCGAAATTGCGCGCGAGGAGGGATTCCACGTCGAATCCGTCGATTATCGCGGCATCGAAGATCCGCAGGCGCGCGTGACGCGACTGCTCGCCTTCTGCAAGGACCTGCGTGGATCATTGGTGCTCGTCGGTTCGAGCATGGGCGGTTACGTGTCGGTGGCGGGCTCCTCGCTGCTGCAGGCCCGTGGCATGTTCCTGATGGCGCCGGCGCTCTACATGCCCGGCTACGAGAAGTTCAGCCCGCGACCCGCACATTGTCCGACGACCATCGTCCACGGCTGGCGCGACGACGTCATCCCGGTCGACAACAGCATCCGTTTCGCGAAAGAGCAGAAGGCGACGTTGCACGTCGTCGATTCGGACCATCAGTTGCTCGACCAGATCCGCGCGATCAACCATTTCTTTGCGTACTTCCTCTTTCAGATCGACGAGTTCCAGTGAGGGAACGGGATAGGGGTCAGGGGATAGGGGTTAGTCGGAGGTGCGGTTGCAGCATCAACTTCAACTTCGCCTCCGACTAACCCCTATCCCCTATCCCCTAACCCCTTCCTATAGAATCCCCGCCCGGGCCCTTGCCCGGGGGAAGCATCATGTCCGTTGCCGCCAGGTTACTTATCGCCGCCTTCGCGCTGTCGATGCTCGTCGCCTGCGGGTCGTCCACGCCGGATCCGCAGGACGATGCCGCAGCTGAGGCAGAAGCCCGGGAACTGGGCCGGGATACGGACGAGACGGTGCTGGACGACATGATCCAGACCGAGGACAGGGCGCGTGCCGTGGAAGACGTGACCATGGACGCCAAGCGCAATCTCGACCAGGCGATCGACGCCCAGACGGACGGCGCAAGCGACGAGTCGGGCGACAATTAGCTCCGCGCCGCGACCGCGGCGGAGCGAGACCATGCAGCGCATCACCGAACCCGAACTCATGGACGAGGCCGAGCAGGCTCGCGCCTATGCGATGGCCGACTTCGCCGAGCCCAACGAGCGCTTCGTCGGCTATTTCGCGACGGAGTTTCCCGAACTGCAGGCTGGCGCGGTGCTCGACCTCGGCTGCGGTCCGGGCGACATCGTGTTGCGCCTGGCGACACGCCATCCCGGACTCACCGTGCATGGCATCGATGGCTCGGCGGCGATGCTGCGGTTTGCCAGCGAAAGCCTGCACGAATCCCCGGAGCTCGGCGGCCGCGTGCAGTTCATCGAAGGATTGCTGCCGGGCGCCACGCTGCCGTTGCCGGGCTACGACGCCGTCGTCAGCAACAGCCTGCTGCACCACCTGCACGATCCGGGCGTGTTCTGGCGCGCGGTGCGCGAGGCGGGCGTCCCCGGCGCAGCCGTGCTCGTGATGGACCTGTTCCGGCCGGAATCTGCGGCGGCGGCGCAGGCCATCGTCGACCAGTACGCCGCGAACGAGCCCGAGGTGCTGCGCCTCGACTTCCTCGCCTCGCTCTGCGCCGCGTTCGAACCCGACGAAATCCGCGCGCAACTGCAAGCGCACGGCCTTGGCGGTCTCAGCGTCAGGACCGTCTCCGACCGGCATATGCTCGTCACGGGCCGACTGCCACTGCGATGAGCGACTTCTCCGCCTTCGAGCGGCTTGCCCTGCCGATCATCCGCGGGCTGGTCGCCCTGTGGGTGCGGCCGTCCGTGCTGCCGGACGACGCGAAGGCGCGGCTCGGGGCCGGCCGCGTTCCCGTGTACGCGCTCGAGAAGCGCAGCGTGATCGACCTCGCGGTGCTCGAGTACGTCTGCCGCGAGCGGGGTTTGCCGGATCCGCACCTGCCGGTCGGCGCCCAGGCAGTGCTGACGGATTCGTTGATCTTCCTCGAGCGTCGCACCGGTTTTTTCGGGCAGCGCATCGATCGCCGCATGCCTGAGGCGCTGCGCGCGTTGACGGCTGCGGCAGGCGAGGACATCACGTTCGACCCCGAGCTGATTCCGGTGAGCCTGTTCTGGGGCCGCGCCCCGGATCGTGAGCGCACGTGGTTCCGGCTGCTGATCGCCGAGGACTGGGACATTGGCGGGCGCTTCCGCAAGTTTCTCTCGCTGCTCATCAACGGCCGCAACCTGCTGGTGCTGTTCGGCGAGGCCATGCCGGTACAGTCCGCGATGTCGGAGACGCGGGGAATGCCGCGCGGCCCGCGCCGGATGTGGCGCCAGCTGCGCATGCAGTTCCGCAACCAGCGCGCGGCGACGATCGGCCCCGATCTCTCGCATCGGCGCACGATCGTCGCCGAAGTGCTGCGCATGCAGGCGGTGCGCGATGCGGTCCGGCAGGACGTGCAAGGCAAGAATACTGCGCGCCGCGACGCACTCAAAGTCGCACGGGGCTATGCGTACGAGATCGCGGCCAACTACTCGCACGCGTTCGTCGTGTTCATGTCGGGAATCCTCGGCAGGCTCTGGAACCGGCTCTACGACGGCGTCGAGCTCGCCAATTTCGCAAGCCTGCAGTCCGTCGACGAGGGCAGCGAAATCGTCTACGTGCCGTGTCACCGCAGCCACATGGATTACCTGCTGCTGTCGTACGTCGTGTACCACAAGGGCTATGCGGTTCCGCACATCGCGGCCGGCATAAACCTCAACATGCCGGTGATCGGCTCGTTCCTGCGGCGCGGTGGTGCGTTCTTCCTGCGCCGCAGTTTCAGCGGCAACGCGACCTACTCGGCCGTGTTCTCGCGCTACCTCGGCACGATGATGGCGCGCGGCCACTCGATCGAGTATTTCATCGAAGGTGGCCGCAGCCGCACCGGGCGCCTGCTGCAGCCCAAGACAGGCATGCTCGCGATGACCGTGCGCGCCTACGTGCGCAAGCCGGTGCGCCCCGTCGTGTTCGTGCCCATCTATTTCGGCTACGAGCGCCTGGTCGAAGGCCGCACCTACATCGGTGAGTTGTCCGGACGGCCGAAGGAGAAGGAATCGATCATCGGCATGCTGCGTACGCTGCCCGAACTGCGCAGCCGCTTCGGCAAGGTCTACGTCAGCTTCGGCGAACCGCTGCCGCTCGACGGCCTGCTCGAGCGCCACGTGCCGGGCTGGGACCGGCAGCAGCCGGTCACGGAAGAGAAGCCCGCCTGGCTGTCGCCGCTCTGCGTCGACCTGGCGCACCAGATCATGACGCGCATCAACGCCGCCGCGTGCGTGACGCCGGTCAACCTGATGGGCACGGTGCTGCTCGCGACGCCGCGGCAGCGCATGGGCGAGGCCGACCTGGCCCGTCAGCTCGAGCTGTATGCGTCACTGATGCGGCAGGCGCCGTATTCGCCGCGCGTCTGGGTCACGCCGCTCGATGGCCAGTCGATGATCCGGCACTGCGATTCACTGCGCATGCTGTACCGGCAATCGCATCCGCTCGGCGACATCGTCGGCATGTCCGAATCGACGGCGGTGCTGTCCAGCTACTATCGCAACAACGTCCTGCACCTGCTGCTGATGCCTTCGTTGCTGGCGAGCGCCTTCCTCAACAATGCTTCCGTGCGGCGGGTCGACCTGCTGCGATTGGCGGGCCGCGTCTATCCGTACGTCGCGGACGAGTACTTCCTGCACTGGCGCGAGCACGAACTGCCGGCGGTGATCGATGAACTGCTCGAAGACCTGTTGAACCATGGCCTGCTCACGGCTTCCGACGACCGCAACGAATGGCGGCGGCCGGCCGCCGAGTCGAGCGAGGCCGTGCAGCTGTCGGTGCTGGCACGCATCAGCGTGCCGATCCTCGAACGCTATTACCTGGCAATCTCCCTGCTGCTGCGCGCGGGCAGCGGGCGCCTGACGCAGGAGGCGCTCGAGCGGCAGTGCCAGCTGACCGCGCAACGCATGGCGATGCTGTACGAGCTCAATTCACCCGAGTTCTTCGATCGTGCGCTGTTCGGAAACTTCGTCGAGCGCCTGCGCGCGCGCAACGTCGTCAGCGAGGCCGCCGAGGGCAGGCTCGTCTTCGATGCGAAGGTGCTCGAGGCCGTAGCGTCGGACGCGCAGTTCGTGCTGCACGAGCAGATCCGCAACTCCATCCTGCAGGTCGTTCACCACTGACCCGGGGCCAGGGTTCGCCGCCGCGGGATTCCTGCGGGCGACCGCCCTGCGTCGCCCCGCGGGGCTCGTTCAGGCACGGACGCGCCTTCACTCGTCAAACTTCCTCTGGCGCAGCACCTTCACCTTGCCGCGCTGCGTCTTGCCCTCGAGACGCTTGACCTTCGATGCCCGGGTCGGCTTCGTCTTGCGGCGAGGCTTGGGTTCGACCAGCGCTGCCAGGATCATCGTGCGCAACCGCTCGAGCGCATCCGCGCGATTCTGTTCCTGCGAACGCAGGCGCTGCGCATCGATGACGATCATCCCGGCGTCGGTCATGCGGCGCCCGGCGAGACGCTGCAGTCGTGCGCGTGCGTTCGGCCACAGGTCGTTCCAGAGCGCTGAATCGAAACGCAGCTCGATGGCGTTGGAGACCTTGTTGACGTTCTGACCGCCCGGACCCGATGCACGCACGGCGCGGAACTCGATCAGGTCGTCCGGAATCGAGAGCGATTCGTTGATCTCGAAGGGCACGGCCGGCGATCAGTCGCGCGGGGCGGCGGGCGAGGCGGGCGCCATCTCGACGCGGATCTCGCGCTGCGCGACCGGAATCGTCACGCCGTTGTCCTTGAACAACCGCCAGATGCGACGGTTCACGTCGGACCGCACGTTGTTGACGCCTTCCTGCGGGTCCGGAATCCAGAACCGGAGTTCGAGCTCGATGCCGTGGTCGCCGAAGCCCATCAGGCGTGCGACCGGCGCGGGGTCGCGGATGATGCGGGGATGGCCCTCGGTGGACTGCAGCAGCAACCGCATCGCGAGCTCGGGGTCGTCCTTGTAGCTGACGCGGATCGGCAGCTTCAGCCGCACCTTCGGATCGGTGTAGCTCCAGTTGATCACGGGGTTGGTGATCAGGTTCTGGTTGGGAACCAGCGTCTCGACGCCGTCGCGGTCGCGTACGACGACGTAGCGTCCGCGCAGTTCCTCGACCCACCCGAAGCCTTCAGTCGCCGTGCCCGTGGTGCCGGTGAAGCTGATGACGTCGCCCGGCTTGATCGAGCGGTCCATCAACAGCACGAAGCCGCTGACGAAATTGGCCGCGATGCTCTGCAGGCCGAAGCCGAGGCCGATGCCGATCGCGCCGGTGAGCACGTTCAACGTCGTCAGGTCGAGGCCTGCCGCATTCAGCCCGACCAGCACGGAGAGGCCGACCAGGAACGCCTGCACGAACTTCGCAATGCCGATGCGCATCGTCGGCGCGAGGGCGTCGAGCCTGAGCACGTGGCGCTCGAGCCAGCGCGAGGCCCACAGCGCGATCAGCACGAACACGCTGACCGTCACCAGCAGCTTCATCACCGACCAGACGGAAATGCGCGTCTTGCCGGCCTGCATGCCGATGCCGTCGAGGACGCGGATGACCTCGTCGCCCCAGCCCAGCAGGTGCAGCGAGAGGAAGAGCCAGATCACGCCCGCGATCGCCGCCCCCCAGCCCTTGAGCCGCGCGCGCGTGCCGAGCGACACGCGCAGGATGTAGACCACGACCCGGATCAGCAGCAGCAGCCCGATCAGCTGCACTGCCACGTCGACCATGTCGGCCTGCAGTCCTGTCGCGTGCAGCAGGCCGTCGGCCGCGGCCAGGATCAAGAGGGTCAGGGCCGGCGGCGCGCCGACGAAGAGCAATTCGCGCACGCGGTCGGGCAGGCTCTCGGGCTCGGGCGAGACCTTGATGTGCGAGCGGGCATGGATGGCGGCCCACCAGCCGAGCAGCAGCGCGCCGGCGATGACTGCCAGCTGCAGGAAGTTATCGGGCTGTTGCAGGGTTGCCAGGGCGTCGCCGATCGCCTGCAGCTGGGTCTTCATCCCGTCACGCGTTGAGGTCCGGGATCAGCTGGCTCTCGAGGCGAGCGATCTGGTCCTTCAGCAGGAGCTTGCGCTTCTTCAGCCGGCGCAGCTGCACCTGGTCCACGTAGAGGTCGAGCTGCAGGCGATGGATCACGTCGTCGAGATCGCGGTGCTCGATGCGCAGGCCCCGCAACCGGTGCAGGTTCTGGAACGTCTCGGTGTCGACGTTGTCCGTCTGTTCAGCCATCGCAGGCGCTGTTCGTGGTCCGGGGCGGGGCAGGTACTTTAGCCCCCGGCCGCACAAAATGGGAGCTAGTCCAGCCCGATGGTCTCCACGCGCTGCCCGAACATCACGACGAACCCCTGCTGCCGGGTATTGCCGTCGAGCGTGTAATCGAAGAGGTAGGTGCGCTCGAAGGCCAGCCGCCCGCCGGCGGCCCGGACGAGCTTGATCGACCGGAAGGCGACGGTCCCGTCGAGCAGGACGCCGCCCGTCGCAACGCATGTTTCACGGGCGGCGTCGTTGGCTCTTTCACGTGCCCCGAGCGCGTCGTGCCAGAACAGCACGAAGCCGCTGAAGGCGATGCACAGGAGCAGCAGGCTCCACGAGAGTTCCACGTCAGACGGGACTCAGAACAGCTTGTGCCAGGGCCGGGAGGCGTCGCCGAAAGCGAGAAAGTGCGGGTTCAACAGGGTGTCGCGCTCGTTGTAGCGCAGAGGCAGGCCATCCAGCGTCGTTACCGACCCGCCGGCCGCCTCGACCACCGCCTGCGCGGCCGCGGTGTCCCATTCGCAGGTCGGCCCCAGGCGCGGGTAGAAGTCGGCCGTCCCCTCGGCGACCAGGCAGAACTTGAGCGAGCTGCCCATCGGCCGCATCTCGTGCGCTCCGATCCGCTCGAGCACGCTGTCGAGCGAGTCGCCGCGATGCGAGCGACTGCCGACGATCACGAGCGGGTCCGCGGCGGGGTGACGCACCTGGATGGGCCGCGCAGCGCCACCGTCGTGCGCGACGAACGCGCCGGCGCCTGCGACGCCGTAGTAAACCAGGTTGAGCACCGGCGCCGCCACGACGCCGAGGACGGGCTTGTGGTTACGGACCAGCGCGACATTGACCGTGAACTCGCCGTTGCGGTTGATGAATTCCTTGGTGCCGTCGAGCGGATCGATCAGCCAGAAATCGCTCCATCGGTGCCTGACCTCCGGCGCGTGCTCAGCCGCCGACTCTTCCGAAAGCACGGGGATGTCCGGGGTGAGCTGGCGCAGCCCGGCGCTCAGGATGTCGTGCGCGGCGCGGTCGGCGCGCGTGATCGGCGAATCGTCGGCTTTGTATTCGACGTCGTGGCCGGACGCGTAGACCTCGAGGATCGCGGTGCCGGCGGCGGCGACCAGCCGCAGGACTTCGGGCAGCAGCGACGCAGGGTCGCGGGTCAGGGCAGTACTCAAGCTCATCTCCCGGTAATGGACGGCCGTATCATACCGGCCCCGCCCACCCGCCTGTGTTACCTGAACGGCCCGCGCCCATGTCCTCCTTTCCGATCCCCGAGTGGTCCCGCATCGACGTCGTGTGCCTCGACATGGACGGCACGGTGCTCGACCTGCATTTCGACAACCTGTTCTGGCTCGAGGTGCTGCCGCGGCGCTGGGGCGAGGCACGCGGCCTCGATCTTGACGCGGCGATGGCGCAACTGCGGCCGCGGTTCGACGCCAGGCGGGGCACGCTCGACTGGTACTGCGTGGATCACTGGAGCGACGAACTCGGGCTCGACATCCCGGCGCTCAAGCACGAACTGCGGGACGAGATCCGCTACCTCGAGGGCGCTGCGGAATTCCTTGACCTGCTGCGGGGCCGCGGCAAGCGCTTGCTGCTCACGACCAACGCCCATCCGATCAGCCTGCAGGTGAAGGATTCGCAGACACAGCTGTCACGGCACTTCGACGAACTCGTGTCATCGCACGAATTCGGCGTGCCGAAGGAACGTCCGGAGTTCTGGGTGGAACTCGCACGCAGGCACGATGTGCCGCCCGCCCGCACATTGTTCGTGGACGACAGCGCGGCCGTGCTGCAGGCGGCGCGCCAGGCGCGAGTGGGTTGGATTTATCAGGTGCTGCAGCCGGACTCGACGCGTCCGCCGCATCCCCCGGTCGATGGCATCGCGGGGGTGCGCAGGCTGGCAGACCTGCGCGAATCTGTCCTGGATCAGCTCTCCGCAGGCGCGGGGCCGGAATCACCGCCGCCCTGAGGCGCGCCGGAACCTTCGCCCCGTGGGCCTCCGGAACGTCCGCGTCCGCCGCGACGACGCCGTGGGCGGGGAGCGCCGCTTTCTCCCTCGCCCGCGCCCGCCTGAGACGGCTGCCGGGGTGCAGGCTCCGCTCTGGCGCCATCTCCCGCGCCCGCGGCAGATGGCTGGGGAGAGGGTCTGGGCGAGGGCCGGCTCGGCGACGAATGCCCGTCCCGACGCGGGCCGCCACCGCTGCTGCCGCTGCGACTGCGCCCGCCACTGCCACCACCACCGCTGCGTGGAGGGCCGCTGCGTCCACCGCGTCCACCACCACCGCTGCCACCACGCGAACCACCGCCCGGACCACTGAAGCGACGGCGCTCGTAGCGCGGCACGGTGATTTCCGCGAGCAGTTCCTGCGCCACGGAGGCGACGGCAATCTTGCGGCCGATGTAGTCCTCGATGTCCGGCAGCGACTGCACGTAGTCTTCGCAGCCGAGGCTGATGGCATCGCCCTCGGCACCCGCCCGCGCCGTGCGGCCGATGCGGTGCACGTAGTCTTCCGGATCCTGCGGCAGGTCGTAGTTGAAGACGTGGCTGACGTCCGGGATGTGCAGGCCGCGGGAGGCCACGTCGGTGCCGATCAGGATCGCGAGTTCGCCGCTGTGGAAGTCGCGAATCATGCGCAGGCGCTTGTTCTGCGGCACGTCGCCGGAGATCGCTTCGGCATTGAAGCCGTTGGCCTTGAGCATCGTCTCGAGTTCTTCGGCGCCACGACGCGTGTTGACGAAGATCATCGTGCGGTGCGGATCCATCTGCTTCAGCAGGCCCACCAGCAGGCGCGGCTTCTCGTCCATCGACGGGTAGTAGACGACCTGGCGCACGCGATCGACCGTCATCTTGTCGGGCTCGATGCGCACCAGTTCCGGGTCGTTCATGTGCTCGAACGCCAGTTCGAGCACGCGCTGCGCGAGCGTCGCGGAAAACAGCAGGTTGAGCCGCTGATCCGGCGCCGGCAGGCGGCGCATGATGTAGCGGATGTCGGTGATGAAGCCGAGGTCGAACATGCGGTCGGCTTCGTCGAGGATCAGGACCTGCACGGCGCGCAGGTCGAACACGCGCTGCTTGTAGAAGTCGATGAGGCGGCCAGGCGTGCCGATCAGCACGTCGACGCCCTCCTCGAGGATGCGGCGCTGCTTTTCGTAGTCGACGCCGCCGAAGGCCAGGCCGAGCGTCAGGCCGGTGTACTGGCCGAGGATCTCTGCATCGTGATGGATCTGCACGGCCAGCTCGCGCGTCGGCGCGATGATCAACGCACGCGGGGCGTTGACCGGGCGATCGGCCGGAGCCTCTTTCCGCAGCAGGTTCGAATACATCGCAACGAGGAACGCGGCGGTCTTGCCGGTGCCGGTCTGGGCTTGTCCCGCGATGTCGAAGCCGGCGAGCGCGCGCGGCAGGGTTTGCGCCTGGATCGGGGTGCAGCGCTCGAAGCCGGCGTCGGCGATGCCGCGGGCGAGCGACTCAGGCAAGTGGAGGTGAGTAAACGAAATGTCGCTGAGGTGAGTGTCTGACATCGGTCCCGGATCGGCGCACGTGGCCTTGCAAATTACGGAAAAGCGGGTTCAAATAACAGGAACGCGGAACAATCCGCTCCCGCCTGAGCATGTCGCCGGCCGATCGGGCCTGGGTCCGGGTCCCACCGTAACGGTGAACCCGACCGGCGGACCCGGCGCAACGGAATCCCCTTAGAACTCCAGTCAACGGCCAGCAATCTCGATAGTTTGCCCTACGCGGACCCCTGCCGTCACCCGATTCCGGGGACGCACACAAACCCCTCAAGAAAGTACCAAGTGCCCAAATACCCTTTTCAGCCAGCGGAGGTAATCTCTGGTGAGCCAGCAGATCGTTCACGTCTCGGACTCGAGCTTCGAGCAGGACGTGTTGAAGTCGAATGTTCCCGTCCTTCTGGACTTCTGGGCTGAGTGGTGCGGACCATGCAAGATGATCGCACCGATTCTGGATCAGATAGCGGCGGAGTACGCGGGGAAGGTCCTCGTCGCGAAGATGAACGTGGACGAGAACCCCAAAACCCCAATGAAGTTCAGCGTCAGAGGCATCCCAACTCTGATCCTGTTCAAGAACGGTCAGCTGCAAGGCCAGAAGATCGGCGCGGTCCGCAAGGCCGACGTCGCGGCTTTTCTGGACAGCAACCTGTGAGAGGTTACCTGGGCAACCAGAACCGCAACCGCCAGGGAGGAAACAAGCGCGGTCGTGGTGGTGGCCCAGACGGAAATCGTGGCCCGCGGCAGGACGAACTGCCGCCGGACGATTTCATGCTGGAAGGCGACGACCTCGACATCATCAGCCCGGCCGAGCTCGAAGCCAGCCGCAAGTCGATGAACCTGAGCGAGCTCAAGCACAAGCCGATCCCGAAGCTGCTCGAGCTCGCCCAGTCGATGGGTCTCGAGAACCTGGCCCGCTCGCGCAAGCAGGACATCATCTTCTCGATCCTGAAGGCGCATTCGCGCAACGGCGAAAGCATCTACGGCGACGGCGTGCTC
>Ga0209253_10005013_pt1 | contig 11510 bp, 13 predicted proteins | sample FrelakmetBRP12BR_FD_187145 | JGI IMG/M metagenome (GOLD analysis project Ga0209253, IMG submission 187145) | Freshwater lake sediment microbial communities from the University of Notre Dame, USA, for methane emissions studies - BRP12 BR (SPAdes)... | ecosystem: Environmental > Aquatic >...
GAGCACCGGGGCGCCGGCCTGCTGCTGGCAGGGGAGGGGCGCAGCCCGCCGCAGGCGGCGCGCGCAGCCGGCCTGCGGGAACGCCTGGCGGCCGTTTCCGGCCCGACGGCCCTGATCCTCCTGCTGGATGAGATAGCCGATCCCCACAACCTGGGCGCCATCCTGCGCTCGGCGGACCAGTTCGCCGTGGAGCTGGTGGTCATCCCCGCCCGGCGTGCGGCCCACGAGACCCCTGCCGTGGCCAAGGCCTCCTCGGGGGCCAGCCTGTACGTGCCCCTGTTGAGCGTGCCCAACCTGGGCGCCGCCCTCGAGCTGGTCAAGGAGGCGGGCTTCTGGGTCTACGGGGCGGACCTGTCCGGCGAGCGCCTGGACGAGGTGCGCTTCGAGGGGCGCGTGGCCCTGGTGCTGGGCAGCGAGGGAGGGGGCCTGCGTCGCCTGGTGCGGGAGCGCTGTGACGCGCTGGTGCGCATCCCCGCCGCGGGGCACGTGGATTCCTTCAACGTTTCGGTGGCGGCCGGCATCCTCATGTACGAGGTGCGGCGGCAGCAAGGTTTTCCCGGATCTCCGTGAAGTTGCGCATGATCTTGATGAACAGCTTCAGGCTGCCGAGGCCCGTCGCCAGTGAGGCCAGGTACTCCTTGTTGAGCCGCCCGGCGATCGACTTGATGTTGGTGACCAGCGCGGGGGCCTTCTGCCTGGCATCGTCCAGGGTCTCGGTCAGCAGCACGCTCAGGTTGTAGAAGAAGCTCGTCCCCTCGTCCACCAGCCGGCGCACGTCCTGCTCGACGGCGTCCACCGTTTTGATCACTAGCGGGGCGACCGGCTTGCCCTGGTCGTGGAGCTCCAGGTAGCGGACGAGCTTCTCCGCTGCGGTAACCCCGCCGTGAAGTCTCTCCTCCAGCTGTTGCAGGCGGGCCAGCAGCTCCTCGCAGCCGTGCAGGGTGTTGTTGCACATGTTCTCGAAAATCCGGTTCCCAAATGTGCCCTCGATGAGCAGCCGTTTGAGCGGGTCCCGCAGGCTTTTCTCGAAATGGGCCAGCAGGAAGCTTTTAAGGATGCGCAGCGGCTTGATGCGCGTGAACCCGTCATACTCCCGGGTGGCCAGCTCCTTGGCGGTCTCCTCGTCGTAGCCGGCCACCTCCAGGAGCTCGGCACCCGCGAACAGGGTTTTCAGGTCGCCGCCGATGGCGTTCTCATTGATATCCCAGCGGACCCGCTCGCAGTCCTTCTGGAAACAGGAGCTCAGGTGGTCCCTCACCTCGTGCAGGATGGGCCGCTCCTCGCCCATGGTCTGGGGCACGAGCTGCGGGTCCGCTTGAGCCACGCGGATGAGGGAAAGAAGGAGCTGCGGCTGAAGCTCGCGCTCAAGCAATTTGGCGAGGCGCGCCAGAATCGTGCGCACCTTCTCGCGGGACGCCTGGGCGCGCTCGCGCTCCAGGCGGTCCAGCAGGGCGAACAGGTTGCGTTCCAGGCCTTCCGAAAGCTCGATCCCCGCCAGGATGAAGTACAGGTCGAGCAGCTCCTTGAGCGCCTTCTTGACGGGGACGGGCTGGAAGTTTGGCTTGCGCCCTTTCTGGGCGGGGTTGAAGCCCGGTTCGAACAGCGCGAAAAACCTGCCCAGCTCGTGCCGGCACAGGCTGGACAGGCGATCGGTGGCCATATTGTCCAGGTCAAAGCTGTAGAAAACAGGCCCCGCCAGGCAGGCGATGAACTGGTCGAACTCCTCGCCGATCCGCTCCAGCTCTTTGACCGGGCTTCCGGAAGCCAGGCAGCGGGCGTGGACGGCCTGGTAGCCGAACTCCGGCAGCCTGCTGGCCTGCGCCTCGGGCAGGCGGGCTATGGCCAGGTAGTCGCGGTAGCGCTCCGCCAGGCGGGGGTCGGCGTTGTTCACGGTTTTGGCGAACAGCTCGCCGAGCGGCGTCAACAGGTAGGACAGCTGCAGCAGGCTGTAGCCGAAGGCCGGCAGCAGGTGGCCGGTAGAACGCCGGTAGACGGGAGGTTGGACCTGGCGGAGTTTCTCGGCGAGCGACCTCAACGCCCGGCGTTTTTCCGCCTCCTGCGGGGTGCGCGAGAACAGGGCGAGGAACAGGTCCTGCAGATAATCCAGGAACGAGGCCACTTCTGCTTCAGTATACACGATCGGGCTTTTAAGCCCAACCCTTTTTCCCCAGGTACTCTCGAGCCAGCTCTTCGTAGTCCGCGGCCCGCTCCGCGCGGACCGCGAGCGCCCGCAGCTTGGCGCCGCCGGGGAGGCCGCGGGTATAGGCGCAGAAATGCTTGCGCATCTCCCGGCAGGCTGTACGCTCCCCATGCAAATCCACCGCCAGGGCCAGCTGACGCAGGCCGACCCGCAGGCGCTCCTCCGGGGAAGGCGGGTCGCCCGCCGGCAGGCCCGCGAACAGGCGTCTGGCCTGGGTGAAGATAAAAGGGTTGCCCAACGCCCCGCGCGCCACCATGACGGCATCGCAGCGGGTTGCCTCGGCCAGACGCAGCGCGTCCGCGGCCGAGAACACGTCGCCTGAACCGAACACCGGTGCCCCCAGGCGGCGCTTGAGCTCGGCGATCTGCGCCCAGTCGGCCGTGCCGGTGAAGCCTTGCGCCCGGGTGCGGGGATGGAGGCAGACCGCCGCGGCTCCCGCCGCGCAGGCGCTGTCGGCCGCCTCCAGGTAGTTGAGGCGGCCGGAGTCCCAGCCGGAGCGTATTTTCACGGTGACCGGGGCGGCGGTCTCCTGCCGCATGGCCCGCACCAGCTCGCCGATGCGCTGCGGGGTGCGCAGCAGCGCCGCGCCCGCTCCGGTCTTCAGAACCTTGGGGACCGAGCAGCCGCAGTTCAAGTCGATGAGCGCGGGTCGGAGCGGGGCGAGCCGGCGCACCGCCGCGGCGGCCGTGCGGGCATCCGAACCGAACAGCTGGACGCCCCAGTATTTCTCGTTGTCGAGCCGAGCCAGCAGGGCCTGCGTCGGGGCGCTGCCCCGGACCAGACCTTCGGCGGACACCATCTCCGTGAAGACGAGCGCGGCGCCCGCCTCCACGCACAGGGAGCGGAAGGCGGCGTCCGAGTAGCCGGCCATGGGGGCCAGGAAGAGGTTTTCCGGGATGAGCAGGGCCGCTAGACGGACGGGCGCGAGCAGGCTCAAGGAAGGCTACAAATCGATACCGAAGAACCTCAGGCTGTTGGCGAACACGCTCTCCGCCAGCTCCTCCACCGGCAGGCCGCGCAGCTCCGCGATGAAGAGGGCCGTCTCCTTCAGGTAGGAAGGCTTGTTGCGCTTCCCGCGGTAGGCCGCCGGCACCATGAACGGGGACTCGCTCTCGATCAGGATGCGTTCCAACGGCATCTGGCGGGCCGTGTCGTGCAGGTTCTTGGCGTTGCGGTAGGTGACGTTGCCCGCGAAGGAGATGTACAGGTTCAGCTGCAGGGCTTTCTTGGCGTACTCGTAGTCCTCGGAATAGCAGTGCAGCACGCCGCCGCGCTCCGGCAGACGCTCGCGCAGGATCTCCAGGACGTCCCCCCCGGCCTCGCGGTTGTGGATGATCACCGGCTTGCCTAGCTTCTGGGCCAGGTCCAGTTGCCGGATAAACAGCTCCACCTGGGCGTCCCGGGCGCCGAATTTATGGTAATAATCCAACCCGATCTCGCCCACGGCCACCACCCTCTCCAGCCGGGTGCCCTCGGAGATTTTGGCCTCCCAATCCTCGCCGGGGTGGGAAACTTCCGACGGGGAGACGCCGATACTGTGGAATAGGTGCTCTTCGCTCTTGAGATTGGGATACACCTGGTAGAAGTCACGGAGGTTGTTGCAGATGCTGACGATACCCTCGACGCTTTCCTGTTTGGCTTCCTGGACCGCCATCAGCTGCTCGATGGGATCTTCGGTTATAAGTCCGATGTGGGCGTGTGTGTCAAATAGTCTCATATCCTTTTTCCGTTTTGCGGGCTATTCTGGAGGAGAGCACACATTACCACGGATGCCGGGGGGGCGTCAACACCTATTTGACAAAGAGCGAAGCCGCGTGGTAGTTTGTAGCGTTCCTCCACTACTCTTGGATTAGGAGACTTGCGTGTCACCGGCGCATCAATATAAGAAGCTGGAAAATGAGATCGTAGACAGCCTCCAGAAGAGGCTGCGGGTCATGTGGCAGTCCCTCCTGGCCTTCTTCAAGCGCGTCTACCAGAAGGGCCGGCAGCGCTTCACGGTCATGTTCATCCCGCACTCGGAAAAGAGGATCTTCAATTTCCAGATATCCGTGTTCACCCTGATCTTCGTGATTTCCCTGCTGGTGATCGTGCTGACCGGCTTCATCGTGCTGACCACCCACTTCACCGGCACCAACGAGCGCTACGTGAAGCTCTCCAAGAGCCTCACCGCGAGCGAGGCTTCCCTGGAGAGCTTCAAGGACGAGATCATCGAGCTGCGCAAGGTGGCCAAGTCCTTCAAGGGCCGGATGGAGGAGGTCCTGAGCATCGTGGGCACGGAGGATGCCCAGAATTACCTGGAAAAAGGGGTAGGCGGGGAGTTGGCTTCCCTGGTCAGCCTCGAGGAGATCGACCAGGGCAGTCTGCGGGACTTGAGCGACCTGCGCGGCCTGCGGACCTACCTGGACAACTCCGTCGGTCCCCTGGCGGAGATCTACAAGCTCCTGCAGGCGCAACGGGCGCTGCTGGTGGACATTCCCTCGCTGTGGCCGCTGAAGGGCGCCCGCGGCAACGTCACCAACGACTGGGGCTTCTCCCGGCACCCCTTCACCGGCGGGGCGTACGTGCACAAGGGCATCGATATCGCCTGGGGCTACGGCACTCCGATCGTGGCCACGGCCAACGGCAAGGTGCTGAAGATCGACTTCGACGCCATGGGGCTGGGCAACTACATGGTACTACGGCACGATTACGGCTTCCACACCCGTTACGGCCACCTGGACCGGATCGTGGTGCAGAAGGGGCAGGAGGTCCGCAGGGGCCAGGTCATCGGCTACATGGGCAGTTCCGGGCTGTCCACCGGCCCGCACCTGCACTACGAGGTCGGGATCGGCACCAACGTGGTCGATCCCAAGCAGTTCCTGAGCATCCGCAGCCCCCTGATCGAGTCCAAATAGGAATTGCGGAATGAATGAAAATCAGCTTACCGACAGCGCTTATATAAACTCCATCATCGGCGAAGGCACCCGTTACAACGGCGAGCTGGATCTGAACGGCCTGCTGCGCATCGACGGCGACTTCTGCGGGACCGTGCGCACCAAGGGCAAGGTGCTGGTCGGCAAGAACGGCCGGGCCGAGTGCACGGTGTACGCCGGCACCGTGGTGGTCGGCGGGATCGTGAAGGGGAACATCTTCGCCGAGGAAAAGGTGGTGATCCTCTCCACCGGCATCGTCCTGGGAAATGTGGCCAGTCCGCGCTTCATCGTCGAGGAGGGAGTCATCCTGAACGGCAACTGCCGCATCGTCCAGGACCGCGGCGCCCAGGGCCGCCAGGAGGCCCGCAGCCCGGTTAGCCCGGCTGTCCAGGCATCGCCGGCATCCCCGGGAACGGCGAAGGACAAGATCCTGGTCGCGGCTTCGACCGCCGCCCATGGATAAGGTCGACTCGCTAGACGCCGCGTTTTTCGCCAGGCGCTCCGACGAGAAGAAGACCCGCAAGAAAACCCGCGCCGGCCGGCGCCGGTTCACCGACGCCATCCAGGAGGCCCGCGGCGGGGAGACGCAGAACGCCGAGCTGGCCGGTTCCGGAGGGGACGGGCGGTCCCTGGAGGCGCTGCTCGACGAGGTGCACTCCAGCGGTGAGGAGCTGCTGGAGGCGCAGAGTCTGCAGAACATCAAGCGCTACCGGCAGGCGGTGCGTGGTTTTTTGGACTGCGTGCTGGCCCGCCTGACGGTCCTGGAGGAAAAGACCTCCGCGGCCGGAGTGCGCAAACGCAAGCGTTTCACCCAGATCAGGATCGTCGACCAGAAGCTGGAGCGGCTGGTGGCTGACCTGCTGGCCAGCCAGCATCGGCAGCTGGACATACTGGGGCGGATAAACGAAATCGTCGGCCTGCTGGTCGACTTGTTGACCTGAAGGGGAGCCATTTCTTCATGAGCAGCCCGCCGAGCGACGAACTGGTGAACCAGGCCGAACCGCAGAACGGGACGGCCCGTTACCGGGTGCGGATCATCCATTCCAGCGCGACCGACGTTTACCGGGCGGAGCGGGGCCTGGGCCTGGCCCGCGGGGATTACGTTATCATCCCCACCCGCTACGGCAGCGAGCTGGGCAGGGTGCAGGGGGAACTCGCCTGCCCCTGCGCCGACGGGACGGACGGCGAGGAGTCGGAGCAGGGCCGTGAGACTCCGGCCGTCGAGCGGCGGGCCACCTCCGAGGAGATCGAGCGCAGCGCCGCCAGCCAGGAGAAGGAAGCGCAGGCCTTCCAGCTGTGCCGGAGCAAGATCGCCGAGCACGGGCTGGAAATGAAGCTGGTGAGCGCCCACTACCTGATCGGCGAAGCCAAGATCCTGTTCTATTTCACGGCCGAAGCCCGCGTCGATTTCCGTGAGCTGGTCAAGGACCTGGTGGGTATCTTCCGGATGCGTATCGAGCTGCGCCAGATCGGGGTTCGCGACGAGGCCCGGGTGCTGGGCGGGGTGGGGGTGTGCGGCCGCACCTACTGCTGCCATGGCATCACCGACAAGCTCCGGGCGGTCTCCATCAAGATGGCCAAGGAGCAGAATCTCACCCTGAACTCCATGAAGATTTCCGGCCCGTGCGGCCGCCTGCTTTGCTGCCTGGCCTACGAGTATGACTCCTACCGCGAATGCCGGCGCAACCTGCCCACCGAGGGCATGCGCCTGCGGGCGGGCGGGCAGACGCTGAAAGTGACCGACGTCAACATCTTCTCGCAGACCCTCAAGCTGGCCGGGGAGGACGGCCAGACTGTCACGGTGGGATTCGCAGGCGTGGTCTACGACCCCCAGGCCGGGCAGTGGCAGCTCAGCGATCCTGAGAGCTGACCCTCCGCGGCTGCCGCCGGACGCTCCCGGGTATTGACCTTTTCGCGAAAAACAGTATATTTCTGCTCGTCCCGCTTCGAAACCAAAAGGAGGAATAGTCATGGCTGAAATCAGCAAGAACGCCCGCGTGAACGTCGTCGTCGAGAAGTTCTTCTGCGGCTGCGGCGGCGAGGTGAAGATGAAGTCGTTCTTCACCCAGGGCCGTATGAAGACGCTGGCCGAGTGCACCAAGTGCAGCCGGACGGGCCGCCGCCCGGGCGACCTGAAAGTTTCCTGAAGCTGCCGCTTCAGTGAGCTGTAAAGCCCGTCCGTTCAGGCGGGCTTTGTTTTTTTCCCCGCAGCAGCTGGAGCCATTCCCGGTTCTGCGGGGTGTCCAGCACCAGGTAATCGGACTCGGTGCAAACGCACAGGGCGGAGCCGGAAAGCAGGCTGGCCAGGGGCGAGGGGCGGGCTTTCTCCAGGCGCTCGCGCACGGCGCCGGCCGGTTCGCCGCGGGCTACCCAGCGCCGGGCGGCCGAGGTCGGCACCAGGGCCGCCGCCAGGATGTCGGCGCGCGGGATCTTCAGCTGCTCGCTCAGGCCCTGTTCCTTGCGCGAGAACAGCACCTCCAGGATGGACCTTCGCGAGCTCTTGGAATACTCGAAAACCAGAAAGCCGGCCGAAGCGAAAAGCACCCCGAAGCTCTCCACTCCGCCGCTGTGAAAGGTGTGGGAGATGCTCTTCAGCACGATGGGTTCTCCGAGCTCCAGCTCTTTGCCCTGCCAGTACTCCTGGACCTCTAGCTCGCGTTTTTTTTCCATTCTTCCACCTGTTTTTCGATTTCGTCGTGGGCCTGCCGGATCATGTCCTGCACGTCGGCCCGCCTGCGGGGGGGAGGGGACAGGGAGAGCAGGCGGACGCGGTAGACGCAGCCGCGCAGGTTGCGCAGCAGGTCCTTTAGCTTCGCGATGCGGCAGCCGCCGTTCACGGCCACGCTTAAAGTCGGCAGCGGGTTGTGCGCCAGGATGGTGCGGACCGCCGCCGAGTGAAAGGCCTGCACCCGGCCGGTTCGCGACCGGGTGCCTTCAGGAAACACGATCGGGCAGACCGCCGTCCGGTCGGCCAGTCGCGCCAGTTTGATCAGCTCCGCCTGCGCCCGCCGAAAGCTGCCCCGGCGGTCGATCAGGGCGTGCCCCCCCTTGCGCAGGGTGAAGGAGATGCCGGGCAGGCCGTGCCGCAGCTCCTGCTTGGCCACGAAACGCACGTCGTGCTCGGGGAAGGCATAGGCCAGGATCGGGATGTCCGCCAGGCTCTGGTGGTTGGCCAGCAGCAGGAAGCGGTCGGGCAGTCCCTGGCGGAGTCTGGAGTCCCGGATGATCCGGAAGCCGGCGTATGTCTTGGCCAAGGCCGTGATGCTGCGCAGACCCAGGAACTGCAACCGGCTGACCCGCTCGAAGCGGTGGCGGCGGTCCAGGTAATAGGCCAGGCGCAGGCGGACCTCGAACGAACAGAGCACGAACACCAGTCCCAGGAGCGCGATCAGCATACCCATGAGCGGTTTTCAGGATAGCACGCCGGCCGAGATTGTGAAAAGGTGCGATATCCGCTATAGTGCCCGGGAATGCCCCTCGCTGTGCTGCTGTACCTGCTGGCCGTTCCCTCCGCCCTCATCGTGCTCATCCACCTCGCTCTCTGCTGCGGGGTGCTCCGCAACGTGGCGCGTGACCGCTGGCCGCGGCGGCGCCCGGCTGCCGCGGCGAAATCGGTCGCGGTCCTGGTGGCGGCCAAGGACGAGCAGGAAGCGCTGCCGCAGCTGCTGGCTTCCCTGGAGGCCCAGACCGTGCCCGGCTTTCAAGTCGTGCTCGTCGACGATCGCTCCACCGACCGGACCGGGCAGATAATGGAGGGGTTCCGCGCCCGCCACGCCGAACGGGTCCAGGTGGTTCACGTCCGGGAGGAGCCCGCCATCCGCAACCCCAAGCAGGCCGCCCTGGAGCTGGGCTACCGTGCGGCCCACGCTGAGATTCTGGCCTTCACGGACGCCGACTGCGTGCTGCCACCGGAGTGGCTGGCCGGGCTCCTGCCCTATTTTGCCGACCCACGCGTGGGGATCGTGTTCGGGCAGCTCGCCCTGGCCCGTGCCGGCGGGTTCCTGGGCCGCTTCCAGGCCTACGATCAGCCCCTGATCCACCAGTGGAACTCGGGGACCGCGGGCTTGGGAATACCAGGGAGCTGTTTCGGCAACAATCTGGCGGCCCGCCGGGCGGTGGTCGAGCAGGTGGGGGGCTTCCTGGGGCTCGGCGACACCCTGACCGAGGACGCCGCGCTGGTTACCGCCGCGGCCAAGCGGGGCTGGCGGGTGCGCGTCTGCACGCGGCGTTCGGCCATGATCGTGACCCGCCCCCAGCCGTCGTGGCGGGCGTTCCTCAATCAGCACCTGCGCTGGAATACCGGCGCTTTCTACCACCAGGACTTGGGCACCCGCTGGCCATACCGCTTCATCGTGCTGTTCCTGACGGTCAGCGTTCTGGCCATCCCTTTCTGTCCCCTGGTTCCCCTGCTGACCGTCCTGCCGGTGGCGTCCTTCATCGCGGTGGGGATGATGGGTTTTCTGGCGGGCCTGCTCTACCGTTCCGACCGGACCGCCTACCTGCTGCGCCTGGCCCCGTACACGCTGTTCTTCATGGCTTTCTATTTGCTGGCCACGGTGCTCAGCATGCTGAGGTTGACCACGGAGTGGAAGGGCCGCTGGATCCGGGAGTAGGTTCACCGCGGCTTCCACTTCCCCTTCCCCCGTCGTTCTCGTATAGTATGGGTCGCCTGATTATGAAACCTACCGGCCGGTTGTATCGGGTTCTCCTGCTCGCCCCCCTGCTGCTCGCTTCCTGCAGCAGCACGCCGCGCAGCGCGGAGTTCGCCCAGGAGTACTACAACCTGGGCAACGCCCACCTGGAGCTGAAGAACTACGAACGGGCCATCGCCCTCTACCGGAAGGCCGTGCAGTTGGATCCCGGGCTGCGCCGGGCCTACTTCAACCTGGGTCTGGCCCTGACCGAGGCTGGGCAGGCGGAGGAGGCCGTCAAGGTGCTGGCTGGGCTGCTCGCCAAGGATCCCGGGAACCAGGACATGCTGGAGGCCCTGGCCTACGCCTATCACGCGCAGGGTTTGGACACCCAGGCGATCGACACCTACCGCCGGCTCGTGGAGGCCTCGCCGCAGAACAAGGAAGCGCTTTTCAACCTGGCCATCCTGTTGAACAAGGCCGGGCAGGGAGCGGAAGCGCTGTCCTTCCTGGAAAAGGTCCTGGTGCAGGACCCCCAGGATCTGCAGGCCTTGTTTCAGCAGGGCCAGCTGCTGGCGGAAGTGGGCCGCCTCCCGGAGGCGACGGAGACTCTGGAGCAGTACGTACAGGAGCGCCCCGAGGACGCGGCGGCCCAGCTGCTGCTGGGCGACTGTTACCGCCGTCTGGAGCGCTACGACCGGGCCCTGGAAGCCTACTCCGCCGCCCTGGCCCAGGAGGAGTCGCTCGCCGCCGCGCGCTTCTTCACCGCCCTGATCTGCCTGACCCGCATCGAAGACCCGGCGCGCGGCCTCGCCGAGCTGGAACAGGCGCTGGAGGAGGGGTATCGCGAGCGGGACCAGATCAAGGCCCTGGCCTCCTCACCGGATCTGCAGGAAAAGGAGAAGGTGTTCGCCCTGCTGGCCGATCGGGGCTTGCTGCCCGCCGGCGTCACGCCCTGATGGGCTAGCTTCGTTTCCGCAGGGCCTGCAGGACCGGTCGCAGCTGCCGGATGGAATCCTCGACGCTCTGCGCGGAGTCGATCTCCCGCAGCTCGCTCTTCCGGCGGTAGAAGCTGATGAGCGGCTCAGTCTGTTCGCGGTACACGCGCAGCCGATTGCGGATGGATTCGTCGCGGTCGTCGTCCCGGGTGTACAGTTCCCCGCCGCAGCGGTCGCAGACGCCTTCCCGGCGAGGCGGTATGTTCTTGACGTGGTAGATGGCTCCACAGGAGCGGCAGACCCGCCGCCCGGAAAGCCTGCTGATCACCACCTCGTCCCCGCATTTGAAATTGATCGCCGCGTCCAGGCGCTGGAACCCGGCCAGGGCTTCGGCCTGCGGGACGGTGCGCGGGAAACCGTCCAGGATGTAGCCGGCGGCGGTGTCCGGCCGGCTGAGCCGTTCCCGGACCAGGTCGACCGTGACCTCGTCCGGCACCAACTCCCCGCGTTCCATGATGCCCTTCACCCGCTGACCCAGCTCCGTCCCGTTTTTGACCGCCTCGCGGAACAGGTCGCCGGTGGAAACCTGCGGGATCCCGTACTCCTTGCTCACCGCCGTGGCGATGGTGCCTTTGCCGGCGCCGGGGGCGCCCAGGAAGATTAGTTTCATGTTTTCTCCTCTGGCCGCCCGCCGAAGGGCCGGAGCTGGTACTGTACCGAGCACTCCTGGCTGCAGTACCGCCCTTCGTGCCCGGTGCCGGCCTGGAAGTACCCGCCGCAGTTCGGGCAGGTGGCATACTCCAGCGAACACTCCTGCGAGCAGTACCGC
>Ga0209253_10005014_pt1 | contig 11510 bp, 9 predicted proteins | sample FrelakmetBRP12BR_FD_187145 | JGI IMG/M metagenome (GOLD analysis project Ga0209253, IMG submission 187145) | Freshwater lake sediment microbial communities from the University of Notre Dame, USA, for methane emissions studies - BRP12 BR (SPAdes)... | ecosystem: Environmental > Aquatic >...
GAACGTCATCAACCCCATCATCGGGAACGCCTTCGGGTTGAGCTCCGTGCTCTTCCTGGTGGCCTGGCACTTCCTGCTGTACATGATCTGCGAGTTCCTCGAGTTCTCCCCGGTCGTCGCGGAGTGGCTGAACTGGCCGAGGGCGCGCAGGATCCTGGAAGGGCTCTCGACCGGCGCCGTCATCTTCGGGATCACCCTGTCGACGCTCCACCAGTCGGGCCTTGGGGCGCTTTTCCTCCTGGCGCCGACAAAGATCCACCCCTTGTGGTACTCGGGCAACATCCCGGTGATGTTCTTCGTGTCGAGCATCTTCGCGGGACTCTCCATGGTCATGATCGAGAGTTTCTTCACGCAGAAGGCCTTCAAGGACCGGATCGGGCACGAGCTCCACGCGGCCCACGACAGCATCCTCCTCGGACTGGGGAAGGGAGCCGTCGGCGCCCTCTTCGCCTACATCTTCCTCAAGCTCGTCGACTTCGTGCATTACAAGCAGTGGGTCCACCTCGGCACCCCGATGGGGTACTGGTACCTGTTCGAAATCGTCGGGTTCGTCCTCCTTCCGACCGCCCTCTTCCTCCAGGCGATCCGGACAAACAACGCGAAGCTCGTGCAGATCACCGCGTTCCTCACGGCGGTGGGGGTGATCCTGAACCGGCTCAACGTCTCCGTCATCGCGTTCAAGTGGTACGAGGCCGTCCGGTACTACCCCTCCGTGATGGAGATCTGGGTGACGCTGGCGATCATCAGCATGGAACTCTGGGTTTTCCGGTGGGTGATCAACCGGATGCCCGTGTTCGGCGAGGCGCACGCGGTGGAGGAGGAAAAAACCGCGGAAGAGATGGAGATGGTCACATGGAAGGGACCCGAATCATAGACATCTGCGCCACGGAGGGGAGCGAGGTTCTCATCGTCATCGCGTTCCCCGCGGCGTTCGTTGCAATCACGTCGGGGTAGACAGATCGCGTGCGGCTGCTCCGTGTCTTCACATTCCCTTTCGGGAAGGGGAACGATCACGCGCCGTTCCCCTTCCCCTCCACGCCGAGGACGCGGAGGAGGCGGGACAGGTAGGTCGGCGACAGCCCGAGGATCTCCGCCGCCCGCGATTTGCTGCCCGCCGCCTTGGCGATCGCCCGCCGGATCACCGCCCGCTTGTGCTCCCGGACGGATTCGTGGAACCGCTCCCCCTCGATGTCGGCGGGGGTGATCGTCGCCTCCGGCTCCGCAAGCCCAAGACACAGGTCGGCGGGGGTGAGCGTATCCTCGTCCGACAGGGCCACGGCCCGCGCGACGGCGTTCTCCAGTTCGCGGATGTTGCCGGGCCACGGATGCCGATCGAGCGCCTCCGCCGTCCCGGGGGAAAGCGTTTTCCTCGCGACGCCGAGCTCCAGGCACGTCCGCTCCAGGAAGTACTCCGCCAGCGGCACGAGGTCCTCGCGCCGATCCCGCAGGGGGGGGAGGTGGATCGGGATCCCGTTCACCCGGTAGTAGAGGTCCTCGCGGAACCGCCCCCGCTCGGTGTCCCGCTTCAGGTCGCGGTTCGAGGCGCAGATCAGGCGCACGTCGGCGGTCAAGGTCTTCACGCCCCCCACCCGTTCGAACTCCCCGTCCTCGAGGACCCGAAGCAGCTTCCCCTGGACGGCGAGCGGCACCTCGCCCACCTCGTCGAGGAAGAAGGTCCCGCCGTCGGCGAGCTCGAACCGGCCGGGCTTGGACTGCACCGCCCCGGTGAACGCCCCCTTCTCGTAGCCGAACATCTCGGCCTCCCACAACGTGGGGGGGATCGCCGCGCCGTTGATCTTGAGGAACGGCCCGTCGCGGCGACCGCTGATCCGATGGATCGCCCGCGCCACGAGCTCCTTTCCGGTCCCCGTCTCTCCCGTGATCAGCACGGGGAAGGGCGACGCCGCGGCCTTTTCGATCACCTTGCGCACATCGAGCCAGGCGGGAGAACCGCCGACCATCCCGAACCACTCCTCCGACGGGGCGCTCGCCCCCTCCCGGTCGACGACCTCCGACGTGGCGACCGCGTTGCCGACCACGCGGAGCAGCTCCGCCTCGTCGAACGGCTTGGAGATGTAGTCGAAGGCGCCGCCCCGCATCGCCTCGACGGCATCCTCGATCCGGCCGAAGGCGGTGATGAGGATCACCGGGAGCTCGGGGTGCCGCTCGCGGCACCTGCGGAAGAGGGTGAGCCCGTCCATCTTCGGCATCCGGATATCGGTGATCAGGGCGTCGGCCCTCCGCGTGGCGAGCCACTCCGCCGCCGCCGCGCCGTCGGGCGTCGCCGCCACCTCGTACCCTTCCCGCGTCAGCGTCGCCTGCAGGACGCGACGGAGGTTCCGGTCGTCTTCCGCCAGAAGAATCGTCCCCTTCATCCACTCGCCTCCGGAAGTTTCACGGTGAACCGGCTCCCCATCCCGGGCCTCGTCTCCACCGAGACGGACCCGCCGTTCTCCTCGACGATCCGCCGGCAGATGGCCAGCCCCATCCCCACGCCGCGCTCCCTCGTGGTGAAGAAGGGACGGAAGAGCTGGGGCCGGTCCTCCTCGGGGATCCCCGCGCCGGTGTCCTCGACCGCGATCCGCGCCTCTCCGCCCTCCGAGGTCACACGAACGGTGAGATCTCCCCTCGCCGGCATCGCCTCGACCGCGTTCGTCAGGAGATTGTAGACCACCCGCTCTATCTCCGCGGGATCCGCGTCGACCCGCGGAACCGGCTCCTGGATCAGCACGTGTCGGCCCAACATCTCCATCCGCTCCCCGCGCTCCCGGATAAGATGGGACATCGCCTTCTCCACCGGCTCCTTCAGCGAGATCGTCTGCGGCCTTCGCTGCGACGGCCGGGCGTACTCGAGGAACTCCGTGACCACGCCGTTCAGCCGGTCCGCCTCCTCGACGATGATGTCGAGGAACTCCCTGTCCTTCGGGCGCGCCTCGCGGGAGAGGAACTGGGCCGCTCCCTTGATCACCCCCGCCGGCGTCCGGACCTCGTGGGCCAGCCCCGCCGCCAGCTCCCCGACCGTCGCGAAGTGCTCCCGCCGCTGGATCCGCTGCTGCTGCCGGATGTTCTCCACCGCCAGCGCGATCCCGTCGAGAAACGGGATCAGCAGGTCCGTCTCCCGGAACGACGGGCGCTTCCCTCTCCAGTGGAAAAGGACGACCGCGACGAGGGTCCCCCGGAGGAAGAGGGGGATCGAGGCGTCGAACGAGTCGTCCCAGATCGCCACGTCCGCCGCCTTCGACCCGCCGTGCTCCATGATCCGCAACGCGGGGTACCGCTTCGTGAAGCGCGAGAAGGCGCGGAGGTATTCGTCGGGACGGACGGGGAGTTCCCCGATCCCCTCGTCGGTTCCCCCCTCGGGGCGGACCCATAGCGACGCCCGCTCGACGAAGGGGACCTGCGCGAGCGCCTCTCCGACGGTTCGGGCGATCTCCCGGAGAGAGGTCGCTTCGGGCAGCTTCCGCCCGAAGTCGGACAGCACCGTCTGGACCCGGCGCGACTGCCGGACGAGCAGATCCGCGGAGATGCCGCCCAGTTTCCGCATCAGAAACGGGTAAAACGTGAGCAGGAAGAACGAGATGAGGAAGACGCCCGCGAGGGGGAACCAGAACTTCCGGCCGGATACGACCTCCAGCACTCCGAAGACCACGGCGAAGGCGAAGATCTGGATGACCAGCACGACCCCGCGTCCGACGATGTCGGGAAGTTCGAAGAAGTGCAGGTGCAGGATCCCCGTCGCCATGAAGTAGAAGAAGACGAGAACCGCGAACGCCGCCAGCGGGGGAAAGTCGACCCCCGTGCCGGGGAGGAAGTTGAGCGGCGCCACCAAACTGGCGATCCCGCCCCCCACGACGAGGAACTGGTACTTCTTCCGCTCCACGGCGGAAGGGGAGTCGCGGAACCCGTGGCGCACGATGACGTGCAGGCCCGCGCCGAGGTACGGATAGACGAAGAGGAGAGCTGCGATATTCCACCAGGGAGAGTTGAGAAACGGATCGTGGAAGACCGTCGCCCCGAACCCGGCGCTCACCCAGACCCCGGCGACGAAAGCCGCCGGGAGCCATCGCGGACGCGTTCGCACCGCGGCGCCGCAGTACCGAAGGGCGAAGGGGGGGATGAACATCACCCCCGCCAGGCTCACCTTGTGCCAGAAGACGGACGGGAGGGTCTTCCACAGGTATTCGGGGAAGCACCACAGGAAGATGAGGAAGGAGAGGTCGGAGAACGCCCTCGCCTCCGCGTCACCCCTCGCGAAAGCGCGCAGGTACACCGCGATGGCCAGGGCCACGACCGCCGCCACCAGGCTTCCCTGGGCGTAATAATCCACGTTCCCCCCGCCGGACGCCGGAATGGAAACGGGCTATTGCGCGGCAAACCCCGCAATAGCCCGTCGGTACTTGCCGCGAACGGCTCCCGCGAGCCGCCGGTCGGCCCTCAGGAGAGCCGGGCCTCGGCCGTCTTCCAGTTCACGTTCTTGAAAAACGCCGCGATGTAGTCGGCGCGCTTCAACCCGTAGTCGACCATGAAGGCGTGCTCGAACACGTCCATGACGAGGATCGGGACCGCGCCGGCCGGGTTCCCGACATCGTGCTCGTTGACCCACTGGTTGAACAGCCGTCCGCCCGCCTTGTCCTGGTAGAGGACGACCCAGCCGATCCCGCGCATGGCGCCCGCGGCCCGGAAGTCCGCTTCCCATTTTTCCGCGCTGCCGAATTCCGCGGCGACCGCCTTTCCAAGCCTGGAGGCGGGGTCGAGGGCGCCCTTCCCCCCGAGGTTCTCGAAGTAGAACTCGTGCAGGCGCATCCCGTTCCACTCCCAGCCGAACCGGCGCTTCAGCTCGGCGTATTCCGGGGTGGCCGTCTTCCCTTCGGCGAGCATCCCCCCGAGAATGTCCGACAGCTTGTTCGTGTTCGTCACGTACCCCTGGTAAAGGGTGAAGTGGTTCTTGAGGAGCGTCTCGCTGAAACCCTCCATACCGATGAGCATCCCGTAATCCTTCGCAACGTAAGGCATCGCGTACCCTCCTTTCGCAATATCTTGCGGAGTGAATATCTTACCGCAGGATCGGACCCCGCACCGCGGAAGAAAAATCCGCCGGAAGGAAAAAGCCCGCGCGACCTTGCCGGCCGGCGGGCTTTCGAAAATCCATTGTGCGGGACGACGCCGCTTACTTCTTCCTTGCCGCGGCCTTCTTGCGCCCCTCGGCCAGTTTCCCGGCAAGCCCCTTCTCCTGGGCGATCTTCTTCTTCGCCTCGGAGTACTTCCGCGCCACGAGAGGGGTCTTCGAGGGGACCCCGAACGCCTTCCGGTACTCCTTCGGCGTCATCTGGTGGCTGACGGCGATGTGCTTCTTCAGCGTGGTGAACGGCTTCCCGCAAACAAGGCAGATGACTTTGTCGGCTCCAAACGCCTTGTTCACCGGAACGGCCGGCTTTAACTCCTGCGAGACCGACACGCCTTCTTCCACCTCGGATCCGCCGAGGCTCAGTAATTTCTGGAAAACCGCCTGCATTTCCTCGAGAAGTTCTTCCTTCCCCATCTCATTTACGGAAGCGTGCGCAGATACAATATCCGTCGTAAGCTCCAGCAATACTTTCTTGTCCATGATTCCCTCCAGTAAGTTCTTGTTGATTTCGTTATTTTCCTTGGATAACCGATGGATGTCAATGCCATATCTTCAGATTTCCAACAGATCCGGAACACAACATCCGAAGAAAGGGGATATGCGCCGCTTCGTCGACCCCGGCGTACCTGGAAGGATCGATTCCTTGTACAATGGCCGGATTCCACCGGCAAAGGACCGAGTCGTCGCCCATCGTGATCCCATAACCGCGCCGCCCGACGGCGGCGCGACGATCCCGCCGCCCATCCTCGCCGCGTGCGGCCTGACGCTCGTCTTGTATCTCGGCGCCTACATGAGACTCCCGCTGGTTCCGCTGTTCGCGCGGGGCCTGGGCGCTTCCACCGTCGACGTCGGAATGATCAACGCCGGCTTCATGCTCGCCGCGGCCGCCCTCGCCCTCCCGTTGGGCCTCATGTCCGACCGTCTCGGGCGCAAGCGCCTCATCCTCGCCGGAATGGGGATCTCCTGCCTGACCTCCCTGTTCCTGCTGACGGCCCGGACTCCCCTTCACGTCGGGCTGATCTACCTCTTTTCGGGAGTGGGACTCGCCTGCTTCTCCCCGGCGATGATGTCCCACGTCGGCGACTCCAGCCCGCCGAACTTCCTCGGGCGGGCGTACGGATGGTACACCTCCGCCCTTTACCTCGGGATGGCGCTGGGACCGGGATTCGGGGGAGCCGTCGCAACGAAAGGATTCGGGACCGCATTCGCGGTCTCCGCCGCGATCATCGGCGCGGGGGTGATCGTGGCGGCCTTCCGTGTCCGGAACCCGGCGCCGACCTTACCGAACCACTTCGGCGGCGGGAATCTTCGCGCGGACTTCCTCGAGATCGTGCGCAACCGGGCGGTCCTCGGCTGCTGGATCGCCACCTTCTTCTCGACCTACGCGTGGGGGTCGCTGTTCGCCTTCTTCCCCCTCTACGCCAACGACCTCGGGATCTCGATCCCCCAGACCGGCCTCATCTTCACGACCCAGGCGGCGGCCAACGCCCTTTGCCGCATCCCGATCGGCCACCTCCAGGATCGGACAGGGAACCGGCGGCCCTTCATCCTCTGGGGGAACGCCCTGTTCGGGCTCTGCATCGCGCTCACGGGAACGACGCGCGGGCCGCTGCCGCTCTACCTTCTCTTCGCCGGGGTCGGCGCCACGATGGCGGCGACGTTCACGGCGATCGGCGCCGTCCTGTCGGAATCGGTAGCGATGCGCGTCCGCGGACTGGCGATGGGGGGGTACAACACGTGCATCTACGGCGGGTTCATGGTTTCCGCCGCCACGCTCGGGTTCGTGATCCAGCGGATGGGGTATGCCGCCGGGTTCGCGGTCGCCGGGCTGTCTTGCGCCGCAGCCACGGCCGGAGTCGCCGGGCTCCTGTCGCGAACCGGTCGCTCCTGACCGGCCCGGAAAACGCCCCCGGCGACGGCCGTCCCGGGAGGAGAGCGGTCGCTTCAGGCCGAAGCGGTAACGGATGCGGGTGCGTACACGCTCTCGGCCTCGGCGACGAGGCGGTCGATCAGCTCTTTCACGCTCGGGATGTCCTTGATCCTCCAGACATTCTCCCCCGAGAAGACGAGGCCCTCCTCGACGTCGCCGTTGCGCGACAGGTCGAGGCGGTCGATGATGCAGAAGCTGTGGCTGCAACTCTTCAGGCACCCCCGGCGGCACTTTCCGTCGTAGATGTCTCCCCCCCCGAAGTAGCGGTCCAGGAACCGGTTGCGGATCGCGCGCCCCGGCAGCCCCACGGGGGAGTCGATGAGAACGATGTCCTCCTTGCGGGCGTTGAGGTACGTCTGCTTGAAGCTGTCCGCCACGTCGCACTCCTTGGTGAGAACGAAGCGGGTGGCCATCTGCACGGCGTCGGCGCCGAATTTCCCCATCATCTCCGCGATCTCGTAGCCGTCGGTGATGCCGCCCGCGGCGATCAGGGGGACCTTCTTGACCACTTTGCGCACCTCGGGGAAGAGCTCGCGCAGCGGCCGGTCGGTGCCCAGGTGTCCGCCCGCCTCCTTCGCCTCCACGACGATCGCGTCCGCGCCGCTCCGCTCCGCCAGCTTCCCGAACTCGGGCGAGGAGACGATGGAAACGATGGGAATGTTATGTTCCTTCCCCACCTTGAAAACGTCGCGGGAGAACCCCGCCCCGGTAACGATCATGTCGACGCCCGCATCGATCGACGCCATGACCGTTTCCATGAACTGCTTGACCGCGAACATGATGTTGACGGCGACCACGCCGCGGGTCATCTGCTTCGCCTTGCGGATGTCCTCCTTCAGTTCCTCGAGCGGGATCCCCGACCCGCCGATCGTCCCGATGCCGCCGCACTCCGCCACCGCCGCCGCCAGCGACGACGTGGAGACGCGGACCGACATCCCTCCCTGAACGATGGGTATCTTTGCCGTGAACCGGCCGATCGTTAATTCAGGAAGTTTCACGATCCCCCCCTCCAATCTCATGATCGAAATCGATATTCTAACCGAAAAACGTCGTTTTGCGATGTCGAAAATCCGGAATGGGGAGGATTCAGACGGCGCAAGGAACCGCGCGTCCGTGAAGGAGGGCGTTGCGGAAAGGACGCGTCGGGAGCGCCCTCCCCCGGAAGATCGCCGCGATCCTGGAAAGCGGCTGGATCTCGTAGCCTCGATCCGACGCCCCGTGAAGGATCTCCACGAAGGCGTCCCGCCAGATCCCCCCCTCCGCCTCCGCGTGGACGGGGAGAACGTGGACTCCTCCCGCGTCGAGCGCCGCGAGGATCCGCGGGACCCCGTTCCTCCCCCCGGCCTCCTCGAGGCACGGCAGGTCGGAAGGGATCTCGACGAGGCCGGTCCCCTCGAGGACGAACGGAGCGGCGGCGCGCGTACAGCTCAGGTATTCGAGCGGGAACTCCCGCAGCACGGCGACCGCCGCCTCCGTCAGGAACCAGGCCGGCGCACCGAAGGCCCTTGGCGGGTGTCCGACGCTCCTTTCGTACTCCGCGAACCCCCGGGTGAACCATTCGCGGATCCACCCGACCCCTTTCCGCGGAAGCGCGTCCTGCCAGGTCCGGTGGTCCCACGCGTGGAACTCGACCTCGTGCCCCCGCGCCTCGATCTCCCGGCAGAGGCCGGGAAGGGCCGAGGCGATCATCGGGGCCGGGAGGAGCGTTCCGTACAGCGCGGTGCGGAAGCCGTAGAGGCCGGGGGCGTTCGTGCGGACCATCTTGAACAGGAAGCGCGGGTTGCGCAGGAGCTGGTACACGGCCTTCCCCGAGTTGTCCGGGCCGAAGGAGAGGAAAAACGTCGCCGGCGCACGGAACGCATCGAGGGTGGCGAGGAGCGACGGAACCCCCTCCTCCATCCCGCGCCGGGTGTCGACGTCGACCTTGAGCCCGAGGATGCGGTCGCCAGTCATGCCCCCTCCGGTTCAAGACACCGGCTCGCGTGGGGCTTCCTCTCCGCTACGGCTCGATGACCGTCCCTGGTCATCCTCGCCTGCGCTGTTTCTCCCTCTCGTCCTCCATGGCTCCGGTTCGAAACAGACGCCGCTGCGAGGAACCCCCCGCTGCGCCTTTGGTCCGATGTATCGGGGGGCAGATGCGCCGCAAGGGGCGACCGGAGAACGAGACCTCCCCGCAGGGGGCGTGTCTTCCGACGCGGAGGCAAGGAGGCCGGGAGCGAGGAAGACCCGCAGCCGAAGCGAACCAGGGAGGGTGAGCAAGGCGTCCCCGAAGGGGAGGGTCTCGTTCGGAGGAAAGCGCTCCTTGCGATCACGTGCATCACCGTCCTGGGCGGGAGGCGTCCGCCTCTGCGAGGAAGGCGTCGAGCGTCTTCTTCAGCGCCGTCTTCATCGGCACCTTCGGCGCCCACCCGAGAAGTTCCTTCGCGCGGCGGATGGAGGGGGTCCGCGTCTGGATATCCTGGTACCCCTCGCCGTAGAACCGCTTCGAGTCGACATCGACGATCGGGGGGACCTTCTTCCCCCGGTTCCGTGGGTGCTTCGCGTACAGATCCCGGAGCATCTTGGCAAGGCCCCGGATCGAGTAGTCGTTCGCCGGGTTCCCGAGGTTGAAGATCCCGCCGGTCGCGCAGCCGTTCCGGTTCTCGAGGATCTTCATCAGCCCCGCGATGCCGTCGTCGACGTAGGTGAAGCAGCGGCGCTGCTCTCCGCCGTCCACCAGCTGGATCGGCTCGCCCAGGTACAGGTTGGCGATGAACTGCGTCACCACGCGGGAGCTCCCCTCCTTGGCGGTCTCGATCGAGTCGAGCCGGGGCCCGATCCAGTTGAAGGGGCGGAAGAGGGTGAAGGAGAGCCCCTGCCGGCCGTACGCCCAGATGACGCGGTCCAGCAGCTGCTTGGAGCAGGAGTAGATCCAACGCTCCTTGGCGATCGGCCCGAGGACCAGCGGCGACGTCTCCTCGTCGAACTCCGGATCGGCGCACATCCCGTACACTTCGGAGGTGGAGGGGAAGACGATCCGCTTCCCGTACCGGTGCACCTGCCGGACGATGCGCAGGTTCTCCTCGAAATCGAGCTCGAAGACCGACAGGGGACGCTCGACGTAGACCTTCGGCGTGGCGATCGCCACCAGCGGCAGGATGACATCGGCCTTCTTGATGTGGTACTCGATCCACTCCTTGTTGATGGAGATGTCGCCCTCGACGAAGTCGAACCGCGGGTGGCTCGCCAACTTCCCCAGACGTTCGGCGGACAGGTCCATCCCGTAGATCGTCCAGTCCGTCTCCTTCAGGATCCTGGCCGTCAAATGATGGCCGATGAAGCCGTTCACCCCGAGAATCAGTATCCTCATGAAAGCCTCCCGTTCGCGGCGCCGGCGAGCAGGGAGACGATCGCCTCCCCCTTCGCCGTCCGCGATTTCCATTCGATTTCCTCCAATTGCAGCCACCCTTCCCCCGTCTCGACGACGACGCGCCGCGGCCCGGAAACCGGCGCCACGCACCCCCCCGCCATCGCGTACGTCGGCCCGCCCGACACGCGGATCGTCCCCGGCGACAGGGAACTCCCCTCCTCCCCCCGAAGAGGGGTCGCCCACCAGACGGTGAGTTTTTCACCCTCGAGTCCGGTGAACGCCCCCGGGTACGGACGGGTGACGGCGCGGACGAGGTTGTAGATCTCCACCGCCGGCCGGGACCAGTCGATCCGCCCATCCTCGGGCCTGCGACCGCCGAAGTAGCTGCCGCGGGCGAGGTCGTTCGGGCGACGCGGGATCTCCCCCTTCCCGATCCGGGGCAGCAGGTCGTCCAGAAGCCGTGAAGCGGCACCCTCCATCTTCCCGAACAGCGTGAGCGCCGTGTCGTCGGGTGCGATCGGCACCGCGGCCTGACCCACTATATCTCCCGCGTCGGGCTTCTCCGTCATATAGTGGAGGGTCACCCCGGTCTCCGTCTCCCCCTTCACGAGCGCCCAGTTGACCGGCGCCCGTCCCCGGTACTTCGGCAGCAGCGAGCCGTGGAGGTTCATCGCTCCCAGCGGCGGGATCTCGAGGATCTCTTTCTTCAGCATCGACCGGTAGTAGAAGGAGAAGAGCAGGTCGGGCTTCGCATCCCGGATCCGGTCCGGCCACGGCGCCGCGTTCACGTCTTTCGGGAAAAATACGGGGATCCCGCGATCCCGGCAGAACTCGGCCACCGAACCGAACCACCGGTTCTCCTTCGGGTCGTCCTCGTGGGACAGGACCATCGGGACCGTGAACCCGTGGTCGAGGAGCGCGCGGATGCCGACGATCCCCATGTTGTGGTACGCGAAAACGACCACCCGCATTAGTGGCCCATTTCATAATTACGGCAACGTAGACGTAGGGCGCAGCGGGGGGTTCCACGAAGCGGCGTATGGAGCGAGGCAGAGATTGCGTCGAGCGGAATCGCAGTGAGCGGGCGAAGATCGCGAACGTAGCGG
>Ga0209253_10005015_pt1 | contig 11509 bp, 11 predicted proteins | sample FrelakmetBRP12BR_FD_187145 | JGI IMG/M metagenome (GOLD analysis project Ga0209253, IMG submission 187145) | Freshwater lake sediment microbial communities from the University of Notre Dame, USA, for methane emissions studies - BRP12 BR (SPAdes)... | ecosystem: Environmental > Aquatic >...
GGCCCCGCATCCGGACGGACGACCATCACAGCGTGGCGCGCGCCTTGACCTGGATCACAGGCTGCCTGGTTGCCGGGCTGGTGGTTTTCGCCCTGGTGGGGAGTTTCGTGCCCGCCCTCCTGGCGTTCTGGCTGATCTACATCACCCGCAGCCTGATTGAGCCTCTGTACACCGCCTGGGTCAACCAGCGCCTGGATGCCCGCGTGCGGGCGACCGTTATCTCGATGAGCGGGCAGGTGGACGCCATCGGGCAGATTGCCAGCGGACCGCTGGTGGGGCTGGTCGGCAGCCTGTTCTCGGTGCAGGCCGCCATCGCCCTACCCGGATTGATCCTATCACCGGTGCTGCTCCTGTTCGGCCGCGCCGAGCGGATGGAGATCGAGCCGGAGATGGAGAGCAGCCCGCCGGTAGAAGATTGACCTTTTTATTCGTATTGGAGAAATATGCAAACCCAAGAGAGATCCAATTCAAATCTGATCCTGCGCGACCTCGGGGATGGCCTGGTCTTGCGCCGCTCGACCGCCGCCGACGCCGAAGCGCTGGCTGAGTTCAATGCTCTCATCCACGCCGAACCGGACGTCGCCAATGACGGCCTGCGCCTGGCTGCCTGGGTGCGTGACCTGCTGACCACCCAGCACCCCACCTTCGGGAGCGGAGATTTCACCATTGTTGAAGACTCCCGCAGCGGGCAGATCATCTCCTCGCTGAACCTGATCTCGCAGACCTGGTCCTACGCCGGGATCGAGTTCGGCGTCGGGAGACCTGAGCTGGTCGGCACTCTCCCGGAATACCGCAACCGCGGCCTGGTGCGGGCGCAGTTCGACGTCGTCCACGCCTGGAGCGCCGAGCGAGGCGAGCTGGTGCAGGCAATTACCGGCATCCCGTACTATTACCGCTTATTTGGCTACGAGATGGCACTGAACCTGACCGGGGGGCGGACGGGCTTCCTGCCGCAAATTCCGAAGCTGAAGGAAGGCGAATCCGAGCCCTTCCGGATACGCCCCGCCCGGGTGGAGGACGTGGCGTTTATCTCCGACCTGTACGGGAACTACTGCCGGCGCTCGCTGGTGAGCTGCGTGTGGGGTGAGGCGGAGTGGCGCTACCATCTGGAGGAGATGAGTGCAGATAATATCAACCGCTACGAGCTGCGCATCGTCGAGACTGCCACCGGTGAGCCGGCCGGCTGCCTGGCGCACGCCCATTTCAACTGGAACCGGGGCTGGATGTTCCCGGTCGTTTTCTACGAAGTCAAACCGGGAGTCTCCTGGGCGGAAGTGACACCCAGCGTGATCCGCTATATGCAGGCGACCGGAGAAGCCCAGTCCGCCCGGGATGGGCAGGAGCCTTTCGGGGCCTTCGCATTCGCACTGGGCGAAAAGCACCCGGTCTATGATGTGCTGACCACGCGCCTGCCCCGCGTTCGCAAGCCGTACGCCTGGTTCCTGCGCGTGCCGGACCTGCCGGCTTTCCTGCTCCGCATCGCTCCTGCCTTGGAGAAGCGCCTGGAAGCTTCTGCCTACAGCGGGCACAGCGCTGAGCTGAAGGTCACCTTCTACCGCAGCGGGCTCAAGATCGCCATCGATCGAGGCCGCCTGGCGACAATCGAGCCCTGGGCGCCTACGCCGCAAGGGCATTCCGGAGATGCGGCCTTCCCCGAGTTAACCTTTCTGCAGCTGGTGTTCGGCTACCGCTCGTTCGAAGAACTGAATAACGCTTTCCCGGACTGCTGGTACGAGAACGACGATGCATACGGGCTGCTGAACGCCCTGTTCCCACGCCAGGTCTCCGACCTGTGGCCTATCGCCTGAGCGCCCATGCTGACCATCGGCGTCATTGCGGACACCCATATCCCGGACCGGGTGCGCAGACTGGATTCTCGCGTGCTGCCCATCTTCGAGGCAGCCGGGGTGGTGATGATCCTGCACGCCGGAGATATCTCCACACCGAGGGTGCTGGCGCAGCTCGGGGAGGTGGCTCCGGTGCATGCCGTGCGCGGCAACCGTGACTGGCTGGCGCTGCCCGGACTGCCGTTCCACCAGGAGCTCATTGTTGAGGGCGTGCGCATCGGCCTGACCCACGGGCACGGTCGATTTGTGAATTATGTTGTGGACCGGGTGGACTACATTACCCGCGGCTACCGCCTGGAGATGTTCCGGCCGCGGCTGGTGGCAGCCTTCCCGGACGCCCAGGCGATCGTTTTCGGGCACACGCACCGCCCCCTGAACTACCTCTCCGATGGGGTTCTCCTGTTTAATCCTGGCTCGCCCCACTTCCCGGACCTTAAATCCACCGCCCCCAGCGTGGGTCTGCTGCACATCCAGGCCGGGGGCGGTGTCAGGGGCGAGATTATCGAGCTGGGCTGACGCTCAAGAGACTCATCCAGATGTCTGGCTGGTGACCGGCGAGGTGCGTTTCGCCGCCGGAGTCTCCGTATAAACCGGCACGTTCCAGTGGCGATACTGGGGCAGCCTGCCGCGCACAGCGTCATCGAAGAGCTGGCGCAGCTGCTCCACGATGGGTCCCATCACGCCCTTGCCGATCGGGCGATAATCCACCCGTGTAACGGCGGTGATCTGAGCGGCGGTACCGGTCATAAAGAACTCGTCGCACAGGTAGACCTCCGTCCGGTCGATGGACCGCTCGACCACCGGCAGCTTGAGCTCGTTGCGCACCAGTTCCATTACAGTGAGGCGGGTGATCCCCTCCAGAATATTGTCGGTGATGGGTGGGGTGATCACCGCGCCGTTACGCACCATGAAAATGTTCATGGCGCTGCCTTCCGAGACATGCCCATCCTGGGTGAGCACCAGCGCCTCGTCGAAGCCGGCGTTGACTGCGTCGGTCTTGATCAGCGCCGAGTTGGCATAAGCGCCGCTGATCTTCCCCCGGGCCGGGATGGCATTATCGTCCACCCGCCGCCAGGAAGAGAAGGTGACATGGGCATTGGTGTCTTTGGTGACGTAGCGGTCGAAGGGTACGGCGACAATGGACAGCTCATCCTGCAAGTCGTGCAGCTTCACGCCGACGATCTCGTCAGATTTATACGCCAGCGGGCGAATGTACACATCACGGGTGTAGCCATCCGTGCGCAGCAGGGCCAGAGTGATGCGGGTCAGGCTTTCCGGGTTCAGATCGAACTCCATGTGCATGATTTTTGTTGAATTGAGGAAGCGCTGGAAATGATCGTAAGGCCTGAAGATAAACAGCTGTTTTTCTCCATCATTCCAATAGCCGCGCATGCCGGCGAACACCGCCGTGCCATAGTTCAACCCGTGGCTGAGCACACCGATTTTAGCCTGTGAATATGGGACGATGGCGCCCCTGAAATAGGCATGGATAGGAAGATCCATTACAACCCACCTCCTGCCGGGGTAGTTTTACACGCCGGTGCAAGATCTTCGCCTGGCGTAAGAACTATGCCTGGCGCAAGGTCTTTGCCTGGATGTACCCGGTAGCTCGATTATAACCTTTTCGTAAGGGTGAAGGCAAATTTTTATCGGTTTTGTCATTTGGGGGGGAATGGACCCATGGAGTCATGCACCAAAGAGGGGGTTAACCTTTTTTAGTGTTCGGAGTATACTGTGACGGATTACCGGGTGCGGCGGTCTCACCTTTCGATCTAATTGCCATACATGATTCGTATGCCTGGGAGGTTCCCATGAAACGCGCAGTGAGCATCAGCATCGGCGGTTCAAAACGGGATAAAGCAGTGGTGGTCGATCTGCTCGGTGAAAAAGTCTCAATCGAGCGCATTGGAACCGATGGAGATATGGAGAAAGCCGCCCAGATGTACAAAGAGCTGGATGGAACGGTGGATGCCTTTGGCGTCGGCGGCGCCGACCTGGGTACAATGGTGGATGGGAAATGGTATCCGCTGTATTCCGTCCAGAAGATGGTGCGTTTCGTCAAACAGACCCCGATCGTGGATGGGGCGGGCTTAAAAAATACCCTTGAAAATCAACTGGCTCAGTTTATCGATCGCTGCATCGGAGACTATATCAACCAGAAGGGCCGCAAGGCATTTATCACTTTGGGGGTTGACCGCTGGGGTATGACGACCTCATTCCTGGATGCCGGTTATGAGTGCACTTTCGGCGATCTCATGTTCGGGCTGGGCCTGCCCTTCGCTGTCCACAGCAAAGAGACCTTGAAGCGGCTGGCGGCGGTGGTGATGCCGATTGCGGGCAGGCTTCCGTTCGAGTGGGTCTATCCTACCGGTGAGAAGCAGGAGAAGCGCATCCCCAAGTGGGAAAAGTATTACCAGTGGGGCACGGTAATCGCTGGTGATTGCCTCTATATCAAGCGCCACATGCCGGACCGGCTGGAGGGCAAAGTGATCGCCACCAATACCACCACGCAGTCCGATGTCGAGGCGTTTCGAGGTGCGGGAGTAAAGTATTTGATCACCTCCACACCTGTCCTGGAAGGGCGTTCCTTCGGCACAAATATGATGGAAGCCGCCCTGGTTGCTGTGTCGGGTAAGGGGCGCGAGCTCACCTACGATGAGCTGAACCAGCTGCTCGACCAGCTCAAGTTCGAACCCAATTTACAGGAGCTGAACTAATGGATGCGATCGTCACCGCTGGAGGCGTTCCCCAGCCCGGAGAACCATTGTACGAGTACACCCAGGGCATATCCAAAGCTATGTTAGACGTGGCTGGCAAACCGATGATCCAGTGGGTGCTGGACGCCCTGGACGAGGCAACAACCATTGACAGAGTCCTGATCATGGGGCTGCCCGAATCGAGCGGTTTGGCCGGCTCGAAAGTGGCTTCCTACCTCCCGAACTATGAGGATATGGTGGACAACATCCGACACGGCGTGATGGATGTGCTGCGTATCAACCCGGAAGCCCAGTACGCTCTGATCGTCTCTTCGGATATCCCTGCTATCACCGGTGAGATTGTCGATTGGGTGGTGAACACCGCCATGCAGACCAATGACGATGCCTATTACAATGTCATTACCCAGGAAGTCATGGAGAAGCGCTTCCCGGAATCGAAGCGTTCCTACATTCACTTGAAGGGAATGGATATATGTGGTGGGGACATGAACGTGATTGCTACCAGCATGGTGACCAGCAACGACGAGATCTGGAAAAAGCTGGTGGCGTCCCGCAAGAACGCCCTCAAGCAGGCGGCTCTACTGGGCTTTGACACGCTTTTTCTCCTGCTTTTCCGCCTGGTCGACCTGGACAGCGGGATCGCGAGAGCATCCCGTCGCTTGAAGGTTCACGGGCGTGCGATCGTTTGTCCATACGCCGAGGTGGGCATGGATATTGATAAGCCCCACCAGCTGGAGATCCTGCGCGCTGACCTGGCCCAATCCGGCCGGGCGTGAGCCGGCTGCCCATTTTCTACGATTGATGCAAAAATTTCTCGAGCTCGACGCCCGCCTTTCGCAGGAGGTACGCGTCGCAGAGCGCCCTGGTGCGCTGCGCACCGTGATGGCGGTGCTGGCGCATTCCGGAGATTCCTGGCTCTGCCTGCTGGCGCTGGCGGTGCTGTATTTCTTTGGACCGCCCGGCTGGCGCCCGTTGGAAGTGTCCATGGGCATCGGCATCGTTGTCACTGCGGTCGTGGTGCTGTTGATCAAGTTCACCGTCCGCCGCCAGCGTCCCGAGGGGGATTGGGGCGGCATCTACCGATCAACGGACCCGCACTCGTTTCCCTCCGGACATGCCGCCCGGGTTATGATGCTGGCTGTCCTGGCTTTCGCCTCAGGCCCTCCAGAGCTGGGGGTGTTAGTGCTGCTTTGGGCGTTCCTGGTGGCATTTGCCCGCGTCATGATGGGGGTGCATTATCTCTCGGATGTCCTGGCAGGGATGCTGATGGGGATGCTGATGGGGTTGTTGATCCTTGCTCTGTAAGCAGATTTTTAATCCCCGGCTTCTGCCATCTCCCGCTTGAAGCCCTGGATTGACTCGATGGGGGTTGGATCCTCCCGGTACGCCATCGCCAGATAATAAGAGACATAATCGCCGTAGTGCAGGCACGTCCACTGGTTCGCCAGACGTGTCTCTCCGACCGCATCAATAAAATCTGTGCCGATCCCTTCCAGCATAAGGGTCCTCTTGGTCAGGTTGATGCGCAGGCGGTTGCGCGGATGGTTATTCGGAGCGCGCAGGAAGATCGCCATAAGATTATTTAGATTGGTCTCGGGATGGAAGATGCCTGCCAGCGTGTTGTGGTCGGCTTCGGGCAGTTCCTCGAATTGTCCCCAGGCCTTGGCGACCTCGCTGATCTGCCCTTTCCAACGCCGGGCTACCGGTGCCAGCATCTCCGCGCCGAATACGGCTACCCAACGGTCAACCAGCTGACCTGCCAACCGCTTGGCGGGGTTGTTAACATCCGGGACATCGCCTTTGAACATTTCTTGCTGGAGGCGCATAGCATCCAGCGCATCCTGCACCTCAGCCGCCGGGTCGGGGATCAGGTCAAGACGTGCCAGAGCAGCCAGGAGCAGGCCGAATGAATAGCCCACCGCGGTGCGGGGCTGGCCGCGATGCTCGAAGCGCCACACCGGCTTACCGGCTGCCTGTGCGAGATCGGCGAGCGCACCACCGGTGGTAACCGCCAGGATGGAGCAGCCGCGCGCGTTTGCCGCCTCGAATGCTGTCAGCGTTTCCTCGGTGTTCCCAGAATGCGATGAGGCGCATATCAGGGTTTGGGCGCCGCTGGCCCAGGCGGGAAGGCCGTAATCGCGATGGACGATGACTGGTACGCGGCAGTTGGGCTCCACATAAGCGCGCAGCAGGTCGCCGCCGATCGCCGAGCCACCCAAGCCAGCCACAACCACCTGTTTTATGCCCTCCCAGGGCGGCAGAGGCAGCTTCGCGCCAAGCTCCCAGGCGCTTTGGACCTGGTCCGGTAAGCCATCTACATGACCCAGCATATTCTCAGGGTCCTGCTGTCGCATTGCCTCTACGTCATTTAAATTCATTAATCTTTCCTCTGATTCTGAAGATCCAATAAAATCTGATAAAGCTCCCTGCGCGGCCGACCTGAGCGGGCAGCCACCTCACCCGCTACCTGGGCTGCCGGCAGTCCGGAGGACAAGCCTTTTTCTAATTCTGCGACCACTTGCTCTTCACTCCACTCAACCTTTTGAGAACTCGAGCCAGCTACTACCAGGGTGAACTCGCCGCGCGGTTCCTGCTCTTCGAAGTGCCGGTATGCTGCTGCCAGATCGCCGCGGAAGATCTCCTCATGCAGTTTGGTCAGCTCCCGTGCGACCGCGATTTGCCGCATGCCCAGTATCGACATCAGATCATCCAAGGCTCGGAGCAGCCGGTGGGGAGCTTCCAAAAACACCAGGGTGTAGGGCAGATGTGCAATCTCCTCCAGCATGCGGCGGCGTTCGGATGCCTTGCGCGGCAGGTAGCCGAGGAACAGAAATGCGTCGGTTGGCAGTCCGGACGCCACCAGGGCAGCTACCGGCGCGCTGGGCCCCGGCACCGGGCTGACCCTATGACCGCTGCGGAGAGCGGCCCGCACGAGCTCATATCCTGGATCATTCAGCCCCGGAGTACCGGCATCCGACACCAGGGCAACATCGCCCTGGTCAAGCTCCGCCAACACCCGGTCCAGCTTATCAAGCTTGTTATGTTCGTAATAGCTGGTTAGCGACGTGTGGATGTCGAAGTGGGTGAGCAGCTTGCGCGTCTGGCGAGTATCCTCAGCGGCGATCAGTCGAACCTGGCCCAACAACCGCAGGGCTCTGGCGCTGATATCTTCCAGATTGCCGATAGGTGTGGCGATCAGATACAGGGTTCCCATTATTTACCGCTGCCCAAGGTTTTTATCGAACCGTGCCCGTCTGCCAAAGTCGCCCACCCCCTGCTGAGGTCAGGGGAGCGACCAGGTGAGCAAGGACAAGCTCAGGTCGTAATTATCAATATTCAGGTCGGTAACGCGCGCCCAACCGGGCAAGCCCTGGTTGGTGCGGTAGCACAGATAAGTGCCAACGGAGAGACCGTCGACTATCACCGGCGCAGTGGATATATTCCCCTGCTGGCAGTTGGATAAGGAGGGTTGGTTGTTGCCGTAAACGCCAATCAGAGCGCTATCGAGCGGCGCTAACAGGTGCTGACCATCTACATTCGTCTCGTAAGATAGATCCTCGTTCTCACCGCTGTTGATCGCCAGAGTATCCAGGTCTATTCGATCGCCAGGAGACAGCTTTGCCGAACCACTGGCGACAACCGTTGGGGGAGTAGCCGAGACTGTCCCGGTTGGAGTGCTGGTGGACGCGGTAGGAGATGCGGTCGCCGATTCGGCCACCACGATGCGCACCCAGAAGGGGGATCCTCCGCTCGGGCCGATCCCAAAAAGAACATTGGAAGGGTTTTTGAGCTTCCAGTTGCCCTGGTATTTGCCAGGTTCTTTTGGAGCGACCATATCGACGGGAATATCGACCGTCTGTCCCGGGGCAACATCGCCACGCAGGTTCACGTTCGTGGGTGCCCCCATTTGTTCACCGGAAAAATAGGTCACCATGTAATCCTTGGTCCATGTGCACGTGCCTGCATTCTCCAGCCTCCAGATCTTGGTAAACGCCTGGTTCGGCTGCATGACCGTGTCATCCGGTATGCTCACGTCGATTGGATTTCCTGCGGCTGCCTGGTCGCATGGACGTGCAGCGGTGGGCGGTTTGGTCGGTGGGATCGCTGTAGCCGGGGCAGGCGTGTTGGCAGAAGCAGTGGTTGGAGATAGAGAAGCAGATGGGACTGTGGGGGTCGTTAAAACCGGCTGCGTGCGGGGCGTCTGAGTGAGCGCCTGGGTCAGCCTGGCTTCGACCGTCTGGTAAGCCTGCGTAACGTTCAGGGTCGGTGTTGCATCGCCGCTGCGCCCAGGCAAATTACACATACCCATGCTGAGCAACAGCAGGGCAGCCGGAAAAAACAACCTGAGGCGGGGCGGTTTGTATGACTGCATCAATAGCTTCATGGCGGATAGAATGCCATTCTCCATCCCGGGCATTCCGGATTGTACGTTTCGATTCCCTATAATGAGGATATTTTCGGATTGGCTTGCAAGCCGCTCAATCCGGATTGAGCGATACCGAGCTGCTGCGCTATGATGCTTGCAATCTGCCTGGCAGCGCGCGGGTTCGCCAGGCTGTGCGAGTTTTTAGCCGCCCTGGCGAGCTGATCCGGCTGCTCAAGCCAGCTGCGCATGGCGAAGATGATCCTCTCCGGAGTTGGCGCCCAGACCCCGGCACCCTCCGAGACGACAAAAGCGACATTGCCGTCCTCCTGTCCGGGCAGTTTGCTGTAAAGAATGATGGGCAATCCGGCATTCATCGCTTCGGTGATTGTACCCGGGCCGGCTTTCGTAACCAGGATATCTGAAGCAGCCATAAAATCGGGCATGTCGCGTACGAAGCCATAGATGTGCACCGGCATGGACCAGGATCGAGATTCAAGACGCTGCTTGAGTCTCTGGTTGCGCCCGGTAACGACCGCCAATCCGGTTCGCAATCCGGCCTGATCAATGGCGACTGCGGTGCGCTCTATCGGTCCCATGCCATCCCCTCCGCCGACCAGCAGGATCATGGGCCGGTCTTGAGGCCAGAGGAGCTTCTCTCGCAGGCTGGTCTTATCTCCCGGGGGCTGGCAGAACCGGTCTGCCACGGGCAAACCGACTACACGGATCTGGTCGGGATGGAGGCCGCAATCCAAGGCGCGCTTCTTGGCAGAATCGGTGGGCACCACGCACAGGTCCACCCTGCGGTGGAACCACAAGGCATGCACGCTGACCAGGTCGGTGACGACGGTGATGAACGGGGGGTGGCATTTTCCCAGAGCGCGCAGCAAGGGCGCATTTGCGAGCGGGTGGACAGAAACGATCATATCGCTGGGATGGCGCGCCAGCAAACGCCGGATCGAGCGTTCCACGTAAGGCCAGGCGCTGGCAGTAATCATCCGCGAGCGCCCGTGACCATCGCTCAAATGATATCCCAGCCCCCAGGCCCTGGGTGTCCGCACCATCTTCGGGTATAAGTCAGGCAGATAGCTGAAGGGGCGTGGCGCATAGTCCTTGAAAATATCGACCATCTCGGTGCGCATCTGGTCACCATATTCCAGGTGCAGCGCCTCGATGATCGCTTCGGCGGCGCTCCTATGACCACCGCCGGTATCCGAGAAAAGAAATAATATGACCGGGCGTTTTATAGGAGGATCAGCCATCGCCAGGTGGAGGAAGGAGCGTTTTCATTCGTTTCGCCAAAGTTCGTCTTGGGAGCAGTACGCGCCGGCCACATTTCAGGCACTCCAGACCGATATCGGCACCCAGCCGCACGATTTTCCATTCGTAGCTGCCGCATGGATGAGGCTTACGCAAGCGGACGCGGTCATCAATATTCAACTCGGGAAGCATCTTGTGGCATTATATCATGCCGCACCAGGGCGAGGATCGAGGATGGTATAATCTACCCACTCGGTGAATACGGCCTGGCACCTGTCTGCTGGGCTGGTTTCATCTTATTTTACGGAGCCTGTTCATGCTGAATTTAAACGCTTCAATGCTTCTTTCGTATTTGTTCGTCCTGCTGACCGCGTTTTCGGTTCACGAATTTGCACATGCCTGGACGGCCGACCGCTACGGCGATATGACGCCTCGCCAGGCCGGGCGGCTGACCCTCAACCCGCTAGTCCATCTGGACCCACTTGGATCGCTCTTATTATTAGTCGCCGGTTTTGGCTGGGCCAAGCCCGTGCCGATCAATCCGTACGCCTTGCTCCGGCGCTCCGCAGCGGCGGTGATGATTGTCTCGCTGGCTGGCCCAATCTCCAATTTTCTCATGGCGATCCTGGCAGCCATCCCGTTCCAGCTTGGGTTGGTATCGGTGACACAAGCCCAGGTGGACGTATTTACTGCGAGCAAACATTTCTTGCCCACCATCCCCCAGCTTCTTTGGGTATTTGTATATGTTAACCTGCTGTTGGGATTGTTCAACCTGATCCCGATCTACCCATTGGACGGGGAAAAAATCATCTCCTATTTCCTGCCCCCTAACTGGTTGCGCTATCTGGATATAATCCGGCCCTTTTCTCCATTAATCCTGCTCGCCCTGGTATTCCTGGGGGCATTCGGCCGGATCATGACACCGGCAATTAGTTTCCTGATGAACCTGCTGGTTGGATGAGGCTGGATCGCATTTTCTACCGATCTCGCCAGTTCTGGCAGGCGTTATATGCAGTCCCTGATGCGGATGACCTCACCCTGGCGGAAGGTATCCTCAGCCCGAAACAGATGGTTCTATTCACACGCTTGCAGACCGGCGAGCAGGCGCACAGCCTTCTGGTCTTCAAACGGGTGTACGTTCACTGCCAGCTGGACCCGGTTGAATCACAGACGGACCTGCTGGCAGCAGCTTTACTCCATGATGTGGGCAAAAGCTGCTACACTTTATCTTTATGGGAGCGGGTGCTGATTGTTCTGGCAAAGGCAGTATTTCCCAACCGGATCGAAGAATGGGGAACTCTCCCGGTGAACGAAAGTGAGGC
>Ga0209253_10005016_pt1 | contig 11508 bp, 7 predicted proteins | sample FrelakmetBRP12BR_FD_187145 | JGI IMG/M metagenome (GOLD analysis project Ga0209253, IMG submission 187145) | Freshwater lake sediment microbial communities from the University of Notre Dame, USA, for methane emissions studies - BRP12 BR (SPAdes)... | ecosystem: Environmental > Aquatic >...
TTCTTTCATGCCGATGAACTTGATCTTGGTCGTGTTCTGCGACCAGTAATTGGTGATCAGCGGAAAGACGTAGGGGAAGACGCGCCCATCGGAGGCGTCGGTGCGGCCGTAACCGAGCGAGATCACCGGGATCTTGTCGGCGGTCGCCCTCTCGATCACGGAGTAGGTAATACCGGTCGACAAGGGTTGGAATACGGTGTTGCCCGTCGCGCCTTTCTTCTTCAGGCGCTCGTAGCATTCCACGCCGCGCGCGTTGTTGTATTCCGTCTCGCACTCTTCCCACACGAGCTTGACGCCATTGATGCCGCCGTCGCGTTGGTTGATAAGCTGCATATAGTCGATCCAGCCGCCGTATATGCCCGACCCGCCCGGCGCGTAGGGGCCGACGCGATAGCTCGGCAATCCGATGAACTGTTCGTTGGCTTGGGCGAATGCGAGCCCCGCGCTCAAGGTTCCCGCTACGGCGGCGCCTACAAGCGCCAGTTTCGACAATATCATTTCGTATCTCCTCATATTGCTATCCTCCGAAAGACCAACTGGTTTCAAGGAAACCAAATTTCTCTTGAAACAGCCTGATTTTAATGTGGGAACGGCCACAGACGCAGCTTTTCTTTGCCGATCTGCCATAGGCGGGCCAAGCCGTGGGGCTCGACGATCAGGAAGAAAATGATGAGCGCCCCAAAAACGATCAACTGCAGGTTGGAGGTGATGGTCGCCGGCAGCAAATCCCCGAACAGATGGGGCACGACGTTGTCGAGGAAAATCGGCAGCAGGACGATGAACGTCGCCCCGAGGAACGAGCCCAAGATAGTGCCCACGCCGCCGATGATGATCATGAACAGGATCCTGAAGGAAAGATCGAGGTTGAATCCTTCCGGCTCCACCGTGCCGAGATAGGTGTAGGCGTAGAGGGCGCCGGCCACACCGCAATAGAAGGAACTCACGGCGAACGCTTGCAGCTTGGTGTGCATGAGGCGGATGCCGATCACCTCGGCGGCCACGTCCATGTCACGCACCGCCATCCAGGCTCGCCCGGTCGAACTGCGCGCCATGTTCTTCGCGGCGAGAGCGAGGATGGTGACGACGGCGAGCGTGAGTAGATACTTGCTTTCCGGCGAGGTGAACGCGTAACCGAGAATCTCCACTTTTTGCGCCGTGATCACGCCCGAGGAGGAGTAGTCGGAAAACCAGCCGAATTTTGTCAAGGCCCAGATGATGAAAAACTGGGCGGCCAAGGTGGCCACCGCGAGGTAAAACCCCTTGATGCGCAGGCTGGGTAAACCGAACAGAATGCCAATGCCCGCCGCGCACAAGCCACCCATCACGAATGCCAGCAGGATAGGCATGCCGTCGATGCGAAGCATGAAGTTGTAAGCGCCAAAAGCGCCTACCGCCATGAACGCGGCCGAACCCAGCGAGAGTTGGCCGGCATAACCGGTCAGGATGTTCAATCCGATCGCGGCAAGCGAGAAAATCAACGTCGGGATCACGATGGCCTGCAGCCAGTATTGATCGGCGACGAGCGGGACCACGACATAAAAAAAGAGCAGTATCGCCGCGATGACAATTCGATCCTGCCGGATCGGGAAAATCTGCTGGTCTTCGACGTAGGTGGCCTTGAACTGGCCGGCTTCTCTGTAGAGCATGGTTGCGTTCAGTCCAGGGTAGGCGCGCCATCGGGCGCGAATACTGTCGTCATTGCGCTGGCCGGAGCCGCTCCCGCGTCAAACCCGATCAATGTGCTTCTCGCCGAACAATCCCTCCGGCCTCACGAGCAGGAAGAGCAGCGCCATCACATAGGGGAACCACGACTCGATGCCGCCGCCCACCGCGGGGCCGATATAAACCTCGCCCAGTTTCTCCGCGGCGCCTATGATCAACCCGCCGATAATCGCCCCGGGCACCGACTCGAAGCCGCCGATGATCAGCACCGGCAGCGCTTTCAGCGCGGTGAAGGTGAGGGCGAACTGTACGCCGTTGCGCGCTCCCCACAGCAAGCCGGCGACCAGCGCTACGAATCCCGCGACGCTCCAGACGATGGCCCAGATGTGCTTGAGCGGAATGCCGATGGACAGCGCCGCCTGGTGGTCGTCAGCCACCGCGCGCAACGCCCGGCCAACGCGCGTTTTCTGAAAGAAGACAGCGAGCACCGTGACAAGAATGCCCGCCACTAATGCGGCGAAAACGTCGAACTTCGACACCCCGATGCCCAGCTTGTCCATGATTGCCTCGATCGGCTCATCCTGGATGCCGAGCTCGAGGCCGTGGGGCTGGGCGCCCCAGATTCCCTGTGACAGGCCTTCCAGGAAAAAGGCCAGGCCGATCGTCGCCATGAACAGCGTGATCTGCGCCTGATTGACCAGCGGCCGCAGCACGATGCGTTCGATCAATATGCCCAGCACAACCATCGAAGCCAGGGTGATCAACATCGCCAGCCAAAAGTTGACGCCCATTTTCTCGATGCTGACGAATGTCAGTGCGGCGAAAAACACCATCGCACCCTGGGCGAAGTTGAACACGCCCGACGCCTTGTAGATCAGCACGAAGCCGAGCGCGACCAGCGAGTACATGACCCCGCTCAACAGTCCGGCGATCAAAACCTCGAAGAAGAATTGCATACTCGCTCCTTAATTCGCCTTGGGGTCAGGTCTATACTTTATGCATCGGAATGGCTTGTTCCGATAAGCGCTCAAGCGGCAACCTATAAAGTATAGATCTGACCCCAATGATACTAATGTGCCGCGCCCAAATAGGCCCGTATGACAATAGGATCGGCCCGCACCTCCGTCGGCGTCCCCTCGGCGATCTTCTCGCCGTGATCCAGCACCACCACCTGGTTGGAGATATCCATGACCACGCCCATATCGTGCTCGATCAGCACGATCGTCGTTCCCCATTGGTCGTTGACATCGAGGACGAAGCGGGCCATGTCCTGCTTTTCCTCCAGGTTCATCCCGGCCATGGGCTCGTCGAGCAGCAGCACCTTCGGTTCCATCGCGAGCGCCCGCGCCAGCTCGACGCGCTTCTGCATGCCGTAGGGCAGACGCCCAACCGGGACCTTGCGGATCGCCTCGATCTCCAGGAAGTCGATGATCTTTTCGACTTCTTCGCGGTGTTTGATTTCCTCGCGCTGCGTGAACCCCCAATATAGCGCGTTGGTGAGGAAGTTGCCTTTCATCCGCCACAGGCGCCCGGTCATGATGTTGTCGAGGGTGGTCATGCCCTTGAACAACGCGATGTTCTGGAACGTGCGGGCGAAACCGAGTCGCGCCACCTGGTGGGGGTGCAGGTGCGTGCGATCCTGGCCTTCGAAGAAGATCTGTCCCTGAGTCGGCCGGTAATTGCCGCTGATGACGTTCAGCATCGAGCTCTTGCCCGCGCCATTCGGCCCGATGATCGAGAGAATCTCGCCGCGGTTCACCTGAAAACCGACCCCCGTCAAGGCCCTCACGCCGCCGAAGACGACATGCACGTTTTCAACCTTCAAATAGGCTTCGGCGACGCTAGTGCCCAGGATCTGGCGCCGCCGGCGCATGTCGCCGAGCGCCAGCATGGCCTGATCGCGCGTTTCGTAGATGTTGGCGCGGAACATCCCCCGCTTCGCGTCCTGGCGGATGGCCTCGAGCGTTGCCTCGCTCGCATCCACGCGGACGCTGCCCAAGCCGTAGTTGATGTTGGCGGCTTTGCCGCGGGCGGCGAACCGCTCCCATGCGTCCGGCGCGATGACGCAGCCCGTATACACGACCAGGAAATACCACTTCCGCTTGGTCGCCGCGACCAGGTGATCAATTTCGTCATAAAACGCGTCGACCTCGGCCGAGGTGTTGAAGGTCTTCTGGGAAAAATCGACCTCCATCGTCTCCATGTCGTCATGGAAGATGATTCGACTTCGGTCCATCCGATCGTCCATGGTCTATTGGTCGTCCGTTCGTTTGTCTTCAATCACCAAGGTTTGCCTCGACATTCCGGCGACGCCGCCGGAGCGCCGTCGCTACGCCGCCTTCTTCGCCGCCCCGGCTGCGAAGGTCTTCACATCGCGGATGACCAGGTCGGCGGCGACCTTGCCCGTGCGACCGTCCTCGAACTTGACCTGCGTTTCGATGAACTGGGACTTCTTGTCCGAGTACAGGGCGTCGATCAGGATCGCGTACTTCTCCGCGACGAACCCGCGGCGCACCTTGCGCGTGCGCGTGAGTTCGTCGTCGTCCGGATCCAGCTCCTTGTGCAGGATGAGGAAACGACGTATCTGGGTGTCAGCCATCGCGGCCTCGCCGGCCAGCTCCGCGTTGACCTTCTCGACGCATTCGTTGATGAGCTTGCCCACTTCCTCCTTGCACGCCAAGTCCGGATAACCGGAGTACGCGATATTGCGCCGCTCGGCCCAGTTGCCGACAGCGCTCATGTCGATATTGATGAACGCGCAGACCTCGCTTCGGCCGTGGCCGAACGCCACCGCCTCCTTGATGTAAGGGAAGAATTTCAGCTTGTTCTCGATGTAATTGGGGGCGAATATCGCGCCACCCGCCATCTTGCCCACGTCCCTCGCACGGTCGATGATTTTCAGATGACCGTCCTCGTCGAAGAATCCGGCATCGCCCGTATGGAAGTAGCCCTCGGCGTCGATCGATTCGGCGGTCGAGTCCGGTCGCTTATAGTATTCCTTCAACATGGCCTTGCTGCGGACCAACACCTCGCCGCTCTCGCCGATCTTGACTTCCACGCCCGGCGCGGGTTTGCCGACCGAGTCCAGCTTGATGTCGCCGTCGGGCTGCAGGCAGACGTAGGCGCAGGTCTCGGTGGAGCCATAGAGCTGCTTGAGGTTGATGCCGATCGAGCGGTAGAAGCGGAACAGGTCGGGACCGATCGCCGCGCCGGCGGTGTAGGCGACTCGAATGCGGCTCATCCCCAGCACGTTCTTGAGCGGACCGTAGACGAAGATCTTGCCCAGCGCGTAGAGCAGCCGGTCGCCGCTCGACACCGGCTTGCCGTCGAGGATCTCGGCGCCGCAGCGGCGCGCCACCTCCATGAAATGGTGGAACATCGACCGCTTGATGGCGCCCGCGTCCTCCATGCGAACCATGACCTGCGTGAGCAGGTTCTCGAAAACCCGGGGCGGCGCGAAATAGTAGGTCGGCCCGAGTTCGCGCAGGTCGGTCATCACGGTTTCGCCGGATTCCGGGCAATTGATGGTGAAGCCGGCCACCAGCGCCTGGGCATAGGAGAACAGGTTGTCGCCCACCCAGGCCATCGGCAGGTAGGAGAGGATCGCCTCCTGGTCGGTCAGCTTGTCGAATTCAACGCCGCCGCGCGCCGCCGCGATCAGCGCGTCGTGGGTCATGCACACTCCCTTGGGCTTGCCGGTCGTGCCGGAGGTATAGAGCATGATCGCCACGTCGTCGGAATCACCCTTGAGAATTTCGCCGTCGATAAACTCCGTATGATTCTGATTGTGGATGCGGCCCATCGCGATGACTTCATCCATGCTCTGAAGGAAGGTCTGCGTGTAATGCCGCATGCCGCGCGGATCGTCGTACAAGACATGCTGCAGGTCGGGGCACTGGTCCATGATCTCGAGCAGCTTGTCGACCTGCTCCTGGTCCTCGACGATGGCGAACTTGATCTCCGCGTTTTGCAGGACGAAGATCATTTCCTGCGCCACCGCGTCCTGATAGAGCGGCACCGGGATGCCGCCCAGGCACTGCGCCGCCGCCATCGTCCAGTACAGGCGCGGCCGGTTATCGCCTATGATGGCCAGGTTATCGCCACGCTTGAAACCCAGCTCCGCCAACCCGCTCGCGAGCGAGCGAACCTCCTCGGCGACTTGCGACCACGTATAGGTCTGCCAGATGCCGAATTCTTTTTCCCGCATGGCAACCTTGTCGCCGCGATTCTGGGCATGATGCACGAGCAGGCGGGGGAAAGTGTCCAGTCCGGCCTGAACAGGGGTCTGCGTTGCTGCCACGGTTCCTCCTCCGAATTCTTCCGCCGCATCGAGGGCGGTTCTTGACGACCTTCTGGCGCCAAGCGACGAGCAGTACAGCCTTCTTTTTCGCTTGAGGCCGGCGCAGCATTGACCCCTCGCCGCATGGGCGAGGCGCGGACGAATTGTTCGCCTTGTCAGTCCCGGCGCGCCACTCTATGCTCGGCCACCGTTCGCTGCCGGTCGTATCAGGGTCGCTAGGTTAAAGCAACAATCGCGTTTACGCAATCCGCATCGGCGCGGGTGCCGCGGGTGCCGCAGGTACTATTGGTAGCTGTAGAACCCGCGCCCGGTCTTGCGGCCCAGGTAGCCGGCGGCCACCATCTCCTTCAGCAGCGGCGCCGGCCGGTATTTCGGATCATTGAAGCCGTCATACAACACTTCCATGACGGCAAGCACGACGTCCAGCCCGATGAGATCAGCGAGCGTCAGCGGCCCGATCGGATGAGCGCAGCCGAGTTTCATGCCGTTGTCAATCTCCTCGGCGCTCGCGAGCCCTTCCCGCAGCGCGAAGACCGCCTCGTTGATCATGGGACAGAGAATGCGGTTGACCACGAACCCGGGGCTGTTTCTGACCATGATCGGCGTCTTGCCGAGTTGCCTGGCGAGCGCTTCGACGGCCGCCACGGTCGCATCGCTCGTCTGCAAGCCTTTTATCAATTCCACCAGCGCCATGAGGGGCACCGGATTGAAGAAGTGCATGCCGATGAATTTATCCGGCCGCCGCGTGGCCGCGGCGAGTAGAGTGATCGAAATCGAGGACGTGTTGGTGGCGAGGATGACATCGGGCCGGACCAAGGCGTCTACCTGCTTCAGGATCTTGATCTTGAGGTCGAGATTCTCCGTCGCCGCCTCGATGACGATATCAGCGGCGCTCAGATCACCGTAGCTCGTGGTGCCTTTGACGCGCGCCAGCGCGGCGCCCTTCTCCGCCGCCGACATCTTTTCCTTCTTCACCAGGCGGTCGAGACTTGCGCCGATGGCGCTTGTGCCGCGCTGCACGGCCGCGTCGTCGATGTCCACCATCACGACACCGAGCCCGGTTACGGCGCAGACCTGCGCGATGCCGTTACCCATGGTGCCGGCGCCGATGACGCCTACGTTCTTTATCGTCATATCTGCTCCTCTGTGTCGCGATCGGACCGCCCGGTCGAACGCCGATTGGCGGGACGATGATACGCGTTCTATTCGACTCGATGACTACATGTTACGCCGATACTGTCCGCCCACCTCGTACAGCGCGTTGGATATCTGCCCCAGCGAGCAATGGCGCACCGCGTCCACCATCACCTCGAACACGTTGCGGTTTTCGATCACCGCCTGCTGGAGCCGGTCGATCCAGACCGGCGCGGCCTTGGCATTGCGTTCTTGGAACTGACGCAGGCGTTCGAGCTGCGAGCGCTTCTCCTCCTCGGTGGAGCGCGCCAGCTCGACATGCTCCGGCAACACGCTGCCGTGCGGATTGAGGAATGTATTGACGCCGACGATAGGGTACGAACCGTCGTGCTTGCGCCGCTCGTAGAAGAGCGATTCCTCCTGAATCTTGCCGCGCTGGTAGCCTGTTTCCATGGCGCCGAGCACGCCGCCGCGCGAGGAGATCGCCTCGAATTCGGCGAGCACCGCTTGCTCGACCAGATCGGTCAGTTCATCGATGATGTACGCGCCCTGGTTGGGGTTCTCGTTCTTGGCGAGCCCCCACTCGCGGTTGATGATGAGCTGGATGGCCATGGCGCGCCGCACCGACTCCTCGGTGGGCGTCGTGATCGCCTCGTCATAGGCGTTGGTGTGCAGGCTGTTGCAATTGTCGTAGATCGCGATCAGCGCCTGCAGCGTCGTGCGGATGTCGTTGAACGCCATCTCCTGCGCGTGCAGGCTGCGGCCGGACGTCTGGACGTGGTACTTCAGCTTCTGCGAGCGCTCGTTCGCGCCATAGCGGTGCTTCATGGCGACGGCCCAGATGCGTCGCGCCACCCGTCCCATCACGGAGTATTCCGGTTCCATGCCGTTGCTGAAAAAGAACGAGAGATTCGGCGCGAAGTCGTCGATGTGCATGCCGCGCGCCAAATACGACTCCACGTAAGTGAAGCCGTTGGCCAGCGTGAAAGCGAGCTGCGAAATCGGATTCGCGCCCGCTTCGGCGATGTGGTAGCCGGAGATCGAAACGGAATAGAAATTCTTGACCTGATTATGAACGAAGTACTCCTGGATATCGCCCATCATCTTCAGCGCGAATTCGGTCGAGAAGATGCAGGTGTTCTGGCCCTGGTCCTCCTTGAGGATGTCGGCCTGCACCGTACCGCGCACGGTCGACAGCACCCATTCCTTGATTTTCTGGTATTCGTCCTCGGTGGGCTCGCGCCGGTTTTCCTGGCGGAATTTCTCGACCTGCTGGTCGATGGCGCAGTTGAAGAACATCGCCAGGATCATGGGCGCCGGCCCGTTGATGGTCATCGACACACTGGTATTCGGCGCGCACAGGTCGAAGCCCGAGTACAACACCTTGATGTCGTCGAGCGTGGCGATGGAAACGCCGGAGTTGCCGACCTTCCCGTAGATGTCCGGCCGCTCGTCCGGGTCACAGCCGTACAAGGTCACCGAGTCGAATGCCGTGGACAGTCGCACAGCGGGCATGCTTTCGGAGAGTTTCTTGAAGCGCCGGTTGGTGCGGAATGGATCGCCTTCGCCGGCGAACATGCGCGTCGGGTCCTCGTTTTCGCGCTTGAACGCGAACACGCCGGCGGTAAAGGGAAACGAGCCGGGCACGTTCTCGCGCAGCAGCCATTTCAGCACCTCGCCGTCATCGTCGTACTTCGGCAGCACGACCTTGCGGATCTTCGTTCCCGAGAGCGATTCGTGTACCAGCCCGGTGCGGATTTCCCTGTCGCGAATCTTCACGACGTACTCGTCGCCCGAGTAGGCCCGCTTCATGTCCGGCCACATGCCGAGCAGCCTCTTCGACCGCGCGTCGAGCTGACCGTCCTTCCAAGCGATCAGCTCGTCGAAGTGGGCGGCGTCCTTGCCGCGGTCCGCGAAGATTGCCTGGGACGTTTTCAAACCCTGGCGCTCGCGGGCGATCCGGCTCTGCTCGTCCGTATGCTTGTGGTAGCCGCGCACGGTCTCCGCGATTTCCGCCAGGTATCGCACGCGCTGCCCCGGCACGATAATGCTGCGACCGGACGATTGACGGGCCCCGACAGTTGGCAGTTTTCCCTCGGCGGTCGGCAGCCCCTTCGCCGCGAGCGCGGGCAGTACCGCCTGGTAAAGCGCGGTGATGCCGTCGTCGTTGAAGCGCGCCGCCATGGTGCCGAATACCGGCAATTCCTCCAGCGGCGTGCCGAACAGCTCCCGGTTGCGCTGGACCTGCTTGCGCACATCGCGCAGCGCGTCCTCCGCCCCCTTGCGGTCGAACTTGTTGATGGCGACGAAGTCGGCGAAATCCAGCATGTCGATCTTCTCCAGCTGACTCGCCGCGCCGAACTCTGGCGTCATGACGTAGAGGGAGACGTCCACGTGCGGCACGATCGCCGCGTCGCCCTGCCCGATACCCGACGTTTCGACGATGATCAGATCGAATCCCGCGACCTTGCAGGCGGCCACCGTTTCCGGCAGCGCCTTGGAGATCTCGCTGCCGGTCTCGCGGGTGGCGAGCGAGCGCATGTAGATGTTCGGATGGTTGATGGCGTTCATGCGGATGCGATCGCCCAGCAGCGCCCCGCCGGACTTGCGCCGCGACGGGTCCACCGCGACCACCGCTATCCTCAGAGCGTCCGCCTGATCGAGCCTGAAGCGGCGGATCAACTCGTCGGTGAGCGAGCTCTTGCCGGAGCCGCCGGTGCCGGTCACGCCTAACACAGGCGTGCCGAGTTTTTCCGCTCGTTCGCCGATTTCCTTGACTAATTTGGATGGGCAGTTGCCGTTCTCCAGGGCGGTAATCAGCCGGGCCAGGGCACGGCGATCGCTCCCCTGCACCGCCGTCGGATCGATCGCGCGATCCCGCGAAAAATCTACGTCGCAATGGATGACCATGTCGTTGATCATCCCTTGCAACCCCATCTTTTGACCGTCCTCCACCGAATAGATGTGCGCCACACCGTAATCGTGCAGCTCGCGGATCTCGGCCGGCACGATGACTCCGCCGCCGCCGCCGAATACCCTGATGTCCTCGCCGCCGCGGCTGCGCAGGAGATCGATCATGTATTTGAAGAACTCGACGTGTCCGCCTTGATACGAGCTGACGGCGATGCCCTGGGCGTCCTCCTGCAGCGCCGCCGTGACGATTTCCTCGACGGACCGATTGTGACCGAGGTGGATCACCTCCACGCCCGTGGCCTGCAGGATGCGGCGCATGATGTTGATGGACGCGTCATGACCGTCGAAGAGCGACGCGGCCGTGACGAACCGGACTTTGTTCTTGGGTTTGTAGGCGGTGAGCTTGGCGCTCACGGACAGATCGGTCATGGGGACCTCCGAGGGCGTTGAAGCGGAGATGATAAGGCGCGCGACGTTACCTTACGTTGACGTTAACGTCAACGTCGCTCGAATTCACCGCGACCTTCGCGGCCCGCCTCGTCTGGCCGCACGCGCCGCGCGGCAGGCCTTACCAATAGGTTTCGACCAGGATCTGACCTGGATCGCGCCTGCGGTGCTTCTTGAATCCGCGCTCGCGCAACGCCGCTGTGACGTCATCGACCATCGCTGGGTTGCCGCAAAGCATAACCCGTCCGTCGGCGGGATCGAGTGGATGCGTCGCGCGCGTTTCCAGCCGACCATTCCTGACAGCTTCGGGGATACGGCCGATCACGGCGAAGTCGGTGGCTTCTCGGCTGACGAATGGCACGAAAGCGAACTGCTCAGCCTGCCGCCGCCCCACGGCCGCGATGTCGTCGCCGTAGGCCAGGTCCGTGGCCTTGCGGACCGCATGGATCAGAACAACCCGCTCGAATCGCCTCCAAGGCTCATCGCCGCGCAGGATGCTGAGAAACGGGCCAATTCCGGTGCCGGATGCCATCAGCCAGAGGACACGGCCAGCGGGCATCTCGGCGAGAGTCAGGAATCCGGCCGGGCGCGGCATGACCAGCACGCGATCCCCGGCTGCCAGGCGCGCCAACCGGTTGCTCAGCGGGCCACCCGGAATCGCGGTCAGGTAGAAGTCCAGCGGCCGCTCGTGCGGAGGGTTGACCATGGAGTAGGGTCGAGCGACGATCTCTCCACCGATTTCCAAGCCCAGCTTGGTGAACTGACCGGCCACGAACGGCTCAATGGGCGCCTGAACGCGGAGTGAAACCCGCTCCGCGGCCCATACCACCTTGTCGACCACTTCGCCTTCGACCCAACGCTCAGCCATAATAAACCCTTGGGGTCAGGTCTATACTTTATGCATCGCGTTAAGCCGTTCGGCCGGGGAAATCCGCGAAACCTACAAAGTATAGACCTGACCCCGTAAGGTGCTCAATGCTCGCTTATACCCGCTTCGCGCAAAAAACGCCGACGCTGCGCCTCGTCCGGGATGTTGTCCGCCAACGCGACGT
>Ga0209253_10005017_pt1 | contig 11506 bp, 9 predicted proteins | sample FrelakmetBRP12BR_FD_187145 | JGI IMG/M metagenome (GOLD analysis project Ga0209253, IMG submission 187145) | Freshwater lake sediment microbial communities from the University of Notre Dame, USA, for methane emissions studies - BRP12 BR (SPAdes)... | ecosystem: Environmental > Aquatic >...
AGACTATAGCGCGACGATGCGAAAGGCCGCCGACACGCTCGCGGCGCGGTCCCGCAAGGCGCTTGTGCTGCCCTGGGACGTCGCCAGCTGGTACGCGTATGCCGGCGATAAGGATCGGTGCCTGGAGTGGCTCGACCGGGCCTACCAGGTTCGGGACCCCAACCTGCCCTATCTGTGGTTACCGGACTTCGACGGCGTGCGAAGCGACCCGCGTTTTCGTGATCTGCTGCAACGGATGAAGCTGCCCGTGAAATGAGGGAGCGCGGACGTGACCGACGCGCGGACGGAGCGTGAGGGCGAGGGCGCATGGGCCAAGCAGCGCCGCAGGAAGGCGGTCCAGTGGGGCGTCGCTTACGCCTCGCGAAGCCAAGGCCGACGCCCGGCCATAGGCACAACAATCAAATCCAGCCGACGCTTTACAGCGCGGCTGATTTGAGGCGTTGAACGTCCGCTTTGTAGCGCGACGAATTTCTGCGATGGGTCGTTTATCCCCGTTGACCGTCTGCTATCGGGCGCGGGTTCGGGGTCGTTCCTCGGCATCGAGGGAAAGCAGACCTTCGCGTAGGCGTAAAATCGGCCAGGAGCAGACCGTCGCATCGCGCTTCCAAGGCGTCCGCGAACGGGCCGAAGGCGGGCATCTGCTGGCTCGACCGGGCAACACGACCAAGCTGTAGACTCGCGAGTGGCGTACCGGGCATGTTCGCTCCGGATCGACCACTGCATGCCAGGCTAGGGATGTGCCGCCGCGCGAACACAGCGCCGCAACCCGCGACTGTGTACTCATCGCCTGGAGGAAATCGTGACCGAGCAAACCGTTGCGTTCGACTACACCGAGACGGGTTCCGGCCCAGCCCTGCTGTTCCTTCCTGGGAGCTTTGGCACGGGCACGGGATGGAAAGCGGTCATGGGGCATCTCGGTGACGGCTACCGCATGGTCACGACCAGCCTGCTTGGCTACGGAGCCACGCCAGACATCCGGCCGGACGGCAATGCCACGATGGCGCAGCAAGTCTGCCTCATCGACCGGATCATCGACCAGATCGGGACGTCCCCCCATGTCGTGGGGCACTCGTACGGCGGACTATCCGCCATCGTGCATGCCTTGACCGGCCGACACAGGCCCGCGAGCCTGTTGCTCGTGGAAGCGAACCCTCTGGGCTTGCTGCGCGCGTCGGGAGACCTGGAACACTACGGGATGTTCGAGTCGATGACGGGTGCGTACTTCGCCGACTTTGCCCGGGGCGATGCAGAGGCGGCCCGACACGTCATCGACTTCTACGGCGGTACGGGAACGTTCGATTCGATGCCTCCGAAGGTGCGCAGCTACATCGTTGCGACCACGGCGGTGAACGTGCGCGACTGGTCCTCGGGAACACCGTTCGAGCCCAGCAAGGAGACGCTGCAGTCGATCGACGTTCCGACAACGGTGGTTCGCGGAGGAAACAGCCATCCGGCGATGCGCAGGATTGCCGAGCTTCTGCACGATTCGATTCCTGCGGCGCAGCTCGTCACTATCGAAGGCGGGAGTCACTTTCTTCCAAGCAGCCATCCAGCGGAGATTGCCGCACTGGTGCGCCGGCAGGTCGATGGAACGCCGGTGAGGTAAGGCTATTTATGCGTCCGCGAGGTCGAGAGGCAAAGTCTCCGATCCAACCCCTTCAGTCATTCGGGCCGCCCAGGTCGAGCGTCTGCTCGGGGTCGATCTCGGGCTTACAGCGTCCGCTTCTGGCAACCCTGTCGACCGCCAGCACCCCCGGCGGGCAGGAAAGCCCACGCTCGTAGCGCCGCACGGCCGCGCTTCATGATTGCCTACAATGTGCGGGACGCTCAGCAGATCGACAACCGCCGCATGGCCAAGCCGCGACATGTCAGCGAAACGCCCGCCGTGGCCTTCCTCAAGGCCCACGGTGTGGAATTCACCGAACACGTGTACGAATACCTGGAGCACGGCGGCGCCCAGCACAGCGCCGAAGTGCTGGGGCTCGATCCGTTCGCTGTGGTCAAGACCCTCGTCATGCAGGACGACAAGGGCAGGCCGCTGATCGTGCTGATGCACGGCAACCGCACAGTCTCCACCAGGAACCTCGCCCGTCAGATCGGCGTCAAGTCAGTCGAACCCTGCACGCCGGAGACGGCTAACCGTCACAGCGGATATCTCGTCGGCGGCACGTCACCGTTTGGGACCCGGAAGCCGATGCCGGTCTATATAGAGCGCAGCATCCTGGCGCTGCCGAAGGTCTGCCTGAACGGCGGACGGCGTGGGTACCTGTTGGGAATTGCGCCCGAGATTTGCGTGCGACTTCTCAAGGCCCAGGCCGTGGACTGCGCACTCGACAAGTGACGCGTCGCCAGGCGGGGCGTCAGTATCCGCGACGGGCACGGACGACGACCGTGCCCGCGAGCTTGTCGTGCCAGCCCTGTTTGCGCCGGTCCCAGCCGACCCGGAAGAAGCCGAGGCCCAGGCCGAAGAGCGACACGTAGTAGCCGAGGTAGCGGACGATCGCCTGTCGTCGCGTGAGCGGCGCACCGGTCTCCGCGTCCACGATCTTCGCGTGGATCAGCATCTTGCCGGGCGTCGCCTGCCGCGCGATCCAGAAAGCGACAACCGCGACCGCGGGCAGCACCCACGAGACGAGGTCATCGACCGGGCCCCGGCTGGGTGCCGAGGCGATCGCCTCCAGCGAGCCGGCGAGTGAGCCGCCGAGCGCCGCTGTGAGCGGGGCCCAGTACTCGCTGCCGTAGATCATGGTGAGCAGCGGCCAGACGATCATGCCGAGCAGCACGGTGTCGACGAGCGACGCCCAGGCGCGCGCCCAGAATCCCACGTACTCGTACCGGCTCTCGTCGATTGGCATGACCGCCTCCGATTCGATCGTGCGCAGTGATGCCCGACGGAGCGCACCCGCTATGTATACGCCTTGTACTTGTCGAGGTAACGCACCGGCTTCGAGAGCGCGTCGCGGCGGAACGGGTCGCCGAGCTCCCGCGTCACCATCATCTCGAGCACGGTGGTGCGCCCCTCCGCCTGCGCTTTCACCGAGGCCTCGAGCGCGGGCCCGACGTCCGCGAGCCGGTCCACGGTCACGCCCTCGCAGCCGAACGCCTTCGCGATGCCGGCCCAGCTCGGACTCACGAGATCCACGGCCTGGAAGCGTCGCGAATAGAAATCCACGTGGTTTTTCTTCTCCGCGCCCCACTGGCCGTTGTTGAAGACGACCACGGTCACGCCGATCTTCTCGCGCGCGCAGGTAAGCAGCTCGTTCAGGCTGATGCCGAAGGCGCCATCGCCGACGTAGGCGATCGCGGGGCGATCCGGCCGCGCCAGCTTCGCGCCGCAGGCCACCGGGAATGCGTATCCACAATTGCCGAAGCTCATGGCCGCGAACATCGAGCGCGGCTGCTCGAATCGCAGGTAGGAGTTAGACACCGAGCAGATGTTGCCGATGTCCGTGGACACCATCGCGTCCTTCGGCATGGCCCTTTCGAGTTCGCGCAGCATCTGCCGCGGGTGCATGAGCTTCGAATCCTTCGCGACCTCGAGGGAGTACGGGTCGCGCTCGTGGGTCCACTCGGAGAGTTCCTGTTCCCAGGCGCCCTTCTCGGCCTCGATCCTCGCCTTGCGCTCGGCCTGGTTGGCGACGCAGGCGAGGGCGCGGCCCTCGAGCCTGTCGATCAACGCGCCCGCGGCGGCGCGCGCGTCGCCATTGATGCCGACGCTGATGCTCTTCACCAGGCCGAGCACCTTCGCATCCACGTCGACCTGGATGATCTTCGCGTTCGCCGGCCAGTACTCCGTGCCGTACTGCGGCAGCGTGCCGAAAGGTCCGAGGCGCGTGCCGAGCGCGAGGACCACGTCCGCCTGGGAGATCAGCTTCATCGCGGCCTTCGAGCCCTGGTAGCCGAGCGGACCGCACCAGAGCGGGTGCGATGCCGGGAACGCGTCGTTGTGCAGGTAGCTCACGCAGACCGGCGCTCGCAGGAGTTCCGCAAGCCGCACGGCTTCTGCCGAGCCTTCCGACATGATGACGCCGCCGCCCGCGAGGATGACCGGGAACTTCGCAGACGCAAGCAGCGACGCGGCCTCGTCGAGCGCACCCGTGTCGCCCGCGCCGCGGCCGATGCGCAGTGGCGGCTGGATCGCGGCCTGGATGTCGCCGTAGAAGAAGTCGCGCGGAATGTTGAGCTGGGCCGGGCCCATCTCCAGCATCGCGCGATCGAAGCAGCGTCCGGCGATCTCGGCCATGCGCTTCGGGTTTCCCACGTGTCCCTGGTACTTCGTGATCTTCGAGAAGATCGGCAGCTGCTCCGTCTCCTGGAACCCGCCGAGCCCCATGGTCGTCGAGCCAGTCTCGGGCGTGATGAACACTACCGGCGAGTGAGCCCAGTAGGCAGCGGCTATGGCGGTGACGAAGTTGGTGATGCCCGGTCCGTTCTGCGCGATGCACACACCGTGGCGACCCGACGCGCGCGCGTAGCCGTCTGCCATGTGCGCCGCGCCCTGCTCGTGCGCGACCGGGATGAAGCGGATGCCGGCGGCCGGGAAGATGTCGAGGGCATCCATGTAGGCCGAGCCCACGATGCCGAAGACGTCCGTGACGCCGTTGGCGGCCATGGTCTCGACGAGCGCCTCGGAAGGGGTCATGCGCTGGGCAGCGGGTGCGTTCACGGCAGGCTCCTGTGGGGTCCGCTGGATCCGAGCGCAGGCAGGGATAGCGGGCCAGTCTCCACGGCAAGACTACCGCAGCTGGCGGCGATAACTCAGTCGCGTAAGACGCAATCGGCGCGGGTCGCTAGCAACGACCCGCGCCGGCGCGCGCGCAAAATCCGCCCCGGGCGTCAGGTCACCGGCGCAGCGGTCTCCTCGGCGGGCGGGGCGATCGCGGTCCAGGAGCTGTCGGGATCGAAGCTCTGGATCGCCTCCACTGCCGTGGCGGTGTCTTCGCCCAGGTCCTTCTGGAAGACCACGCCGTCCTGGTTGACGATGAAAGTCTGCACGCCGCTCGAGCCGTAGTCCGCCGGCCACGCGACCAGCGCGAAACCCTGGGTCATGACGCCATCGGAGAAATACTCCTTCGCGCCGCCGTTTGCGTTCGCGCCCTGGGCATAGAGCAGGCGGTAGTAGTAGCCGTGATACGGCGTTCGCCCCTCTCCGCGTCGATAACCCTCCTCAGCGGCAGAGGCCACGAAGGGACCGGCCGGGCTCGGCGGCTCACCCTCCGCGGTCGGCCAGTAGAGGCCGTTGTGCATGCCCTCGTCGCTGATGAGCTTGAGCGCGTAGATGCCGGCCGGGTCGCCGTCGCGTCCTTCCGACGCGTATTCCTGCTCCGCGGCCACGAAGCCGCGGCAGACGTCGATGGCGCCGAGCTCGTTCCTGCCGACGCGGCGGTAAATGAGCTCGTCGGCTCCCGCGGCGCCGTCGAGCCGCCACTTGCCATGGCGCTCAACGATGGGAATCGGGAACGGCCAGTCGTTCGCCCCGACTATGAGCACCGTGGTGCCAGTGCCTTCGTCGCTCAGCGAATGCTTCGCCCCATATGAGTCCAGGAATTTCTGGCGGTTCACCTTGTCCTGCACCGGGTCACCGGAATCCAGGAGCTCACCCACGTTCGGGCCCAGGAGCTTCCTGAGTTCGGCTTCGTCGCCCTTCTGCACCGCTGTGACGAATGCGTCCACCGCTTCCTGCGGCGTCTTGAACGACGCGTGCTTCTCCACCTTCGCGCACGCCGTGACGAGCACGAGGACGCAGGACAGCACAATGGCGAGGCTGGCGCTGCCGAATCGCTGATTCATTGTCTTCATGAGAGTCTCCTAGCGCCCCTTCTTGCCGCTACCGCTCTTGCCGCCACCACCACCGCCACCGCCCTTGCTCTTGGCGCCCTGCGGCATGCTCTGCTTGCCACGCTGGCTTGCCTGGCGGTCCGCCGAGCCGCGGTCGGCGCCGGACATTGCGCTGTCGCGACTGGCAGGCTTCTTGGCGGGCTTCGATGACGGTGCCGGCCGGCTCGCCTGCTGCTGTGGCTTCGCGCTCGGCTGCGGGCGCGACGTGGGCTGCGAATAACCACGGTCGCCGCCGCCCCCCTTGCCGGCCGCACCCTGGTAAGTGGACTGGCCTCCCTTGCCCGACTTGGCGGCCGCGCCCTGGTAGGACGACTGGCCTGCGGTTGGTCCCTTGCTCGTGCTCGGGCGGGCCGCGTCGCGGCTCGCAGGCGCCCCGCCTGCGTACGAACCCTGCACCTTCGGCGCGGGACGTGCCTGCGCCCCGGATGCCTTGCCCGTCGCGGCCCGGTTCGATGCCGAGGCTGTGGCGCCCGCATAGCTCTTCTGGCCCTTCCAGTTCGAGGCTGTCTGCGTCGTAGAGGGACGCTGCACGTCGGCCGGCATTGCCCGCGGCTGGCGCTTGTTCAGCTCGTTGAGGTCAGAACGTCTCGGGTTTGCGCCCGTGATCGGGCTCGAATTCCGGTATCCCTGCTGGCCGCGCTTGTTCCAGTAGTCGTTGCCGCCGGTGTTGATGATGACGTTGCCGTTGTTCACGTAGTTGTTGCCGTAGCGTCCGCCGTAGCCCGGCGGCGGACGGTAGCCGTTGCTCGGGTAATAGCCGTTACCGTAGGCGGGACGGTAGGGATACGGCGGGTAGTACGGCATCCCGCCGTAGCCGTAGTTCGGGTAGTAGTACCCGTGCTTGTAGTAATCGTCGTCGTCGTCATCGAAGATCTCGTTGACGAGCATGCCGGCGCCGAAGGCGAGCAGTCCCGTCGCGATGAGCGTGCCCGTGCTGTGGCCCGTCGACTCGGTCGTCGTAGTGGTGGTCGTCGCGGGTGCCGCTGCCGTCGCAGGCGGCGGGGCATAGACGGCCACCGGGTCGTACTGCGGCACGTAGACCACGCCGTCCGACGCCGGCTTCAGCACGACGACCTCCTTGCCGTCCTGGGTTTCGCTGTCGACCGTCATCTGCGGCGACGTCGCGAGGTTGCCGACCGACATCGCCTGCTTGCGCAGCCGCTGCACCGCGTCGAGCACGCCGGCCTGGTCGGCCGTGAACGCGCTGCCGAGCTCGGTGGTCCAGTCGAGCTCGCGGCACATCATGTCGAGCGTGTCCGGGAAATTCAGCAGCGCAAGCACCGGCGGCGTGAAGCCGACCTTGGCCGCAGCCTCGTCGAGCGCCTTGCCCTTGAGGCCCTGGTTCTGCAGCAGCCAGTTGCCGGCGTCGAGCACTTCCTGCGGATTCGTCGCGGCGATGAGCACCTGCGACAGGATCGGATCGGGGTAGAGCGCGATCGGGGCGAGCAATGCCTCGAGCGCCTCGGGCGTCCACGACGATGGAATCGCGGCGGCGGCCTGTTCTACGGCCGGGGTGGCGGCAGCGCTTTGCTCCGCGGGCGCTGCAGGCGCCTCGGCAGATGGCGCGCTCGTTACGGGCGGCTCCTTCGAGCCGCAGGCGACGACGAGAACGGCAAGACCAAGCACGATCGCCACGGAAAGCGATCGGCTGCGAGATGAACGAGCTTCCATGTTTGCACTCCGGACGTGCGGGCGAAAACGACTATTCGAGTTCATGTAGAACGATGAAGTCTCCGGAATCTGATGTACATAAGGCAAGATGCAGCGCAGCGGCGTCGGCGACTCGGGGCGCCCCATATTAGGGCGCGCAAAACCGTGTGACGCACCATCATGGTGCTCTATCTGGGCAGAGCCGTCGAATCGAAGCGCAAAATCAACCTCTTTGCGCCAGACCAGTGCGCTGGCATACTACGTGCATCCAGTTTCACTCCCAAAGACCCGCACCGGGTTCGTCGCGGCGAGCGATCCCGGCCACCTGAATTCGCTGCATCCGTAAGGAGAGCCCATGACCACTGCTGCCGACGTACTCAAGCTGATCAAGGAAAAGGAGGTCAAGTTCATCGATCTCCGCTTCACCGACACCAAGGGCAAGGAACAGCACGTTACCGTTCCGGACCGCGTGGTGGACGAGGCCTTCTTCGAAGACGGCAAGGGCTTCGACGGATCCTCGATCGCCGGATGGAAGGGCATCCAGGAGTCCGACATGATCCTGATGCCGGATCCGTCGACTGCGATCATCGACCCTTTCTTCGAGGAGACCACGCTCAACCTGCGCTGCGACATTGTCGAACCCTCGACGATGCAGGGCTATGAGCGCGACCCGCGCTCGCTCGCCAAGCGCGCCGAGGCCTACCTGAAGTCGACCGGCATCGCCGACGCCTCGATGTGGGGCCCCGAGAACGAATTCTTCATTTTCGACAGCCTGCGCCACGGCAGCTCGATGAACGGCTGCTTCTACGAGGTGGATTCGCTGCAGGGCGCGTGGAATACCGGCCGCAGCATGGAAGGCGGCAATCTCGGCCACCGCCCCGGCATCAAGGGCGGTTACTTCCCCGTGCCGCCGGTGGACGCCTACCAGGACCTGCGCACGGCGATGTGCCTCGCGATGGAGGAGATGGGCCTCAAGGTCGAAGTGCATCACGCCGAGGTCGCGACCGGCGGCCAGGCGGAGATCAACGTGTCCGCGAACACGCTGGTGAAGAAGGCCGACGAGGTGCAGATCCTCAAGTACGCCATTCACAACGTGGCGGCGAGCTACGGCAAGACGGCCACCTTCATGCCTAAGCCGCTCGTCGGCGACAACGGGAACGGCATGCACGTGAACCAGTCGCTGGCGAAGGACGGCAAGAACCTGTTCGCCGGCGACAAGTACGGCGGCATCTCGGAAATCGCCATCTACTACATCGGCGGCATCATCAAGCACGCCAAGGCGCTGAACGCGATCTGCAACGCCAGCACCAACAGCTACAAGCGGCTGGTGCCGGGCTTCGAGGCGCCGGTGATGCTCGCGTACTCCGCGCGCAACCGCTCGGCGTCGATCCGCATCCCGCACGTCATCAACCCGAAGGGCCGCCGAATCGAGGTGCGCTTCCCCGACTCGACCGCGAATCCGTACCTGTGTTTCGCGGCCATGCTCATGGCGGGCCTCGACGGTGTCAGGAACAAGATCCACCCGGGCGACCCGTCGGACAAGGACCTCTACGACCTCGAACCCGAGGAAGCGAAACACATCCCGACCGTGTGCCACTCCCTCGACATGGCGCTCGAGGCGCTCGACAAGGATCGCGGATTCCTGAAGGAAGGCGGCGTGTTCACCGACGACGTGATCGACGCCTACATCGCCCTCAAGATGCAGGAGGTCACGCGCCTCCGGATGTCCACGCATCCGGTGGAGTTCGAGCTCTACTACAGCGTCTGAAGACGGTCGTTCCATGCGCCGGGCGTGCGGCACCCGCTGACGCCCGGCGCGCATCCGGCCTTCCCATGACGCACGTCGCGGAATGCGGGCCGCAGCTTTGCCAGGGTTGGGTCCACAGGGCTATGCTCGATCCCCATGCAGACCCGGTTGCCGTTGCTGGCGTTGTGCCTGCTCGCCTATGCGAGCCAGGCGCAGGAATCCAAGGTCCAGATGTGGATGTGGAAGGACGCGAACGGCGTCGTCCATTATTCCGACGTACCCGGACCGGGCGCGGTCAGGGTGGACATCAACGTCTCGAAGGGCCAGCCGGGCGCTGCGCCGCCCACCGCCAGCGAAAGCCAGGGCGAGGGTCGTGGCGAGGGTCGCGGAGAGGGTGCGCCTCTCGTGGCGGCGACCACGTATTCCTCGCTCGAGATCGTGCAACCGGCGAACGGGACATCGTTCTTCGAGGCCGACGCCGTGGTCGACGTGCAGATTGCGTCCGATCCGGCGCTGGGGGCCGACGACAGTGTCTACCTGTATCTCGACGGCGAACGCGTCGGGAGCTCCGGCGACGCGATGGGCTACTCCCTGCCAAACATGGCACGTGGCCAGCACACGCTCAGCGCAGCGATCGTCGACTCCGGGGGCACGGAAAAGATCCGCAGCCAGCCGGTCGTCTTCTACATGAAGCAGCAGACGATCTACGACAGCAAGGGCAAGGTCAATGCGCCCGATGTCGTCGGTCCGAAGCTGAAGCCGCCGCCGAAGCCGAAGCCGACGCCAAAGGGCGGCTAGCAGTCCGCCGCGCCGCACGCCGCCGCAGGGAGGCGTGAGTTGGCGGCAGATCTCCACAACGCGTTCCGGCCGAACCAGCCCGAGCTTTGCGGCCTGCTCGACGGCGTCGCCACGAGCATCCTCTGGCTCGACGGCGACGGCGCAGTGCTGTACCTGAACGAGCCCGCCGAGGACCTGCTCGGCATCGGCCGCAACCAGGCTGCGGGCCGCAGCATTCACGATCTGCTCAAGGGCAATTCCGAACTCGACGGCGTGATCGGGCGGGCGCGCGCTGCGGGCGCGCAGTACTCGCGGCGCGAGCTGCCGTACGAGGCCGGGCCCGGCGCACCGCCACGAACGCTGGACGTGACGGTGACGCCCTTCGATCAGCCGGGTCGGCCGGGCGGCGTCATCGTGGAACTCGCCGACGTCACGCAGCACCAGCGGATCCTGCGCGAGAACGCGCTGCTCACGCAGCTCGGCGGCAGCCGCGCGATGGTCCGGCAGCTCGCGCACGAGATCAAGAATCCGCTCGGTGGCCTGCGCGGCGCGGCGCAACTGCTCGAGCGGCAGCTCAAGGATCCGGCGCTGCACGAGTACACGACGGTGATCATCAGCGAGGCCGACCGGCTGGCGGCGCTGGTGGACGCGCTCCTCGGTCCCGGCCAGCCGCCGCGCAAGGAACCGGTCAACATCCACGAGCTCGTGCAGCACGTCGGCCACCTGCTGGCAGCGGAAGCACCGAACGGCGTAGCCATCGAGCGCGACTACGACCCGAGCCTGCCGCGCCTCCGGCTCGACCGCAACCAGTTGATCCAGGCGCTGCTCAACCTCGGGCGCAACGCGATCCAGGCCGTGGGCGCGCACGGCCGCATCGTGCTGCGCACGCGGGCGCTCACCAACGCGAGCATCGGCAGCCGCCGCTATCGCGTCGTCGCCAGCATCCAGGTCGAGGACGACGGCCCGGGCGTGCCCGTGGAGCTAAAGGACACGGTCTTCTATCCGCTCGTCACCGGCCGCCAGGGCGGCACCGGACTCGGGCTCGCCGTGGCGCAGGACCTCGTCGGCCGCCACGACGGCCTGATCGAATTCGACAGCCGCCCCGGCCGCACCGTCTTCACCATCCTCATCCCGTTCGACAGCCATGAACTCGGCGAAAACGCTTAACGTCTGGCTCGTCGACGACGATGCCTCGATCCGCTGGGTGCTCGAGCGCGCGCTCAAGCAGGGCGGCATGCAGACGACCGCTTTCGAGGACGCAGACGCCGTGCTCGCCGCGCTCGCGCGCGAGGAACCGGACGTGCTCGTCACCGACATCCGCATGCCGGGGCGCAGCGGGCTCGACCTGCTCGAGGAGATCCGCAGCCGGCGGCCGCGCCTGCCGGTGATCGTGATGACGGCGCACTCCGACCTCGAGAGCGCGGTCGCGGCCTACCAGGGCGGCGCCTTCGAGTACCTGCCGAAGCCCTTCGACATCGACCAGGCCATCGACCT
>Ga0209253_10005018_pt1 | contig 11505 bp, 11 predicted proteins | sample FrelakmetBRP12BR_FD_187145 | JGI IMG/M metagenome (GOLD analysis project Ga0209253, IMG submission 187145) | Freshwater lake sediment microbial communities from the University of Notre Dame, USA, for methane emissions studies - BRP12 BR (SPAdes)... | ecosystem: Environmental > Aquatic >...
GAATAAGCTGAGCAAGCGATGATGGAAGATGTCGGCGAAGCGGGCGAGGGTGGGATCGTGGGCATTATGCAGCCGGTCGTGGACATAATCCGTCAGATGCAACGGCAGGGGTCCGTTCGGTCCGAACAGTCCAAAAAAGAAGACTTCCAACCGCGACGGAATCGTTGCGCCGGTCGCTGTCGTCGCCGCCGGCTTGAAAGCGGCCAGCGTGGACGGGGCAAAGGCCAGCGAGGGTTGCTGGGCCAGGCGGATCGGGTCATCGGCCGGGCGCCGGGAGCAGCCAAGCCGGGGGCTGTCCGGATAGGCGCACTCCCAGCGCCGCAGGGCCTGAAAGAAATCAAACGCCCAGGGTGTCTCCTGCAAGGCCTGCTGCAAGGCCTGTTGCAAGGCTAGAGCGTGTGGCGGCGTCCGGTTCTCGGCGGCCATCGCATGATCTCGCCCCGGTTCTGGGTTCTCAGGAGCGTTTCGGTAAAGGAGTTGATGGAAACATAACGGCTGAAAAATTCTTCCAGAACCGCTCCCAACAGGAAGGCTCCACTGCCCTCGAAAGCTGTTTCATCGCAGTTAAGGGTAATTTCCAGACCGCGGCCAAAGGCGATGGGGCCCGGGATAGGCATCCGTCGGGTAACCGGCTTAGCTACCACTGACCTGAGGCCTTCAAGCTGTTTATGTAAGGCGGGCTCGCCAGCCTCCGCGTAGAGCATCAAGAGTTCCCGCAAGGCAGCGGCTCCCTGCTGGTCATCGCTGTCCAGCAGCGACAGGTAATTCAGCGCCAGATGGTTGATCAGCCGCCAGCTGGTCTTGCCCTGCGCAAGGGAAGGGCGAGGGGAGGTAGGCCCGTCCAGGCACCGTACGGTTTCTACCGGTTCTCCGGCTTCCAGGGTGAAATCAGTCTTGCCGATCCCTACCGGCATGTGCAGGGGTAAATCCCGGTTGGTGCACAGGGTGGTCAAGGACAGTTGCCGTAAGCCCATGGAGTAAGGCGCTTCCTGGGCGTCTACCAGACTGATAAAGACCTCACTGCCCAGATAACTGGAGCGCGGCCCGCGGCGGCGCTGATAGGATGACAGCAGCCGCGGCAAGCGACGCAAGGTATAATAGGCCAATTGCTCGCTATGGCTGCTCAGATCATTGGCGGTATAGAAGGGCAGAAATTCCTGTTCCTGTTCGGTCTTGCTGCCGTATCCCACTACCTGTTGCACCTGATAGACCTCGAAATCCATCGGCCGTGAGCGATCAGGTACCAGATGGTGTTCCGCCCAGCGATCGGCCAGGTGGATACGGTCTGCCCGTTTGGGAAACAAATTGATGGCCGGTGTGCAGAACAGGGCAAAGTTGGCGACTTCCACCGCGTTTTCCAGTAAGGGATCACTGCGACTGAAAAGCACAATCATCTCCAGTTCAGTGTCAGTGCAGCGGTGCACCGCCGTTCCCAGTCCTCTCAGTTCCACGAACAGATAGCGCTGGGGAAAGGCAAAATACTCATGCAGCAAGCGGTAGCCTTGAAAGGACGGAGGGCTGTAAGGCAGCAAGGCCTGCTCATCGGCAAAGCCAACCCGGCGGATGCAGGACTTGTCGATGAGTTCCCGCCAGTTAGCCCTCGGGGGCGGGGAATAGGCCACCATGGCGAGGGTATCGGCTAGTAGTTGCTCGTAAAGACGCGTTGGCAAAGCGCCGCTGCCGCGCAGATAGAAGGTCAGCCGGTCCAGGGGCAATTGATTCAGAGGCATTTCCCCCCGAGTGCGCAGGCGCAGGCGCAACCCGGCTTTCAAACCGGGGAGATCGGGCGCCCCTAGGGCGACAGCGGCCGCTGCAGTCCCCAGGTATTTAGCTTCCTTGATCTCCAGGGGCCATAGCATGACCTCGTGAGCGGTTCGATATTCGCAGGCCGTTTGTTCATCCTTGCCGAGCAGGCTCCGCAACACGCTATCCCGCCGCACGATAAAGCCATCCTTGACGGCGCCCTCAGTCGGGCTGGGTTGCAGCTCAACGATGGCCATCGAGGGGATGGGGGCCAGATAATGGGGATAGACCATCTCCAGGAGATATTCGGTAAAGGCGGGGAATTCCGCGTCGATCTTGAGCTGAATCCGGGCCGCCAGGAAGGCAAAGCCCTCCAGCAGGCGTTCCACGTAAGGATCGGCGCATTCAAAACCTTCCAGGCCGAGACGTCCGGCAATCTTAGGAAAGGCTTTGGCAAATTCGCCGCCGAGTTCCCGAAGATACTGTAATTCGCGGTTGTAATAGTCGACTAATAGATGGGCGGTATCCATAATCAACGCCTCTCTAGCGAAGGGTTTCCAAAACCCGGGCATGATTGTCCTCAAGGTCGATCTCGGTCTTAAGGAACAGCCTGATGGGCAGCGGCTGCGCCCACAGTTCGCCGCTGATCTCAAAGGCAATCGCATGACGATTCATCTGGCTTTCGTCAAGGACAGCACGCACCTGCAAGGTATTGCGCAGGATGCGGGGTTCGAAGTTCCAGATAGCTTGGCGGATATGGCGTTCCAGAGTAGCCGTATCAAAGCTGGAAGCCGGGTGACCGCCAAAGGCTGGGAGACCGTAGTTCAGCACCGAGCTGGCCACCAGAGGATAGGGCTCGAGATCGACAGTGGAAGATAGATTGACAGCATTCAACAACCACTCCAGATCACGGATCACGCTCCTGCGCAGTTTTTCCACGGAGATTACCCGCTGCTCCCGCGACTCCACGGTTTTATCCGGCTCGTTATCAGTCAGGCGATCCAGCAAGGCGGGTTGTAAACGCTCTTTTGGAGTCAACTCAACCATGGGATCTGCCGTTTTTACCCGGGCGTTCCAGTTGCCTGAACCATTACCGGTTCTCCAGGGTATCGAGTTCAATGGAGCGCACGTCCAGCAGTGAATATTCACCGGCGTCAGTGGCAAGCATCCGCTGTCCCAAACCCAGGTACACCTCGGCATCGCAGCCGATCCATTCAGTCTTGCGGGCGAGGCGAACAGCGCTGTCAGCATTGTTCTCGGAACCCGGATAGCGGGTCGGAATGAGACCCACTGTCTCGCCGCCGTTGGCCCAGGTAAAGTGGGCCGGCGTCCACACCAGATCGCGCAGATCGGCTGGCTCTTCGAGGTGGATCCGATGAATGCGTTGAAAGGGTACCCAGTAGTAACGGCCGTTGATGATGACTTCCAGGACGGGACCCAGCCGGGGATCGGCGTCAGCAATCCAGGCGAAGGGCTCACCATCGATCCCCCCGGCAGCGGCGGGTGCTTCTGCGAAGGCCTGCTGCCTGAGTAGCCGGGATTGGGCGTACTGGCCCTGGGCGGTGAGCCGCAATGCCTCCAGCAATAAAGCGATCCACTGCTGGGGATCGCCGAACACCAGCGGCGAGCGCTGGCCGTTGAACACCTCGGCCCGCAACACTTCGCAGTGCACCGCTTCCCGGTAAGTTTGCACCATTGCCAGGGTGCTGGCATCCATTTCACCGAGGACATTCAGCTGATTGAGCGCTTTGGACCACTGGCCCACCACAGCCTGCAACTGGAAGAGAAATATGCGGTGCTTGGGATTGGCAGGATCTTTACGCACCTGCTGCTGCAGATCAGCCAGCGCCTGTTCCAGATTGCCGTTGCGTAAGACCTGATCGGCGACCACCACGATGCTGTCTCCTGTTAAGCCATCCGTGGCGGGATAGGGTGGGAAAACGAGCGGCGAACTACCGCCCGTGAGGGTTGCTTACATCTTATCGTTCTTCATCAAATCAAAGCCCTTTTTTTCACCTTTCTTGGCATTGCCTGCCTTGTCAAATTGGTTATACTGAGTCTGAAACTTAGTAAAGCTGAGTTGAATGGTTTCCATGGGACGCTCCCCACCGCTGCTGACCGAGTAACCACTGACGATGGGATCGTGGAGCTCATACTCGAGATAGACCTGGGGTTTGGATTCTGTTCCGGCGGTCTGGACAAGGTGAATGGTTGCTTTAGTCAGGTTCTTACCCATGGCGGCCTGCAAGAACAGATCCGATGAAGCGACATCCATGCTCTTGGTCAAGGTCACTTCGGAAAAACTGGGATTGCTGGTGTCGCGGTCTTGACCGTAACCGCTGGTCGAAAAAGGACGCTGCACGCTCCAATTAAGCGTGTCACAGGTGATCCAGTTTTCATGCTGCACTACGTTGCTATCACCCTTAATCTCTTTATCAAATTTCAATAGGATCATTTCATATTCCTCTGGTAAAACGGCTTGATTTGGGAAGGCCTAAAAACATCCGCAGAGTCAGTAAAGCACCCTTGCCCTCGCTTGAAGCTATAGTAACCTTACCATGATTTACCCCCCTGATTTCACAGTGATATTCACAATGGGAAGAAACGCTTAGGCATTCTCTAACCCTCATTTCTTTTGAGAGGGAAGCTTGGAGGTCAACCGCAGGGAAACGGTCAGACCCTCAAGTTGATAGTGCGGTCGCAAGTAGAACTTGGCGTTGTAATAACCGGGATTACCCTCAACCTCCTCCACCACTACCTCGGCGGCCGCCAGAGGACGTCGCGCTTTATCCGTTTCGGTCGCTACCGCCGGATTATTGAGAACGTACTCGCTGATCCAGCTGTTAAGCCAGCGTTCCATGTCATCGCGTTCTTTGAACGAGCCGATTTTGTCGCGGACGATGCACTTGAGATAGTGGGCAAACCGGCAGACCGCAAACAGATATGGCAGGCGGGTCGCCAGATTGGCGTTGGCAGTGGCGTCCGGGTCGGTGTACTCGGCGGGTTTCTGCAGTGACTGGGCGCCGATGAAGGCAGCGTAGTCGGTGTTCTTCTTATGCAGCAGCGGCATAAAGCCGTTCTTGGCCAGTTCCGCTTCACGGCGGTCGCTGATAGCGATCTCAGCGGGGCATTTCATGTCCACGCCGCCATCGTCGGTGGGGAAAGTATGTACCGGCAGCCCTTCAATCAGACCCCCGGACTCCACGCCACGAATCCGCGAGCACCAGCCAAACAGCTTGAACGATCGGTTGATGTTCACCGCCATCGCGTAGGCGGAATTCGCCCAGACGTACTTGTTATGGTCAACCCCTTCAGTGTCCTCTTCGAAGTCGAACTCTTCCACCGGATCGGTCTTGGCACCATAGGGCAGGCGGGCGAGGAAGCGCGGCATGGTTAAGCCGATATACCTGGAATCCTCGGCTTCGCGCAGTGATCGCCAGGCAGCATATTCCGGGGTCTGGAAGATCTTGGTCAAATCCCGAGGATTACTCAGTTCCTGCCAGGAACCCATTCCCATGACGGATGGCGCGGTGCCGGCTATAAAAGGCGCATGGCTGGCGGCCGCGATCTGCGCCATCTGCCCCAGCAGCTCCACGTCGGGCGGGCTGTGGTCAAAGTAGTAATCGCCGAGGAGACAGCCGTAGGGCTCGCCACCAAACTGGCCATATTCTTCTTCGTAAAGCTTCTTAAAGAGAGGGCTCTGATCCCAAGCGGTGCCCTTGAACTTCTTCAGGGTTTTGCGCAGCTCCTCCTTGGAGATGTTCATGACCCTGATCTTGAGCATCTCGTCCGTTTCGGTATTGTTGATCAGATAATGCAGACCCCGCCAGGCGCTTTCGAGTTTCCGGAAGTCCTCCTGGTGCATGATCAGATTGATCTGCTCGGTCAGTTTCTTATCGAGGGCGGCGATGATGGCCTCAACGGACTTGATGGCGTCTGCCGAAATGAGGGCAGTTTCCGCCAACGCCTGTTCGGCCAGCGTTTTGACAGCACTCTCGATAGCGTCCCGGCGCCGGTCGGAAGTGGGTTTAAACTTTTCTTGCAGCAGTTTGGAAAAATCGCTGACCTCCCGGGTAACCGCTTCGGGTTGGGCCGCCTGAACTTCAGCGTTCGCTTCAGCCATAGCTCTCACTCCTTAGTAGAAGGTGTTTCCGGGGTGGCCTCGGTGCGCGGGGGGGCGGGTGCTGCCACCAGGGATTTGAGCAAGGTCGGATCATTGAGCACTTGGGCGATCCAGTTCTCGGCATCGGTTTTGCCGTCCATGTAGCTCAGCAGATTGGCGAGTTGCTTACGTGCTTCCAAGAGCTTGTTCAAGGCGTCGACCTTGCGGGCGACGGCGGCGGGGGAAAAATCGTCCATACTCTCGAAGGTAAGGTCAACGCTTAGATTGCCTTCGCCGGTCAGGGTGTTGGGGACTGTGAAAGCCACTCGCGGCTTCATGGCCTTGAGCCGGTCGTCAAAGTTGTCCACATCGATTGCCAGGAATTTGCGCTCAGCCGCAGGCGGTAGGGGTTCTGTCGGCTTGCCGGACAGGTCGGCCAGTACCCCCATGACAAAGGGTAGTTGGATTTTCTTTTCCGCCCCATAAAGTTCTACGTCGTACTCGATCTGCACGCGCGGAGCACGATTCCGCGCGATAAATTTCTGGCTGCTTTCTTTCGCCATCACATACCTCCAATGGTTCTCAAGATTTGAGCGGTAGCGGTTCAATCATGTTTTTCAAAGCATAGTGAGCATGACCCTACTCAGGAAGTGTTTTCACTTTCAGCGCCGCGGATATACTCAAACTGCGCAACGCTCTCGGGGGCCAGATCGCGTACAATCTCCATAAAATCCTTGGAGACCAGCCGCTTGGCGCGTCGCAGCAAGATCGGCACCGGACTGGAAGGTTCACTACGCTTAAAGTATTCACAGAGCTTGTCGAGCCAGCGGATAACATCATCGCGGCTGGTCACCTCTCCAGTTACCAGAGGCATGGCTGGTTGCAGCCCGGAGTCCGGGTCGGAGACCCCAGGGGTTTCAGCAACGCCTGCCGGCAAGGGTTCGGCGATCCCCTGCTGGGCCAATTGCTCGGCAAGGGTTACGTCGATCTGCTGCAGCGCATACTCAATTTCTTTCAGCGCTTTAATCAAGTCATCCAATTGGGGGGCATTGGCTGCTCCCGCCTGCTCGGCGACGTAGGACTGGAGGGCATTCGCACCATCCATACAGTCACGCACAGCTGCGATACAGCCACGCACATCGCTGGCCGCCGTCTGGATACTCTCCGCTTCCCCTCTCTTTTCTATAAAATCCGCAGCGATTTCGGTTAAGTCTGTCAACTGCTTATCGGGACCCGCTGGTAGCTTGACGACCTTGTCAGTGAGGTTGATATCCCTCACGTTAAAACGCCCAAGTCTGGGAAGATCGAGCAAGGTGATCCGGCGGATATCGTTCAGCATAAACTCCGAGCTGTTCAGATCATCGATAATATTGCGCCGGGATGGATCGTATTCATCAGCGGGATCTAGCTGGGGATAGCAAGTTTTCCAATAGCGCTCTAGTAACCCTCTGAGCAGTCTCAAACCATCCCTGAGACCGCTGAAACCCTGGCTGTCCAATAAGGCTCTGCTCAGATAAACAGCCGGTCGCAGATGCTTGCTGCGCGCCAATAATTCCAGCGCCTTTTGCTGCACTTTGCGCCAGTCGGGTGGTTCGGGAGGATTATCCTTGTCAGGTCCAAATTCAGGGGGTGGCTTCGGTAGGGCGGCGTTCACCATCTCCCTAAAAGCGGGATCATATTCCACGTCTTCCCCGCTGGGAGAATCCGGAGACACTTCCTGAAGCAGTTTTTCAATGTCTATCACAGCCATCGTGGCTCCCAGATTCCAGGGGATTTAATGATCATAATTCTAGTGCATTTTAAGAAAATAACCATACTCACTGTAAGATTCTCCTTGTCTAGAGTTCAGGGTGTATCCTATTCATCCAGGAGAAACTCTATAATGACAACATGTCCAAAAAACCAGCTGCAGATGATGATGGCACTGTACTGGTCTCAGTGGCTGGTGGGCAGTCTCAAACTTCGCGCCCACCGGTAGCGATTACCTATCCACTCGCTGACGGTAGCCGGCAGACAGCAGAGTTTACCGGAACCGTTCGCATCGGACGTGGCCGGGACTGTACCGTGCAGATAGCCGACAGCGGGGTTAGCCGGCAGCATTTGGAAGTGTGCTGGGAGAAGGGGCATTGGTGGGTCCGGGATCTGCAGAGCCGCAACGGAACCTATCTAAATGGCCAGCCTATTGGTCAGATGCCGCTGGAGGGAGCCGTTACCCTGGAGCTCGGCAGGGAAGGTCCACTGATCGGTTTGGTTGCCTCATCTCCGGCAAACCTTTCCGTTTCCAAGCCGCAGGCATCCGTCGAAGAGATCTCCCGACGTTACTTCGCTCGTTCCGGTAAAGAGCCAACGGGTGAACACACTCTGATGATCCGCCAGGCTTTCCTGGAATTCCGGCGAAAACAGTCACGACGTTACTGGGGGATCATCGGGGTGATCTTTGTTCTCCTCTTGGGTGTCGGAGGGGTTGCCCTTTACCAGCACGTTCAGCTGAAGCAAGCCAATCAGATAGCGATCGATATTTTCTACCATATGAAAGTCTTGGAACTGCAACTTGCCACTGTGGAGGATACCCTCAGCGAATCGGCCAAGGCTGCGCGGCAGATAGAGATTGCCATGAGAAAGCAGCAGTTGGCTGACTTACGGAAAAAATATGAAGATTTCATTGAAAGAATCCAATTGACCAGATCGCCTCTTGATTCGGAAGCGCAGCTTATCCTCCGGGTGGCACGTCTGTTTGGTGAATGTGAACTCAACGTGCCGGAGGACTTCGCTCGGGAAGTTAAACAGTATATTGACAAATGGAAAGCGACCCCACGGCTGGAGAAAGCGATTCAGCGCCTTAATGAAAACCGGTACTCGCTCACCCTTTCCCGTACGCTGACTGCCCAGCAGTTGCCACCTCAATTTCTCTACCTGGCCCTCCAGGAAAGCGGTTTTGTCAATGAAATCGTAGGGCCCAAAACTCGCTATGGTTATGCGAAGGGAATGTGGCAGTTCATTCCAGATACCGGTGTGAAGTACGGACTGCGCTTGGGTCCCAGGCAGGAACTAGGCATATACGATCCCGAGGATGAACGCCATGATTTTGAGAAGTCGACTCGAGCCGCTGCCAGGTACCTTAGAGACATTTACAAAACCGATGCCCAAGCCTCTGGACTACTGGTAATTGCCTCTTACAACTGGGGGGAAGGCAACATCATTAGGTTAATTCGGGAGATGCCGCTCAATCCTAAAGAGCGTAATTTCTGGGAGCTGCTCCGACGATACAAAATTCCTCAGGAAACCTACGATTACGTCCTTTATATCTTCTCAGCCGCGGTAATTGGCGAGAATCCCAAACTGTTCGGTTTTGGTTTCGAGAATCCACTGAGTGATTCACTTGCTTCCCCTCTCTGACCAGCGCCGTGTTGCAATTAATCAGGAACGACTTTGTTACGGGTAGATAATGGTTTATAGTCGAAAACAATAGGATCCTTGGCGGCCAAGGCTGCCGAGCCGCTAACGTCTCCATACCGAAAAATCATGTCACTGAAGCTCACTGTTATTAACTACCAAGGACCCTCATCGGTCAAGGAAACTACCAAGACCATCGACCGGGGTGATGCCACTATCGGCCGCGCGACCGGGAACGACTGGGTACTCCCGGATCCGGAGAAGGTGCTCTCTAAAACCCATTGCCTTATTCAATCCCGGGGCGATGGCTACTACCTGACCGATACCAGCGCCAACGGGGTGTTCATGAATCACGCCGAGCAACGTCTGCAGAAAGGACAAACCGTAAAGCTCAGCGATGACGATATCATCACCATGGGGAAGTATAATATCCAGGTGACTATCACCGAAACTGCTGCCATTAGCGGGAAAGTTGGGGTAGATGCGGGTGAATTCACCGAGCTCCTGGATTTTGAACCTGAGTCCTCTCCAGCGTTCGCAGTAACCCCCACTGCCGATTCCCTTAGCCCAGTAGCCGTTCTAGATATCCAGTCTGCCTCCGCCAAGTTACTTATTCCAGAAGATGTTAACCTGTTAAATTTCAAGTCACCGCCACTAACCCCGCCTACGCAATCGGATAATGTGCCTCCGGAAATAGCTTTCTTCCAAGCCCCGGAACCGGCTACAGCTGTTCCTAGTAAGATTCACGAACACTGGGGTTCGGAGGACGATGAGTTTGGTCCTACCACCCGGCCCGATGCTGTCTCTCCAAGACGCCGGCGTGAGCAAGCAGTTCAGCCACCAATAGCTCCGAGGTCGAAGACACCAGTTCCACAGGCCCCTCCACGCCCGCTTCAGGACGGTTACAAAGCGGCATTAGAGGCCTTTCTCGAGGGTGCAGGGTTAACGCCACAGCAAGTGCCGATTGCCGAGGCTGACATACCCGAGTTGATGAACTTGTTGGGGAAAATGTTTCGTCAGACAGTGCAGGGGCTGTGGGAAGTTCTTATGGCCCGCAGTAGCATCAAACGCGAGATCGGTACTCACGATCTGACCACGATCTGTCCGACCGATAATAATCCTCTTAAGTTCTCCGCGAGCGTTGAGGAGGCCATGAGTCACCTCCTGATCCCGCAAGCTCCTGCCTATCTGTCTCCACTGCAGGCGCTAGAGGAGGGATTCAATGACATCAGAGCACATGAATTCGCCTTGTGGGCTGGTATGCAAGCGGCGCTTACCCATCTCCTGAGGCGTTTTGATCCCAAGGTTCTGGAAACCTATATCGGCCGCTCCATACTGAACAATATTATGCCCGGTACTCGCAAGTCCAGATTCTGGGATTTATTTACTGCTCGCTATAATGAAATCGCTAGAGAAGCCGAGGGTGACTTTCGGGAGCTGTTCGGCAGAGAGTTTGCCCGCGCCTATGAAGAGCAAGTGCGTAAATTGAAGTCTTAGTCAGGGGGAGCATCTATGAAATTGACACTGCTGCAAGGATTTCTCGCACTGCTGATTACGGCCGTTGCCGGGTGCAGTAGCAAGCCACCTGCCTCACCGCCTCGGCCGCCACCGCCGACGCACATCATCGCTGAAATCAAGGCCACTGCTGATCTGAACCTCGATCCTAGCGGTCGACCTTCACCCGTGGTGATCAGACTGTATGAACTGAAAACCCCAAGCGCTTTCGGCAGTGCCGACTTCTTCTCGCTGTATGAAAAGGATAGCGCAGTGCTCGGTGCTGACCTGCTAGGGCAAGAAGAGATCATCGTCAAACCTGGAGATGAGCAACTGATCGAGCGTACACTGAACGAAAAGACCCAGTATGTAGGTTTTTTGGCGGCTTACCGCGACCTGGATCATGCAGTATGGCGATCAATCGTTTCTGTAATACCGCATCTGATAACGCCTATTAAAGTCGATCTGCGGCGCACTGCGATTGAGGTGCGTGTCGAGTCCTTCTAGATAAGGAGGGAACTACTCATGTCCTGGAATAGCAAAGTTGTATGGTCCGAGGGGATGTTCCTGCGCCCTCAGCACTTCCAGCAGCAAGATCGCTACCTGGAAGCTCTCATCGAGGGACGCTGTAAAGACTTGCGGCCTTATGCCTGGGGTTTCAAGGAATTGAAGATCGATAAGGAGGCCTTGGCCCTGGGTAAGCTGGTTATCCGTACCGGCGAGGGCGTCTTCCCCGATGGTACCCCCTTTAGGATACCGGACGACGATGACTC
>Ga0209253_10005019_pt1 | contig 11504 bp, 11 predicted proteins | sample FrelakmetBRP12BR_FD_187145 | JGI IMG/M metagenome (GOLD analysis project Ga0209253, IMG submission 187145) | Freshwater lake sediment microbial communities from the University of Notre Dame, USA, for methane emissions studies - BRP12 BR (SPAdes)... | ecosystem: Environmental > Aquatic >...
CCAGCAGCAGCCCAATGAAAATGCCTAAAAAGGTTCCCAAATAGATGTTGAATCCTGGAAAGTCCCGGAAGATCATCCCGACGATGATCCCCGCCAGCGCCAGGATGGCGCCTACCGAGACATCGATGCCGCGTGTGATGATCACCATCATCTCGCCCATCGCAACTACAGTCAGCAAAGGCACCCACAGCAGGATCGAGCGCAGGTTGAACGCTGAAAAGAAGCGCGGCTCGAAGATCGTAGCCCCGATGACCACCAGCGCCAGGAAGATGACGATCCCAATCTCCCGGAAGCGCGCCAGCTGGACCGCCAGGTTCCTATTGGGCCGTTGGCTGAGCGCATAATCGATATTACGGGTTGTTGCCATGGCTACGGTACCTCTGCCTCTTCTAAAGTCTGCCCGGTTGCGGCTGCCATAATCACCTCAGCAGTGGCCTCGCTCTTGTCAAATTCACCGGTGATCCGTCCCTCGCGCATGACCAGGATCCGGTCGCTCATCGCCAGGATCTCCGGGAGCTCCGATGAGATCATCAAAATCGCCATGCCTTGCGCGGCCAGCTCGCCCATCAGGCGGTGGACCTCCGCTTTCGCGCCGATATCGATGCCGCGCGTCGGCTCATCCAGAATCATCACCTTCGGCTGGGTCAGCAGCCATTTCGAGATGACCACCTTCTGCTGGTTGCCGCCCGAGAGCTCTCGCACGGGCTGGTCCAGACTGCGGAGCATGATGCGCAGCTTGTCGACGTATTCTCGGGTGATCTCCCGCTCCGATTTCTCCCGCAGCCAGCCACCTGGAGCAATCCTCCCCAGGATGGAGAGTGTCATGTTCAGCGTCACATCCATGGGCATCAGCAAACCATGATGCTGGCGGTCCTCCGGTAGATAGATCAACCCTACCGAAAGCGCTTGCCCGGGGTTCTTGATCTTCACATCCCTACCGTTCAGCTGGATCGAGCCGCTGTCGATATCCAGCGTCCCGAACAGCGCCCGCGCCACTTCCGTCCGACCCGAGCCAACCAGGCCTGCCACTCCAACAATCTCGCCGCTCCTGACTTCAAATGAGATGTCCTCGAACTTCATAATCCTGGATAGGTGGCTGACCTGCAGCACCGGCTCCCCAATCTGGTGGTTGCTCCCCTTCTCGAACAATACGCTCAGGGGTCGTCCCACCATCATCCGGATGATCTCGTCGATGGAGGTTTCGCCGGTCTTGCGCACGCCAACCAGCTCCCCATCCCTTAAGACGGTGATCCGGTCGCAGATTTCGAAGACTTCCTCCAGCCGGTGGGAGACGAATACGATCGCCGTGCCCTGGTCGCGCAGCTTCCGCATAATCGCGAACAGGTCTTTCACCTCGTTCGGCGTCAGCGCTGCCGTCGGCTCATCCATCAGCAGGACCTTGGCATCTTGTGAAAGCGCCCCCGCCATCTCCACCATCTGCTGGTCGGCAATCGACAGGCCGCGCACCTTCCGGTGGGGGTCGAGAGAGACACCCAGCGCCTGCAGGAGCTCGCTGGAGCGCTTATACATCCCACCCCAATCGATCCACTGCCCCCCTTTTGCTTTGGGCTGTCGACCGATGAAAATATTCTCCGCCACATCCAGCTCAGGAAATGTCAGCGGCTCCTGGTGGATCAGCGCGATTCCCAGCTGAGTGGCGATGTGCGGGTTGGGGATCTCCACCGCACTTCCGTTCAGCTCGATCTTGCCTTCTTTTGGCTGGTATACGCCGTCGATAATCTTCGCCAGCGTGGATTTCCCCGCGCCGTTCTCTCCTACCAGTCCATGAACTTCACCGGGGTATATCTCGAAGTTGACGTCCTTCAAGACATTCACCCCGCCGAAGGCCATATAGATGCCTTGGGTCTTTAATACTGGGGATTGGTCTGTCATCTCATCAACCTGTCCGGCGAATCTCCTCCGAGCTGCTCATCCGCTCAAAAATGAATAGCTCAGCTAATAAGCACTGTCGAACTCAATCTGCTGGAAAAGGACCTTCAACGGCTCGATATCGCCGTCAATCGCAATTGCCCGGCAGGGGGATCCGTCCCGGCCCTGAATGCGCAGCGGCAGGGCGATTAAAATGACCTCTTCCCTCTGCAGGCGTTCCAGGCCGCGCAGACCCTCGATGATCAGCACCTGCGCATCCTTGTTCAGCAGGGCGTGGTGGGCTGGGGTGTATTCGGCCGGGTAGACGGTGGGCATATCCAGCGCCACGCAGGCCACGCCCCTCTTCGCCATCCATTCGCACGCCTCTACGGTCAGGTAGGGCTGCTCACCGAAGTACGCCGGCTCCGGGAAGCGCTTATCCCACCCCGTATAGAAGATCAAGCGCGAGCCCTTCCCAATTTTGTCGCTGTACGGCTCAAGGTCGGCGACGGTGATCGCCTCTTTCTCCCGTTTGTGGCTGAAGTCCAGCACCCACGCCGGCCCGAAGCCACGCCGCACGTCCAGATGGTCCACCGTCACCCCATCGTCGAAAAAGTGGTAAGGCGCATCCAGGTGGGTGCCCAGGTGGGTGCTGATGATCAATTGGGTGATGTTGTAATTGAAGTCCGCGATTTTCAGGTGCGGCAGCACGGCAGTCTTCGGATCAGGTCCGAAAGTCGGGGCTTTGTCGTAAATGTCAAATGATAAATCAACCAGGCATAACATGATCATCTCTCCTTAGGATAAATTCCGGTGAACGGTTAAGATTCGTATTTCCCTTCCAGAGCGCGGCTCTCGTAGCGCTCCCGGTTGATCAGTAAAGCGGTCATCCCTCCATCGGCTAAAATATTCGCTCCGGTGATGTAAGAGGCTTCATCCGAGGCGAGGAACAGGGCCACCAGGCCCATCTCGCGCGGCGAGCCCACCCGCCCCAACGGGATGTTATCGAACCAGTGCTGCTGGACCGCTCTTTTATCAGTGGCGACATCCTGGATCTGTCTCCAAATCAGCGTATCGATCAAACCCGGGCTCAGCGCGTTAATACGTACACCGTACGGAGCGAACTCGATCGCCATCGACGCCGTCATTTGCGCCACGCCGCCTTTCGATGCCGCGTATGGTGCGGCTCCGCCCAATGTAGCCTTGGTGTGCACCGAGGCGATGTTGATGATGCTGCCCTGGGATACTTTCACCATGTGCTCCAGGGCGTATTTGCTGCACAAGAATGTGCCGCGCAGGTCCACATTCACCACCCGGTCCCAGTCCTCCACCGTCATCTCCAGCGTCGGCTTGACAAAATTGACCCCCGCATTGTTCACCAGGGTGTCGATACGCCCGTATTTTTTCACCGTCTCGTCGATCAGTTTTTCGCATTCCAAATCGCTGGACACATCCGTCTGCACGAACAGCCCCCGCCCGAAGCGCTTCTGCAGGTCTTCCGCCGCACCGGAGCCACGTTCACGGTTGACCTCTCCAATGACAACCTCGCAGCCGGCTTCGGCGAACACCTCAGCGATCCCCAACCCAATGCCCGCACCTGCCCCGGTGACAACGCACACTTTTCCTTGCCAGTTTGTCATTGGTTTTCTCCTCATTAAGAAAGATATTCTATCACCTTGAGGTCGCCTTGCGACCGAAGGGATTTTTGAAGCGACGCCTCGTTGTTTGCTACTTCGATCCTGCCAGCCGGGTCTGTTTTCCCAGCCCTTCCGAACCCATGCCCATGTAGCCGCCGTCCACTGCCAGGTCAGCGGCGGTAATGAAAGAAGCGTCGTCACTCAGCAAGAACAGAGTCGCCGCCGCCACTTCGATGGGGTCGCCGCAGCGCCGCAGCATGTGGAACTCGCCCCATACCGGGTCCCACTTCTCTCGCCCGCCGCCGTCCAGGTTAGCCGCTTTGTATACCTCCTGAGTCCAGATCCAACCCGGGCTGACGCTGTTCACGCGGATATTGAATGGCGCCAGGTCGAAAGCCATGCATTTAGTCAGCGTATTCACCGCTCCCTTGGCAGAGTTATACGTCCAGCGGTTCGGCTGGGCGATAAATGCCGAGATGCTGGACATGTTTACGATCGCCCCCCCGCCCTGGGTCTTCATCGGCTCGACCACCTGCTGGCACATCACCGCATACGCCACCGGTCCGACCATCAGGGATCGCTCCCAATCCTCCCGGGTTGCGTCCAGGCCTTTTGCAGTGAAGGAAAAAGCGTTGTTGACCAGGTAGTTTACTTTTCCCCATTTCTCCAGCGTCCGCTCCACCACGCTGCTACAGTATCTCTCCTCAGACACGTTCCCCTCGCAGAAGAGCACTCCGTATCCTTTCTCTTCCATCTCGCGTGCAGCCTGGAACCCGTTGTCGCTCAGGTCCGCAATCACTACCCGCGCCCCCTCTTTGCACAGCTCTTCCATGATGGCGCGCCCAATGCCATTCGCGCCGCCTGTGACGATGGCGACCTTGTCCTTAAATCGGTCTCGAATGGGTTCCCGCTCGATCATTCCGTGTTCCCTCCGGAATAGAGTTCTGCCGTCCACAACCATCGATATTCCGCCTCCAGGCCGCCTTGCATCGCCTTCACACCATCACCAGGCCACCGTTGACGTTGATTGTCTGCCCGGTGATGAAGCTCGATTCATCCGATGCCAGGAAGAGCACCGCCGCTGCAATATCGGAGGGTCGCCCCAGCCTGCCGGCGGGGATTTGCCTGACGATATTGTCCACGGTGCTTTCATCCCACCCGCGCGTCATCTCTGACTCGGTGGTGCCGGGTGAGATCGCGTTTACCTGGATCTCCGGCGCCAACATGCGCGCCAGGCTCTTCGTTAAACCCAATATCGCCGCTTTGGATGCGGAGTAGTGCAGGCCTACCGCGATCCCACCCATCTGACCGGCGCTCGAAGCGATATTAATGATCTTTCCGGAATGCTGGCTGCGCATGCTCGGGATCACCGCCTGGCAGCACAGGAATGCCCCTTTCAGGTTGATGTCGAGCACCCGGTCCCACTCTTCAGAGGTAATATCCATCACAGCCGTCATTGGGCATATGCCAGCATTATTGACCAGGATGTCAATGCGTCCCCAAAACTGCAGCACCTGCTCGACCACCGCTCTAACCTGTGCTGGATCGCTTACATCCGCGTTCAATGCCAGTGCCTGGCAACCTGCGTCGGATAATCTGCCTACAGAATGACCCAGGTCCGGTTTGCTGATATCTACGATCCCGACCCGCGCCCCGGCCTGCGCCAGCCGTTGGGCTATTTCAAAGCCGATACCGCGCCCGGCTCCGGTGATTACTGCCACGCTGTTATCAGGCAGGACCGTCATCATACCAGCCACAGGTAGGGTTGTTCTATAAACTGTTTCACTCGCTGCAGAAAGCGCGCTGCCGGCGCGCCGTCCACCAGGCGGTGGTCGAAGGTCAGGCTCAGCGTGATCATCGACCGGATCGCGGGCTGGTCGTCCACCACAACGTTTTCCTTCACCAGCCGCCCAATTCCCAGCACCGCGCACTCGGGTGGGTTAATGATCGGGGTGAAGGAGTCGATGTCGTATATACCCAGGTTCGTGATCGTAAAAGTGGACCCGGTAAGCTCATCCGGAACGGCTTTCCCTTCGGCAGCTCGCTTCAATAAATCGTCGGCTTCTTTGGAGAGAGTGCGCACCGGCTTTGCCTGCGCATCCCGTAACACCGGCACCACCAGGCCGCGCGGGGTGTCCACGGCGATGCCGATGTTCACCGCCTCCCAGTACAGGATATCCTTTCCATCCAATGTGGCATTGAGCGCCGGGTGCTCGACCAACGCCCTTGCCGTCAGCGCCGCGATCAGCACATTGTAGCTGGGGATGACCTCGGTTGGTGCATCCGCCTTAAGGCTGGTTCGTATCGTGACCAGCTCTGTGGCATCCACCTTGGTGGTCAGCGTGACCGCTGCTGTGTCCTGTGCGCTCCCCGCCATCCGCTCTGCGACCAGCAGTCTTAAAGAGCCTGCCGGCTGGCGGTGATAAGGCGGCGCACCTGGCGGAGGCGTTCCCATGGCTGTCCTGCTGCCGGGAATTGTCTCTGTGCCGGCATCTTTTCCGCCGCCGGGCCCGACCGCCCGTTGCACAGCCTGTTTGAGCTCCTGCTCGATGTCCGAGCGCTCCAATCGTTTGCCGGGGTGCCTGCTTGCCAATCCGTCCAGGTCTACGCCGGTCGCTTCAGCCAGGCGGCGTGCCACCGGTGTGATCTGGATGACCTTTGCATCAATGGTTGGGGGTGGGATGCTGGCGGTGGCCTGCTCGATGGAGTGCTTGAGCATCTGGATATCGCGCTGCTTGATCTGCCCGCGCAAGCCGCTGGGAGCGGCCATACTCCAATCTACTCCCAGCTCTCTGGCGAGCCGGCGCGCCGCCGGGCTGGAGGGCGCTCTTCTGCCTGGCAGCCGCTTGACCTCATCCGCCGGGTGCACTGCGGGAGTTGCCTCCGCAGCAGCCGAGACCTCCATAACCGGCTCAGGGCGTTCGCCGGCGGACATTCTGGTGGTCGGCGCTCTCTCTCCTTCGGCGAGCATATACGCGATCACCGATCCAACCGGGATCTGCCCCTCTTCCGGCCCCAGCAGGATGTGCAGCACCCCTTCCTCGATGGCTTCCACCTCCACGATGGATTTATCGCTTTCCACCTCCAGCAGCAGTTCCCCCGGGTGTACTCGGTCTCCGGTATTTTTCAGCCACCGGACGATCTGTCCGCTGTCCATAGATAGCCCCATCTGGGGCATGACAATCTCGCGCGCCATAACCGCTGCCTCTATGCTCGCATCTCTCGAATGATTTCGACGATCCGGTCGGCGTTCGGGATCGTCAGGTCTTCCAGGCTGGGGGCGAAGGGGATCGGCACATCCGCTGCCCCAAGCCTCCGCACCGGCTCGTCCAGGTAATCGAAAGCTCCTTGCATCACCCGCGCTGCGATCTCCGCCGTCACCCCAAAGCTCTGGTAGCCTTCATCTATCACCAGCACATGCCCGGTTTTGACTGCTGATTGCACCAATGTCTTTTCATCCAGCGGTGAGATGGAGCGCGGGTCGATGACTTCCACCTCGATCCCCTCGGCGGCTAATCGCTCGGCGGCCTCCAGGCTTGGATACAACATGCTGGACGTGCAGATGATGGTCGCATCCGAGCCGTAGCGGTGGATGCGCGCCTCCCCGAACGGGATCGTGTAATCCCCTTCGGGGATCGGACCCTTCTGGTTGTACGTCATCTTATCTTCCAGGAACATCACAGGGTTATCATCCCGGATCGCCGTCTTCAGCAGCCCTTTGGCATCCTCCGGTGTGGAGGGCATGATCACCTTCAACCCGGGGATATGGCAGTACCAGGCTTGCAGGCTCTGGCTGTGCTGCGCTGCGGCTCGCCGTCCCGCTCCCATCGCCGTGCGGATCACCAGCGGGATCTTGCACTGCCCGGCGGTCATATAGCGCAGCTTGGCAGCCTGGTTAACGATCTGGTCAGATGCCAGCGTGGTGAAATCGCTGAACATGATCTCCACCACCGGTCGCAAGCCGGTCATGGCCGCGCCTACCGCCAGGCCGACGATCCCGGCCTCGGCGATCGGTGTATCTCGCACCCGCTCTCCGCCGAATTCTTGATATAGGCCGGCAGTGATTTTGAAAATCCCGCCCGCCAGGCCAATATCTTCTCCCATGACGAAGACGCGTTCATCCCGCCGCATCTCTTCATGCAGCGCTTCGTTGATTGCTTCACGGATCGTGCCGATCCTTTCAGGCGTAGACATCTTGGTAAACCTCGGATGGATCTGGATAAGGTGCTGCTTTGGCGAATTCAACCGCTTCCAGGATGCGCTGCTCGATCTGGTTATCAATCTGGTCGAGCTGGCTGGCTTCCACGATATTCCCGTCCACCAGGGCGCTGCGGAAGCGTTGAATGGGGCATTTCTTCATCCATTCTTCAATCTCAGCCTGGTTGCGGTACCCGTACGTATCGCCCTGGTCGCCCATATGGTGGCCGCGCCAGCGGTACGTCTTGCATTCCACAAAGCTCGGTCCCTCCCCGGCTCGTGTCCTTTCGACTGCCCAGGTGGCAGCCTGGTAGACTGCCAGCACATCGTTGCCGTCCACCGAGACCGCCGGGATGTCCATCGCCCCGGCGCGCGCCAGTGCGTTGCCCGCGGTAGAGCGGCTGGTGGAAGTATATTCCCCATAATGGTTGTTTTCCAGGATGTAGACCACCGGCAGCTTCCACAGCGAGGCCATATTGGATACCTCGTAGAATAGACCCTCGTTCAGGGCTCCGTCCCCGAAGAAAGCCACGGAGATCCAGCCTGCCCCCTGGATCTTTGCCGAGAGCCCTGCGCCGGTGGCAATCCCCAGTCCACCCGCCACCACTCCGTTGGCTCCCAGGATGCCCAGGTTCATGTCCACGATGTGCATGCTCCCGCCCTTGCCCCGGTTGTAGCCGCTCTCTTTGCCCAGCAGCTCGGCGAACATGCGCCGCGGATCGCCGCCTTTAGCGAGCAGGTGCCCGTGGCCGCGGTGGGTGCTGCTGATCTTATCTTCAGCCTCCAGAGTCACGCATACCCCCACCGCCACGGCCTCCATGCCGGTGTACAGGTGCGCCAGGCCCGGCATCACTCCTCGGCTGTAGAGATCGTAGACCGTCTCCTCGAATTTGCGGATCGTGACCATCCGGCTGTACATCTCAAGATACAGCTCTGTTGGGAGGTGGTCTCTGTCGATGGCTTGTGTCAGTTCATCAGTGTTTTTTAGGATCATGGATACCTGCCTGGGAAGAAATCAGTCGAAGCGGGCACTCTAAAAACTCAGAATGCCGGCTCTCTTTGTTCCTGGGTTTGGACGCTTTCAACGTAACGGCGGTGCGCATCTCGCACCTGGAGGATGTGTGCTCGCATCGCCTGGCGAGCTGCCTCTGGATCGTGGCTCTCGATTGCCGCAAAGATCGCTTCATGCCATCTGCGCGCTTTGGGCAGCTCGCCCGGTACTTCAATAGTCCGGCGGCGGCTCTCGCTCAACAGGTCATAGGTTGAGGCCAGCACCATCATCAAGATCGGATTATGCGTGGCTTTGGTGATCTGCAGGTGGAAAAGCGTGTCCCTTTTAACATGCTGCTCGACGGAATCGCTCTCGGGCAGGTCAGCAACCAGGCGCAGCTCTTCCAGCTCTTCTGCGGTGATGTTCACCGCCGCCAGCGCGGCCACCTCTGGTTCGATGATGTAGCGCATCTCGCTCAATTCCTCGAAGACCTGGTCGCCCCTCAGCAGCTGGAATACTTCCGGGTCGAGTTTATTCCATTCCTCGACCGGGTTGATGGTTGTCCCCCGTCCCTGACGTACCGAAACGATACCCTTGGCAGCTAAAGTGCCCAGCGCCTCGCGCACCGCCGCCCGGCTCACCTGGAACATGCTCGCCAGGTCCCTCTCAGCCGGAAGCAAATCTCCCGGCTGGTAATGCCCGGAGATAATGGTTTCCAGCAGCTGGCGGGTGATCTGCTGGCTGAGCTTTTCCGTTTGCACAACTTGGAATGGCGGTTTTTCGGCCATATTGGGCTGCCAAAAATGGCTAAAATGGTATTGTGGTATAATGGCTAAGTGGTATGACCAATTTCCGTTTACAGGATATCATCGGTTTGCCCTCTTGTCAAGATGCTTCTTATTCCCACGGTCAAGGAGGCTGAAATGGCTCATCAAGGTGCCAGGAACTGGTTCATCCCCGACGCATATCTGCCCGAGCCGGTGCAGTCCGGCGGCCCTTACATAGGTCACGAGGCAATCTGCGTGTTGAACACAAGCCGCGCTGACGCTTCCTTGCTGCTGACGTTTTACTTCGAAGACCGGCCCCCAGTTAGAGACATCCAGGTGACCATCCCATCCGAGCGCACCCGGCACCTGCGCCTGGACAAACCCGAACAGATCGGTGGCTACGCGGTGCCGGTCGCCATGCCTTACGCCATCCATATTCACAGCGACATCCCGGTCATTGTCCAGTACTCCCGCCTGGACACCACCCAGGTGCAGTGCACCTTGATGACGACAATGGCTTTCCCATTAGAATCCCCTCAAAACTGATCGCTTAGCATGAATGGGCGGTAGAGGGAACTCTTTAAGCTTAGCAAAACATTCGACTGAGTGAGGATACAATACAGGACCATGGACAGCCTACCGACACCCAAACAAATCGAAGGCGCGTATGCCCTTGCCAAAGAGCGCTACGCCATGATCGGAGTCGACACTGACCAGGCGCTCTCGCAGCTTGCCGGCATCTCGATCAGCCTGCACTGCTGGCAGGGGGACGATGTCGGCGGGTTTGAGAACCCGGAGGCCGGCCTGGGCGGTGGTCTGGCTGCCACGGGCAATTACCCCGGAAAAGCTCGCACTGCCGGTGAGCTGCGCAGCGACCTGGACAGGGCTTACTCCCTCGTCCCCGGCAGCCATCGCTTGAACTTGCATGCCATCTACGCGGAAACCGGAGGCCGTCCGGTCGCCCGCGACCAGCTCCAACCCGCCCACTTCTCAGCCTGGGTCGACTGGGCACGCATGAACCGGCATGGCATCGACTTCAACCCGACCTGCTTCTCTCACCCGCTCGCTGAAAGCGGGTTTACCCTCTCCAGCTACGACCCCGGCATCCGCAGTTTTTGGGTTCAGCATTGTATCGCCTGCCGGGTGATCGGCGCGCATTTCGGCCGGGAGCTCGGCTCGCCCTGCATCACCAATATCTGGATCCCCGATGGCTATAAAGACCTGCCCGTCGACCGAACCGGCCCTCGGGCTCTGCTCGCCGGCTCTTTGGATCAGGTGTTTGCCGGTGCCATCGATCCGCGCTTCAACCTGGATTCAGTCGAGGGTAAATTGTTCGGCCTCGGCTCCGAGGGCTACGTATCCGGCTCTCAGGAGTTTTACCTGGGCTACGCCATCACCCGCCGCAAGCTGCTCTGCCTGGATACCGGTCATTACCACCCCACCGAGCAGGTATCCGACAAGATCTCCTCCGTCCTCCAATACCTGGATGAAATCCTTCTGCACGTCAGCCGCGGCATCCACTGGGACAGCGATCATGTCGTGATCCTCTCCGATGAGCTCCAGGCGATCATGCAGGAGGTCGTGCTGGGCGGCTATCTGAACAGGGTCCACATCGGCCTGGATTACTTCGACGCCAGCATCAACCGCGTGGCAGCCTGGGTGATCGGCATGCGCAGCGCCCTCAAAGCTCTATTAATGGCTCTGCTGCTGCCCGCCGCCCACCTGCGTGAGATCGAGCAGGAGGGCAATTTCACCACCCGGCTTGCCCTCCTGGAAGAGATGAAAAGCATGCCCTTTGGGGCTATCTGGGATTACTGCTGCTTGCAGGCCGGGGTTCCCATCGGCGCCGCTTTTCTGGACGAAATTCGTTCATACGAACAACAAGTCCTCTCCAAACGGGTATAATCCCGTACATTAATGTCATCCCGTGGCGCCCCCTTTCCAATTACCATTATCCTGAGGAGCGCAATCCTTTTTATGTCATCCTGAGGAGCGCAGCGACGAAGGATCTCTCAGCACTAGGTGATCGTTAGGATCTACCTT
>Ga0209253_10005020_pt1 | contig 11503 bp, 12 predicted proteins | sample FrelakmetBRP12BR_FD_187145 | JGI IMG/M metagenome (GOLD analysis project Ga0209253, IMG submission 187145) | Freshwater lake sediment microbial communities from the University of Notre Dame, USA, for methane emissions studies - BRP12 BR (SPAdes)... | ecosystem: Environmental > Aquatic >...
TCGGAAACAATGTCATTGCCGTTGTTATTGTTGTGCAGCATTTTGAGAACTATATAAATATAATTCTCCATATCATCAACCTTGGGACGCTGGTCAGTGTTCAGTATATCTTCCAGCGTCAGCGGATGAATTTCATAACAAACCCCCAGTTTTTCAATGAGATGTATGTCATGTACGCCTTCAATATCAATCCAGGTAACCGTGGGGCGGTCTTTAAAGATAAAGCACTCTTCAAGACTGTGCAGCGTTTCTTCCTTCAGCTCGGACTCATTGTAGTCTATAACCGTGACCCCGGTGATATCCACGGTCTTTTCCCCGATGTGCACGAGCGTGCCCGGCGCCATCCAGGCCTTTTTTGAGCGCTTTTTTGTATATCGTTTCATAGAATCCTCACTGAACTATCCGGCATGGTAAAAGAGGGGAAAAACTGTTAGCTGTAGCTTCATCCGTGACCGTCCACCCTTCGCAGTCTGTGAACAAACATTACCGGTGATTGATAAGTACCCGTTTGAATTTCGACTGGCCACACTTTTTAGTGCTACGGAGGACGGGTCGCTCGCCTGCGGTGAGATTGTCGAACCGTGAGCCGAATTTTACTTTCTACTTTTCACTTTCCATTTCCCGAACCCCGAGTCCCGAGCCCCGAGCCCCGAGCCCCAAGTCACGGATTCCACAGGTACATAAAGCTCATTGGGAAATATTCAGTGAAGCCGCTGCCGCCGATATTGAAGAGCTGAATGTTTGCCTGGGAATAAATGTTATTCTTATACGCCATGGGGCGGTGGTAGGTAACCAGGCGCGCATCTTCAACGCCAATCTGCTTTTTTACCATCTCGACCGTGTCATCAAGATACCCTATGTCATCTATCAGCTTTGCTTTTAAAGCCTGCTGGGCGGTAAAGACCCGGCCGTCCGCCAGCGTCTTCAGCTCGGTACGGGAAATACCCGGCCTGCCCTGCTCTATGACCGAAAGAAATTTCTGATAGAGCGAATCAATAATCTCCTGGACAATTTTTCGCTCCTCCGGGGTTGAGCCGCGGAACGGAGAGAGAATATCTTTTTTATCTCCCGACTTGATCGACTCCTCCTGCACCCCGAGCTTATCCATCAGCCCCTTGACGTTGAACTTGGTGACGATCACACCAATGCTTCCGGTTATGGTTGTCGGGTGGGCGACAATCCGGTCCGCAGCGGTTGCAATGTAGTAACCGCCTGAAGCGGAAACGTTCATGAACGATGCCGCCACAAACACATTATGCTTTTTCTTGTAGCGCAGGACCTCCTGGTGGATGATGTCGCACGCGGTGACCGTACCGCCGGGGCTGTCAATACGCAGGATGATCGCCTTTACGCGCCTGTCCTGCGCTGCTTTCTCAAGCTCTTCCTTGACGCGGGCCACATCGCTCACTTCTTTGCCGAAGCCAAGAATCGAGCGTTTGTCCACGTCTGTTATAACGCCGGACAGGTCCAAGAGAAGGATTTTATTTCTTCCTGATCCGGTAATGGTCTTTTCTTCAAACGGCTCTGTTTCACGCATAAACGGGATTGAAACAAACGCGCAGCCACCCAAGCACAATAGGCATAAGCCTATTATCACCAGCCCGCCAAACCGTATCCCTGATTTCATGCTTTCTCCTTTTGATGAGGACGCTGATTTTCGCTGATGCACGCAGATACTGTTTTATTCATTAAATTTAAAATCCTGACCATCCGCGTTAATCCGCGTCCAATAAAAGTTCACTCTTCTTTCAAAACAATATTGTCAATAAGCCGTGCCTTGCCGATTTTGACTGCCAGCGCCATCACCGCGGGCTGTGATATAACGTCAATATCCTGCAGGGTCTCGATGTCACATACCTGTATATAGTCCACTGTCGCGCACGTCTCTTTTTCTATAATCTCCCGCACCGTGCCGATGAGCACCAGTGCGCTGCGCTCTCCCTGCTGAAAAAGCTCCCGCGCCCGTGCGAGTCCCCGCGAGAGGCTGAGCGCGGACCTGCGCTCATCAGCGTTGAGATAGGTGTTGCGCGAGCTCATGGCAAGCCCGTCCTGCTCCCGCACCGTTGGAACCCCTATGATCCTGACATCAACGTTCAAGTCCCTCACCATCCGTTTTATTACTGCAAGCTGCTGAAAGTCTTTCTCCCCGAACAGGGCAACATGGGGTTTAGTACAACTGAAAAGTTTTGCGACCACCGTTGCCACCCCTTGAAAATGGGTTGGCCGTGATACGCCGCAAAGGTTCTGCGACACCTGCGATACGGTGATTGAGGTCTGGTAGCCCTGCGGGTACATTTCTTCCGCGGTCGGGGCGAATATAACATCGACACCGGCAGACGCGCACAGCTGCGCGTCGCGGTCCCAGTCGCGCGGATACTTTTCAAAATCTTCACCGGGCCCGAACTGGGTGGGGTTCACAAAAATGCTTACGATGAGTATATCGCCGAGCTTTCGTCCCTCCTGCATGAGGTGCGCGTGCCCCTGGTGGAGATAGCCCATGGTCGGGACAAACGCAATGGTCTTGCCCTGTTTGCGGCAGGCATCGGAAAAGGCCTGCATCTCTGTAACTGACATGATTATATTCATAGGCTGCCTGTTAAATAAAAACCCCCTGCAGCAACACGCCACAGGGTATCAATAAGATTTCCCCGCCCTCAAGAGGCCGTTTCGTAATGTCATTGCGAGAAAGTGAAACGACCGAAGCAATCTCATAATGGTTCGAAAATATAGAGATTGCCACGCTCCCTTTGGTCGCTCGCAATGACCAGGAAGGGCTGTGACACAGTTTCTCACCAGGGAGAGGGAATCAAAGCACAAGCTCAAAAGCTCTGGGCTTTGGTGGGAAATTTTTCTTCCTTTACTTCATTGATAAATTCCTGCACCGCCTTTTTTATGACTGGCTCAAGCTGGACATACTGCTTGACAAACTTGGGGCGAAACGAGCCTGAAAGCCCCAGCACGTCATTGATGACCAGCACCTGGCCGTCGCAGTTAACGCCGGCACCGATGCCAATCGTCGGGATGTGCAAGGTCGCGGTTATCTCCTTTGCCAGCTCGTAGGGTATGGCCTCAAGCACCACGGAAAACGCGCCGGCCCGCTCAACCGCCAGCGCGTCCGCCAGGAGTTTTTGCCACTGGCGCTCCTCCTTGCCCTGTACTTTGTAGCCGCCCATGCGGTGAATTGACTGGGGGGTGAGCCCGATGTGGCCCATGACCGGGATGTCCACTTCGCTGAGGGCCTTTATGACCGCCTCCATGTTTTCTCCGCCCTCAAGCTTTATTGCTTCCGCGCCGCCCTGCTGAATCAGGCGCCCGGCATTTCTCCGGGCCTCTTCTATGGAAACCTGGTAGGACATATACGGCATGTCGGCGACCACCAGCGCCCGTTTGCGCGCTTTTGCCACAGCCCTGGTGTGATATACCATGTCATCAATGGTCACGGGGAGTGTGTTTTCATAGCCCATCATGACGTTGCCCACAGAATCCCCGATCAGCAGCACATCAACCCCGCTTTCATCAAGCATCCGCGCCGTGGGGTAATCATACGCGGTGAGCATGGTTATCTTCTCCCCGCTGTCCTTCATTTTCTGCAGATCAAGGATGGTAATTTTTTTCATTACGGTATCTCCATAAATTCTTCTACCGGCACGGTAAACCTTCCTGAAGCCGGCTCACTTCTAATTCTGTCAGTTTAATATTTTTAATTGTGGAAAATAATTTTTGTAGTGCGCCGTGTCAAGGGTGAGAATGCCGTGACTGTTTGCCAGAGCAAAGCCGCCAATTATAAAATCGGCAAGTATTTTCTGCCTGAACGTGATGGAATGACTGCAGTGAGAACATAACGGTTTTAAAATCTTTCCGCATGCGGGACATATTGTTTTTCTTTTCTTAAGATAGCGTCTCCAGCCATTCACTATAGCTTCATAATTTTTTGCGTATTCTTCGAGCAAGGTGATTTCAAGTATCTCCAGGCACTCATCCAGCTTTTCTCTGCGGGGGAAATGCACACACAACTCCAGGTAGATGCTATCATTTATAATATACTGGTGCGCGCTGTATTTCTCCAGCAGATCTGACGCCCGGACGTATAGTGAATCCTTTAAAAATACACTGAGAAGAATATTTGTATCTACCGTTGCTATCACCGCATATCTCTCAGAGAACGAATTCTTTGAACTGCATTTTTTTTGTCCGTTACGCTGATACAGCCAGAGACTTTTTCAACCTTAGACCGGTAGCCAGCCTCATCAGTTGCATTCATGCGCAGCACAAGGTCTATTGCTTCAGAATGCTTTTTGACTTTGAACCGCCGTTTCAGACGATTCAGGAGTCGTTCCCTTTCAGGGGTAAGTCGAATAGTAATGCTTTGACTCATGCTATATATCCTCCTTCATGTAATACATTATATCTATTGTATTACATGGTGTCAAAATATTTATTCTCGATACCTATTGGTAGATTCTACCGTCTTAAAAAGACCGCCAGGAAGGTAAATACAAAAGCGCAGATGCTGACAAATCCGTTGAGGGTGAAAAACGATACCGTAACGCGCGAGAAATCAGTGGGCGACACAATGCGGTTTTCATACCAGAGAAAGATGGCGATGAGCAGAATTCCTGCATAAAAAATGGGGCCAAGCGAGAAGCTCATGCCCACAAGCGACAGCAGCACCACGGTCGCCGCATGCAGCAACCGGGTAATAGTGAGCGCCGGGCCCAGGCCGAAGCTCACGGGAATTGAATGGAGCCCCTCCTGCAGGTCAAAACCATAATCCTGGCAGCTGTAGATGATATCAAACCCCGCGGTCCACAGCCCGACCGCAAGCCCCAGCGCCGCGATCCCCGCCGGTGGCAAAGCGTTGGTAACCGCGACCCACGCTCCCATCGGTGCAAGCCCGAGGCAGCAGCCCAGCACCAGATGGCTTGTCCAGGTAAAGCGCTTCATAAAGGGATATACGGTCATGGGAATGAGCACCAGCGGCCAGAGCTTATGGCACAGCGACGGGAGCATGAAAGCGGAGATGACAAATAAGAGAACTGAGCAGATGACAAACACGCCGGTTTCAAGAACCGTGACAGCACCCTGTGACAGGGGCCAGCGCTGCGTCCTTGGATTTCTGCTGTCAATGGTTCTGTCGGCAAGCCGGTTCATTGCCATGGCATAGCTTCGCGCCCCCACCATGGCGGCCGTGATCCAGAAGAAGGTATAAAAATCAGGCAGTCCATTAGCGGCCAGGACCATGCCCAGGTAGGCAAACGGCAGGGCAAAAATGGTATGCTCGAATTTAATCATCGCAAGGATTAAGCGCAGCTTCTTCATCTCACCTTAATTCCAGCCCCGGCATTGTTATAATTTGAGACCAGGATACATTTTCATTAAAAGCTATCAGCTGACAGCCCCTCGACCGTGAGCTCTGGGCCGAACGGCTGTCAGCTTTTTGTTTAAAACCCGTATTCTTTCCAGCGCCGGGTCACCAGCGCCTTCACTTCGTCTGACATTTTAATCTCTTCCGGCCAGGGCCGCTCATGCCCTTCTTCTTTCCATTTCCGCGTCGCGTCTATGCCCATCTTGGACCCGTAGAGCGCGACCGGCGCCGAGTGGTCCAGGACATCAAGCGGGCCTTTGATGAAAAATATATCCCGTTCAGGGTCAGTATTGCCCAAAGCTCTCCACGCGACTTCAGAGAGGTTCTGCACATCCACCTCATCTTCAACCACGATGATCACTTTCGCGAACATCATCTGCCCCATGCCCCACAGCGCCGATGCAACCTTGCGCGCGTGCCCGGGGTATTCTTTTTTGATGGAAACAATCACGCAGTTGTGAAACACCCCTTCACAGGGCATGTTGATATCAGCGATCTCGGGCAGCTGCAGTTTTATGAGCGGCAGGAAGATGCGCTCGGTGGCCTTGCCGAGGAAGCAGTCCTCCATCGGCGGCCGTCCTACTATGGTTGCAGGGTACAGGGGATTTTTTCTCCTGGTGATGGCCTTTATATGAATGACCGGGTACTCATCAGTGCCTGAATAAAACCCGGTATGGTCGCCAAACGGGCCTTCCAGCCTGGTCTCGGTGGCAGAGACCGTTCCCTCCAGGATGAATTCAGCGTGCGCCGGCACCACCAGGTCAACGGTTTGAGCCCGCACCACTTCCACAGGAGCGCCGCGCAGAAATCCGGCAAAGATAAATTCATCAAGACCCGGAGGCAGCGGCGCAGTTGCCGAATAGATGGTGGCCGGGTCTCCTCCCAGGGCAATCGCAACCTCCATGTCCCTTCCCATTTCTTTATGCATGCGGAAATTGTTTGCTCCGTCATGATGCACATGCCAGTGCATGATGGCTTTATCTTCACTGAGGATTTGAATGCGGTACATCCCCACGTTCTGCTGCCCGGTATGGGGATTTCCGGTGATAACCAGCGGCAGCGTTATGAAGCGGCCGGCATCCTGCGGCCAGCACTTGAGGACCGGGAGCGTGAAGAGGTCGGGGGTACGTTCGATAACGTCCTGCACCGGGCCTGAGCTTACTTTTTTTGGCTGAAAGCCGCCGATCTCTTTTAATTTAAAGAGGAACTTTACCTTGTCCATAAGGGAATCGGGCGGCGTCTGGGGAATAAAGGAAACTATTCTCTCCGCTATCTCGTCAAAGCTCGTTACACCTAAAGCGCAGCAGGCGCGCTTCATCGTACCGAATAAATTAATCGCCACCGGATAGGGAGAGCCTGTTACCTGTTCAAACAGGAGTGCGGGTCCCCCCGCCTTAACAGCGCGATCAGCTATTTCGGTAATTTCAAGTATTGGATCTGCGGGCACCGCTATTCGTTTCAAATCACGCTGAGACTCAAGCGCAGCAATATATTCCCTGAGGTCCTGAAAAGCCATTGTTACTCCTCTAAAAAACACACCCCTTTTCCCAATAACAAGAGAAAAGGGGTGCATTATGGTTACCGTGTACTGGCAGCGCTCATCGCTATTTTGCAGCAGGAGCCGGAACCATCGGAACTGCTTGCGGAGGCTGCTGGCCGGGCCCTGTCATGGGCCCCTTTTGCAGCCTGCCGAAAAACATCACTTCAACAGAGGGTTGTTCTTTATTATCAGTGGTAATGACAATGTTACCCCGCAGGGAATCCTGGTCAAACGTGTCCCTGACCCGGGCCTTGACCTGATATTCTTTCCCTTCCGCAACAGGAACCACATCAAGCTGAACATCAGGTGAGGTTGATACTGCCTTTAGAACTTTAAAGGTCGCCGGCGGATTGGCTTTTAGCGACACTACTTTCTCTACAGCTTTACCCTTCTCAAAAAAGCCGAAGGAAAAAGAACGCGGCGTGACGGTGATGTCACCTGCCACCTCGCCGAACACGCTGATGGTCATATTTTTAATGGTCTTATGATCGGTGGTAACCGTAATAACATCCCTGAACTGTCCCACCTTCACATCAGGGAGCACGGAAACCTTGATTTGTTTGTCCTTGCTGTTGTCATATCCGTCGGGACTGGTCTCCACCTTTATCTCTTTACCCCGTGCTGTTGCAGAGATGATTTTTGTCTTATCTTTTTCCTCACCCATCACGGTTACATAGCGCACCTGGGTCTCACCTTTCTTGTAACGGCCAAAGTTAATGATGAATGGCTCCAGGGCAAACATCACCTGTACGTCTGCAATCAGGTTGAGTTTTATAGTCTGCTGTGAAGGGTCATTGGTTGTTACCGTAATAACTTTGGTTACCTTGCCGCCACGAGTACTGGTTTTCAGGGTTGCCTCAATTTTTCCTTCCCCGCCCGGGGGAATCTCTCTGGCAGACGCCAGAGCTGCCGTGCACCCTCAAGACGCTTTGACATTCTCAATAATGAGCGTACTCTTGCCTTCATTTTTAAAGACATAGGAGTATTTCAGGCTGGCATTCTGTTCCACTTTGCCAAAATCATGGCTCACTTCGGTAAATTTTATCTTTGGCTCTTCACCGGGCTTGAAAGCCGGTTTTGCAGGTGCCGGTGGTTGCGCCTGCTGAGCTTCAGCCCGCCCCACAATAAAACAGGCGGCCGCCAGCAGCAGCACCAGAAAAAAAAGAATGTTTTTATTATGCCTCATGTAACCTAACCTCCTTTTCCCGTTTGCAATAAAATAATGTTTAAACTCCGATCCTTTGTACCACAATTTACCAAAATCATCCAATATTTTTTCCCCATAATTCTCCCGCACATCATTGCCATCGTATCGTGGCGGAACCTGGTCACGGGATAGCGTGAATCTTTTTGAGCAGCCAGGCCATATTCTGGCCTAACCGCTTAAAGGTAGCGATGCCCTCCTCATCGTTTTGAATTTCCCCGGGATCACGTCCGATGCCCAAATTCCAGTAATTTGACCCGGGTACAATCATCTCACTGATGAAAAAAAAGAAATTAATCGCCGAGAAGGTGAACGTGCCCCCTGCCCGTCTCACGGCCACAGCTGCTGCGCCGATTTTTCTTTTCCACAGATTATCGTTTGCCCGGCCGACCAGCCCGGCACGGTCAATGAGGGCTTTTACCTCAGTTGTGACGTTGCTGAAATAGACGGGCGAACCGATGATAATGCCGTCAGCCTCGATCATCTTCGCCACATAGCTGTTGAGCTCATCATTTTTAATAACGCACTGCTTGTCTTTATTGGCAAAGCACTGGTAGCAGGCTGTGCAGCCATGGATGGGCTGCCCGCCGATCTGGATCAATTCGGTAGCAATGCCTTCGGCCTGCAATTCCCTGAATATGGTTTCGATTGCCTGTTCCGTGTTGCCGCCTTTTCGCGGGCTCCCGTTAAATGCCACAACTTTCATCTTCATCTCCTCTGACAAAAAAGGGTTCAAGGGTTAAAAGACCGTTTTGAGTTTATGGTTTATAGTTTCTGGTAAAAAGAATGAACTGCAAACCTTGAACGTTAGACTTTAAACTTAAAACCAAACCCCGTGATCCCTGCCCCATGACCCTTGATTATGCTGATAGCTGCCGGCTGACAGCTTTAACTTACTGATAATCAAACGGGTGCGTCATTCTGAAACAGTACCGGATTGCGGACAGGTTCCTGCCAGGCAGATCCGTTACCGTAATCCTGCCGTCCTGCTGCCATAGCGTGATGAGCCTGGGCAGCCCGCTGCTGCTTCTGGTATCATCAATAATACCGATGCTGTCACCGCGGCCCCCTGGCCCGGAAGCGCTCCCCATGACGACAATATCACCCGGCTGCAGATATTTCACCTGGTTCGTGCCCGCGGAAACGGGAATTACCAGCGCGCGGAAAGAAAGATACGTGTTGATATGGCAGGGCTGCAGCCGCTCTTTCTCTTTCTGCTGTTTCGCGCAGTAATGATAGCGCCAGGGAGAGAGAGCCAGATCTTCATTAATGAGCGCCTGCAGGTCAATTCCCGCAGAGCGCATTACCCGCAGCAGGGCATCAGCGGTTGCCGGCGGGCTCACGATGCGCGCTCCCGCGGGATAATCAGACTGAATGAGAGCGGAGCTCTGAAGAGCATAGCGCGCCGGTCCGGCGGTCTGCTTTTTTGCTTCGGCCAGGAGCTGCTGGTTCAGATATGCGGGGCTGTTCAATTCCCGGTCCTGCTGCGCGGATTTATAGATATCCACCCTGGTCCCCCGGGAAACCATCCTGAAGATAGCAATGACATCCCAGTCTTCAAGGCCCACGCATCCCTTGGTCCAGTCAAATTTGCCGCCGCTGCCGTGGATGCGGATCTGGCCTCCCAGGGCGGTCTTCTGGCTCGGGGCCCGGCCGTCTTTCAGGGCCTGCAGGGTTTCAAGATAGGTCTGATAATTTATCAGTCCCTGCTTGAAGCCGCGCCGGGCATCTTCTTTATTGGGGTAGCTGAGCAGCATTGAACGCGGCCCGTATTTAAGCTTTGCAGGATCGCCGTCCATGCTGCAGATGAAAAATCTGCCCTCCGGCGTACCGCCGTCTCCCATCCGGCATTTATCGCTGAGCGGGTTATCCGGGCACAGGCCGATGCGGCAGGTTTTTACGACAGTATCCTGTTTTATCAGGTATAACTTCCGCTCCTTTTTATGCACCTTTATCCACGTGTCAGATACCATGTCTTTGCGCACATACCCTTTGGTGCCGGCTGCCGTCTTGACGCGCATCCAGTCGCCCTCTCCGGCGAGAACACCGAGCGTCTGGTTCTGATCAAGATGCTCCAGCGTGAGGCTGTCGGGGCCGGGACCGGACCGTAAATTGACCGCTGCTTTCAGCGTGTACACCTGTGATTTGGGCACTTCTTCGGGAGCCGGCGCTTGGCCCTGTCCCGGGGGCCTTTCCTGCTTCCCAGTTTTAACATTTTCCGTGCTGCATCCTGACACGAAAATCACGGCAAGCGTCAGAACAACGCAGAACAGCTGCGCGCTCACATCCTGGGCTACCCTTTTTTTAACCGGCTTATTTTCAGACATCACTGCCGAATACTCCCGGATTGGCATCTATCCTATCCTGCAGCAGGACAGGCTCTTCGGATGTCCTGTCCCTGCGGGAAAAAGGTACCTCAGCTTGCGCTGAGAGGTCAAGATAATTTATATCAGCTTCAGCAGCTCCGCAGGCTCCTGTATCAGCTCCCGCGCACCGGCTGCGCGCAATGCGCCGGCACTTTGAAAACCCCACAAGGCGCCCACCGGGAACATGCCGGCACTGACTGCGGTCTGCATGTCAATATTGGAATCCCCCAGGTAGAGGAACGCCTGCTCCTCTATGCCAAGCCGTTGCGCTATCAGGCGCGCTCCCGCCGGGTCAGGTTTCGCGGGAATTGCCTCCTGCGCGCCTATCACATCGGCGAATTTCCAGTCACCGAGCAGCGCTGCAACGATCTCCCTGGTAAACCGGTCCATCTTGTTGGACAGCACTGCCATGGGTATTTCTCTGCTGCTGAGAGCATCAAGCACTGCAGGTATACCGGGATATGGCCGGGTATGGTCGGCCCAGCGAGCCCCGTATTCAACGAGCATTGCGGCCACCATCTGCTCAACAATCGTCTCATCCCGGCGGCCTTCAGGGAGAACTTTGCGCACCAGGCTGGTAATGCCCTCGCCGATGAAACCGCGGTAAGCAACTACCGGGTGGGAAGGGAACCCCGCATTGATAAGGACGCTGTTCATTGACAGCGCAATATCCTCCAGCGTATCAAGCAGCGTTCCGTCCAGGTCGAATATGACCGCCTTGAATTTCATGCCGATTTCGCCATTGTTTAAGTATAAGAAGGATATACGGGTCTGCACCAGTTTCGTCAAGTGCGTTTTGCTAAGTGCTTCGATTCGCAAATACGGTGACGTATGGGATCCAAAGAAATGCCTTGCAATGCTCACTCAGCACTAAGTCCTGAGTGAGTAAATTCGACACCGAATTTATGAATCGTAGGACTGAGGGTTCACGGATTCCTGATTCAAGGGCTTTATCTGTGGGAGGTGCACGTTGCCGTTAGAAAGATTTTGAATTATTACTTTCCAAAGAGCACACATCAAGATATGCC
>Ga0209253_10005021_pt1 | contig 11501 bp, 7 predicted proteins | sample FrelakmetBRP12BR_FD_187145 | JGI IMG/M metagenome (GOLD analysis project Ga0209253, IMG submission 187145) | Freshwater lake sediment microbial communities from the University of Notre Dame, USA, for methane emissions studies - BRP12 BR (SPAdes)... | ecosystem: Environmental > Aquatic >...
ACCGTGAAATAGTGAAGGCGAGGAACAGACACATACCGAAGACCAGCACTCCGACGATGGGGAGCCAAACCCCGCTCCCCTCAACGCCACCCACCACCACGTTGAGGCCGAGAGATGACCGGCCGAAGGCATCCATGTACTGCGGAAGAGCCGCCCCGTACTCTGAACCTGTAAGGCTTTTGAGAATGAAGTGGATAGGGACCCAGGGGAAGACGCCGAGGAGAAGACAAAGGAGTGCGAGGACATTCTGGGAAAAGCGCATGGAAAAAGGAACCTCAAACCCTGGCCGGAGCCTCGCCTCTAGTTTCTTGCCCATTTTCCCGCCAAAGGAGCAGCTAAAAAACTTAACAAAAGAAGCGAGGGTGACTGAGCTGATGAAGATTGCGAGCAATCCGAAAAAGATAAACACGGGCGACTGAACTCCCCCAATGATCGTCACTTGGTAGACGAGCCATTTGCTCACAAATCCGTTGAACGGAGGCATGCCCGCAATGGAAAGGGAGGCGATCAAAGTAACCCATGCTGTGGCCGGCATCACGGAATACAGGCCCCCCAGTTGATTCAAATCGCGGGTTCCTGTTTTATAAAGGATGGACCCGGCATTTAAGAAGAGAAGCCCTTTAAAAACGGCATGGTTGAGTAAGTGGTAGATTCCGGCCATGGTTGCGACCGCTGAGAGAACGGGGTTGGTCTGGAGGAAAGCAAGACCAGTGCCTATTCCTAAAAGGATATACCCGATTTGCCCGATCGAGTGAAAAGCTAAAAGCCGCTTGGTATCATGTTGCATGAGTGCGGAAATAGTTCCCATAAACAAGGAAAGTGTCCCAAAAGCAGCGATGATGATTCCGTAGGCCATGGAAAGGTTTGAAAAAGGGAGTAAAAAGAAAAACAGCCGAAGGAACCCGTAGACTCCCATCTTGATCATGACCCCTGAAAGGATGGCCGAGATTCCGGAAGGGGCAGCAGGGTGGGCATCGGGGAGCCAGGTCCCCACCGGGTACATGCCGGCCTTGGTTCCAAAACCAAGAAGGAAAAGGGCGAGAATGAACGAGAGCTGGACAGGATGGGTTTCGATCATCCCGGCCATCGCCTCCCTTAACCGGGAAAAAGCGAAGGAGCCGACCTGAGTCTGAAGAAGGATGGCCCCGATAAACATGGCGACGGTTCCAATATGAGTCATAATAAAGTACTTGAACCCAGCCCGGAGACTGACCGGGTCCTCCGTGTCATAAATCACGAGAAAATAGGAGGAGAGGGTCATGAATTCCCAGAACGCGAAGAAGAAGAACATATCGGTCACTGAAACGACTCCGATCATTCCAGCAATGAACAGAATGAGGCAGTGGTAGAACCGGGCAAGGCTCTGGCGGGGGTAGATCTCCATATAGCGATAGGAGTAGAGGGTCCCCAAGAAGGAGATCAATCCAATCAAAATGAAAAACAGCGCACCGAGATGGTCTACGCTTATCGAGAGACTCGCTCCCAGTGAAGGAATGGCGAAGATCGGCTCAGGGAGGCTCTGGGGCCCAATAGTGAAAACCCGGTATGCCACGAAGAAGAGAATCCCGGTGATGACCGCAACGGTCAAAACGCCGATGGCACTGCAGAGTTGTCGGGAGCGGGCGCTGAGGGCGGTTAAGACAACTCCAAAGAAGACGGTGGCGATAAAGAGTGAAAGGATAACCATTTCTTGTCCCTCTCAGGGAATGGGAGAAAAACCCTCGCCTTTAGGCGAAGACTTCCGTTTGGTTTCTGCACTACGATGCAGGCACAAAGGTGCAAAGGCACATAGGCACAAAGCAGAGACAACCGCAGAGAGTGACATGACTTTGTCCCTTTGCCACTCTGTCCCTTTGTGCCTCAAGCTGTCGGCTTTAGCCGACAGCAGTTGACTTAACCCCCTCCAGGAGCGGTATCCCAAATAGAGGAGACAAGAGCGCGAGGACGATGAGCACTCCCAAGATGACCTTGAAAAGCCCGGGAAAGACGAGCGGAGTGTCACCCTCAGCTCCTTTGCCAAAAAATACTCGCTGGGTAACCAGAATAAAGCAAATGAAGGCTCCTACGGATTCTCCCAAAATGAGCAGGCCCAAAACCGTTCCCAAGGCGGAATTCAGTTCGAAGGCTCCAACAATGATATAGAACTTGCTCCAGAAACAGGAGAATGGCGGAATTCCAGTCACTGAGAGGACTCCGACGATAAAGGCAAAGGCTAAGAAGGGAGATCTCCTGGCGAGACCTGATAAACGAGACATGAGCCTGGTCCCGGTGGAATAGGAGATTACCCCTACCGACAGGAAGAGGATGGTTTTGGAAAAAGCATGACAGATGAGGTGCAGCAAGCCTCCCCTGAGCCCCACTACCGGACCCATGACTCCAATACCTAAGCCCAAGAAGATGTAGCCCACATTGGTGATCGTCGAGTAGGCCAAAAGCTTCTTCAAATCATCCTGGCGGAAATAGAAGACAAGCCCACCATACATCGTCAAGATGGCTACAATCGCAGTGAGGATACCGATCCCAGTGCTTACCTCAAATCCGGAGCAAAAGATGCGGGCGATGAGAAAGGCTCCGGCCTTTACCATCGCGGCAGCATGGAGATAGGCGGATACGGGAGTCGGGGCCACCATGGCCTCAGGAATCCAGGTGTAAAATGGCCCTTGGGCGGACTTAGCCCATCCGGCAAGGAGCAATAAAATGATAACGCTCGCCTTGATGGTACTTGGGAGCTTGCCGATGCCGGCGAAGTCAAACGTGCCCGTGTAAACAAAAACCAAGGCGAGACCCACAACAAAAAAGAGGCCGGGAGCATGGGTCATCAAAAGGGCTTTGAATCCGGCCTGATAGGATTTCTCATCATCATAAAAGGATATGAGGGCAGCGGAGCAGATCGTCGTGAGTTCCCAGAAGATCAAGAATTGAAGGAGATTCGGGGAAAGAGCAAGCCCGACCATAGAAAAGATGAAAAATAAGAGCCAGAGGTAATAGCGCATCCACCCTGAAGTCACAGGGTGCTCATGGTTTTTGCTGCTCAAATAGTCAATGGAGAAGATGACGACTAATAACCCGATGACGACCGTGACCGCCAACATCAAAAGAGAAAGAGGATCAAGAAGCACGCCGAAGAGCTTGGTCTCGACTTGGATCCAGGGCATTTGTCCAAAGAGGAAGAGGGCCGGAGGTTTTCCTAGGCTCTCGGTGATGACCACAAGGGCCGCGATTAACGCTGCAACAACCCAGAAGGTCGCGAGATAGCCTGCTCTTTTCTCCCGGAACCAGGAAGGAACGTCCGAAACAAACAGGAGAGCGCCGATAAGGAAGACGAGGGCACCTATAAAAGGAAGAAGCAGGATTAGAGCAAGCCAGACCGCCATTGTTTAATCACCTCAAACCACTTTCTCAGACAACTTCATCATTTCCTTGTACGAAAACACCGGACCATCGAGACAGATGTACTTGTGCCCAACCGCGCAATGTCCACACTTCCCTACGCCACACTTCATATTTCTTTCCAGGGTGGAGATAATATTTTCCGGTGCGAACCCGCGACCCAAGAGCTCCAGGATAACGAATCGAATCATGATGGGCGGTCCACAGACGAAAGCAACAGCATTCTGGGTAAGGATGTCGGCCTTAGGAAAAAGGGTTGTGACCACTCCCACATTCCCGATCCAGGCCGGGTCCCCCACATCGACCGACATCATGAACCTGATCTCCGGAGTTTTCTCCCATTCCTTCAAACGATCCTGATAAACGAGGTCCGCGGGACTCCGGGCGCCGTAAAGAATTTGGATGTCTTTGAATTCGGAGCGACCGTCGAGCATCGGTTCAATGAGAGAACGCAGCGGGGGAAGCCCGATTCCGCCGGCCACAAAGAGAATGTTTTTCCCTTTCATTTCATCAAAAGGGAACCCGTTCCCGAAAGGTCCGCGAATTCCCACCAGCTCGCCTACCTTAAGCTCATGCAGCGCTCGAGTAACCGAACCCACCGCCCGGATGGTCACTCGAAAGCTATCCGGATGATTGGGATTAGAGGCGAGGCCGAAAGGAGCTTCGCCAATGCCCAACACCGATATCTCTAAGAATTGCCCGGGCAGGAATCGAAACCCTTCTTTCACCGCAGTGTCCACAAACTCGAATTCGTAGGTCTTGGTGTCATAGGTTTCGTCCTGGATGCCTTTAATTCTCGCCTTATTGGGTACGTAGATATTATCCATCTCGGGTTCTCGGTATAAGGACAGATCCCCTATCATCCCCTTCGAAGCCTTTCCACTACGGCGGGCATTCCCACTTCACCGGGACAAGCCGTGATGCATCGCCCGCAGCCCACGCAGCCGATTCTTCCGTCCCTTTTTACGTACTGATAACTAAGCTTATGAAAAAACCTTCGCTTAAATCTCTCTCCTTTTTCCGCTCGTGGATTATGACCGGAAACCTCCCTGGTGAAGCCGGAGTAGTCACAGGAATCCCAGAAGCGATAGTGGCAACCTGTTTCCCCCTTGCTTGAGTAGCCCACGCCGAAACAACTGCAGCAGGGACAAACGAACGTACACCCCCCATCGTCGAAGCAGCGCTCTCCTAGCTCAGTCCAAACCTCAGGAGGGACCGAATTCGAGGTTATTCGACGGATCGCGGTGCTCATGTAGGAAGTTGGTTCATGCAAGAACAGAGTGTGCGATTTTTTCTCCAGCTGATCTCGGGCTTCCACCATGGCCGGATCCGGCGGGGAGAAGAGGCTGCGATTCAGATTCACCAACTCTTTCCCTTTCTCACTGTTGCATTCGACAAGATAGTGTTCGTCAAGGTCCACGAGCTGTATGTCGAAGGCAGCTTTCTCGGGATTGAGAAATGGCCCGCCTTCGCAACAGATGCAGAAACAATTGTTCATCGGCTGATTACAGGCGATAGAGATGAGCGTGAGGTTATCCCGGCGATCGTGGTAATAGAAATCACGAAAGTTATTCAAATAGAAGTTATCCAGCCAATGGATTCCGGCCGTATCGCATGACCGTATTCCCAGGATCACCAGTCTTTCGAAGGCTTTCTCGGGAATGGAAAAGGCAATGTCTCCTGCATCGCGGGTGAAAGAGAACAGGGTTTCTGATTGAGGGAATACAATATCTTTTGGGGGGAGGTAGGGAAGGGTGGCATTGCCGCAAAGGAGATCCGATTCCAATTGACCGGCATGGGGGAGAAAAAATATTTCGCCGTGAACCCTGGAGGGGGCAACGACCTGAAAGCCTCCGTGCATGAGTTCGACCCAGTGATTTAGGTTACTTTTTTGGAGAACAACCTGTTCCATTTCAGAGCTTCTCCACCGTTACGGAAAGGCTGGGGAAAAAGAGCGTCCGGGTCGTAACATCCCGAACCGCTTTCCCGGCTAAGCTTTCGACCACCTCGACAAAATGGGAGGGAAGCATCAAAACCTTAGAGGGTATATTTTCATCCACTTCGACAGGGGCCTGTGTCTCACCACGGTCCGACCGAACCTTTACTTTTTCTCCCATCCGGATTTTGAGTTCCTTTGCATCGAGAGGATTCATTCGCACCGCCGGACGGTCACTCGGATACTCCATCCTCAAGACCGGAGATTCATGAATCATTTGATTTCGGTTCCAGGCATAGAGGGTATTCGGGACCAAAAGGCGGTACCTGTTTTCCTCAGTGGCTTGCTCCGCCGCCTCTGGGAGTTCACAAGGCAGTGGCGCGGTAGGGGCGGGGAGAAGAATTCCACCAACTTCTTCAAGGTCTGATTCCGATGCGACCTTTGTGTAAGGAGAAATATTCTTGCTGATCTCCCTCCTGACTTCCGGCTCCGAGAATACGGGGAAATCCTTACCCAGGCGCCGGGAGAGGTCATAGAGGATATCGGCAACAGGGCGGTTTTCTTTTTGAGGGCCCAGAAAAGGCCGAAGCTTCTGCACTCTTCCTTCAGAATTGGTCATCGTGCCCCGTGTTTCAGCAAGGAGGGGGATGGGTAAGACGCAGTGAGCCATTCTTGCCGTTTCAGTGAAGAATCGATCCGCTACCAAAACAAACTCGAGGTTCTTGAACTTTTCAAGCATTGAGGATGTAGGCAGGTGATTGAGGAGGTCGTCGCCGAATAGGATGAGCCCTTTCACATGACTCTCTTCGTCTAACATCTCCTGAAGGGTCAAGCCACCCTCTCCCGGCTGTATTCCCATGTCCCACGCCCCTTTCAGATTTGGAGAGCGGCTTAAGGGAATCATAAGAGGGAGAGGATTCTCCGTGGGTGGCCGCGGCGAAAGGGACTGAAGAAGAGACACTAAACTGGAGGCGGAATCAACCTGATCGGCCAGGAATATCAGCGCTAATCCAGGCTGGAAAAGATGGGCGGAAACCTCAGGAGGGAGGCTTTCTTTGTCTCTGAACGCGGCGGCAAGGCTTTGGATCGGATGAGGAAGAAGATATTTGAAGAAATGCTCTTTGCGAGTGCATAATGGATCAGCCAGGATAACGGTGCTTCCATGAAGGAAGGCCTTGATAAGACGGGAACCGACCGGAGAGAAATCCCGGCAGCATTCTTTTCCAATGACGAGTATCGTTGGGGTTTGCGCGATTGCAGGGATGGAACCCAGGGAGCCGAAGGATCCTGAAAAAAGCTGGTTGAGAGCCGCCAACGCTGCGGCACCGCTGAATCGATAGCTCCCATCCAAGTGATTGGTTCCAAGAATGTCGCGGGAAAACCGAGCAATTCGATAATTATCTTCATTGGTCAACCAAGGCGAGCCAATGACCCCAAGAGACTGAGGGCCATAGCGCGATAGGAGTTCAGAGATCTTTTCTGTGGTCTTCTGAAGTGCTTCGGGCCAGGTTACTTCCTTGAGATTCGAACCTTCGCGGACAAGAGGGAGAGAAAGGCGGTTGAAACTTCGCAGGTTCTGGAAGCGGTTCCACCCCCGGTGGCAGAGTCGGCCTTCACTCACAGGATGGAGAGTCATCGGCAGACATCCGATGGCCTCTTTGCCATCCGAGCGGACAAACATCCCGCATCCATTACTGCAGAAGCTGCAGATAGTCGGGGTATTCTTAACCACCTGGGCTACCCAAATTTATTCGTGATAGACTCGGAAGCGAGAAAATCAGTCAAAAATTCAGGCTGTTTTGTTTACCCAAACGAGTTAAAGTGTTGTGCTGAAGTGTGAATAAAGCAAACCCCGACTTTTTTTGTTTTCTCACTGAACTCCTCTCAACGTCCTTTGTCAAGAGAAATCTAGCCTCGGAACAATCGATGGAAAGATTGCAACGGCTCCAAAGGCATTCTAGAATAGGTTCGCTGATTTCGAGCTCAAATTCATTCGTTTGGGACGATGAAGGGAAGAGATCCGGCCCCGGAGATCCTTGTAAGGCTCTGTGATCCGTGTACCCCTCTCTCCCCCATTGCGTTGCCCTCAAAGAAAGTGTAAAAGGCTAACCATGGACAAATAGAGGATTCTCACTATTCACAACGAGCCTGATTGACTTGAAAGAATTCAGAGCAACCGAAGGGATGCTTTATGATTTCTTCTGTAACGGCAAAAGAACCTTTCAAGGGGCCAGGATATGAGTTGGTCAGGGAACAGTTATTCTTTCGCAAAGAACTCATGGAAAGGGTTCTGTGGTTCATCCGCATCCGATGGATCGTCATCGGAGTGGCTGGCGCAGGGACCTGGGCTGCCTATTTCCAGGAACGGCAATTTCCTGTTCTCCCCCTAAGCCTCATCGTCCTCAGTGTCTTCCTTTATAACATCCTTTTTCACATCACTTGGCGCCATCTCCGATCCCTAAAGAGCCATGATGTCCGATCCTTTGTGACCTTTGCTCATGTGCAAATTTCCTTGGACATCCTTGCTCTCTATCTCATGATTTACTTCACCGGAGGCGTCTACAGCCCTCTTCTCATGTTCGCTATTTTTCACATCATATTGGCTGGACTTCTCCTTTCTCCCCTCAGTTGTTTTGTCTATTGTGTTTTCGTGCTTCTGGCCACGGGAGCCCTTGTGACCATGGAAAAGTCAGCCATGCTGCATCCTCGGCCTGCCTTATTCCAGAACCCTGCGCTGGCGCATCTCCTGCCTGCTCCTCACAACTTTACGGACATCCTGATCTTCTTCGCCTTCTTTGTGGGAGCCCTCTTTACGACAGCCTTTCTCATTACCTCTATCAAGTTAAGCATACGGTCCAAGGGGAGGGACCTTATCAGAATTTCCAGAGAACTGGATGGGAGCAATGCCAAGCTGACCGCTCTATATGACATGCTCAAGAAAATGAATCAGTGCACTGAGCTTCAGGATCTCATGGATTTGGCGACTCTCAACGCAGCGAGAATCATGGGCGCGAAAGGCTCTTCCATCAAACTCCTGGATGAAAGTAGAAAAAGACTGACTTTTGCCTCTGCCTGTGGCCTGAGCGAAGACTACGTGGCCAAAGGGATTGACCTTGACAAGAGCTTGATCAACCGAAAGATCATCGAGGGCTCCTATTTTACTTCAGGAAGAATTGAGGAGGAAGACTATTTCCAGTACCCGGAAGATATTCGCAGGGAAGGGATTGCTTCCATGGTCTCTTTCCCTCTTCGCGTGGGGAAGCTGGCCACAGGTGTTTTTTCTGTCTACAGTGACAAAACCTATTATTTTCAAGACAGCGACATCGAGTTTTTCTCGCTCATGGGCGATCTGACAGCCCTTGCCATCGAAACCCTTCGGAGCCAATTGAACAAATCCTGGTTTGTGAGCAGGGCGGCTCATGAACTTAAGTCCCCATTCACGGCTGTCCACGGCATGCTGGGCGTGATGAGGAATGAATACCTTGGCCCGCTCAACGAAAAGCAGAAAGAAACTTTGGTGAAATCCGAAAGAAGATTGGAGATGGTGAGCACCCTTATCGACGATCTGCTCAAATTGGGATTGAAGCGGACCGAAGTGGACAGGGGAATTATTCATCCTGTCGATGGGGCAAAACTCATGAGGGACCTGGGCGCCTTTTCCCAGGACTACGCATCACAAAAGGGCGTGGGGATTGAGTTCCAAATCGAGGACCCGCTACCTCAACTCATGGCCGATGAAAAACTCATTGATGAGCTTTTTGTGAACCTGATTTCCAACGCGATCAAATACACTCCCAAGGGGGGTCATGTTCGGGTTTCGCTCGTCAAGGAAAGCAACGTCAATGTCCGCCTTGAAGTTCAGGATACCGGTATCGGAATCCCTGAAGAGGACAGGTCTCGCCTTTTCACAGAGTTTTTCAGGAGCAAGAATGCAAAGGCTTTCACGCAAGATGGAACAGGCTTGGGGCTCGTTATAGTGAAAGAGATTCTGGACTTTATCAATGGCAAGATTCAAGTGGAAAGCGAAGTGGGGAAAGGCACTCGCTTCATCGTCCGTGTTCCCTGCATCTAATACGAAAATAAGGGCGGTACATCAGATCATAAGTACCTTCCAGCAAGCCGGGACCCATGGTATGCCATATAGTGTTCTGGGAGAAGGTGAGTGTTTGAAGGAACTGGAGCCGTTCGCGAATGGGGCAAAGGAGTTTAAGGAGATACCGAGGACCCAGAGGTATTTGAACAGGCCCAAGCTTGAGGAATTATTTTCGAGACGGATGGAAAGAGACAAGGGCTGGCGAAACCAAAAGATCACTGAGGCAGTTAGGGACTGGGGGTACAGTCAGAGAGAGATTGCAGGCTTTCTTGGAATGCATTACTCCACTGTTAGTAGAATCTGGAGAAGGACTTCCTTAAGCACGTCAAAAAGCAAGACCTGACCCCAGATCGGGAGTTTTGTATGAAGCATGTAAGCATTTTGAATGACGTAGTTGGCCCGGTCATGCGCGGGCCTTCCAGTTCCCACACGGCTGCACCGTTTTTCATTGGCACGATCGCTCGCGCCCTCCTTGGTGAGGAACCTGCATCCGTGACCTTTGCTTTTGATCCAAAGGGATCCTTCGCACAGGTCTATCGTCAGCAGGGAAGCGATCTGGGTTTTGCTGCCGGGCTTATGGGCTTGCCGATCACCGACGAGAGATTCCCTCGGGCGCTGGATGTCGCAGCTGAAAAGGGGCTTGAAATCAAATTCGCGGTCGAGCCCCTGCCTGGTGCCGATCACCCCAACACGGTGGAGATTCGGATGGTATCCCGGAGCGGTCAAAGGCTGTCTGCCGTGGCCCGGTCCATCGGCGGCGGATCGATCCAATTCACACGCGTTGACCAATGGCCCCTCGAACTCAGGGGAGAGGCTCACGAAATGCTGGTGGAGATGAAGGTAGAGGCCGAACCTGAGGTTCTTGAACACCTCAGCAGGAAGGTGAAATGGGTCGGCTCTCCTGAGCGTCAAATTCGTGGAGACCTTGTACTTCTTCATCTGAAACTCTACTCGGCGCTCGATACTTCAACCAAATCCGAGGTCGGGACACAGCCTGGTGTTTTCCACCTCTGGACAGCTCCTCCGGTCTTCTTCCCTCTTCGAGGGAAGCCTCTCTTTAGCAGCGCTGCAGAACTGGTTGCCCTCGCCAGTTCCCGGTCTTCCTCTCTTGGACGGATTGCCTTGACTTATGAATCTAGACTCCTCGGACTTTCTGAGCAGGAAGTGATAGAGGAAATTATCCGACGGTTTGAGGTCATGAGGACATCGGTATCCCGCGGTCTTGAGGAGAAGCTCCCACCGATGCAGTTGCTTCATCCTTCAGCAGGGCGCATTTTCCAGGCTGAGGCAGAGGGGAAAGTGGCCGTGGGAGGGATCCACACCCGCGCAGGAGCCAGAGCTATGGCGGTCATGCACATCAACAGCGGAGGAGGCGTGGTGTGTGCTGCGCCTACCGCAGGTTCGGCAGGCGTGATCCCCGGGGTATTGGTCAGCCTTGTTGAAGGCAGGGGATTGACCGTTCAAGAGGCAGCTCTTGCGCTTTGCGCCGCATCCGCCATTGGGATTATCATAGCCAACCGGGCGACCTTTGCGGCTGAGGTGGCAGGGTGCCAGGTGGAGATTGCAGCGGCTGGAGCCATGGCTGCGGCAGCGGTTGTTGAAGCGGCAGGGGGAACGGCAGCCCAGGCTGCGGATGCAGCGGCGATCTCGTTTCAGAACACGATGGGGCTAATCTGTGATCCGGTTCAGGGGGTAGTCGAGATCCCCTGTCACACACGGAATGCCGTGGCAGCCTCTTCAGCCTTTCTTTGCGCTGATCTTGTTCTCGGCGGGTACACCAATCCCATTCCTCTGGATGAAACCATTGACGCGGTCTATGCGGTAGGAAAGATGCTCCCGCGCGAACTCAAATGCACCGCACTTGGCGGCTTGTCGATCGCCCCTTCCGCGCTAAAGATGTCTGTTCTCCGAAAAGGGGTTTGAGTCTTAGCCTTCAATTCTTCACACAAGCTGGGGTGAAGTTCTTAATGGGGCATTGGTGTCTTTTCTGAAGTGACTGGCGGGAGGCCTTCCTCATTTCATGGAGTTACGGAATGGGGGACCCGATGGCCCCGAGCGAACGCGAGGGGAACAGCGAGGGGG
>Ga0209253_10005022_pt1 | contig 11501 bp, 8 predicted proteins | sample FrelakmetBRP12BR_FD_187145 | JGI IMG/M metagenome (GOLD analysis project Ga0209253, IMG submission 187145) | Freshwater lake sediment microbial communities from the University of Notre Dame, USA, for methane emissions studies - BRP12 BR (SPAdes)... | ecosystem: Environmental > Aquatic >...
GACAGGTGGCCCAGTCGCAGCGGGCGGACGGCATGACTCACATGGCCACGCCCGGCGACGTGCCTGGCTCCTGGACAGAGTTCATCCCGGACTATTGCCTCTACTGGGTGATGACTATCGTCGAATACGCCCGCTACACCGGCGACATCGCCCTGGCCAGGGAGCTCTTCCCGTCGGTGGTCCGGGCGATGGCCTGGTTCGAGAGGCACCTGGATGAGCACGGCCTGCTGAACAATGTGCCCGGCTGGGTCTTCATCGATTGGGCGGAGGTCGATAGGTGGGGAGAGTGCGCCGCCCTCAACGCCCTCTACTGCCACACCCTCGGTCACGCCGCCCGAATCGCCCGCTGGTCCGGCGCCGGCACCGAAGCCAAGCGCTTCGAGGCGCTGGCCGCCCGCGTCCGCCGCGCGCTCAACCGGCGGCTGTGGGATGAAAAGCGAGGCGTCTACGTCGACGCCTGCGTCGAGGGGCGTCGCGGTCGCCGCGTGAGCGAGCAGACCAACGCCCTGTTCGTCGCCTTCGAAATCGCGCCCAAGAGCCGCTGGCCGCGCATCCTGGCCGCCATTACGGACGAAGACCGGCTGCGCGTCACCTCCGCCGGGCCGGGCGACCTCGTCGTCCGCGACTTCGACGAAGAGCGACAGGTGGTGCTGGCCCAGCCATTCTTCATGCACCACCTGCACCGCGCCCTGGCGAAAGCGGGCGAACATCGGCTGCTGGCCGAGAACATCCGCCGCCGCTGGGGTGCGATGCTGGACGCGGGGGCGACGACCTTCTGGGAGCATTGGCACGGCAGGGAGAGCCAGTGCCACGCTTGGTCGGCCACCCCCACCTACGACCTCTCGACCGAGGTCCTGGGCGTGGCGCCGCTGGAGGCCGGGTTCCGGCGGTTCGTCGTGGCGCCGAAACCGGCCGGCCTCGGCTGGGCGCGGGGCGTCTTCCCTTCCGTTAGGGGAGATATCGCTGTCTCCTGGCAGCGGCAGCGGCGGTCGTTCCGGCTGACCGTAGACGTCCCGCCGGAGACGATGGCTCGCGTGGTCGTGCCGCCGCCGGACGAAGGGCAATGGCGCGCCATACAGGTCAACGATGCCCTCGTCTGGCAGGGCGGAGCCCTTCAGCCAAACGCCGTCGGGGCTACGGCTGCACGGGTCGAGCCGGACGGCGTCCATCTGGACATCGACCGCCACGGTCAGCTAACGATCGAGGCCCGGCTCGAACCATTGGCGTAGGCACCCCCAACGGTGAATCACACCTCCACCAACTCTTGACAATAGCGCCCTCGTTGCTATAGTAGTGATGATTCACTATGCAAGCGCCCAAGTCGCCCACTGACACTCAACGCCGGCCAGCGACACGACACCTCCCCCGCCAGCGCGCTCGCCGTCAGCCGGCCGAGGCCCGTCGCGACCAGCTCGTCCAGGCGGCCCTGCGCGTCTTCGCCCGCGGCGGCTACCGCTCCACCGGCACGCTGGAGATCGCCAGAGAGGCTGGGGTCGGCGAGCCGACCATCTATCGCTATTTCGCCGACAAGAAGGACCTGTACCTCGAGGTGCTTAAGCGTTCGGCGAATCTCATCCTCGCAGGCTGGTCACAGGTGGCAGCGGAGGAATCGAACCCGCTGCGCGCCATGGCCGCCATCGGAGCCTGGTACCACCGGAGCGTAGGCCAGGAGCCGGACCCCTTGTGGGTGCGCGCTCGCGCCATCGCCGAGTCCCAGGACGATGACATCCGCGCCGCTGTCCGCGAGGCGTATTTGCAGTGCTTCCTCTTCGTACGCAGCCTCCTTCTCTCGGCGCGAGAGCAGGGGCTGATCGACTCCGAGGCCGACATCGACGCCATCGCCTGGCTGTTCATGGGCGTCGGCCTCGCGATCGACACCGTGACGCTGCTAGACATGCCCGACGCCATCAGCCCGGCTACCCTGCAGAGCATCGACCGGCTCTTCGGGCGAGCAATGACCCACCGACGAGAGACTCCGACCACGTGATCTAGGAGGTGCAGCATGCCCAACGACTTCGACGCCATCGTCATCGGCTCCGGCCTGGGTGGCCTGACCAACGCTGCCTACTTGGCGAAAGGGGGCATGCGACCGTTGGTCCTAGAGCAGCACTTCGCGCCCGGCGGCAACGCCCAGACCTTCCGCCGCAAGCGGATGTTCGACTTCGACGTCGGCCTCCACTACATCGGAGACTGCGGGCCCCGCGGCATATTCCCGACGATGATGAAGCAACTGGACATCGCCGACCGGGTGGAGTTCGTGCCCATGGACCAGGACGGCTTCGACACTTACCTGGCGCCCGGCCTGAAGTTCCGCACGCCAGCGGGTTGGGAGCGTTACCAACAGCGCCTCGACGAGACCTTTCCCCAGGAGAAGCAAGCCATCGCCCGCTACGTCGACACCCTCCGTTCCGTCGCCGGCGTCTTCACCGGCGGCCCTGCCCGGGGCGAGCCGACAACCCAGCTCGTGGGCAAGCATTGGACTCAGTGCACTCTGGGGGAGGTCTTCGACGCCCTCGAGCTCAGCGACCCCCTGCGCCACATTCTCGCCGGACAGTCCGGCAATTACGGCGCGCCGCCATCCAGGGCTGCGCTGGGCATGCACGCCCTGATGACCGAGCACTACATGCGCGGCGCCTACTTCATCCGCGGCGGCGCTCGCCCCCTGGTGGAGGGTCTGACCGACGTGATCGAGGACGGCGGCGGCGAGCTGCGGCTACGCCAGCGTGTCAAGCGCGTCATTGTCGAGGACGACAAGGCGGTCGGCGTGCAGACCACCGAGGGCGAGGAGATAAGGGCGCCGCTGGTCGTATCGAACGCTGACGCGAAACGCACTTTCCTGGAGATGGTGGGCGAGCAGTACCTGAGCCAGGCTTTGGTGGAGCGGGTTCAGGCCTACCGAATGGCGCTCCCCTTGTTCGTCATATACCTGGCGATGGAAGTGGATCCCTCGGAGCTCGGCTACCCAGCGACGAACCTGGCCCTTCTCCCCGCCTACAACATGGAGGAGCAGTACGCTCTCTGCTACGAGGGCCGCATCCCCGACCGACCGCCCATACTCATGTCCATCGCTTCGCTCAAGGACCCGGTGAGCCCCAACCTGGCGCCTCGTGGCTACACCAACCTCCAAGTCATGACCCTGGCCCCCGCCGAGCTCTCCACCTGGGGCGTCTCGCAGGGGCCGGGCAGCGCTCCCACGAAGGCCGCCTATCGTCACACGTCCGACTACGAGGCGGTCAAGCACGAGATGGAGCGCCGCATGCTCAGCGTAGTGGAGGAGATGCTGCCGGGTTTCGTCCGGAACGTGGTCTGGCAAGAGTGCGCCACGCCCCTGACCCAGGAGCGCTTTACCCTCTCCAGCGGAGGCACCAGCTACGGCCTGGAGCACACCCCCGACCAGTACATGACGGCCCGCGTCGCCCTCCAAACGGAGCTTCCCGGCCTGTGGATGGTGGGGGCCAACGCCATCTTCGGGCACGGAATCGCCGGGGCGATGATGAGCGGCCGGGCGGCGGCTGGGGCCATCCTCGGCCAGGCGCGCTAACCGGCCGAGGGCCGGTCGGCGGGGCGGCTCTGGCGCAGATCTTCGCGCCTAGTATGGCGCCGCTGCGTGCCCATCGGCGATCTTCCGGTGAAGCACGACCGGCCCACCACAACCGCGAGCACGGCTGGTCACCCCTTGTCTGCTCACCCGCCCGAGAAGACCGCGTAGAAACGATGAATATTGGCGCGAAGACTGGTATTCTATACATGCCCAGGGACAATCGGATCTAACCGACTCTCTCAGCTGAAGCCGTAAGACCGCTGCTCGATCGGGGAGCCCGGCGAGCAGAGCGCAGTGCGTGCAGGAGAAGCGCAAGGAAAGCGCAAGGCTGGCGTCGAGCGCCGCGCGCCGATGAGGGCTATGCTTACCATGCACGCACGTAGTGATCTGCGGCGGAAAGCAAGGCTGAGCGACACCGGGCACGCAGAAGAGCACTGAGAGGGACGAGGTGGCCCGACCGCCGATGGTTGGACGAGTGGCATCGATAGTGTTTGGCCCCTTTGTGCGGGCGAACCATGCCACAGGCAGCGGGGGCGAGTCGGTCAGTGGGCCAGCTGACAAGACTGCCGGCCAGCGGCTGACCTACCTGCCCGGCGTGGACGGACTGCGCGCGCTTGCCGTCCTGGCGGTGCTGCTCTACCATGCTGAGCTACCCTGGATCCAAGGCGGCTTCCTCGGCGTCGACGTCTTCTTCGTCATCAGCGGTTACCTCATCACCTCCCTCCTGCTGGCCGAGTGGAGCCAGCGGGGTCGCATTGACCTGCCGGCCTTTTGGCTCCGACGCGCGCGCCGGCTGCTGCCGGCGCTGTTCCTGCTGATGGCGGTCACGCTGGTCTTCGCCGTCATAGCCCTGTCCAGCGAGGTCGCGGGCCTTCGGGATGATGCGTTCGCGGCGCTCGGCTACGTGACCAACTGGTACCTGATCTTCAGCCACCAGTCCTACTTCGAGATGATGGGCCGGCCGTCGCTGTTCCGAATCTGGTAGTAAACGATACACGGCAACGGACCGGCGGGGCGATCGCGCATGAACAACTCGAATTTGACCACCGGTTGTCGGTCGAGGATATCCAGTTCGTCCTCGTCGTCGGCCGCCCGTCCCGAAGCGAAATCAGCCCAGGAGACAAGACGCGAGCCGGCATCGGCCCCGGCGAACACCACGGTCGGGGTGCCGAATCCCAACCCCGCAGCGTGGAAATCGGGGACGACCACCGAAACCGTGCTTGCGTAGCGAATGCGCGTATCCTCAACGGTGAGGACGGCCTCTATGGTGTACTGCCCTGGATCCAGAACGAAGACGCGGGACGGGCGCGACCGCTTCTCCCGGCTCCGCGTCCCCTCGTAGTCGTCCGCGACGGCTTCTCCCCGCAAGACCGCCGTCCGCACGATCTCCGACGACCGGGAAGGATCGCGGACAACGAGATAGATGTCGTATCCGGCCCGGAAGTGGCCGTCGCCGCGCAGAAACACGAGGCTCACATAGGGGATTTCCGCGGTCACGCGCACGGCCGGTTTGCGGTCCGCGTCCTGGAACGCGTTCGCGTGAATGAGAAAAGCGGCGGCTGGGACCGGCCGAGGCGTCGAAGCGACGACGGCCGCGGCGGGCGCAAGCAGCCATCTGCACGGTGTTAACAGCCGCACGGTGATCCAGGGCTTTCGCCCACAGTGGCGAGGGTTCATCAAGGACCGATATCTGGCGCCAATGTATTATACGCCGTCTTGGCCGGGCAAGCAGAAACGCGTCACTCGTATCGCAGGGCGATCACGGGATTCATGCGCGCCGCTCGGCGTGCCGGATACAACCCGAACACGACTCCGACCACCACTGAGAAGAGGACGGCCGTCACCGTCCAGGGGACGGAGAGGTAAAACGGGAAGTGGATGAGCCTGGAAACCAGATAGGCCAGCGCCGTGCCGCACCCGGTTCCGACCAGGCCCCCGATGCCGGTGAGCGTGCCGGATTCGACCAGGAACTGGAGCAGTATGTCTTGTTTACGCGCGCCGAGCGCCATGCGCACGCCGATTTCACGCGTGCGTTCCGCGACCGAGATCAACATGATGTTCATCACGCCGATCCCGCCCACTACAAGCCCGATGGATGCGATCACGGTGAGCACGATTCCGATCGGCACGGTGAACTTGCGCACCAGCTCGAGAAACGATTCCGACGTCATGACCGCGAAATTGTTCTTCTCGCCGGGCGCAACCCCCCGACGGATCCGCATCGTGTTCGTGACTTCCTCCATGCCCTGCTCGAGCGTGATCCCCTCTTTCACCGTTGCCGCGATCGATTCGAAATCGGTAGGCGATCGGAAGTCCTTGCGGTAAGTCGTGTACGGGATGACCAGGAAGTTGTCCGACATCGAACCCACGAAGTGGTGCCGGCTGGCGAACGTTCCCATCACAGCGTACCGGCGGCCCCCGAACCGAACGTTCTTGCCGACGGGATTCTGGTTGCCAAACAGATCGCGCGCCGGTCCGTATCCGAGAAGTACGACGCGCTCCCTGTGTTCCTCCTCGGTGGAGGTGAAGAACCTCCCGTGTTCCACCGTCAAGGAGTAGATGTCCGGAAACGTGTGAGAGGCGCCCAATATCTGCGTGGGTGGAGTACGTTCCGCCCCGTAGTGGACGATCACGGCCCTTTGCGGCTCGTACAGGACGCACACCTGGTCCAGCGAGGGGCACAGCTCCTCCAGGGCTTCTGCATCTTCGGGATCGAGCGGTTCCCTCCGCATCATCTCCTCCTCGTCCACACCCCCAACCATGAAGTCGTAGCGTGCCACGTAAACGTACGGCCGCCGGGCGGAGAGCAGATCGTCATTGATCTTTCGGCCCAGACCGGAGAGCACCGTGACCATCATGAGGATGGTCGTTATGCCGATCGCGACACCGAGTATGAGCAGCGCGGAGCGCATGCGATGCCCTCGAATCACTTCGAAGGCCTGGTGGACGTTATCTCGCCACACCGTTCGCCGCGATCGCCCCATAATGGGATCGGTCCGTTCTTGCATGTCGGTCCCCTCACTCGCTGCGGAGCGCTTCGACCGGATCGAGCCGCGCCGCTTTCACCGCCGGATAGGTGCCGAAAAACAGTCCCAGCAGAATGGTGACGGCGAATGCCAGCCCGATGATCCCGGGCCGCACCGTGTACGGTATCACCGTGAGGCCGGAAACCGCCGCCGCGATGATGAAGCCGATCACCATGCCGGTGGCGCCTCCGATCACCGACAGCGTCGCCGACTCGACCAGGAACTGCCATACGATGGCCAGCCGCCGGGCTCCGAGAGCTTTGCGGAGCCCTACCTCCCGCGTGCGTTCCGCGACGGCCACCAGCATGGTATTCATCAGCACGATCCCGCCGACCAGCATCGAGATGCCGACCAAGGAAATCAGCGCGATCACGATGCCGCGGCTGATCGAATTCCATATGTCGATCAGCTGGTCGCTGGTCGAGATGAAGAAATCGTCGCCTTGGCCCGGGCGGAGCCGGTGCCGGATTCTCATCGCCACCCTGGCTTCCTCGATGGCCGCGCCGACTTGCCGTATGTCATCCGTCTTGACCTTGATTTCGATCGACTCCCTGGATCCGAACATTTTTCCGAATGCCCCCAGCGGGATCACGACGAATCGGTTCCGCGTTTGTCCCAACACCGTCCCGCGATCAGCCGCCACTCCGATGACCTTGAAGTGCCGGTCGCCGATGCGGATCAGCGTCCCGATGGGCGAGCGCGGCTTGATGAGGGAGGTGTATACCTCCCATCCGATGACGGCCACCTGGGCGCTCTCGCGGTCTTCGAGCGGCGTGATGTGACGGCCCAACGAGAGGGCGTAGTTGTCGACATACGGGTACGCGAAGTCCATTCCCCGGATGTCGGTGTTCTTGATCTCCTTGTCGAAGGCCCCCGCGCGTCCCTGCTGCGACGCCATCCCACTCACGTATTCGGCCATCCGCAGGTCCCGCCGGAGCGCGGCCACGTCGTCGCGATCGAGCCTGGGATTGTATTTGATCGCCTCCACGAAGCTATCGAAGTCGGTGATGGCTTGGAAGAAGTTCACCTGCTGGATGGTGAACGCATTGCTCCCCTCGGCCGCGACCTCCTGCCGTATGTATTCGTCCACGCCGCCGAGGAGGGACACCACGGCAATGACCGCCATGATGCCGACAATGTTGCCCAGGAGCGTGAGGAAAGTCCGCAGCTTGTTGGCCAGGAGCGCGCGGTACGCGATTCGTATGCCTTCGACGAGGAGCCTCATCGTTCCGGCGAGCGTTACTGGTCTCGCGACCCCGACTGCCGTTCCTTCTTGACCTTGATTTTGACCGGATCGCCGTCCCGTAGATCGGTTATGGCATCGAACGGGCCGCTGACGACGCGCGCCCCCTCTTCCAGGCCAGACGTGACTTGAAAGAACTTCTCGCCCGTGATCCCCACCTCGACGGCACGAAACCGCGCTTTGCCGTCCTCCACCATGAAGACACCTTCCACATCCTTCCGATCGTCTTTACTCGCGTCCGCGTCCTCGCCCTCTTCCTTGTTCGCTCCCTTCTCCCCACCGCCCTCGGCTTGCTTGCCGCCACTGCCACGGCGTCCCTCAAGAACGCTCCGATCGCGGACGGTGAGACACTGAATCGGGATCGTGAGGACGCTTTCCGCTTCGGCCACGGTGATTTCCACCGACGCCGTTAGCCCCGGTCGCATGGTCGGAATCGAATCACGGATCGCCACCACCACCTTGAAGTCCACCGATTCCTGCCCGAGACCGAGCTGGCTTCGGATCGCGCTGTTACCCACTTCCGTGACCACACCGGCGAACGACGTGTCCGGAAACGCGTCGAGGGTGACGGAAGCTCGTTGCCCGGGCTTGGTAAACACCACCTCCGTCTCGTCCACCAGCACTTCCGCCTCCATCTCGGACAGGTCCGCGATCGTGAGCAGCACGGTGCCCGGGTTGTTCATCGTGCCCATGATCGCGCTTTCCCCCTCCTCCACGTTCAGCGCCGTGATGATTCCGGACATCTCGGCGTTGATATGCACCTCGGCCAGCTCGTGCTTGACCCTGGAAAGGTTGGCCCGCTGCTGCAATAACGATTCCCGGGCCGCCTTGACCCGGGCGCCGGCGGTCTCCACCGCCAGTCGCGTGTTGCGCAACTCATCCCCGGAGACGAACTCCTGCTTGCCCAGTTCGAGGGCGCGTTCGTGATCGTACTTCGCCTTGTCCTGGTTCGCCAGTTCGAGGTCGAGCGCCGCTTCCGCACCGCGGACCGCAGCCTCGGCCTGGTCGTAAGCGGACCGATACGTCGTGGGGTCGAGCTCGAGCAGAAAATCCCCCTCGCGCACGTAGTCGCCTTCCTGCACGGCCACTTTCGTGACCTTGCCAATGGCCGAGGCGCCTACGTTCACCTGTCGCTTGGGCTGGATGGCGCCGGAGGAAGTGATGATCTTCTCCACCTTACGGCGCACGACTTCACTCACCTCAACTTCTCTCTTCGATCCCCGATGGGAACGGACGTTGAGCAAGATGAGCACCGCCAGAACGACTGCGCCTACTGCGATCAAAACGACTTTTTTCACCGGTTGTTCCTCACTCCCCCCGAGAGGGGGGCGCGCCGCCCGCGGCGGTGCGCGTGTCCGATTCGATCTTTCCATCGCGCAGGCTGACCCTGCGCCGGGCGTGGGAAGCGATATTCTCGTCGTGGGTGACGACGATGACCGTGTTTCCCTGCTCGTTGAGCATTACGAACACCGACATGATTTCTTCACCCGACCTGGAGTCGAGGTTCCCCGTCGGCTCGTCGGCCAATATTATGGACGGCTCGTTGACCAAAGCCCGCGCGATCGCCGCGCGCTGACGCTGCCCGCCCGAGAGCTCGCTCGGACGGTGAGTAGCGCGGTCCGCGAGCCCAACCGTCTCCAGCGCCCGCCACGTGCGTTCCTTGCGCGTCTTTCCGTCCACGCCGGCGTAGATGAGCGGCAATTCCACGTTCTCGAAGGCAGTGGCGCGCGGCAGCAGGTTGAAGGTTTGGAACACAAACCCGATCTCTTTGTTGCGAATGCGGGCCAGCGTGTCGTCGGTCAGTCTGGTCACGTCGTGGTTGTTCAGCTGGTAGGTGCCGGAGGTCGGAGTGTCCAGGCATCCGATGATGTTCATGAACGTGGTTTTGCCGGATCCGGATGGGCCCATGAGCGCGACGTACTCGTTTCGCTCCACATCGAGGTCGGCACTGTCGAGCGCGTGTACGACATAGCTTCCCATCTGGTAGGTCTTCGTTATTCCGCGCATCTGGATCAACATGGGAACAGCATATCACGGACGCGTCCAAAGCGCAAAACACCGCTTGTCCTCCATTGAGGCGTAAGCGACCGCGCACCTCGGCGACCCGCGGTGGGGGCGGGGCGCACACGAGCTTCGCTGCTCGGACCGAAGGTCGCGCGCGCCGGGCGCCATTCGGCTCCTGTTAGACAAAGGGCCGCGACCTCTCGGGCGCGGCCCCGTCACCAGGCAAGGGAGAAATCGAAATCACTTGCTGCTGATCTCTCGCCCTGTCGCCCGTTGCATATCGGCGCGGTTGATCAGGTAATCTATCTTGGCGTCCACCAGGGATCCCAACGCAGCCGTGAGCGAGGCGCTCGCCTCGATCGTCTCCAGGATCGTCCCCGCGCCCACACGGTACCGCTCCTCGGCCAGGCGCTGGTTTTCGCGTGCGTGGGTCACTGTTTCCTCGCCCAGATTGATCCGCTCGCGGGCTTGCTTGAGGTTCAAGTCGATCTGCTTCAGCTCCAGCGCCGCGTCGATCTCCGCCTGCTCGAGATTGAACTCGGCGATTCGCGCGCTCGCTTCCGCGTTGGCGATGCTCGCTTTAGTGAGGAAGCGGTCGAACAGGTCCCAGTTGAGGGCGAGCCCCAGCGAGAAGCTGTAATCGGTCTTGAACATCGATTCGAAATCCTGCCAGGCGCGGTTGTTCCACCCGTAACCGTAATAGCCCGTCAAGTTCGGCAGGCGGCTGAACCGATAAGCAGAAAGCGCATTCTCCGACGCCTTCACCTGCTCCCGGCGGCCGAGCAGATCGGACCGATGCGACATCATGTGCTCGATCTCCTGGTCCAGGTCGACCTCGGTCTCGGGGATCTCGAGCGACTCGTCCAGCGCGAGCTCGGCATCGAGCGACATGTTCAAGCGCGAGAGCAGTCTGGCGCGCGCCAGCTCCTCGGCGTTGCGCGCGTTGATGAGGGTGAGCTCGCTGTTGGCCATGGTGACCCGGGCCTGCAAGAAATCGGCTTTGGTGCGGGAACCGATCTTGTAGAACGCTTCGACTTGTTCCAGGTTGCGGCGATTGGCTTCGACGTCCTCTTCCTGCACCTCCCGCAACTTGACGCTCCCCACCAGATCGTAGTACTCGCGGATCACGACCGCCTTCACGTAGTCCTTCTGATACTCCAGGGCGTAGCGCGACGCCTCGGCCGAGTGGTAGGACTCATCCAGTGTCTTCTTGTTGGCCCCCCAGTCGAACAACATCATGCCGCCGCTGATGGAGAGCACGTAGGTGTCGTACTCGAATCCGGAGGGCTGGATCAGACGCCCCTGCTGATCGAAAACTACCCCCGACGTGGGGCCGGCGAAACTCCTGCCCACCCGGAAGGAAACCAAGGCGTTCGGGAGCATGTTCCCGGTGCTCCGCAGCACGCCTGTGCGCGCCGCGGCCAAGTTCTCCCGTGAGATGCCCACGGCGGGCGAGACCTCCAGCGCGATCTGGATGCATCGCTCGAGCGTGTACTCCTGGGCGCACACCCGTTCGACCGCGGCGCACGCAAGCGAGAACATGACCATCAACGACACAACGATAAAACGGCCTTTCATGCTCCACCTTCCCTGGCGAGATACCCCGGAAATCGAGTAAGCGGAAGTTCGTTCGAAGAATATACGATAGTAAGGGTTGTTTGTTGCGATTATACCGGCTGGGGTGCCC
>Ga0209253_10005023_pt1 | contig 11500 bp, 9 predicted proteins | sample FrelakmetBRP12BR_FD_187145 | JGI IMG/M metagenome (GOLD analysis project Ga0209253, IMG submission 187145) | Freshwater lake sediment microbial communities from the University of Notre Dame, USA, for methane emissions studies - BRP12 BR (SPAdes)... | ecosystem: Environmental > Aquatic >...
CCGGGAAAGTTCTTCACGCCGGTCCGTGCGCCGGACTCGGCGCCAAAACAACTCGCTCGGCTTACGCTAAGCCTCGCTCAAACACGTTTTGGCGGTTTCTTCCGAAACTGCCCTCGTCCGCCACGCGGCCCGGCTAAACTTTCCCTACACCGGGTTCGGCTGACCTCCTCGCCGCTTGATCCGGCCTCCTCCAGGAACACCCCTGCGCGGGGCGGATTCCCTCCCTTTAAAGAAACGGGCCTTGACACCAATAAGCACAAGCCAAATAATGAGCCAGATCAAATGCTTACGAGACTTAACAAATTCTTGGCGCATGCCGGGGTGTGCTCGCGGCGGGAGGCCGATCGCTGGATCGCCGACGGCCGGGTCAACGTCAACGGCAAGGCCGTCATGGAGCTCGGGGAGAAGGTCGACCCGGCGCGCGACAAGATCGCCGTCGACGGCCGGCCCGTCAAGGCGGAGGAGGAGCGGGCGGTCTACATCCTGATGAACAAGCCGGCCGGGCGCGTCGTCAGCGTCAAGGACCCCTTCGGGCGGCCGACGGTCCTCGATCTGCTGGGGCGGCTCCCGGTCCGGGTCTATCCCGTGGGCCGGCTCGACCTCGACACGGCCGGGGCCCTCCTGCTCACCAATGACGGCGACCTGGCTCTCAAGCTGACCCACCCCCGCTACGGCGCCGGCAAGACCTACGAGGTCCGGGTCGAGGGCGGGCCCGCCGAGACCGACCTCGACAAGGTCCGGCACGGGATCTTCCTCGAGGGCCGGCGGACGGCCCCCGCCCGCGTCCAGGTCCTGCGGCGGGGGCACCGGCGGACGCACCTGCGGGTCGAGATCCACGAAGGGCGGAAACGGGAGATCCGGAAGCTCTTCGACGCCGTGGGCTTTCCCGTCGAGGCCCTGACCAGGGTCGATTTCGCGGGGCTGACCGTCGAGGGCCTCAAGCCGGGGGAGTGGCGCTATCTCGGCGGCGCGGAGGTCCGGCGGCTGAAAAGCGTCGTCGGGCCGGCCCCGGCTCCGGCCCCGCCCCGCCCGTCCCGCCGCAAAGCCCGCGCCTGAATCACGATTTATCTCCAATCATCTAATATCCCTCTCGAGGCGGCGAGGGAATTCGCCTCGAAGATCCCCGTCCGTGGAGGGGGGAAATATCTTTAAAGCGCTTTCTTAAGAGATCTCGCTGGATCGGGACTCCGAGTGCTCCGTCCCGATCCTGCCTGGTCCGCTCCTCAGAATCCGCTCCCCGTACCGAGCGAAGCCGTAGAGAGGGACAGCCCTGAAACGCCGGCTATTTCGTCGGCTCGCCCTTTTCGTCCGGGCCGGCGAACGCTTTCAGACCCTTGGCCAGCCGCTGGAGCTCGCGGTCGACGAGGCCATGGACGGTGCCGTCCGGGTACTCGCCGTTCGCGTCGGCGGTCCCCGCTTCGACGCCGGTCAGGATCTCGATCCCGTCGTCGATCCCCCGGACCGTGTAGACGTGGAACTTTCCGGCCTTGACCGCGTCCACGACCTCGGCCCGGAGCATGAGGTTCTGGACGTTCTGGTGGGGGATGAGGACGCCCTGGGTCCCCGTCAGTCCCTTGGCCCGGCAGACGTCGAAGAAGCCTTCGATCTTCTCGTTGACGCCGCCGATCGGCTGGATCTCGCCCTTCTGGTTGAGGGACCCGGTGACGGCCAGGTCCTGGCGCAGGGCCAGTCCCGAGAGGCTCGAGAGGATGGCGTAGACCTCGGTCGAGGAGGCGCTGTCGCCGTCGACGCCGCCGTAGGACTGCTCGAAGGCCAGCGAGGCGGTCAGGGACATGGGCCGTTTCGTGGCGTATTTGCCGCGCAGGTAGCCGCCGAGGATGAGGACGCCCTTGTTGTGGGTCGGGCCGCTCAGGTCGGCTTCCCGCTCGACGTTGATGACCCCGGCCCGGCCCATGGCCGTCCGGGCGGTGATGCGGGCCGGCTTGCCGAACATGAACTGCCCCATGTCGTAGACGGACAGGCCGTTGACCTGGCCGACGACGGCGCCCACCGTGTCGATGAGGATGGTCCCCTCCTCGATCATCTCCTGGATCCTGTCCTCGATCAGGCTGACCCGCTCGAACCGCTCGGTGATGGCCTTCTCGACGTCCTCCCGCCCGACGGCCGTCTTCTTGGCCCGGCGGGCCCAGTAGCTCGACTCCCGGATGACGTCGGCGATGATGTGGAACCGGGTCGAAAGCTTCCTCTGGCGGCCGGCGATGCGCGTCGAGTACTCGATGAGGGCGGCGATGCCGTCCTTGTCGAGCGGCATGAGGCCGTCCTCGTCGCAGATCTTCTTGATGAACCGGACGTACTCGGCGAAGGACTTTCCGTCCTTCTCCATCTCCGCGTCGAACTCGGCCTTGATCTTGAAGATCTTCTTGAAATCCTCGTCCATGAAATAGAGGAGGTTGTAGACGTAGGCGTCGCCGATCATGACGACTTTGACGTCGGCCTTGATCGGCTCCGGCTTGAGCCGGGCGCTCGTGAACAGGTACATCTGGAGGTAGTTCTGGATCTCGAAGATCTGGTTGCGCAGGGTCCGCTTGAGGGTCGCCCAGACGCCCGGCTCGACCAGGGCGTCGAGGGCGTTGATGACGAGATACCCGCCGTTGGCCTTGAGGAAAGAACCGGCCTTGATCTGGGTGAAGTCCGTCTGGCTCAGTCCGACCCGGGTGATGGTCGATTCGATCGAGCCGAAGAGGTTGACGTAGTTCGGGTTCGTCTCCATGACCACGGGCGCGCCGTGCTGGTCCGAGTTGTCGACGAGGAGGTTGACCCGGTACTCGAGGAAGTCCTCCGCGGGTTCCTTGTCCTCCTTCTTTTGGGTCTTGAACAGCTCGAGGCCCTTGATGAGGGCCTTCTCGACCTCGTCGAGGTAGGCGCCGATCTTGGGAGAGTCGAACCTCGACCGGACGTCGTCGATGGCGCCTTTGATGACGGGCGTGATCGACTCCTCGTCCCAGCTCCGGAGAAGCGTCCGCGTCTCCTCGTCGATCTCCTTGAGCCGTTCGAAGACCGTCTCGAGCTTGGCCGTCAGCTCCTCGTACTTCGCCCGGAGGCCCTCGAGCGTCTCCTTGGGGATCTTTTTTTCCTTGACCAGGCCCTCGATCTTCGCGAACGGGATGGGCTGGCCCTCGAGGACGGGGATGAGGTCCGGCCGGCTGAACAGGCCCATCTGGACCTGGATGACGGAGAAGCCCTGAGCGGCCACCTCCTCTTCGAACGCCTGGAGGTGGTCCCGCTGCTTCTTCTGCTGGACCTCGATGATGCTGTCCCGCTTCTCGGAATAGTAGGGGCTCTTGAGAAGCTGGGGGATGTTCGTCCTGAGCATGTCGAGGAGCTTGGTCATCGCCTCGCCGAACCGCTTGCCCCGGCCGGCCGGGAGCATGATGAGGACGGGCTCGTCGGGGTACTTGAAGTTGTGGACGTAGAGGATATCGTCGGGCGTCTTGTCGGCCTTCTCGAGCTGGTCGAGCAGCTGCTTGATCGTCGTCGTCCGGCCGGTGCCGACCATCCCGGTGATGAAGATGTTGTAGCCGAGGCTCTTGATGTCGAGGCCCGTCTGGATGGCCCGGAGGGCCCGGGCCTGGCCGATGATCTCCGTGCAGGCCTGCGCCTCCGCGCTCGAATCGACGGGGATGTCCTCGGGGCAGCAGGTCCAGCGCAGCTTGTCGGGAGGAAGCTCGGGAAATCCGCTCTTGGTCCGCATGCGTCAACTCCTCCGGTCCAAACTACCACAACGCCCGGGATTCCTCAAGGAGGCGAGGAGTGTCGCCGGCCATGCGGTTCTTGATGAATTGCGCCCCGACATCTGCTAGAATAAGGCCCCATGGAGACGAGGCCGGTCCTGACACGGGGCGACCTGCGCTTTCCGAAGACGATATCCGAAAAAGGGGCGTGACATCCATGAAAATCCACCAAGGCAAGCTCCAGGCCAAGGGCCTCAAGATCGCGATCGTGGTCAGCCGCTTCAACAGCTTCATCGCGGAGCGGCTGCTCGAGGGGGCCCTGGAGGCCCTCCAGAAGATGGGCGCCCTCGAGGCCGACCTGACCGTCTACAAGGTCCCGGGCTCGTTCGAGGTCCCCATTCTGGCCAAGAAGATCGCCAAGGCCAAGACCGCCGACGGCATCCTCTGCATCGGCGCCCTCATCCGGGGCGACACCCCCCACTTCGACTACCTCAGCGCCGAGGTGACCAAGGGTCTGGCCCAGATCGCCATGGATGACGGCGTCCCGGTCGCCTTCGGCATCCTGACCGTCGACACTATCGAGCAGGGCATCGAGCGGGCCGGGACGAAGGCCGGCAACAAGGGCTATGACGCCGCCTTCTCGCTCGTCGAGACCCTGAACGTGATCAAGGAGGCGGGCCTCCGCTGAGCGGTCCGGCCGTCCGAGCCATGGGAAAACGCCGTCAGGCGCGGGAGTGCGCCCTCCAGATCCTGTTCCAGCTCGAGTTCCATTCGGGCGATCCCCGCGACGTCGTCCGGGCGTACTGGGAGAGCCGGAAATCGGCCCGGGAGGCCCGGGAGTACGGGACCTGGCTCGTGGAGCGCACCCTCGAGAACGGCGAGGCGATCGACCGGGCCATCCAGTCGGCCTCGAAGAACTGGCGCCTGGCCCGGATGGCCGTCATCGACCGGAACATCCTGAGGATCGCCGTCGCCGAGCTCCTCTATGAGCCGACGCTCGTCCCGGCCATCGTCATGGACGAGGCGATCGAGATCGCTAAGCGCTACAGCGGCGAGGGTTCCGCCGTGTTCGTCAACGGCGTCCTCGACGCCATCGTCCGGCGGCTCGCGGCGAAGTCCGACCGCCCGGCCGGACAGGACCCCTGAGAAGGTGAACATGGGCCAGAAGGACGATCATAACGAGCTCGATCAGGACGTCGCCCGCCGCGAGAAGCTCCGCAAGCTCGCGGAGGCGGGCGTCCCGCTCTTCCCCTACACCGCGCCCGGCACGCACGCCGTGAAGGAGGCCGTCGACGCTTTCGCGGGCCTGACCGCGGCCGACCTCGAGGCGAGGAGCGAGAAGGTCGTCGTCCGCGGCCGCATCCTGTCCATCCGGAAGATGGGACGGGCGACCTTCTTCCATATCTCCGACGGGCGGACGAAGCTCCAGGCCTACGTCCGGGAGGACCAGGCCGGTCCGGAGGCTTACGGGCGCTTCTCCCTTTTCGACCTCGGCGACGTCGTCTCCGTCTCCGGCAAGCTCTTCAAGACGCGCACGGGCGAGCTGACCGTCCTCTGCGACGCCGTGACGTTCCTGGCCAAGTGCCTCCACCCGCTCCCGGAGAAGTGGCACGGGCTCCAGGACGTCGAGCTCCGCTACCGCCAGCGCTACCTCGACCTGATCATGAGCCCGGACGTCGGCGAGGTTTTCCGCCTCCGCAGCGCCATCGTCTCCCACATCCGGCGGTTCTTCGACGGCCGCGGCTACATCGAGGTCGAGACGCCCATGATGCACCCGATCCCCGGCGGCGCGCTGGCCCGTCCCTTCAAGACGTTCCACAACGCCCTCGGCCTCGACCTCTATCTCCGGATCGCCCCGGAGCTCTACCTCAAGCGGCTCGTCATCGGGGGCCTCGACAGGGTTTACGAGATCAACCGCAGCTTCCGCAACGAGGGCATCGACGCCCAGCACAACCCCGAATTCACCATGCTCGAGTTCTACGAGGCCTACCGGGACTACCACGACATGATGGAGCTGACCGAGGAGCTCCTGAACGGCCTGGCCGTGAGCCTCCGCGGGTCCGAGGAGGTCCCCTTCGGCGAGCACCGGATCTCCTTCAAGAGGCCCTTCCGGAGGCTGAAGTTCCTCGAGGCCTGCGTCGAGCTCAGCGGCCTGGCCCCGAGCCGCTTCTCCGACCGGCCCGGCCTCGTCGCTTTCGCCGAAGGCCTCGCGCCCGAGAAGAAGCCGCTGACCTTCGGGCGGTCCCTCGACATCATCTTCGACCGGTTTGTCAAGGACAAGATCGTCCAGCCGACCTTCATCACCCATCCGCCCCGGGAGATCTCGCCCCTGGCCAAGACGTCGCGGGACGACCCGGAGGAGGCCGAGCGGTTCGAGCTCCTCGTCGCCGGCATGGAGGTCGCCAACGCCTTCTCCGAGCTCACCGACCCGGCCGAGCAGCGGGCCATCTTCGAGGAGCAGGCCGAGGCCAAGCGCCGGGGGGACGAGGAGTCGCACCCCGTCGACCTGGACTACGTCGAGGCCCTCGAGTACGGCCTGCCGCCGACGGGCGGGGAGGGTATCGGCATCGACCGGCTGACCATGCTCCTGGCCGACCGGAGGTCGATCCGGGAGGTCGTCCTCTTCCCCCTGCTGAAGCCGAAATAAGCCTATGACCTTCGAGCTTTTCGTCGCCCGCCGCTACCTCACCGCGAGGAGGAAGCAGGCCTTCATCTCCGTCATCACGACGATCTCCGTCATCGGCATCGCCATCGGCGTCGCCGCCCTGGTCATCGCCATCGCCCTGATCACCGGCTTCCAGGGCGACGTCCAGGACAAGATCCTCGGCGCGACCTCCCACGTCATGGTCTCCGACCTCGGCGGCCAGGGCGTCGCGGACTACGAGGCGATGGCCGAAAGGATCCGGGCCCTGCCGGGCGTCGAATCGGTGTCCCCCGTCGTCTACAACACGGTGCTCATCACCGGCATCGGCGAGAGCTCGGGGGCCCTGGTTAAGGGCATCGACTTCGACCGGGAGAGGCCGGGGGCCGACTGGCTCCAGAAGCTGGAGGCCGGGAGCCTCCCCGTCGGCGGCGGGGCCCGCGAGGGCCTTCTCCTCGGCCGGGAGCTGGCCCTGAGGATCGGGGCCCAGGTCGGCGATGTCGTCGAGATCGTCACGGCCTCCTCGACCCTGTCGCCGATCGGGCTCCTGCCTAAAAGGAAACGGTTCCTCGTGTCGGGGATCTTCAACACGGGGCTCTACGAGTTCGACAACGCGACGGCCCTCGTCGCGATCGGAGTCGCCCAGAAGCTCTTCGGTCTCGAGGGGCGGGCCAGCTACGTCCAGGTCAAGCTGAAGGATATCTTCGCCGCGCCCGAGGTCGGCGAGAAGATCCGGGCCATCCTGCCGCCCGTCGTCTACATCACGACCTGGATGGAGCTCAACAAGTCCCTCTTCTCCGCCCTGAAGCTGGAGAAGAACATCATGTTCCTGACCATCACCCTGATCGTCATCGTGGCCGCGCTGAACATCATCGCGACGCTCATCCTCATGGTCATGGAGAAGACCCGCGACATCGGGATCCTCATGGCCATGGGCGCGACCCCCCGGATGGTCAACCGGATCTTTTTTTTCCAGGGGGCGCTCATCGGCGTCATCGGGACGGCCCTGGGCGTCCTGCTCGGCCTCGGCTGGTGCGCCCTGGCCAACGCCTTCGAGCTCATCAAGATCCCCGTCGACATCTACCAGATCTCCTACGTGCCCTTCCGGCTGAGGCCCCTCGACCTCGCCCTCATCGTCGGGGTGACCCTCCTCATCAGCTTCGTCTCGACGCTGTTCCCGGCCCGCCGGGCGGCCAAGGTCGATCCCGTGGTGGCGTTGAAATATGAGTGACCGCGTCCTCGTCGCCGAGAGCCTGGGCAAGACCTATCCCCTGCCCAAGGGCGACCTCCGCGTCTTCGAGGGCCTCGACTTCGAGCTCGGGCGGGGGGAGCTCGTAGCCGTCATGGGGGCGTCCGGGGTCGGCAAAACGACCCTCCTCAACCTCCTCGGCGGCCTGGACCGGCCCACAGAGGGCCGCGTCCTCCTTGACGGGGAGGATCTCTTCGCCGGCGGCGACCGCGACGTGGCCGCGGTCCGCAACCGCAAGATCGGCTTCGTCTTCCAGGTCTTCCATCTTCTGCCCGAGTTCACCGCCCTCGAGAATGTCAGCTTCCCCCTGTTGATCGGGGGGATGGCGAAGCGGGAGGCTTTCGCCCGGGCGGCGGACATGCTCCGCGAGGTCGGCCTCGAGGACAAGGTCCCGTCCCGTCCGAGCCAGCTGTCGGGCGGCGAGCAGCAGCGCGTGGCCATCGCCCGGGCCCTGGTCGGCGCGCCCCGGCTCCTCCTGGCCGACGAGCCGACCGGCAACCTCGACTGGCGGACGGGGGAGATGGTCCTCCGCCTCGTCCTCGACCTCCACGCGAAGAAGGGCCTGTCCTCGATCCTGGTCACCCATAACGAGAAGATCGCCCGCTACTGCGACAGGGTCTACGAGATGGCCGCCGGGACGATGAAACGCTCGGCCTCCCCCGAGAGTTGAATCCCTTGTCAGGGTCATGCCGGACCCCGCCCGGCGGGGCCGGGCTTTTGACCAAAGCCGCCCGATATGGTATATGTTAAGGGAAACCGGACATGAAAAAGGTCGCCCTCCTCCTCCTGCTCCTGGCCGCGCCCGGCCTGCTGGCCGCCCAGGAGATCCTCGAGAAGATCGAGATCGTCGGCAACGACCGGGTGACGCCCGAGACCATCATCTATTATCTGTCGGCCCGTCAAGGGGACCCCTATAATCCCGAACAGCTCCGCCGGGACTTCCGCGTCCTCTGGTCGACGGGGTTCTTCTCCGATATCAAGTTCGATGAGCTCCCGGGGGAGCGGGGCCGTATCGTCCGGATCACGGTCCAGGAGAACCCGGTCGTTCGCGCCGTGACCTACAAGACGGGGAAGAAGGTCAAGGAAAACGACATCGTCAACAAGTTGAAGGAGAAGGACCAGGCCATCCTGCCCTATTCCTACTACAGCCCCCACAAGGTCCAGCGCATCAAGGACATCATCACCGAGCTCCTCTATGAGAAAGGCCTGCTGTCCTCGAAGATCGAGACGGAGACCGTCCGGCAGGGCAAGAACGAGGTCGACGTCCTGATCCGGATCGACGAGGGCCCCAAGGTCCGCGTCGGGGACGTCGTTTTCGAGGGCGCGACCAAGGTCCAGGTGAGCAGCCTCAAGTGGTCGATGAAGGACAACCGGCCTCACACCCTCTTCAACTGGATCGCCGGCAAGGACGTCTACAAGGAGAACAAGATCAGCGATAGCGCCGACGCCCTCAAGAAGAAATACCAGGAGATGGGCTATATGGAGGCGGCGGTCGGCGAGCCGCGGACCGAGGAGATCGAAAGGCGGAGCGTCACGTTCAAGAGCCAGAAGATGATCCGGCTCGTCTTCCCCGTCACCCCCGGCTACCTCTACCGCACGGGCGAGATCAAGATCGAGGGGAGCAAGACCGTCAACCTCAAGGCCGTCCGGGGCCTGGTCAAGCTCAAGCCCGGCGAGATCTACAGCACCAAGGCCCGGGAGAAGAGCGTCGATGACATCTCCGAGGTCTTCCGGGACGGCGGCTTCGTCTACTGCCAGGTCGTCCCGATCGAGAACCTCGATCCCGTGCGCAAGATCGTCAACGTCACCTTCAACATCATGGAAGGGGAGATCACCTTCCTCAACCGGCTGGAGTTCCGCGGCAACAACTACACCAAGGACAAGGTCATCCGCCGGGAGATGATCATGCGGGAGGGCGACCGCTTCGGCATGGGCGCGTTCAAGAACAGCATCCTCCGGATCAAGCAGCTCGGCCTGGTCGACCTCGAAAAGGACCCCGACATCAAGCCGGACCCGGACGATCCGACCAAGATGAACGTCACGGTCAACGTCAAGGAGATGCAGCGGAACAACATCCAGTTCACGGCCGGCTACAGCGGCTACGAGGGGACCTTCGTGGCCTTCAGCTATTCGACGGTGAACTTCCTCGGCGCGGGGGAGACGCTGGAGCTCGGCGTCCAGCAGGGCAAGCTCACCAAGAGCTACTCCTTCGGCTTTTCCGAGCCGTACCTCTTCGACAAGCCCATCACGGCGGGCTTCAACGTCCACAAGAGGGACATCCATTACCCCTGGTTCTGGAGGAAGGGCGCGGGCATCGACCTGTCGATGGGGATGCGGCTCTTCGGGATGTGGCGGGCCAACCTGACCTACACCTTCGAGAAGGTCCAGATGACCGTCTCGGACAGTCCCGAGTACACGCTCCCGACGTCCTACTACCAGCTCTACAGCAACCAGAAGTACGACATGAGCTCGGTCACGCCGATGCTCTGGCGGTCGACGATCGACAGCCCGCTCACCCCGACCCGGGGGACGATGTACTCCGCGAGCCTGAAGTACTCCTTCCCCTTCCTCGGCGGCGACGTGTTCCTGCTCAAGCCCATGCTGGAGTTCACCCGCTATCAGCCGCTCTTCGGGCGCGGTGCCAAGGCCCACGTCTTCGGCGTCCACGCCCAGGTCATGTTCATCAAGGCCATCCGCGATTCGCCGGTCCCCTACTGGGAGAAGTTCTTCCTCGGCGGCGAGCGGTCCATCCGCGGCTACGAGGTCTACCAGGTCGGCCCGCTCGACGCGAACGGCTATAACATCGGCGGCGATAAATCCGTATTGTTCAACGCCGAGTACATCATCCCCGTCGGCGGGCCGCTCTACGCCATCTTCTTCTATGATGTGGGGAACGCCGTCGCCACCGGCCAGAAGATCCGCCTGGCGGACATGTACTCGTCGCTCGGCATCGAGGCCCGGCTCTTCATCCCGGCCCTGCGGGTGCCATTCCGCCTGATCTTTGCCTACAACAATAAGAAGATCTACGCGTCCGACTCGGAGTTCACGTTCCGCTTCGCCGTCGGCACGACGTTCTAGGGAGGTCCGACCATGAGACGACACCACCGGCTCGTTGCGCTCATCGCCGCCGCCGGCCTGGCCGGCTTCGCCGCCGCCCAGGAGGCCGGCAAGCTGGGGATGATCAATTCCCAGGAGATCCTCGACAAGTCCGCCGAGGGCAAGCGGGCCCTGGCCCAGATCCAGGCCGCCGACAAGAAATACGCCGACGAGCTCACCCGCATCGACGAACAGATCCGGCAGCTCCAGAACCGCCTGACCGCCCAGAGGCTGACCCTGACCCCCGACGCCGCCGCGGCGCTGCAGGCCGACATCCAGAAGAAGACGACCGAGCGCCAGCGGTCGGCCGAGGACGCGGGCCGGGCCATGCGCGAGATACAGGTGAGGACCCTGGAGGAGATCCAGACCGATCTCGTCCCCCTCATCGAGCAGGTCCGCAAGGACATGGGCCTCGACCTCATCTTCGACGTCACCAAGGGCGGGATCGTCTATTTCACCCCGTCCCTCGACCTCACGGCCGAGATCATCAAGCGCTACGACGCCCTCAAGGCGGCGCCGCCGGCCAAGAAGTAGACCGAGCGAAGCCCGCCCATGGTCCCGATCGAACAGATCATGCGGTTCCTGCCGCACCGGTTCCCCTTCCTGCTCGTCGACCGCGTCGTCGACATGGTCCCGCATAAGAGCATCGTCGCCTTGAAGAACGTGACCTGCAACGAGCAGTTCTTCCAGGGCCATTTCCCGGATTGGAAGATCATGCCCGGTGTCCTGATCATCGAGGCCATGGCCCAGGCCGGGGCCATCCTGCTCTTCGGCTCGATCCCCGATCCCGAGAAGAAGTTCTGCGTCCTGAGCAAGGTCGAT
>Ga0209253_10005024_pt1 | contig 11499 bp, 6 predicted proteins | sample FrelakmetBRP12BR_FD_187145 | JGI IMG/M metagenome (GOLD analysis project Ga0209253, IMG submission 187145) | Freshwater lake sediment microbial communities from the University of Notre Dame, USA, for methane emissions studies - BRP12 BR (SPAdes)... | ecosystem: Environmental > Aquatic >...
GAAGGCGGCACCCCACGAGGTCAAGTAGGCGAAGCCCAAGAAACCCACTAAAATCATGGCAAAAGCCAGCTCAATGCCGGTAAGAAACATAAAAAGAATAATCGCCAACCCTAGGATACCAATGGCTACCTCATTCATACTTGCCTCCGATGACCTTGATGATGTCGGCAATGAGCACAAGGCATTGAACAAAACAAGCAATGCCCAAGCCGTATACTACCGGGTAGAACGGAATCTGCCGGGTTGGAGTCACCTCACCGGACACGAGGAGGTCCGTCGCATAGCCGCAAAGGTTGTAGCCGATGACGATAAAAATGATAATGCAGATAGCCCGAGTCAGAATATTCATGAAGTTCCTTCCCCGCCTCGGGAACCTCTGAATAACAAAATCAACATAGATAAGACCCCTCAACCAAGAGGTGAGAGGCATACCGAAGCCGATCACTACAGCACCTACCATCCCGACTATCTCGAATGTCCCGATAATGGGACGTCTGATCCATCCCATTCGCATGATAACATCCGCTCCGGTGAGCAGCATAATAAAGGTCAACGCAGCGTAAGAGATGACATTCATCAGTCTGCTAATTTTTTCGGTAAACCAAAGAAAGCCTGCCATACCTCCTCCCCTCCTCAAAATTCTATCAAAAAGATTATTGTTGTTATGTGTTCATGGTTGTTCAGAGCTGTGTATTGATATCTGTGCAAGCATAGCAAATGATTTTTTTGTCAACGCCATCGGGATATTAAGACGTGTTTCAGAGATGACCAAACGACCATTACAGACATGCTTGTATAACCTTGCCTGCAAATGAGTAGGTCCATCCCCGCAAAACCCGTAGGGGTTTGCGGGGATGGGGAGTGGCATGCGGGAAGCACCAAACTCAGATCTATCTATATCTTTGGCCGTAATTTATGTTCCGGCTTTTTTCGAGAGACCGTCCGGATGCGGTTGCCTCTGACAGTGGTTCTGTCGAAATCATGTATTCTTTTATTTCAGGACTGCTCCCGAAAGCAAATCCTAAGAGGCCTACTCCTGGGCCATTCATTTAGCTTTCTGATTAGCCTTTATGTAATCACGACAGAAATTCAGTGCCTCCGCTCCGGGCAAGTTTTTGGCTTTCATTTCGTCCACGTACGCAGTCAGAAGGGGTTTCACCGCTTCGGCCCATCTGGCGTCTTCCTCTTTTGAGAGCGGAAGCATCTTGACCCCTTTGTCAGTGATGAACTTTATGCCGTCTTGATCGGTCGAATCCCAGAGGGCGCCGGTCTTCTCGGCCCACGCCTCGCTCGCCTGCTCGAATATCTTCTGAATATCAGGAGGCAGAGCGTTCCACTTATTTTTGTTCATAGCAATGAAAAATCCCGTAGAGTAGCTGGAACCATAGTTCAGTATGGTGTAGCTGATGACTTCCCCCCACCGGAAACCCTTGAGTGCCTGGATAGGAGCCGTCGCGCCTTCGGCAACGCCGGTTCGGAGGGCATCATAGGTCTCAGGCATGGTGGTGCCGACGGGTGCCGCACCAAGGGCCAAAACGAGTTTGGAGGCAAGCCCGGTTGACCTGATTTTCATACCCTTGAGATCTTCGAGCTTAGTTATGGGCTTCTTGGTCGTATGAATCAGCCCGGGACCATGGGCATGCACATAGAGCATTTTGACTTCGTCACATTCCTTCGGCATAAACTTCTTGAAATATGCATTAGCCATCCGCGTTGCCGTGACGCCATTCTGGAGACCCAATGGGAGGTCGATGACTGAAGTGAGGGGAAACTTGCCGCGCGTATAGGTAAAACAGCTCATACCGATGTCGGAGATCCCTTTGACCACCGAATCATAGATCTGGTCTGCCGGGGCTAAGGTGCCGGCGTGGAAGAAGGTCATCTTTACTCTGCCATTCGTTTTTTGCTCAATTTCTTTGCCCCAGGCCTCGATATTACCGCTGTGCGGTTCGGGTGCCGGGAAAAAATTCGCATAGTTAAGTTTGATCACCTCTTGAGCCGCTGAACCGCCGGGAACGGATACAACAATCAAACCTGTCAGAAAAGCGAAAAGAAAAAGATTCAATACCAGATGTCTCTTCATAAGAAACCCTCCCTCCTTGTAATAGGTTATAAGGTGGCGCCAAGAACTCGCTTCTAGCGTGGGTTGGAATATACGATAAAGGGGGTAGTTATGTCAAGAGAAAAAGATCGAATTTTGCTCAGGGTAGGTTATGTGAACTTAAGCTATGGAATCCATGGAGGGTTCGCAAAGAGAAAATACCTATTTACGTCATTCCGGCGACTAATTCACGGAAGACGGTTTCTTGAGGTAGAAAGAGAAAAACATCCCTGCTAAAGAGACTCCGCTTGCCAAAAGAAAAGGGACAAGAAAAGAACGGGTGATATCCGCTAAGTAGCCTCCCACAGCAGGTCCTAACGCTTGCCCAACCCCGAAGAAAAGGGTGATAAAACCGAGTCCCGCAGGAGCCAGTTTCGATCCCAAATAATCCCCAGTCGCTGCAGCCATAATGGTGGGTATGCTCCATGCCGTGAGGCCGAAGATAACCGCAGAGAGGTAGAAACCGATTGGATTCCTCACCAAGGCAAAGATGGCATAGGCTGCGGCTAAGGTAATATAGGCCAAGGCCGAACCATATTTTCGACCCAGGAGGTCGGAGATTCCACCCCACATCACGCCGCAAAAAATGCTTAACCCTCCGACCATGGCCCAAATGGCACCTGCTTCAGCCTGGCTCAACCCCATCTCTTTGGTTAAGTAGGCAGCAAAAAAAGTCATGTAAATGATATACGAGAACCCATACATGAAGTAAACGAACCCAAGATACCACACTTCCTTGACTCGGTAGACAAGACCCCATTGTATCGCCTTGGTTTTTTCTTTCTGTGGCGGTGATTTTGAAAGGTCTTTTGCTTCACCGAACCCAATAGGGGAGAGCCCTTTTTCCTCCGGTTGGCTGCGGATAAAGGCATAGACCAGGCATGAGATGAAAAGGACCCCTCCCCCCAGATAGTACCAAGAAAACCTCCAGCCCTCTGATCCATAGGCTTTCAAAAGAGGGGGGACGATCAGACCGGCAATCAAGGTACCTCCCCCGATTCCGCCTGAGACAATGCCAGTGGCAAATCCCCTTCTTTTAAAGACAAACCACGCAGAACCGAGCGCCATTGCCGGCACATAGGCGGCCCCGTTCCCGAACCCTGTTAATAGTCGCATGATGAAGGCGAAGGAAAAACTCTCGGCAAATCCTGTAAGAATCATGGTCAACCCCATCAGAACCAGGCCAAGACTGATCACGACTCTCGAGCCATATCGAGAAGCCAAGAACCCCCCGATAATGGCAAGGCTGAGGTAACCGATGAAGTTCCCGGTCCCTAAAAGCCCCAGTTCCGCGTAACTGAAATGAAGACCGTCCTTCATACTCGGCAGAATGAGCGTATAGGCCATCCGACCAAACCCGTGGGCCCCGATGGTTGTCAATGTTCCCATCGCAATCACAATCCATCCGTAATGAATTCCTGGTGCCGTTTTAGGACTTTCCTTCATCGCTCTCCTCCCTAAAAGAAAACTGTCCGAAATGATGTTATCAGAAACCAGATGTTTATTCAATCTTTACCTTTCTATCTGTCCCTTTCTATCCTGAGCTGACAAAGTCTTCACCATATCTTCCGCTTCTCTTCATTCGCTCCGGCAAACCGACCACGGGGGTTCGGTCGCGGGACCCAAGCGTTGATATTGCCGTGGCCGCATCTTCAAGCCAAACTCTTTGTTTAGCCAGCGCCAGTAATATTTCTCGAGATGGACTAACCGCTGTTATGACAGGATAAGGATCTTATGGCGTGTAGCCACGAATAGCAGGGTGGAAAATGGCTCTAATTCAACCGCACCGAGACGACCTTTGATACCCCGGGTGTCTCCATCGTAATCCCGTAGAGCGTATGGGCGGCTTCCATGGTGTTCTTGTTGTGGGTGATCATGATAAATTGAGATGTTTTTGAAAATTCCTTGACCAATTCGATAAAACGATTGATGTTCGCATCATCCAGAGGCGCATCGATCTCATCCAGCAAACAGAAGGGCGTAGGTTTGATCATGAAGATCCCAAAAAGCAAAGCCGTGGCAACCAGAGCTTTCTCTCCCCCGGAGAGGAGGTCAATATTCTGAAGCTTTTTTCCAGGAGGTTGAGCGATGATATCGATCCCTGTGGTGGAAGGATCTTGCTCGTCCAACAGGACGAGGCTCGCCTGCCCGCCCTTGAAGAGCCTTGCAAATACCTCCTTGAATTTTTCGTTGACCAGATGGAAGGTCTCCAGAAATCGTTTGGTCGTCGTCCGATTGATCCGGAGGATGGCTTTTTTCAAAGAATCGAGGGCCTGGTGAAGGTCGGTCTGTTGCTCTGACAGGAAGTCGTGCCGCTGTTTCAATTCTTGATATTCCTCGATGGCCATCAGGTTGACTTCTCCAAACCCCTCCAGGGCATTCTTCAACTCTGCCAACCGTTTTGACATCTCCTCCCTTGGAAACTCCGCTGGGGAGGCTCCGATCGACGTGGAGAGCGTCGCACCGTATCGCTCTTTCATCGACTCCTGAAGGTGAGAAAGTTTGAACTGGACCTCCGAGGCCAAGATCTCCTCCTCATGGATCTTCTGCCTCACCTCCTCCAACTCCCGGCGAAGAAATTTGGAGGACGCTTCCACTTCCTTCCATTCGTTGATAAGAATTCCCACTTTCTCTTTTTGGGTGGAGAGCAATCCTTCCTTAAGACGGTGCTCCTGAAGGCCCTCTTCTAACTCCCTTTCCCACTTTCGGATTTCCTCGGAAAGAGAAATCGCTTGTTCCCGGCATTCCCTGATCTCTCTCACTTTTCTAAAGATCTGTTCCTTTAAAATCCTCTGACTCTCTAAGAGATGTTGGATCTGACCTTCCAACCCTTTCTGTTTCTCCTCGAGAGAAGCCAAAAAGACCTTCTTCTCCGTGAGTTTTCCTCCTAGTTCTTCTGTCCCTTCTCCAATCTCCTCCATCTTCTTCTTCCATGACTGGACCCGGTTTTCTCTCTCTCTTTTCGCAGTCTCTTCACTCTCCATTTGAGCAGAGGCCTCGTTCTTCTCTTTCTCTAAGTCTTGATTCTCCTCTTCAAGTTGTTTCTGTTCAAATTGGATGATCTCCATCCTCTGTTGGAATTGAGAAATTTCTTTCGTCAACCCCTCCAAATCTCTTTCTTGATGGAGGAGCTCAATCTCTTTTTCCTGAATTTCTCTCTTCCTGTTTTCAAGCTGACCTTCCCTCTCAACAATCTCCCGTCGGAGGAGATCCTCTTCTTCGTTGGCCTTCCGGCAGGCGTTCTCCCCCTCCCCAATCCTCTTTTCCAGGTCCTTGATCTCTCTTCTCCTCTCTAAAATGCCCAAACCCTGATCAGGACTGCCGCCGGAGATCACTCCGGAGCGTTCTACCATATCCCCTTCCCGGGTCACCAGGGTTTTGAACCCTTCTTCTCTCTTGATCCACAGAAGTGCGTCTTCCAGACGATCGACGACAGCCACCTCTCCGATCAAGAACTCCGCCAGCCGGGAAAACCCTTCCTTCACCTTCACGAAACGCAATAGACGAATGGGCTTCCCATCCTCGTGAGAAACTTGATCTTCCTTGCCTATGCCTTGAACCCCTCTAGGGATGAAGCTCCCTCGACCGAGAGACTCTCTCTTCAGGAAGGTCATCGTCTCCATGCCCTCCTGTTCTCCTTCCACAATCAAGTACTGCAATCGTTGCCCCAGAACGGCTTCCAGGGGAATCTCATATTGGGGTTCCGGTTCGAGAATATCGGCAACCACCCCTAAGATACGTTCCCACTTTTCTTTTTCTTCCCTTTTCCTAAGAAGAATGGATTTCACACCTTTTTCAAAGCCCTCAAAATTTTCTTGAAGTTCTTTGAGAGAGAGGTACCGGGAACGGTCTTGTCTCAAGGTCTCCTCTAAAGCTAACCGTTCGGTCTGTTTCTGGCCCAAGATCTCCTTAAACCTCTCGATCTCCCCTTCCCACCGAACCTTCTCTTCCCGATGGGTCGACCGGATGGAGAGGTTGAGTTCTTTCTCTCTTGTTTTCTCGGAGATGGCCTCTTCCAATTGCTTGAGTCTCAAACGGACCTCTTCAAATTCCTCCCCATTGGAGCGGACCCGTTTCTGAAGATCTTCTTTTCTTTCATCGAGATGGGTGAGGCGGTTTTTGAGAGAGGTGAGTTGAGTGAGCGTGTCGATCAAACTGAGCTTATCTGCTTCCATTTCTTCTGAAAGCTCGCGGTGGGTTGTCCTAAATTCGTTGAAGAGGGTCTCCCACTCTCTCAGTATGTCCTCGTTCTCACGGCGTTCTCCCTCCAATTTCTGCCTGGTCTGTTCCGCTCTCTTTCGATCCCTTCGGGTTCCTCTCCAAGCATGAAGCGATTCTCTGACCTCTTCAACAAATTGATTTTCGTCTTTCTGGATGATTCCTTCTTCCCTCTTGAAAAATTCGATTTCGTTTTCCCCTTTTTGAATCTTCTTGCCCAGTTCGAAAAGTCCCTCCTGAAGACTTCGAAGCCTTTCTTCCTCTTCTGTTACTTCCAGTCTCTTGGTTTCGACGAGAGCGTCCTTCTGGGCCGTTTGGGTGGAAGCCCCCATCTCCCGGTCTCGAAGGGCTTTGAGATAACCTCTGGCGGCCTCCCCCTTCTCCGAAAGCTCCGCATACTCCTGAAGGGCAAAACGAATTTCGATCTCCTTCACTTCCTTCCGTACAGCCTTATACTCCTCGGCTCGCTTCACCTGACGTTCCAGGGTGACGATCTGTCGCTTCACCTCAGCGATGATGTCCTGAATCCGAAGAAGGTTTTGCTGAGTGGCCTCCATCTTCATCAGGGCAAGCCTTTTCCTCTCCTTATATTTAGCGATGCCCGCCGCCTCTTCGATCAAAAAACGCCGATCCTGCGGGTTGGAATTAATCAGATATTCCACGCGCCCCTGTTCAACAATCGAGTAACCATTGACGCCGATACCGGTATCCAGGAAAAGATCCGTGATGTCTCGCAATCGGCAAGGCGTTTTATTAATCAGGTATTCGCTTTCTCCGGATCGATAGAGTCTTCGGGTGACGGTAATCTCACTGTACTGCATGTATTCTTCGGGAGCGGTTCCGTCTTCATTCGAGAAGGTTAGATTCACTTCGGCCATCCCCAGAGGTTTCCTGCCGTCCGTCCCATTGAAGATAACATCCTCCATCAACTTTCCCCTGAGGTGTTTAGCGCTCCGTTCCCCAATGGCCCAGAGCACCGCGTCCACAAAATTAGACTTCCCGCACCCATTGGGACCCACGATCGTCGTGATCCCTCCCGGAAAGGTAAGATGGAGGCGATCTACAAAGGATTTGAATCCAATCGCCTCAAGTGATTTGAGCTTCATCCGTTCCCCTTGTTTCTAACTTGCATCTGCCATCTGCTGTTCTCTACCGACGACTTTCAATATATTGGATCGCCGTCCGGAGCCGTTGAATCACTCTTTCTTTGCCCAGAACCTCCATCACCTCATCAATGGGAGGGCTAACGGTTCGCCCGGTGAGAGCCACCCGAATGGGTTGGGCAATTTTCACTAAAGGCTCTCCTCGCGTTTCAGCCAGTTGTTGAATCAGACCATGAACCCTCTCTTTCTCCAAAACAGATTCATTCGATAAAGAAGTGATCGCCTGATGGAGCATGGGAGGGGTCTCTTGATTCAAAAATTTCGCGGCGGCCTTTTCATCATAAGTGATCTCTTCGCAGAAGTAAAATTCCGAGACGTCTGCCATCTCCACCAAGGTCTTCACCCGTTCCCTGAGCGAGAGGAGGGCCTTTCTCAAAACATGCGGATCGATGTTCGAATACCCCTTGGCCTCAATGAAAGGCCGCACTCTCTGAACTAGCTCCTCCAATTCTATTTTCTTGATATACTGCCCATTGAGCCAATCCAATTTCCCAGGATTCATCGCCGCAGCGGATCTCCCCACCGCCTCCAGGCTGAACTTCTCAATCAACTCCTCACGGGTGAACTCTTCCTGGTCGCCATGGGCCCATCCCAGGCGAACTAGGTAATTGACGACCGCCTGAGGGAGATACCCCAGCTTCTGATACTCCATGACCGACTGGGCCCCATGTCTTTTCGATAGCTTTTTCTTATCCGGACCTAAGATCATCGAGACATGACCAAATTGGGGGAGAGGATAACCTAGGGCTTGATAAATCTGAATCTGGCGGGGGGTATTGTTGAGATGGTCGTTTCCCCGCACAACATGAGTGATTCCCATGGTGGCATCGTCCACGACGACCGAAAAATTGTACGTCGGGAACCCATCACTTCTCAAGATGATGAGGTCATCCAATTCCGTATTGTCAAATTCCACCCGGCCTTGAATGAGATCCTCCACCACCGTCTTCCCTGTATCCGGAGAGAGGAAGCGCACGGCAGAGGATCTTCCGGGAGGAGCGGATTTTCGATCAAGGCAAGTCCGGTCATATTTGGGCTTGATCCCCGCCTTCAGCGCCGCTTCCCGCTTTTTCTCCAATTCATCCGGAGTACAATAACAGCGGTACGCCCTGCCTTCTCTCAGGAGTTTCTCCACTGCTTCCTGATAGAACGACATTCGTTGAGTTTGATAAAACGGACCTTCATCCCAATCCATCCCTAACCAGGTCATGGCATCCAGGATTACCTGGATTGATGCTTGGGTGGATCGAGCCACATCCGTGTCTTCAATCCGCAGAATGAACACCCCCTGGGCATGACGGGCCAGGAGCCAGTTGAATAAAGCCGTTCGTGCCCCCCCGATGTGAAGATCGCCCGTGGGGCTGGGTGCAAATCGTGCTCTCACTTCAGACATGGTGACTTTAAACCTCACCCGAGGTTCATCGGGTTCCGGGATTCAAGGGTTCCAGGGTCCAGAGTTTTGCAGGTGGCCAGCGGAGTGTGGTGGGTGGTTCTGACCATTTTCTACCCTCTGTGTTCTACGTTCCTATCCTTGACCCCTCCACCCCTTAAACCCTGCTGTTTTTCTTACAAAAAATCCCCCTTCGCCACCTTTTCCTGAAGGGGTGGGGGGGGATGGCATTGCCCGATGAACGACTCAAATAAGATTCTCAATGGCCTGAAGCGCCTCGTCCAACTGCTTGGCATCCACCCCTCCTGCCTGCGCAAAATCGGGGCGACCTCCTCCGGTTCCTCCAATCAGGAGAGCTATCTTCTTAATCAACTCGCTGGCATTGAAACGCTGGGTGAGGTCCGGGGTTATTCCCATGAGCAAGGAGACTTTATTTTGGCTCTGGCCTCCCAGAAGGATGATGCCCGATCCCATTTTTCCCTTCAACTGGTCAACGAACTCTCTCATTCGCTTGATATCCTTCCCGTCCACCTTGGCCGAAAGGACCTTCACACCCTTTATCTCTCTGACCATGGGAAGGAGATTCGAGACTTCCTGGGACGATAACTTGTCCTGAAAGGATGAAAGCTCCCTTTCCAACTCTTTCTGCCTTTCGAGCAACCGGTCTATCTTCGAAGAAAGCTCCCCGGGAACCGCCTTCAGGGAAGAGGCGATACCCCAAAGCTCCCTTTCCTCTTCTTTGATAAATCGATAGGCCCCTTCCCCGGTCAGAGCCTCGATCCTTCTCACCCCCGCGGCGACGCTCGACTCACTGACGATTTTGAAAAGACCGATATCGCCCGTCCTCGAACTGTGGGTCCCTCCGCAGAGTTCCATGCTGAAGTCCGAGATCCTCACCACCCGGACCTTTTCGCCGTACTTTTCTCCGAAGAGCGCCATGGCTCCTGTTTGGAGAGCTTCCTCCACATTCATGATTTTCGTCTCTAACTTCAAGTTCTCTCGAATTTTTTGATTGACCAGGGCTTCCACACGCTCCCATTCTTCCTTCTCCATCGGAGCAAAATGGGTGAAGTCAAACCGCAGCCGATCCGGTGCCACCAGAGATCCCGCCTGATGGACATGATCACCCAACACTTCTCTTAATACAGCCTGAAGGACATGGGTAGCCGTATGGTTCAAGGCGATGGCTTTCCGACGCTCCGGGTCCACCTGGAGAATTGCCGACATCCCCTCTTTCACCCTTCCTCGCTTTACCTTCGCCTGATGAACAATCAACTCCTCCAAGGGCTTGATGCTGTTCTCCACTTCCAAAGAGAATTCCTCATGGAAAATCACGCCTCGGTCCCCTACCTGACCACCTGCCTCCCCATAAAAGGGTGTCTTTTCTGCAACCACTTCGATTTCGTCCCCTTCTGTCGCAAAAGGAACGATCTCATCGCCTTGGATCAATTTCAGAATCTTCGATTCAGATTGAACCTCTTCATATCCTACGAAGGCCGCCTTCATTCCTTCATTTGCCAGACGCCGGTAGACCCCTTTTATCTTTCCCTCGCCCACCCCCTGCCATGCCTGCTTGCTCTTATGCTTCTGTTCCTCCATCTGAAAACGGAAGCCCTCTTCATCAAAACTCATCCCTCTTTCTTGAAGGATCTCGACGGTCAGGTCAAGTGGAAATCCATAAGTATCATAAAGCCGGAAGGCCACCTCTCCCGAGAGAATGGTTTTGCCTTCCTTTCGAAGTCCTTCCAACTCCTCCCTCAGAATTTTCAGACCTGAATCAAGGGTTTCAGAGAAACGCTCTTCTTCGTTTTGGATCACCTTTGAGATGAAGCCTTCCGTCTCCCTCAACTCCGGATAAGCCCCCTTCATCAAATCCACCACTTTGGAAGAAGTCCGGTAGAGAAAAGGTCCTTCGATCCCAAGGATCTTCCCGTGTCGCATCGCCCTTCTCATGATCCGTCGGAGCACGTATCCCCTTCCTTCGTTGGAGGGGAGGACTCCGTCACTGATCAAAAATGTCGCCGCTCGACCGTGGTCGGCGATCACACGAAGGGAGGTGTCTGTTCGATCTTCCTGCCCGTAGGAGATGGAGCTAACGGCTTCGATCTCTTTGAAGAGGGGTTTAAAGAGATCCGTCTCATAGTTGCTTTTGACTCCCTGAAGGACGGCAGAAATTCTTTCCAGCCCCATCCCAGTATCGATACAGGGCTTGGCAAGGGGCTGAAGTTGACCTTCTGAATCACGATTGAACTGCATGAAGACAAGATTCCAAAGTTCCAAGAATCGGTCGCAATCACATCCCACCCGACAGTCAGGCCGGCCGCAGCCCACTCCTTCGCCTTGATCAATCACAATCTCCGAACAAGGACCACAGGGCCCTGTCTCCCCCATGGCCCAAAAGTTGTCCTTTTCCCCTAACCGGACAATCCGTTCTCCTGTGACCCCAATTCTCCTCCAGAGGTGAAAGGACTCATCGTCATCCAAATAGATGGTGATCCACATCTTCTCCGCAGGCAATCCCCATCGGCGGATGAGGAGATCCCATCCCATTTCAATGGCCTCTTTCTTAAAATAGTCCCCGAAGGAGAAGTTCCCCAGCATTTCAAAAAAAGTGTGGTGCCGGGCAG
>Ga0209253_10005025_pt1 | contig 11499 bp, 11 predicted proteins | sample FrelakmetBRP12BR_FD_187145 | JGI IMG/M metagenome (GOLD analysis project Ga0209253, IMG submission 187145) | Freshwater lake sediment microbial communities from the University of Notre Dame, USA, for methane emissions studies - BRP12 BR (SPAdes)... | ecosystem: Environmental > Aquatic >...
ATATCTTTTTCAGCGGCCGGGAATACGTCCACAATACGGTCCACTGTTTTTGCTGCGGAACTTGTATGCAAAGTACCAAACACCAAATGGCCTGTTTCTGCAGCGGTTAAAGCTAAACGAATCGTTTCCAAGTCACGCATTTCACCCACTAGAATCACATCAGGATCTTCACGCAAGGCAGAGCGCAGGGCGTTTTGGAATGACAAAGTATGTGGACCAACTTCACGTTGGTTTATCAAGCATTTTTTAGATTGATGCACAAACTCAATCGGGTCTTCCACCGTTAAAATATGCCCCATTTCGTTTTCGTTGATGTAATCCACCATTGCCGCCAATGTGGTCGATTTCCCCGAACCGGTCGGTCCAGTCACCAGCACAATACCACGCGGTGTTTCTGCAATTTCTTTAAAAATCGGCGGGCAATTAAGCTGTTCTAAAGTTAATATTTTAGAGGGAATGGTACGAAACACTGCACCGGAGCCGCGCTGATGATTAAACGCATTAACGCGAAAACGCGCCAAATTAGGGATTTCAAACGAGAAATCGCATTCTAGCGTCTCTTCATACACTTTGCGCTGACCATCATTCATGATGTCGTACACCATGTCATGCACTTGACTGTGATCCATGGACGGCACGTTGATTTTACGCACGTCACCATGCACGCGTATCATCGGCGGCAAGCCCGCTGATAGATGTAAATCTGATGCTTTATTCTTTACCGAAAAGGCGAGTAAATCTGAAATATCCACTATCAGCTCCTGCTATAATAAGTTCGTTAAGCCAACTTTTAATAAACCACACAAAGTTTATTGTTTATATAATTGAATTATGAACACAATTTACGATTCCTTGCAAGCAATTCAAGCAAATATTCATCAAGCGAAACTCGCTGCGAATCGAATTGACACAGTAAAACTATTAGCCGTGAGCAAAGCGCAAACGGCGGATAAGTTACGTGAGGCTTATCTAGCAGGTCAACATGCGTTTGGTGAAAATTACGCACAAGAGGCAATCGACAAACAAGCACAGCTACAAGATTGCGACATTGAGTGGCATTTTATTGGCCCAATTCAAAGCAATAAAACCGCTTTAATAGCACAAAATTTTGATTGGGTGCATTCGGTAGATCGCTTAAAGATTGCGACCAGATTAAATGAAGCACGACCACAATCAATGGCACCACTTAACGTTTGCATACAAATCAACAGTAGCGAGGAAGGCTCTAAGAGTGGCGTAGATATTGGCTCTCAGGCCATGCTTGCAAAAGCAATAAATGACATGCCGCGCCTTAGATTACGCGGCCTTATGGCGATTCCCGCACCTACAAAAGACCTTGCAAAACAGCGCGCACAATTTAAAATAGTGGCCGATGCTTATAAAGCATTACAGCAACAAGGTTTTGAACTGGACACTTTATCCATTGGTATGTCGGATGACTATATGGCAGCAATTGCAGAAGGTGCTACCATAGTACGCATTGGCTCTGCTATTTTTGGCGCACGAACTTATAAAAATTAAAATTGATAAGGCTAAGTGAATGAAACTGGGATTTATTGGTGGCGGCAATATGGCGCAAGCGCTTATTACTGGGTTAAAAAGCCAACGATTCGACATGCAAGACATTACAGTCATCGAGCTGGATGCTAATAAACGCCTGGCTCTTGAGCATGCTTTTGGAGTGAATACATCTGCCGAACTCGTTAAAACACAATCTTGTGAAGCGATTGTGTTGGCAATAAAACCACAACAGTTGCCGGTGCTCGCCAAAACGCTAGCGCCGCTGTTGACGAACCAGCTCGTGATTTCAATCGCAGCAGGCATACGTTTGGCCGATTTGTCACGCTGGCTAGGCAACTACAAAACCATCATCCGCGCCATGCCAAATACCCCGGCGCAGATACAAGCTGGTGTAACAGGTTTATACGCAATGCCAACTGTAAACAAAACGCAAATAGCGCTAGCGAACCAAGTGCTAAGCGCTGCGGGCAGCACTTTGTGGTTAGATTCTGAAGACAAACTGGATGCTGTTACCGCCATTTCAGGAAGCGGTCCCGCTTATGTATTCTATTTTATCGAAGCGCTACATGAGGCCGCTCTACAGTTAGGATTGACCGAACCACAAGCTAAGCAACTCAGCATCGCCACCTTTAAAGGCGCGAGTTTATTGGCGGATGCCAGCACAACACCCATCGCCACATTACGTGAGCAAGTCACCTCAAAGGGCGGCACAACTGAGCAAGGTTTATTGAGTTTACAAAACTCACATGTCAAGCAAGCTATTGTTTTAGCAGCACAAAAAGCATGTGAACGTGCTAAAACACTAGGTGATGAATTAGGGGCTGGCTAACTATGTTTTCTACTGCACTCGATTTTTTGCTCAACACAGTTTTAAACTTACTTGCCATGCTGTTTTTACTACGTTTTTTTATGCAATTAGTCAGGGCGCCCTTCAATAATCCACTGGCTTACATGGTGATTTCTCTCACCGATTTTGCAGTTAAGCCTGTGCGTAGACTAATTCCAAGCTGGGGGAAAATTGATTTATCCACTTTATTTTTAGCGTTACTGGCGCAATTTTTATTACAAATCAGTCTACTTTGGTTGCGCGATTTTCCACTAAGCGTCGCCGGTCACTCAGCATGGCTAGGCCTAATAGGAATGAGCTTTCTGGGCGTTTTAAGAATTAGTTTAGATGTGTTTTTTTACGCCATTTTGTTACAGGTGATTTTAAGTTGGGTGAATCCGCACTCTCCCCTTTCAAGCGTACTCAACAGCCTCACCAGACCTATATTAGAGCCAATTCAACGTTTTTTACCAATGGCAAGTGGCATAGATTTTTCGCCGATAGTTGCGCTTATTTTTCTCCAAATGCTCAACGTTTCCGTTATAAAGACTTTAGAAATACAACTGCTATCGCTCTTTTAAGCTCAGATTATTTACTTCAGCTATACAATAAAAAAAGAATATCTCAATGATGATTGAAACCTTACAAGCCAAAGTCAATGAATACCAAGAATGGCGCAGTAACCTGACTCAAGTCATTTCTGATTATCGAGATTGGCTAGCCAAAGGTGAATATACGGATTCTGTTCAAGAATTGCGTTTGTATGACGTGTTAGAAATGTTAAAACGCGATCAGCTGGTATTGGCGTTCTTGGCCGAATTCTCGCGCGGAAAAACCGAAACTATCAACGCGCTATTCTTTGCGGACTTTAACCAACGCCTGCTGCCAAGCGAGCCCGGACGCACGACGATGTGCCCAACCGAAATTTTTTGGGATTCGCACGAAGAGCCTTGTATCAAACTTTTGCCGATTGAGACACGCTTAAGCGAGGACACGCTAACCTACCTTAAAACTACACCTAAAGCATGGAAAAAATTCAGGCTGGATCTAGATTCGCCCGAGGAAATGAAAGAAACATTGCGTAAACTGATTGACCAAAAGGATGTTACGCAAAGCGAGGCCGAAGCGCTGGAATTGTTTAATCCAGAAGATATCAGTATGGCGCGAGAGCTAGAGACACAGGGCTTGCTCAAAATACCGGTTTGGCGGCACGCCATCATCAATTTTCCTCACCCGCTATTAAAAAGCGGTTTGGTTATCCTGGATACTCCAGGCTTGAATTCAATGGGCGCAGAGCCAGAACTCACGCTCAACATCCTACCCAATGCACATGCGGTGATATTTTTAACTGCTACCGACACTGGTGTCACGCAATCGGATATGCGCATTTGGAATGAATTCATTAGAGGCCGTGCAAAATATAAACTCGCTCTACTCAATAAAATTGATATATTGTGGGATGACTTAAAGCCCAAACAAGTTGTGGCTAATGAGATTGAAAGGCAAATCAACATCACCGCACATCAGTTAGGTATAGCCCCAGAAAATGTGTTTGCAATTTCCGCACAAAAAGGGCTGGTAGCTAAAATCAAGAAAAATCAAGCACTGCTTCAGCAGAGCGGACTAGCGGCTCTGGAAACCGCTTTGGGTAACCAAATCATTCAAGCCAAACATGAGATATTGGGCAGAACGGTTGCCAGCGAGTGCAGCCAAATGATTAAAGGCACACGCAAACTTGTGCAACAGCGTCTGGTTGGGCTGCGCGAGCAGGTCGAGGAGATGCGTGCTTTAAGAGGTCAAAGCCTGGATGCTACCAAGCATATCCTATCCATGATTATCGCAGACAAAAACCGCTATGAGGCATCGATCCCTACTTTTAATCAAGCTAACGATAAAATTACGCTTCTAGGTAAAAAATTATTGCGCCACTTAAGTTTGGCTTACTTGGATACTTCGCTTGCTGATAGCCGCCAGGCGATAGGTGACAGTTGGACAACAGTAGGTTTAAATCGTGGCATGCGTAATTTGATGAAACAGGCAAATACTTTGGCCGAGCACGTGAGCGAAGAAAGCAATACCATTAAAAAATTGGCTGCAAGTGTCTATGAGGTTTTTCAATCAAAACATGGGTTCGAGGTATTCAATCCACCAGATCTTGATATGTCAAATTTTAGCAACAACATGAAAGCGTTAGAAAAAATCACTGATGATTTTTGCGCTGATCCAGTCAATGTGCTCACCGAAAAACACTTTCTCATTCGCAAGTTCTTTCTAGCTTTAGTAACGCAAACTCAGAAGATATTTGAACAAGCCAAAAAGGATTGTGAACGCTGGTTAGAAGATGTATTAGGCATACTCAAAACCCAAATGACCGAGCACAAACACAGCCTGGATCAACGCGTCCAAAACTTAACTGAAGCCAAAGCCAGTGCGGAAGCTCTGAATGAACGGCTAGCAATTGTAGAGGCTGAATTTGGTGATATTTCTAAAAAAAGCCAAGATTTAGACACTATGCTGCTACAGTTAATGAAAGCTGTTCAGCCAGCCATAAAAGCTAAAACTGCAGCGGAATTAACTGACGCTACTTTGGATAAAACTTTGAAATTGCCTGAAATGCCATTTTTAAATGTAGCATCAGAGTTGCCAACAAACTAAAGCTAGTTCCAGAAACTAAATCCAAACAATGTCAAACGCCTCTCTCGCGTACTGGTTATCAGTCTGTAAGGTCACGCGCTTATTAATAAAATCTGATAAATTAGCTAGGCTTTGTGATTCTTCATCCAGCAACAAATCAATTACAGCGCTTGATGCAATGATCTTAAATTCTTTGGCGTTAAACTGTTTGGATTCACGTAAAAGCTCACGCATGATTTCGTAGCAAATAGTCTGCGCGGTTTTATGTTCGCCGCGTCCATCGCATACCTCGCAGGGTTCGCACAGCAAATGCGCCAAGCTTTCGCGCGTACGCTTGCGGGTCATTTCTACTAAGCCAAGCGATGTAAACCCGTTAATACCAGTGCGCGCCCTGTCCAATTCCACGGCCTTTTTAAGTTCTTCCAGCACGGTTTCACGTTGCGCGTCTTCATCCATATCGATAAAATCAATAATGATAATACCACCCAAATTACGCAATCTGAGCTGGCGCGCAATGCATTGTGCTGCTTCTAAATTGGTTTTAAAAATCGTATCAGATAAATTTTTTCCACTCACAAAACTACCCGTATTAACATCAACGGTCGTCAGCGCCTCGGTCTGATCAAAAATCAAATAGCCGCCGGAGGTCAGTTCCACTTTACGTGAAAGCGCATTTTCAATTTCTTTTTCAATATTATAAAAATCAAAAATCGGCCGTTCGCCCTGATAATGCTGAAGCGGCTTCACCGCTTTAGCTACGTACAATTCGGCAAACTCTTTTAAATGTTCATAGGTCAGTTTAGAGTCGACGCGAATGCTTAAAGTGTCATCATTCACCACATCTCGCAGCATGCGTCTAGGCAAGCTTAAATCATAAAACACCAGCGAGCGCTCGTTTGCATTTTTACTATCAACCTGTATTTTTGACCACACTTTTTGCAGATACTCGATATCAGCCAGCAGTTCCTTATCTGACGCGGTTTCTGACATGGTGCGAATAATGTATCCGCCTGTTCTATCTTCCGGCAGCAGCCCTAATAAGTGATTGCGCAAGCGCTCTCGCTCTTCTTCATCTTCAATACGCTGCGATACCCCAATATGATTCTGATGCGGCAAAAACACCAAAAAGCGCCCGGCGATGCTGATTTCTGTCGTCAAACGTGCACCTTTGGTACCTATCGGCTCCTTAATCACTTGCACGATGATAGACTGGCCTTCGTGCAGCACCTCTTGAATCGGTCGCTCAGTTTGCGGTTCACCCTCAACATGGCATTCCATAATATCCGCCGCATGCAGAAAAGCAGCGCGCTGCAGGCCGATTTCCACAAACGCCGATTGCATGCCTGGTAACACCCGACACACAGTGCCGCGATAAATATTGCCCACTATACCTAACGAAGAGCTACGTTCGATGTGCAACTCCTGTGCTACGCCATGCTCCATCACCGCCACGCGTGTCTCTTGTGGTGTGACATTGATTAAAATTTCTTGTCCCAAATCTGCTACCTTATTTTTTGGTTATTCTATCTAAAAGCATGGCCGTTTCATGTACTGGCAAGCCCATAACGCCAGTATAACTGCCTTCTATTCTAGCTATCCAGTTGCCCGCCAGACCTTGTATGGCATAGCTTCCAGCCTTATCAACATGCTCGCCTGTCGCGATGTATGCGCTTATCATATCATCGGTAAGCGGCATCATCTGCACTAAGGTGGTATTTAACACACTTTCAAGCTGTCCATCAAACGCTACGGCGATTGCGGTATGTACTTGATGTGTGCTGCCAGATAGTTTTTTTAGCATGTTAGCGGCATCCCTGTCACTTTCTGGTTTGCCAAATATTTCGGCTCCAAGCGCTACCGTCGTATCCGCTGCTAAAATAGGTAGATTTCCATATTGACCATCCAACTTTTTTAGCACTGCCAGCGCTTTTTGCTTGGCTAAGCGCAATACATAATCTGCGGGAGATTCATTAGCTTGCACCTGCTCATCAATATCGGCGGGCATTACTAGGCAATCAATGCCCATTTGCTTTAACAGCGCAACACGTCGAGGACTTTGTGAGGCTAATATGATTTTCTTGTCCATGTGCTTACTTTAATTGACTATCTAAAAATAGCCAATTGTTTCCTCAATTAGGTGGTTAGCAGTAAAATAACAACATTAAACAAAAACAGCCAAATTAAGAAAACATCCGATTGTGAAAAAAACACCCTGGAAGCCCAATACCACCGTCGCGGCAATCGTCGAGCAAAACGGGAAGTTTTTGCTAGTGGAGGAAGTAACTGACCGCGGCAATCGCTACAACCAACCTGCCGGCCATTTGGAAGAAGGCGAGACTTTACTGCAAGCGGTGATTCGCGAAACCATGGAAGAATCGGCTTACGAATTCACACCGGAAGCCTTGCTTGGCATTTACCATTGGAAGCACTCACATAACGAAACCACTTATTTGCGTTTTGCTTTTATTGGTAAGGTTGGAATTCATTTTCCCATGCAAGAACTTGACGATGGCATTGTTCAGGCGGTATGGATGGACATAGACGAAATGCGTGATAAGGCTGGGTTGATGCGCAGCCCACAAGTACTGATGTGTGTTGAAGATTATCTGGCAGGCAAGCGCTATCCGCTGGAAGTGGTTACTCACCTATGAGCAAAAAGAAAGTCGTTGTAGGCTTGTCTGGCGGCGTTGATTCATCAGTAACTGCCATGCTGCTTAAACAGCAAGGTTATGACGTCATCGGCCTTTTCATGAAAAATTGGGAAGATGACGATGACGATGAATATTGCTCTAGCAAGCAGGATTTAATTGATGCCGTCTCAGTGGCGGACAAGCTGGGTATTGAAATTGAAGCGGTGAATTTCAGCAAAGAATACAAAGACCGCGTATTTGCAAATTTTTTAGAAGAATACCAGGCCGGTCGCACGCCCAACCCGGATATTTTGTGCAATGCTGAAATTAAATTTAAAGCTTTTCTCGACCACGCTATGGGCTTAGGCGCAGATTTAATCGCTACAGGACATTACGCGCAAGTACGTGAAAACCCGCTCAAGCCAGGCAGCTATCAATTATTAAAAGCCGATGACGGCAGCAAAGACCAAAGCTATTTTCTATATCGTTTAAACCAAGCACAGCTGAGCAAAACACTGTTTCCCCTCGGCACCTATTTAAAGCGTGAAGTACGCGAGCTGGCGCGCCAGGCCGGTCTAATCAATGCCGAGAAAAAAGATTCCACAGGTATTTGCTTTATCGGCGAACGGCCGTTCCAGGAATTTCTGCAACGCTATCTGCCCAAAAAACCCGGCGACATCAAAACGCCGGAAGGCAAACTAGTCGGCCATCACGACGGTTTGATGTATTACACACTAGGTCAGAGGCAAGGCTTAAAAATCGGCGGTAGCCGCGAGAGCAGCGGTGAACCGTGGTTTGTAGCTGTCAAAGACATGCAAAAAAACGAGTTGATTGTGGTGCAGGGTCATGAACATCCGCTATTGCAAAGTGACGGCCTAATTGCGGGCCAATTGCATTGGATAAGCGAAGAATATCCGAAAACCAACTGGGTGTATGCCGCCAAAACACGCTATCGCCAGCCCGATGCGCCATGCGAAATCGATGCTATCAGCAAAGATGAAATGACGGTAAAATTCGGTCAAAAACAATGGGCTGTCACGCCCGGCCAATCTGCCGTAGTATACGAAAGCAATGTTTGCTTAGGTGGCGGAATTATTACCGCCGCCATTTAGCACTCAACCATACCATCGCCAAAACTATAGTCTAAGCCCAATTTAACCCTTTGTTTTCGAAATCTATTTTGCTCATCAGCCACTAAAATCATCTCATTAGAAAATATTTAACTCGATGAGGTTGATATGGCTTATGTTTTTAAAAATGCACAAGGCGCTGTGGTGGCTGCAAGCGCGTCTGAAAATCTTGGCAAAGGCTGGATGTTTGTTGAAGACAACACCAAAGAATATCTCGAGTTTTTAGAAAACTCATTAGCCGGTGGAGCGCAATTTCGCGAAAGTGATATTCAATTAGCGCGCGTATTAGAAGATTTAATCTCAATGCTGATTGAGCGCAATATCATTCGCTTTACCGATTTCCCACAAGCCGCCCAGAAACGCCTGAATGACAGACAAGGCATGCGTAAAAGAACGCAACTTTCAAAACTTATCGATGAAAATCTCGATATTATTTTTAGCTAAATAATTCTAGCTAAGCAACTGGTATCGTTTGCTTAAAACTCGGACGTTTCACTAACAAACTATAGTGTTTAGCCAAATTAGGGAATTTATCTTGCCAATTCAATTGCTTAAAGCGTAAATCCAGATAACCTAGCGCGCAGCCTAGCGCAATATCAGCTAAACTAAACGTCTCATTCACGCACCATTTCTTCTTGGTGATATCTAAATTCAACACCTCTAACCCACGCATCACTTTATCCATCTGTTTATCAATATTGGCTTGCGATTGCTGCTCTGGCGGTTTGCGCCCTTCTAGCATCGCGGCAACAGCTGCGTCGCAAATACCGTCTGCTAGGGCCTCCCAGCGTCGCACCCAAACTTTACTGCTTTGATCTGTCGGGATTAAGTGTGTGCCTGGTGCGCGATTGTCTAAATATTCCACAATCACGCGTGAATCATAGACACTATCTCCATCATTTAATACCAGCACCGGAACTTTGCCTAAAGGATTGTAATTTTTAACTGGGCAATCCGGGTCACTTAACACCACTTCCTGCAGGGCAATTTCTATGTGTTTTTCAATAGCAACAATGCGTACTTTGCGAGCATAGGGGCTGTTGGGAGTATAGAGAAGCTTCATCATTTGTTTTCTTTTTTAATTACTTAACTGCATTATAATGGAAATATGCTTTCATCTACATCCGCACCTCTATTCACACAGCAATATCCACGCGGGTCCACTGCGTTTAGTGATTTAGTCAACAGCAACGTCGCGCAAGCTTTGGCGGAAGATATTGGCAGTGGGGATCTCACCTCAGCACTTGTTCCCGCTTCGCAACAGGCAAGCGCATCAATTATCTCGCGCGAAAACGCTATTATTTGCGGCATCGATTGGGTAAATGCCTGCTTTCAGCAACTTGATAAAAACATCAAACTAAAATGGTTGGTGAATGAAGGCGAAAAAATCACCGCAAACCAATTACTGTGCGAGATTTCAGGCAATGCGCGTGCATTACTTTCTGCTGAGCGCTGTGCTTTGAACTTTCTGCAGACACTTTCTGCAGTAGCCACGCATACGCGCGAATATGTCATCGCGATTTCTGGCACTAAAGCGCAGATTTTAGATACGCGCAAAACCTTGCCAGGCTTACGACTGGCGCAAAAATACGCAGTGACTGTAGGTGGTGGCGGAAATCAACGCTTGGCTTTGTATGACGGCATACTCATAAAAGAAAACCATATCGCCGCAGCAGGCAGTATCCATGCGGCTCTAAGGCATGCTAAAAATCTATGTGAAAACGCCCCAAATAAAAATATCAGCGTTCAGATTGAAGTTGAGAATCTGGATGAGCTTCAGCAGGCTTTAGAGGCTGGCGCAAGCAGCATTCTGCTGGATAATTTCGGCATTTCCGATATGCGCGAAGCGGTGCGCATCACGAATAAGCGTGCATTGCTAGAGGCATCAGGCAACGTGAATTTAAACTCCGTGCGCAGTATTGCCGAAACAGGCGTAGATCGTATTTCAATCGGTAGTCTCACAAAAAATATCCGTGCCATTGATTTATCCTTGCGAATCAAATAGCATGGAAGCAAATATGAAGCTGATTCAGACACCAAACCATACAACTACGCAGCCCATGACCAAAGCGTCTAGCCTTGTTAAAGCTAAAACTAAGCTCAATTTAGGCGATGTGCTGCGCATGCTGGTTAACGACGGCAGGCTGGATAAAGCCGACGCAGAAAAATTATTTAAAGACCGCAAGCTTGATAGCTCGAATCTGCATCCGATTATTATCGTTGGCGAGCAAAAATGGAAAGATTTACATGCTCCGCATAAAATATTAAACGTGGATTATTTGTCTCGCTGGCTGGCGGAACAAGCTGGGCTTAATTTCTATCATATCGACCCGCTCAAACTCGATTTCACTGCTGCAGCACAAATGGTTTCAAAAGCCTACGCTGAACGACTTAAAATCATGCCGATTGCGATTAAAGGTGATGAAGCGACGATAGCAACGGCTGATCCTTTTCACACTGAATGGATCCCCGATTTAGAGCGTATTTTGGGCAAACGCATCAAGCTTGTTGTTGCAAATCCGTTAGAAATCAGCCGTTATCTGCCAGAAATTTACAATCTTGCACACTCGATTAACTTAGCCAATACCGCCAAAGCCGGGCAAATTGTTGGCGTACAGAATTTTGAACAATTAATCGAGTTAGGCAAAGATAAAAACCTGGATGCCAACGAACAGCATGTGGTGAATATTGTGGACTGGCTGCTGAAATATGCATTTGAGCAGCGCGCCAGCGATATTCATCTGGAACCCCGCCGCAA
>Ga0209253_10005026_pt1 | contig 11498 bp, 10 predicted proteins | sample FrelakmetBRP12BR_FD_187145 | JGI IMG/M metagenome (GOLD analysis project Ga0209253, IMG submission 187145) | Freshwater lake sediment microbial communities from the University of Notre Dame, USA, for methane emissions studies - BRP12 BR (SPAdes)... | ecosystem: Environmental > Aquatic >...
CGTGCGCGAGGACAACGATCGCCCGGCAGGACCGGCGCGAGCCTCGGCATCGCATGGCGTGTCGTGTCGACCGGCACGGCCATCCGCCAAGCGCCCGATCACCTCGCTGCACCACCGGCCGGTTCGTCGCCGAGCGACACGCCGGATCCCGTACGAGGCAACGAGCACAGGAGCGCAACGAGCTCCGTCTGTCTCGACGTGCCGGTCTTTTCGAGCAATGCGCGCACGTGGCTGCGGACGGTCGGAATGCTCACCTGCAGCTCGCGCGCGACCTCCTTCGCGACATGGCCGGCGCACAGCAGCAGCGCGACCCTGCTCTCGGCCGGCGTCAGGTCGAAGTACTCGCGCAGGTCCTGGCCGCTGGGAAGGGCGTCGGCTTGTCCGGGCGCGCCCAGGAAGATGAGCGCCAGCCGCCGCATGCCTCGCGCGAACCCGCGAACCGTGGGCAGTGGCGCAATGAAGATGTCCCGTTGCGCGATGCCCTCGACCTCGAGCGCGAGCCGCGTCGCGGCGGCCGGCTGACCCGCCGCCCGTGTTAGGGCCTCCTTCAGCGAACGCCTCACCCGGGGAGTCCTGGCGACGACGTGATCGTCGACGGTCGACAGCTCGCCTTCGGCGCGCAACGCCTGCCTGGCGCGGGCGTTCGCAAAGCGAATCCGCTGGTCTTCCTCGACCACGAGGACGCCGGCGGCCGTGCGATCCGCTACCGCCTTGAGCACATCGAGGTCGAGCCAGAGCGACACGACGAACGTGTCGAACATGTTGCTCAGTTTCGCCGACTGCGCCTTCACGAGGTCCAGCGCGTTCTGCATCCGTAGCAGCGGATTGCGCTGGATCGCGTCGCGATAGGTCCTGACGCCGATGACGCCTCGTTCGACCAGGTCCTCGGCCTGCTCGCGCGCAGCAATGTGCAGGTCGGATCCGAGCGCGATGGGCACGCCTTGAACGAGCGCGCCCCTGACCACCGGCCGCCCGCTATCGGTGATGAACGTGACGTCGGAAATCGCGACCCGTCCCTTGGTGCCGCGTCCCTCGCACTCGGCACAGCCGACTTCAGTCTTCAACGGACGCAGTGGCCGGCTCGCAGGAAAGAGGGACTCGACATCTTGCGCGGACATCTTCGCGTCGGCCGCGCAGCTGTCGCACAACGCGTCCACGAGAAACTGCGACCAGACACAACGGACGTTGGCGGCAAATTCGTCGTACGAGACGCCCATCTCGCGCAGCGCGTAGCTCGCGTCCAGCCCTGCGGCCAGCGTGTCCAGCGCTGCAAATACCCATCGATCGGCGGCGACCGCGATCGCGGCTGATGCATTCTCGCGGTTGAGCGGAGCGACGACGAGCAAGGCCTCCGTCGCGGCCTCCGTCCGCAATGCGCGATCCCAGGCCGTTCGGTTCGGCCGCACGCCCACTTCCCTCCAGTTCGCGGGAAGGGGGCGAAACGGCTCGAAATGGTCAGGCTGATCGGTGAGCAGTACGACGGCGCGACGGTGCGTGGCCATCGCGTCCGCCAGCGCAAGCAGGATCGTGACCTTGCCGCTGGCCGACTGGCCGGTGGTCAGCAGCATGCCGGGGGCAAGCGCCGCCACGCGGTCCCCGGCATCCTTCAACCTGCCGTCGGGACAGAGCACCGAAAACGGAATGACCGGCAATGACGTCTCCCAGGTTCGCGTCCGTGCGTGCGAACTTCGCCCGTACGCCGTGCGCCGCGTTACCGCGGTCGACTCGGTCGTCGCGAGCGACTTCGAGTGCCCCAACATAACGACGCTGCGACCGCGTCGCATCCTTCATTTGAATGATAAGGGAAACGTCGCGGATTCCCGGCGCCTCCCGCGCCACTGAGGACGGCGCCCGGCGCACCGGACGCGGCCCCGGCTCCAACGGGACACGGCGCCCGGAAACCTCCGCTTCCGGGGAGCGACTTCCAAGGCAGCGCGTGCCCGGGAGATCCCCCGATGACTTGCAGCGGGGCCCCGACAACGCGTTGGCGCGCCGGGAGGTCCCGGAACGGCGCGCCGGGCCGTAGAATTCGCAGATGCAGAACCCGTCGGCCCGCGCGCTCGCGGCGCGAGCGCGTGCGGCGAAGCACTGGTACGTGTACCTCGTCGCGTGCCGCAATGGCGCGATCTACACGGGCATCGCGCGGGACGTCGCCGCGCGCCTTGCACAGCACGCCGCAGGCACCGGGGCGCGCTACACGCGAGCGAATCCGCCCCGGCAGCTCCTGGCCAGGTTTCGTTGTGCGAACCAATCGGAAGCGAGCCGCCTGGAGGCGGCGATCAAGAAACTGCGCGCACCGGACAAGCGGCGGCTTGTCGGCAGGACAGGCGTCGCGGTGCGCAAAGCGCTGCTCGGATGAACGCCGCTGCCGGGCGCAGCGTCGAGCGATCCGGCAACCGGTGCGCGCGGCCGGCGACGCTCGTGGCCAGGACCCGACGGGCTTCCTCGATGTTCACCCGCGTCGGTTTCCGCAAGGCGGCGCCGCAAACTCGTGACGCCATCACTCCTGCGTGATGTTGGCCTCGCGCACGACCTTCGCCCACTTGTCGACCTCGGTGCGGAGAAACGCGCCGAACTCCGCGGGACCGAGCGGCTTCGCCGCGGGCACGAACGTGGCCTTGCGCAGCCGTTCGCGCGCCTCCGGATCGGCGAATGCCGCGGTCAGCGCCGCGTGCAGCTTGTCGCGGGTGGCCACCGGCGTCCCCTTCGGCAACACGAACCCGGCCCAGTCGCTTACGTTGAAGTCCACGAGACCGGCTTCCGCCATCGTGGGCACCTCCGGGAGCTGGGGCAGCCGCTCGCTGGTCGTCACCGCGAGCGCGCGCACCTTGCCGGGCTGGATCTGGCCGATCGCCGACGACGCGGTGGCGAACATGAACGCGACCTCGCCGGTGACGACCGCCAGCACGGCCGGCGGCGCGCCCTTGTAGGGGATGTGCGTGGCGGGGACGCCGGTGCGCGCCTTGAACATCTCGCCCGACAACTGGCCGGGGCTGCCGATGCCGCCCGACGAATAGTTGGCATTGCCGCGCGACTTCAGCGTTTCGATCAATGCGGGCACGGTGGTCGCCGGGATGCCCGGGTTCACGATCAGGATGTTCGCCGGAAACACGTACAGGCCCACCGGCTCGAAGTCGGTGAGGAGGTTGTAGTTCCTGCCCTTGATGATGCTTTCGTTCGCCGCCGCCGCGACGTTGATCATGCCGACCGTCAGGCCATCGGGCTTCGCGTCCTTGACGAGCGCGAGCGCGACCGCGCCGCCGGCACCCGGCTTGTTGTCGATGACCACGGTGCTGCCGAGCTCGCGCTCCAATCGCTCCGACACGTTGCGCAGCACGATGTCGAACAGGCCGCCCGGCGGCCCGCCGACGACGATCTTCACCACGGTCTGTGCCTGCGCGGGCGGCCATGCCGCGAGTGCCAAGCCCAGCACCACGATTCGCCACATCCACCTTCTGCGTTCGCTCACCGTCTCCTCCTGTTCGCTGTCTGCCGTTCGCGCCGGCGGCGCCTCGCGCGCCGCGACGTTCAATCTTCGCCGAGGCCCTCGGCGACGTCCCGCCGTCCCGCGATCTGCGCACCGCCCGCCACGTAGAGGTTCTCGCCGGTGACGAACGACGCGCCGGGCGCGCAGAACATCGCCACCGCGCACGCGACCTCCTCCGGCTCGCCCGCGCGGCGCGCGAAGCTGCACGAGCGCGCGAACGCGTCCCAGTCTCCGCCCGGTTCGCGCCGCCATGCGTTGCGTTCGGTGCGGATCAGTCCCGGCGACACGTTGTTGAGCGTGACGCCGTGCGCCGCCCACCGGATCGCCTGGCTGCGGATCAGGTTGAAATGCGCGGCCTTCATCGCGCCGTAGATCGGGAGGGTCGCGAGCGGCGCCTCCTGCGTGATGCTGCCGATCGTCACGACGCGTCCGAATCCGCGCTTCGACATCGCCGGCACCACGGCGTTCAGCAGGCGAACCGTCGCCTTGAAGTTCGTTTCGATCTGCGCGTCGACGTCGGCCTCGCTCACGGCTTCGAGCCTGGCGTGGATCGAGCGCGCCGCACTGATCACCAGCACGTCGATCGGGCCGAGTTCCGCGACGGCCGGCGCGACCAGCGAGGCGGCGATGTCCTTGCGCGCGACGTCGACGTCGAAGCTCGCCGCGCGGCGGCCCGTCGCGCGCAGTTCGGCGACGAGCTTCGCCGCCGCCTCGCCGTCCTCGAAATGATTGATCGCGACGGCGGCGCCCATCTGGCCGAGGATCCGCGCGATCGCCGCGCCGATGCCGCGGGAGGCGCCGGTCACCAGCGCCGTTCGCCCGGCCAGCGAGTAGAGGTCGCGGAAGTCGGCACCGGTCATCGTGGCTCCTGTCATTGCCGCCGCGTGTTCAGACCTGGTCCCACGACGACACGACGTCGTCGCGCACCTGCTGCTCGAGCATGCGCTCCTGCATCTCGATCCGGTCCACCAGCGCCAGGACTTCATCGCCCCGTGCCTGCGGAACGCACACCGCGCCGCTCTCGTCGGCCACGACGTAGTCGCCCGACTGGATGACGACGCCATTGATCGTGATGCCCTGGTTGATCGAGCCGAACGCGAACTCGTTGCGACTGCGCCGCGGGCACACGCCGACGGCCCACACCGGATAGCCGACCGCGCGGATTTCCTCGAGGTCGCGGCAGGTTCCCCACATGATGGTGCCGCGGACGCCGCGGCGCTGCGCGAGGCGCGACGCGAGCCCCCCCCACGCCGATGCGTTCGTCGCGCCATCCAGGTCCATGACCACCATGTCGCCCGCCTTCATGGTCTTCAGCACGACTTCGAGGGGCTTACCGACGCCGCCGCCGAACCGGTAGGCGTCCGGATCATTCGCCTTCCGCACGAACCGGACCGGGAGCGCGCGCCCGCACACGCGGCCGATCCCCTCGCGCTGCGCACTGATTCCCGACAGCGCGCCGGCAATCTGCAGCTCGTCCAGCGCATCGGAAATCGCGGATGTCGGATGCGCCGCCAGGCGCGTTGCGATGCTCAAGCCGCGTTCCATGGATTCCTCCGATCGTCGTCGCCTGTGTTCATGCCGCCGTACGCCGCCCTCACACCGGGATCCGGTAGGGCTCGAGGCGCCGGCGGTCGACCTCGAGGCCGAGTCCGGGACGCTCACCCAGGTCGAGCATCCCGCCCTCCGGCGCACGGTCGAGCAGGCAGTCGCGCACGGGATTGTGATTGACACCATACTCGAGCATGCCGTCGGCGCTGTTGCTGGCGGCGAGCAGATGCGCCGACGCGAGGACCCCGGGCGCGCCGGTGAACATGTGCGGGCAGTATCGCCGGCCGTCGGCGACGATGCGGTGCGCGAGCGGCAGGCCTCCGGAAAAGCCGCCCCACTTGGTCACGTCGGGCTGTAGCACGGAGAGTGCGCGATGCGACAGCGCGTCGTCGAACATCTGCGGCGTCACCATGTTCTCGCCGCCGGCCAGCGGCATCGGCGCCGCTTCCGCGAGCCGGCGCCACGTGTCGACCGGCGCATCCACCGGAAGGGGCTCCTCGAGCCATGCCAGTTCGTCGCGGGCCAGTTCCCCGATCGTGGCAATGGCCGCACTCGCCTCCCACGACGAGTTGAGGTCGAGCATCAGCTCGCACGATGCGCCCACGAGCGCGCGGACCGGCCGCACGACGGCGACGTGGTCCGCGATCGCTCCGGACGAGCGCAGCTTGAGCGCGCGGAATCCGCGCGCCAGCGCACGCTCGACGGCGGGTCGACATTCGTCGGAACGGCTTAAGCTCGCGTAGACCTGCACGCGGCCGCTCCTGCCACCCAGCATTCGCCACAGCGGTTGCACGGCCCTCCTGGCGACGATGTCGTGAAGCGCGATGTCGATACCCGCGATGACGGCCGCGATCGGGCCGGGCTCGCCCGATTGCAGACGCAGCACGTTGCTGATGGCGTTCATGTGCGCCCAGGCCGCCGCCGGCGATGGGAACGTCCTGTTGACGAGCGCCGGCGCGAACACTTCCCGCAGCAGGCGCGCGCGATGATGGACGCCGAAGCGCGGAAAGTTGCACCAAACCTCGCCCCAGCCTTCGACGCCGTCCTCGTCCCGCACCGCCACCAGCAACGCGACGACGGTCCGGATCGCCGTGATGGGCGTATCCACCGCTGTCGGGAGCGGCGCTTCGAGCGCGATCGGCTCGATCGAACGGATGCGCACCGCCGATGCCGGTGGACTGCGGGTCTGCGTTTCCGGATGCATGCGCCTGGTCGGTTTCGCAGCGTGGGCGGACGACAGCGACCTCGCGCTGACTTGGCCGGGTGCCATCCGGGAAACGCCGCGCGACGCTCTCGCTGGTTTCCCCCCATTGTCGGCAGGCCCGTCTTACTGTTCAATGATGGTGTTCTTATTAACCCATACAAATTGCGTATTACTCACGAACACGCGCCCCGAGCATCCCGCATGAGACCGCCCGAATCGTCGCGCCGCGTTTCCGCGTCGGCTTATCGGACCGACCGCCTGCGCCTGCGCCATCTGCGCCTGCTGCAGCTCATCGACCGCCGAGGTTCGCTGGGAAGCGCCGCGCGCGAGCTCGGCGTCAGCCAGCCCGCCGTCACGCTGCTGCTGCGCGAGCTCGAAGCCGTGTTCGAGTCGAGGCTGGTCGAGCGCGGACCGCGCGGCGGCCGGCTGACCGCGGCGGGTGCGCTTGCGCTCGAGCGGCTGACGATCGCGCTGGTTTCGGTCGAGCGTGCGATGGAAGCCGCGCGGACCCCGGCGAGCGAGCCGGTGCTGCGCGTCGGTTGCATTCAGGTCGTCGGCGTGCAGTTGCTGCCGGCGGCGCTCGCGCGTCTGGACGGCACCGCGGCGCCGGGCAGGGTCAGGATCCGCGAAGGACGCGCGCGCGAGCTGGTGGCGGCGCTGTGTGCAGGGGAGCTCGACTGCGTGATCGGCTGGATGGATGAAGCGGTAGCGCACGGACAGCCGGTCGAGCAGCTCGAGATCGAGCCGCTGCGGCATGGTCGAATGCAGGTCGTCGCGGCGGCGACGCATCCGCTGGCCCGGCGGCGAAGTGTGTCGGCGGAGGAGCTTGCGCGCTGGCGCTGGATCGTCCCGCCGCCGGAGTCGCGAACGCACGCGGCGTTCCTGCGGCTGTTCCTCGCCAACGGCCGGGCGGCGCCGCCGGTGACCATCGAGTGCGCGGCGCTGCACACGATGCTGCACCTGGTCGCGCAGTCGCGGTTTCTCGCGGTGGCGCCGGATGCCGCCGTGCGTGCCTATGCCAGGCGCGGCATGGTCGCGGCGCTCAAGGGACCCGCGCTCGACCTCGGCCGCGACACGGTCTCGCTGATGACCCGGCGCGACAGCGCCACGCTGCCGGCCGTACGGCGCTTCAAGAAGGCGCTGCTGGCGGCGGGCGGCTGAGCGAAGCCGCCGCGGAACGCGTTGGCGCTGCCGGCGTTCCGACGCGAGTCGCGGCGGCTGCGATCCTGGGGAGGTGCGGCGTTGCGATTCGCGCGGCGCTCCGCATGCCGTCGGGCGCGCGGTCGACGCCGAGGCCATTGCGGTCCCGGCGACGTCGAGGGCGCGCGAAGCCTTGCCGTTTCACGCAGGAACCGGGTCGGGTCTGGACCGCGTTTTACCGCGGCCGGTCTGCGGCACCGCTTGCCGTTCGCCGCCTTCGCGTCAATCCGTCTTCATGAACGCGGGCAGGCGCAATCCGTCGCGCACCGCCTGATCCATCTCGGCTTCGGCCGTGCGAATGGCGGGCAGGCGCGCGATGACTTCCACGAGGCGCGGCCGCGGCACGACGACCACGCCGTCCTGGTCGGCGACGACGACGTCGCCGCTGTGCACCGGATGGCCACCGAGCGTGATGGCGAAGCCGACCGTGCCGGGGCCGCTGCGTGCGGGCGAATTGGGCGTGACGCCGACGCAGTAGCAGGGTAGCCCGACCATGCGAATGCCGGGCAGGTCGCGCACGCAGCCGTCGGTGACGAAGCCCACCGCGCCGCAGTTGCGCGCCATGCCGAGCACCAGGTCGCCGGTGACGGCGCAACCGGTGTAGCTGCCCGTGGTACAGACGAGGACATCGCCGGGCTGCACGGATTCGAGCGCCGCCACCAACGCCAGGTTGTCCGCCGGGCCGGCGTCGCAGGTCAGCGCCACGCCGCAGAACGAGGCATGCTCCGCGACCGCAGGCTTGATCCTGTAGTCGAGCGCGCCGCTGCCGCCCATCGCGTCGACCAGGAAACCCGTAGGGGTGCCGCGCAGCGCGTCGACCTGCGCCTGCGCAGGCCGGACCACGTTCTTCCGCTGAATGCTTGGCGCTTCGTCGATCATTGACCTATCCTCCGGCAATCGAACCGCATGGTAGCGACCCGCGCCTGTCGCGTCCACGACGAGGGCCGAGCCGATTCCACGCGACCAATCGACCCAGGAACCATCGATGGCCGACGATTCGCTCGCATTGCGCTGTCCCAACGTTCGCCTGATGCGCGAGGCGGCGCGTGCGCGATTGCCGAAGCCGATCTTCGATTTCGCCGACGGCGGCGCCGAGGACGAGGTGACGCTGCGCCGCAACGAGGATGCGTTCCGCGGCTGGAGCTTCCTGCCGCGGCCATTGGAGGGCGCGGCGACGCGCGATCAATCGGTGACGCTGTTCGGCCAAACGCTGTCGTCGCCCGTGCTCATCGGGCCGACCGGACTGGCCGGCCTGTTCTGGCCGCGCGGCGAGATCGCGTCCGCGCGCGCGGCGGCCGCGGCCTCCACCGTGTATTGCCAGAGCCACGGCTCGGTATGCTCGATCGAGGATCTGGCCGCGCACCACGATGGCGTGCGCTGGATGCAGGTGTTCATCTATCGCGATCGCGCCTTCACGCGCGAACTGGCGCAGCGCGCCCGCGATGCCGGATGCCACGCGCTGGTGCTGACGATCGACAATCAGCTGCTCGGCCGGCGCGAGCGCGACCTCGCCAACGGATTCTCGATCCCGCCGCGGTTTTCGGCGCGGCAGTCGCTCGCGATGGCCGCGAAGTGGCGGTGGGCGTGGGCGATGCGCCACGAGCTGCGCACGCTGACCTTCGGCAACTACGTTCGACCCGGGTCGAACGAATCGCTCGCGACGCTTGCCGGACGCATGGGCTCGCTGCTCGATCCCGCGATGCATTGGGACGACGTCGCGCAGCTGCGCGCGCAATGGCAAGGTCCGCTGCTGTTGAAGGGTGTCCTGCATCCGGACGATGCGCGCCGCGCCGTGGCGATGGGAATCGACGGCCTGATCGTCTCCAACCACGGCGGCCGCCAGGTCGACGGCGCGGCGAGCGCGCTGGACGCGCTTCCTGCGATCGTGGCCGCCGTGCATGACCGAGTGCCGACCCTGATCGACGGCGGCATCCGCCGCGGCGGGGATGTGGTCAAGGCGATCGCGCTCGGTGCGCGGGCCGTGCTGATCGCGCGTCCGCAGCTGTGGGGGCTCGCGGTGGCGGGCGAGGCCGGCGTCGCGCATGTGCTGTCGATGTTGCGCTGCGAAATCGACCGGGTCATGGGGCTGGTGGGCGCGCACGACCTCGATGCGCTGCGACGGCTCGACCTGCTCGTCCCCTGCGCGCCGGCGGACCCGGATGCCGCCGATGCACGACCGGTGGCCCGAACCTGGGCATCAGGTCCGGCGGCACCGGCCGCCGGCGGCACGCCCGGGAACACGTCGGCGCCCGCATCCGTGGCTCGTTGACCTTTCCCGATGGTCGAACCCATCCACCCTGGAGCCCGCGAGACGCGCGACGGCGACGTCGGCCTCGATGTGCTCCGTCAATGGCTCAACCTTCGCCGAGCGCCATGTCCGCCAATACGTTGATCGACCGCTTGCCCAGGCATCTCAAGATGGGCGAACTCCGCGTGTTCGTCGCGGTGATGGAGCACCGCAGCTTTCGCAAGGCCGCTGCCGCGCTGCATGTCACGCAGCCTGCGGTCACCAAGGCGGTCGCCGGGCTCGAGGCGTTGCTGGGGGTCAAGCTCTTCGACCGCAACGCGCAGGGCGTCGAGCCGACGGTGCACGGCTTCTGCTTCGCGCCCCACGCGGTTGCGATCTTCGGCGAACTGCGCGGCGCCGCGCAGGCGCTGGCCGTCGTCGCGAGCGGCGCAAAGGGCTCGCTGCGCATCGGCACGGTGCCGATGCCGGGCGTGCCCATCCTGCCCCTTGCGATCCGGGACCTGGTCGACGCCCATCCGGACATCTTCGTCTCGGTGGTCGAGGCGCGCGAGCTGGAGCTCGCGGAGCGCCTGCGCAAGCGCGAAATCGAGCTCGCGATCTTCCGGCTGGCGCTGTTCAATCCGGGCACGGACCTGCGCGTCGACGTGCTGTTCGAGGAAAGGCTGACCGTGCTGGCCAGCATCGAGCATCCGCTGGCGAAACGGGAGGCCATAAGCTGGCAGGAACTGCTCGGACACAAGTGGGTGATGGCGCCGGCGGATTCGTCCTTCCTCGACCATGTCCGCCGTACGCTCGGGAGGCTCGGCATGGAGCTCCCGCGCCACGCCGTCGAGTCGACGTCGACCCACTTCCAGTACGGCATGGTGCTGCACGGCCGGATGCTGTCGTTCGGCCTGCGGTCGCAGTACGCGTTCGCGCCGAAGAGGGACTTCCTCGTGCAGCTGCCGGTCGACCTGCCGTCGGTCATGGGAGCGATCGGCGCCGTCACGTTGAAGGCGCGGGAGCCGAGCCCGCTTGCGCGGCAGCTGGTGGGAACGCTGCGCAGCCTGGTCGCGTCGCACGTCGAGGCGCCGGCGAGGCGGGCGTCGACGTCTCGGGCAAGGCAGCGCCGCGGCTGACGCGGCGTCGAAGCGTCCGGGTACTCGCGTTGCACCGGGCCCGGCCCGGCGATCCGGTCCTACTCGTTCGCCGCGCGCATCCGGAGATCGCCGATGCCGACGTCGCGATGCTGGCGCACCAGCGTTCCCAGCATCAGCATGTCGACCAGCGTCCGCGCTTCGAGCTTCTGCGCAATGCGGGCGCGGTGCACCTTGACCGTGGATTCGCAGCTGTCGAGTTCCAGTGCGATCTGCTTGTTGCGCTTCCCCTGCAGTACGAGGCCGAAGATCTGCCGTTCGCGCGGACTGAGCCTCGCATATCGCTGGTATGCCCACTCCATCGTCGCCAGTTGCGAACGCCGTTCGAGCGACTGGGAGACGGCGCGCGTGACGGCATCGTGCAGGGCAGCGGCGCGCACCGGCTTGCACAGGAAGTCGATGGCGCCCGCCTTCATCGCGGCGACGCCGGCTGCGACGTCATTGCTTTCCGACACGAACACGATCGTCGTCGCGGGCGACCGGTCGTCGATGCGCTGCCGCACGTCGAGCCCCGACATGGCTGCCGTGCGCGTGTCGAGGACCGTGCAACAGGGAGGATGGAGCTGGGCGCTGTCGAGAAACGCGGCGCCCGACGGGAAGGATTGCACGCGATAGCCGAACGTCGCGACGAGCCGGGCGAGTTGCTCGCGCGACGGCCGGTCGATGTCGACGACG
>Ga0209253_10005028_pt1 | contig 11495 bp, 12 predicted proteins | sample FrelakmetBRP12BR_FD_187145 | JGI IMG/M metagenome (GOLD analysis project Ga0209253, IMG submission 187145) | Freshwater lake sediment microbial communities from the University of Notre Dame, USA, for methane emissions studies - BRP12 BR (SPAdes)... | ecosystem: Environmental > Aquatic >...
TGTCCCCACTGAATGCCTCGGATGTTTCATAAATCTTCACGTGAGGAAAGTCCTGCCTTGCCTGATCCAAGCGTTGAGGATTCAAGTCACTAACGGCTTTAAGGGATAAACCGGTTGTGTGTTGAACCCCGAGCCCGTGACCCTTGCCTACGTTTGGCGAATACCCCAGCAATCCCACTCCCAGTTCACGATTCTGTTCGATATATCCGGCAAGCTGTCGCATCAGGCGGTAGAGAATCTGCTGGAATATCGGATTTTCATATGCCTGCAATGTCGTGCAGGCTGCTTGCCCCTTGCCGACCCAACGGTGAGTCAGCACTGGGCTGTGATTGTAATGCCAGTCCGCATAAAGGATGGTTTCACAGGCGTTATCGATTTTTTTTAATGCATGGTAACGTCCGGGTAAAAAAACAGCATCCGGTATACGCACCGCCAAGGAATGGTTTTTGTTTTCAAATAGTATGCGCAATTCTGCAGCCGGCCCCACCGATTCCGGTTGCGCCCCAAAAATCACCGGCAGCGGTTTTTCAGATAAATGCACCAGGATCAGCCAACTGCCCCCATTTTCCACAAATTGTCTAAGACGCTCTGCTCCTTCATTCTGAAGGTTTCGGGTGACCACCACATCGTAATTGGCTATCTCCGCAGGCAGTTGACGTGCAACTGAGAATTTGACGTGGGGCATTGATTGCAGATAAGCCATAAATGACTTAGGCAGAAAGCAGTCATCTTCAATTACGAAAAGAACTGTGAATGGGGTGTGGGGCATCATAGTACACCGCCGATTTTTATGTTTGCCTGCCTATGGTATTTGTAGCAGTTTTTAAGGTAAAGTTGAATTCAATTTGGATCACCACCCGTTCGGCGAATGCCACCGCCAAATGCCCGGTCGACGTCTACCACAAATTATGACGGACCGCAAATTGACTATCAGCAAAATGTGACTAAATTACTGAACATGAGAATTTGAATTCAATCCACCATAAGGAGAAAGCAATAATGAACATCGGTTTGAAATGTTTCGCCACCCTGGCCGAAGCAGACAAGTGCGATTACAAGAACAGCACCCCGAAGACGCTTCCGGACGGATCGACAATTCGAAAGCTGCTTTCCAAGGAAGCGATACCCGAGAAAGACGTGAAATTGATTTTCGTCAACGGGCAGCAGGCCGCTCTGGACACGGTGTTGCATAACGGAGACCAAGTCGGCCTGGCGCCAGCAGTCGGCGGCATGTGAATTCCGCGCTGACGGTTTATAACCGGTTGAGGTCTCGCCGGTAGATTTCGGCCTGCCGCAGAATCTGCTTCCGTTCGGCTGCAGCCATGCGGTCCCAGGTGCGGTACATCATGCCGCCGAGTTCGAAGAGGGTTTGATATTTTCATTCGCCGGTGAGAGGCCGGCAAATGAAAAACCTCATCCGCATAGCTGATTTTTCCTTCCCCGCAGGGCGAGTTGTTTGGTGAACCGTCGCCTCTCACGGCGGTTCACTAAGGTCGGTATTCCTCTGCGTCCTTTGCGCCTCAAGCGCAGCGGGCGGTGGAGATGTTCTTATGATCGACCGCAGAGGGCGTCCACCTTGCGGACATAGGCCTGGATGTCGCACTTGCGCTCCAGCCCCGAGGCCATCATGGTGCGCACTTTGCCGAAGATCGCCCGCTGCGGCCAGGCCCGGTCGTGGACCCCGTAGACCCAGGCCACCCCGGTATAGGAGTTGGGGTCGCGGCCGTCGATGAAGTATTTGTTGTTCAGCGCCAGGGTCGTCGCGAAGGCTTCCTCCGCGGTCCGCGACCACTCCAGGATCTTCTTCCCCCAGTACATGCGCATGTAGGTGTGCATGAAGCCGGTGCAGGCCATCTCGCGCATGGCGGCGTTCCAGTAAGGGTCGTGGGTGGCGGCATTCTCGAACTGCTCTGCCGAATACACATGCGGGCGGCGGTCGCGGCGGTGCTCGGCCAGGCTTATCTGCGCCCAGCCCGGGATGCAGGCAAACGAATCGTAGTCCGGCGCGTAGTGCGTGAAGTTGCAGGCCAGCTCGCGCCGGACGATCATTTCCTCCAGGAAGGCGTCTTTGGCCGCTTTCGGCCCGGGCGCCTTCATGACCTCGAGGGCCATATAAAGTGGGGAAATCTGGCCGAAGTGCAGGTAAGGGCTCATGTGCGAGGTGTCGTCGGTCTGGGGCTGGTTGTGGTTCTGGTCGTACCGCGTGAGGCGTTTCTTGAGGAATTCGGCAAAACGCCGTTTGGCTTCGGGGGTCCCACCCTTGAACCTCCCCGAAACGGGTGAGACGCTGCGGTCGATCCGGAGGGTTTTGAGCAACGCAGCCGTGTCCGCGATGCAGATTCCATCGGCCTTGAGTTTGACCGTCGGCGTGCCCAGGGACACGGGGGAAAACGCCTTGAGGTATTCGGCCAGCTGCCGATGGATCCTCGGCCGGAGGGTGCGGGCGCCGATCTGCGCCTTGACGGAGGCGGTCTCCACCGGCACGATCAGGTCGCTTTCGACCTGTACGACCCGGCAGGCGGCCTTGCGCGCCACCGCTTGCCGCCATTGCCTCTGATGCCGCAGGTAGCCGCAGTCGCAGACGATGAGGCTGGCCTCGCGCCCCAGCGCCAGGGCGACCTCCGGCGGTGAGCCGCGCCGCACCAGCATCCGGATGCCGCGATTTTCAAGGGCCCGCTCGGTCTCCTGCAAGCCTTCCAGCATGAACGTGTAATGCCGCAGGTTGGCCTCGGGGTAATCGTCCGTGAGACCAAAGGCAACCACCACCCCCTGCCCCAGGCGGTTTGCCTCAAGCGCCGCGAATTCCAGCGAATGATTCATCTCCGCGCGCTGGGACTGCTGCATCCAATAGAGCACATAGCGGCCCTGAACGACCTCGCGGTCATTCAACTGCTTCACCCGCGCTTCCTGAATCCCGAAAAAAGCCATATGGATACCCCTGAGCAGTCAAAAGGTAGTCCACCGCAGAGGCGCAAAGGGCGCAGAGGGTTTTATCTTTGCGCCTGCCGGTGAGAGGCCGGCAAGTGAAAAACATTCGCCCGTTGTGCGGCAAGTTATTTCGAGGTGGCCCGCCGGGCGAGCAGTTTTTTGAACCGCCGCCTCTCACGGCGGTTCAAAAAGAAGGCTTTCTCTGCGTCCTCTGTGCCTCTGCGGTGAATATGGTTTTCTTGAAGACGACCGGCATCTCAGGCTGTCTTCACGGCTTCTTCGCAGGCAGCACCTGCCGCCGGAATTCGAGCCAGTCGTGCAGGTCCATGATGGCCTTGTTCAGCTGGTAGCGACCGTCGGCGAACACCCCGTAGTCGCCGCCGCAGCCCATGGCCGAGGAAAAGCGGATGGTGTTGGCGTACATCAGCCAGGTGTCGGCCCAGCGGCGTTCGACCGCCTCGTCGAAGGGGCTGCCGCCCTTGGCCGGGCCGGTGGCGTATCCCGCCGCCCAGACGTCCATCAGGATCTGCGTCGCCGTCAGGGTCTTGGCGTTGGTCTCGCGGATGGTGTTTTCGAAGCGCGCCCACTGCCCGTTCACCCAGGACGTCCCGTGGCAACTCAGGCACACGGCCTGGAGCGTCCGGCGGCGCTTGTCCATCTCCGCCGGGTCGATCAGGTACTTGGTTGCAAACCCGCCGCCGAAATCGGTCGGCAGCGGCTGGCCGTTCTTGTTGCGGATGATGGTGGTGTCCGGCTCGCGCGGGTGCGGGTGCGCATACACCAGCCCGAACATCCGCCAGGGCAGCCGGTCGTTCATCTGATGCGAGCGCTGGGCCACCACGTCGCCCTCGGTGTTCACCACCAGGCTGACGTGGCAGGCGGCGCAGGTCGGCGCCGTGAAGTCCTTGCCGATGGTCCAGGGCACCGCCTTGAACTCCCAGTCCTTGTGGTGGGTCGAAAAGAGGTTGCCGTGCTTGCTCGCCTCGTAGACCTTGTTCACGGGAACGTCCGGGCCGACGTGGCACTCCTTGCACGTGTATGGTTTGCGAGCCATTTCGATCGAGAACTGGTGCCGGGTGTGGCAGGCAGCGCACGAGCCCAGGGTGCCGTCGAGGTTGACGCGGCCCACCCCCTGGTTCGGCCAGCCGTCGATTTTCGGGAACTCGAGCTCACCGGCCAGCTCGGTGTTGCGGACCTCCTTGCCCGTGACCTTCAGCTTCGTCCCGTGGCAGTAATAGCAGGCCTCGGCCTTGGTCGCGGCATGGGCGGGCTGAATCGACCATTGCCCGTCCTTGCGTTGAATGCCGCCGAGGATGGTGTGCTCCAGGTCGTTGAACACCTTGTTGCCGGCGAGGTTCTTGTAGGCGTGCGCCATGATGTTTTTGGAATACTGTTCGGCCTCCTGAGCGTGGCAGGTGCGGCAGTCGCCCGGGCTGACCACGATGTGGATGTCGTAGCCGTTGTGCTCGAAGGTGTCGGCATGCTCCTTGGGCCGCAGGGTGTGGCACTCGGCGCATCCGACCGCAACGCTTTGCAACTCCTCCGGCACCGCTGGGCTGGACACCTTTAGACCAAGCCCCTTTACCGTCATCGCCTCTTTGGGAGAGATCGCGGAGTGGCGGCTGCGCTGCCAACCCTCGACGATGCCCGGGTGGATGACGCGGTGGCACTCGATGCAGGCCTGGGTGGCCTCGCTCACCTTCACCTCGGCGGCATCGATCGCCCCCACGTGTAGAAAGACGGATCCGGCGACAGCCAGTGCACAGATGATTTTCATGGGCGGCATCCTGTCTATGACGTTTCGGGTTGAAACAGCGTTGATAGCGTCCGGCTTCGGAACGCAAATATTTCGTTCAGCTTGGGTCCGACCAAGAAACGGTTCAGAAGGTGGCCGACCGGCCCCCCTTTGACGGCGTAATGGATGATGTCCTCCACGGTGACGCCGTCGGCATTTGCGGTGAACCGGTGCTGGTGATGCCAGAAGCGGTAAGGGCCGAAGCGCATCTCGTCGACAAAAAATTGCGGCGCGTCCACCTGCGTGATTTCGGTGACCCACAGGCACGTGAGTCGAAAAACCGGCGTGACATGAAACGAGATGATCATCCCCGGGTAGAGCCTGGACCCCGACCCGCTCACGATCCTGAAGTCGAGCCACTCGGGCGTTATTTTGAGCAGGTTGTAGGGTTCGGTGAAAAACTGCCACGCCTGCTCGCGCGTGATCGGCAGATGCTGAGTTCGTGTCAGGCCGTAGAGTTTCATAGGGAGCGTGTGGCAAGCGGCACGGGTGAGTGAGAATTCAATGGCAGGTATTCTGGCAAATCGAAAGAAAAAAGGCAACGCGAAAAGCGTTGCCTTGAATGTTGGGCCGATTCAGTATTTCGGCAGGAAACACACATCTTTCTCCGGCGGCTGCCAGCGCTCCGGTCCCCGTGTCAGGGGGGTGCCGGCGACGCGAATGATTCCCGCCAGCATGCCGCGGAAAATGATGTGATGAAAAACAAAAAATGCGTACCAGTATAGAATGCCGGCCAACCCTCTCGGGAGGAAGCGCGACGTCAGCTGGAGCTCGCAGCGCTTTTCGCCGAGCGGGACGATCGTGAAATCGAGCAACGCGTCACCCGGCGCTTTCATCTCCGACAGAAGCTGCAAATGGCGCGGCGATTCCACTTCCAGCACCCGCCAGAAGTCCAGGGTGTCCCCCGCCCGCAGCTCATTCCCGCGCGGCCGGGCGGCCTGGATGCCCCGACCGCCGAAAAGGCGGTCGATCAACCCCCGCAGGCGCCACAGCGAGTCGGCGTACCAATACCCGTTCTTCCCACCCATCCGGCCGACCTGCCGCCAGATGTCCTCGGCGGCGGCGGCGGTGACAACCCGATAACCGGCAACAAAGCGCGTGCCGCCGGCATAGTCTGCGTCTCCGCGATAAGGCCACTCAAAGGGCAGAAGCGTGCCGCTCTCCGACCAGCAGGTGTCCAATCGTTCCTGCTTGACCCGCTGCAGGGCGATGCGGATGGCGTCCCGGCAGGTGAGCAGCCGCTGGGGAATGATCTCACGGATGCGCTCGTCGCGGCACACGGCATCGCTGGTCAGCCCCTCGGTCAGCGGCAGCGCGATCGCGGTCGGCACCGGGCTGATGAATCGGATCCAGTAGGCGCTCAGGGTCGGCGTCAACACCGGCACCGGGATGATGACCCGTTTGCGCAGGCCGGCCTCCTCGGCGTAGATCTCGAGCAGCCGCTGATAGGTCATGATGTCGGGCCCGCCGATGTCGTAGGTTTCCCCGGTGGTCTCCGGGTGCTCCAGGCAGCCGGCCAGGTACCCGATGACGTTGCTGATGGCGATCGGCTGGTTCAGGGATCGCACCCAGCGGGGCGTGGTCATGACCGGAAGGTGCTCGACCAGGTAGCGCATGATTTCAAAGGAGGCGCTGCCCGAGCCGACGATCATGGGTGCGCGCAGATCGGTGGTGGGCACCCGGCCCGACTGCAGGATCCGGGCCACTTCGATGCGCGAGGCGAGGTGCTCGCTCAGGTTCCCGTGTTTCGCTTCAGCCAGCCCGCCCAGGTAGATGATGCGCTGGAGGCCCGCAGCTTCTGCCGCCGCCACCATGTTGCGGGCAGCAGCGCGGTCGGCCTCCGCGAACCGGCCCTTCTGGGCGATCATCGAATGCACCAGATAGTAGACGGCCCCGCAGCCGGCGGCGGCCGCCTCAAGAGAGGCGGCATCGAGCACGTCGCCCTTGACAACTTCCACGTTGGGGTGGCCGGCCCACGGGCGGGTGGCCAGTTTTTCGACAGACCGGCCCATGGCCCGCACGCGATAGCCTGCCTGCAGCAGGGCCGGAATCAGGCGCCCGCCGACGTATCCGGTGGCGCCGGTGACGAGGATGGGGACGGTCGGGTTCATGCTCTCATTTCCCTCACCCGATGCTCCACTTCCTGCATCGCTTGCAGAAGAACCCTCTCATCCACCGGAAGGGGAAGGTTGTGAGCGGAGCTTCCCTTGGCGCAGGTCCGGCGCAGCCCTTCTCTGAAAAGCGGCTCCTCCACGCCGTGAATGCCCAACTCCGCCAGGGTCAACGGCAGCCCCAGCTTGGAAAAAAAGGGGATCAGCCGTCTCAGCTCCGCTTCGTCTCTTTCCAGGCAGGACTGGACCACGAGACCATAAGACACCACCTCTCCATGGAGATAGCGGTGGATCTGTGGAAGGACGGTCATGCCGTAAAGCAGGCCGTGGGCCAGCGCCACCCGGAAGGTCTTGCCCCCGATGCCGCCGATGATCCCCGCCATCAAAATATTGGCCTCGATCATCTTCTCCACGGCAGCGGAATTTCTTCCGCCGTCCGTGTCCTGCTTGGCGTCCAGGCCGTTTTTAAAAATGGTTTCCTTGACCTGGGTCGAAAGGGCCAGGGCCGCCTGCAGCGACGGCGAGGGGTCGGGCGTCCGGTCGTAGGTCGGTTTCCCCTCGTACCATTTCGCCAGCGTGTCGCCCATGCCGGCGGCGAGCAGGCGGGACGGCGCGGCGGCGATGACGGTCGAATCAACCAGGACGATTTCGGCGGCTTTCCCGTCGATGGTGTCGGTGCGGATCCCTTTCTCGTAGATCACCGACACCGTGGAAGCGGCCGAACAGGTGGCGGCGCTGGTGGGTATCGTCACCAGTGGAAGGTCGAGCCGGCCGGCCACCGCCCGGGACGTGTCGATGGCCTTGCCCCCGCCCGTCCCCACGATGACGTCCACCCGCTCGGCGCGGCCGATCGCCGCCACCCTCTCAATCTCGCCCCGGCTGCACTCCACTCCGAATCGCACCTGGAGGGGCGTCAGGCCGGCGGCCGGAAGCGTGTTCTCCAGCACGGGGTGAAGGATGGAATGGACGAGCTCGTCCGCCAGGATCAGGGGCCGGCGCCCGAAAACCCTTATCCCCGCGGCCGCCTCGGCCAGGGCCCCGGGCCGCTGCACATACCGCTTAGGTCCCAGAAAAAGGTCGGTCATTCGGCACGTTCCATTTCAGGCATGATTTCTCAGTTTCAGCGCCACCGGGTGCGGGTGAAGGTACACCTGCTGCTTGAGGTAGGGCTGGTCGTATTTGCGCACGTAATGGTTCAACAGGGTGACCGGCACGACCAGCGGCAGGTACTCCTTGCGGTACTGGTCCAGCACTTCCAGCAGCTCCTGCTTTTCGTCGGAGGTGAGCTGCTGCTTGAAGTAGCCCATGATGTGCTGCAGGACGTTCATGTTTTTCTTGAGGGTGGTCTTCAGCCGCAGGGCTTCAATGAGCATCCGCTCGTAGTCGGTGTAGACCTCCCGGATCGGCATGCGCTTGCCCTCGGCGACCAGCTTTCCCATGCGCTTGGCGTGCGCCGGGCTGTGCGCCAGAACGAGCAGCTTGTGCCGGGTGTGAAAATCGACCAGGTGCTTCATGTCCGCGGCCAGCGCCAGCGTCTCGCGCCAGCGCTTCAGGGTGAAAATCTGCTCGATGAAGGTCTCCCTGAGCTTGGCGTCGTTGAGACGGCCTTCCTCTTCCACCGGCAGCAGGGGGAAGTGCCGCGTGAACGCCCGGGCAAACATGCCGACGCCTTTCTTTTCCGCCATGCCCTTGGCGTTGTAGACCTTGACCCGTTCCAGGCCGCTGCTGGGGGAATCGCTTTTGAAGATGAATCCGCACAGGTTCTCCTTTTCGAGCTCGCGGACGCGCTTTTCGGCCCAGCCGGCCATGCGCTCGGTATGGTCCACCTGGGTGCGCGTGGTGACGAAGCGCGGGTGTTCCGGATCGCCCACCAGCCGGAAGGTTTCACGGGGGATGGGAAAACCGGCTTCCACCTCGGGGCACACCGGTACGAACTCCAGGTATTCCCCGAGCGTACCCGTGAGGTACCGGTCGTGTTTGTGGCTGCCGTCGAAGCGCACCGGCTGGCCGAGAAGGCACGCGCTGACTCCGATCCTGATTCGGTTTTCCATGGGAAGGCTCCTTGGATGGCAACGATGGGCCGGTCGACCCGTCACCGGTCAGCTGATCCGGCCTTGACGACGGGATCAGTGGGCGACGGGTGTCCCTGAAACGGGTATTTCATCGATAGCACAAAAATGGTAAAAGGGATACGGTCACAAACAGACTCGGGAGGCGGCCATGCTGGCAGAGATGAAGCAGCTGGTAAGGGAAAAAAACATATGCGTTCTGGCCACCATTGCCGGGAGCAAGCCTTACTGCTCGCTCATGGCCTACGCCGCGAATGAAGACTGCACCGAGATCTACATGGCGACCCACCGTTCGACGAAGAAGTTCAGGAACCTTGCCGAAAACCCGGCCGTGAGCCTCATGATCGACACCCGGGAAGACGCCCCCCGCTCCCAGGCCCGGGCGCTCACCGTCGAGGGGACCTGCGGCCGGATCGAAGACGATCCCAAGAAAAAACTCGCACAGGCTCGACTCCTGTCGATTCACCCCCACCTCGAAGACTTTCTCTCACACATCGACAACGAGATTCTTTGTGTTGCGGTCAGATCCTTCCTGCTGCTCAAGGGGCTGACCGAAGCCCACCACGCCACCCTTGGGTGAAGCCCGTCAAAGTTCGCCGGATCCAACGGTGACGATGCCCAGATACCCGTCCACCGTGAGCCGGTCCCCGGTCTGAACCGCGGATGCGTGTCGCGCAGTCCCAGATCTCCTCCCAACGCATCTCCACCGTCGCCGCCATGGCTTCGTGGAAATCGACCTCCTGGTTGGCGCTGCTGGTGACGAGCAGCGCCATCCGGCAATCGTTCGTCAGGTTGCCGAACTTGCGGGTGGTGCGGGGGGTGACGAAGTACAGATAACGCAGATCATCGGAGCAGGCGAACGCCACCAGGCTGGCATAGGGCTGACCGCTGTGGTGGGTTGAAAGCACGGCGAGCTTCTGGCTGCTCAGAAGCTCGCGCAACACCTGCCGGATGCTTTCTTTGTCTTCCATCTCGTCACGGACGCTTGCCGGCGGAAACTCCTGGTTTCACTCCGGGCCGCCCCCGATCAGCGGCAGCTCCTTTTCCAGTTTGAAAAAAACCAGAAACTTGGGCTCCTCGTTGTCGTCGGTGTACTTGCGGCGCTTGATCTTTTTGATGAGCTCCAGGTTCTGCTCTTCGCGCACTTTTTTTAAAAACAGCCGTTTGCCCTCGTAGCCGGGCCCTTTTTCGATAAACAGAAAAGTGGCGTTGGGGTTGGACTGGAGGTTGTGGTGGGTTAGACGGTCGCGCATGATGAAGGCGATGCTGCCGTCCTCCATGAAGTGCGGGCGGGAGTAGATGGCCGCGTCGACTTTGCCGGTGCTGTCGGCCGTCGCCAGAACCCCCGTGCCCTTCTTCTCTTCGAAGTAATCTTTCAACGTCATGAAATTCATCCTCCTTCAATGAACTTGCGTTGTAACGCAGTGGGACAATATAATGCAGACGATTGAAATGCAAAGGGCAAGGGCATTTCGGGGTCTTCCGGGGACGCGAGGAGATCACCCGCTTCATCGCATCGTATATGTGAAGCGGCTTTCAATCGTGGCAAGATGCCGCTCCCACAGGGTCTGATGGCGACCCGCCTTCTATCGCCAAGCAATGCTCACCGGGGCCGTGTCGTCTGCTCAGAAGCGACTCAAGCACGACGGGACCCGAGGGTCGTCAGATAAACCCCGGAGGACACCAGGACCGCGCCGATCAAAAGGGAAAGCGTGAGCGGTTCGCCCAGGATCAGAAACGCCAGGAAAACGGCGCTGATGGGTACGAAGTTGATGAAAAGCCCCGCCCGCACCGGCCCGATACGTTTTATCCCCTCATAGTACCAGACAAAGCCGAGCACCGTACCAAAAAAGCCCAGGTAAAAGATGCTGGCCCACGCTGCAAACGAATAGCCCCCGGAATCCCAAAGGCCCTCCATCACCGCCGGTGGAAAAAGGCACACTGCGCCGATCACCGAACTGTAGGTAACCGCCACCAGCGGCGACAGGTCGGACATCACGGATTTGCCGAGCAGGGAATAGGCCACCCAGCTGGCCACACAGCCGAAAATGAACAGCTCCCCCCACCCCACGCCGGCCCCCAGCCCCGACTGAAACTCGCCGCGCGTGATCACGGTGACGGCGCCGCTGACCGAGATCAGAATGCCCGCCACCTTCAGCCGGTTGAGGCGGTCGTGAAAAATCAGGGCGGACATGACCGCGATGAAGATCGGGTTGCTGGCGATGATGATCGAGGCCCGGCCGGCCTCGATCAGCTTGAGCCCTTTCAGAAAAAACACGTTGTACAAAAAGACCCCGGTCATGCCCATGAGGAAGAGCGGGATGAGATGGCTCCGTTTCGGCAGGGGAAGCCTCTTTTCGGCCCGCAGCGTCATCGCCACCAGGAAGACCGAGGCGACGAGGAAACGCAGGAAGGCCCCGGCAAAGGGTCCGACCTCCATGGCCAGCCTGCGGCCGGCAATGAAGGTTCCGCCCCAGAAGAGCGCCATCAACAGCAGCTTGATGTAGGTGGAAAGCATGAAAAAAAGTCCAAGGGGTCATGGGCGCGAGCGCGAGTGTGTAACACGGCCATCGCAGGTTGTCCATCATGAAG